>Ga0136616_10000582_pt1 | contig 17670 bp, 19 predicted proteins | sample AntDrymUQ2992106_2_FD_106648 | JGI IMG/M metagenome (GOLD analysis project Ga0136616, IMG submission 106648) | Polar desert sand microbial communities from Dry Valleys, Antarctica - metaG UQ299 (21.06) | ecosystem: Environmental > Terrestrial > Soil > Desert | place: Antarctica: Dry Valley...
GGGACAGCTCACCCTCACTCTGTCAGCCAATCAAGCGGTCCAGGAGGAACTGTTGCATTACCTGGCGGCTTTGAAAGCTGCGTGAGATCGCCATCAACCGAGATTTATGCAACGCTAGGGTATTACTCAGTCCGCTGTGACTCTGAACGGTGGGACCTACTGCATCTCGGGCCTGTCGTACGTGAGCATGGGCATCGTGACGCTGGACTATCTGGACAGTGAGAACAACCAGCTGGCTAAGTTCGGCCGCTCAGGGCCGGGGTGTGAGGTATTCGTGCGGGTGTTTAACCGCGCGGGCACGCCCAACCAGGCGGGCTTTTACGTGATGCTCTATTAAGATGAGGTATCTGCCGTTCCTGTTGGCTTTATCTGGATGTGCCAGGGTGCCCTCGATAAAGTACTGTGATAATGTTCAGTACCTACGCGAGGGCAACAAGGTGCACATTGCATGCGCCCTCCGCGATAGTTTACGTCGCTACCCGGCCTCTGTAGCACCGCGCACGAACGCGAGCTCGCCGTCGCGCACCTCGACCCGAACGGTGTCGCCCGGTCCGAAGCGACCGGCTAAAAGCTCGCGGGCCAGCGGTGTCTCCACCCGCACCTGAAGCGCGCGCTTCAACGGACGAGCGCCGTAGACCGGATCGAAGCCTGCCTGCCCTAGTTTGTCCAGCGCCTCGGCCGAAACCAATAACCCGATATTCTGATCGCGCAGCCGTTTGCGCAACCGTTCCACCTGGATCTCGGCGATGGCCCGGATATGCACCGATTGCAGGGAGTGAAACACGACGATTTCGTCGATACGGTTGATGAATTCCGGCCGGAAGAAGTTCGCGACGCTGTCCATCACCGCCATACGCATGCTCTCGTAATGTTCCTCCCCGGCCATCTCCTGGATGAATTGCGAGCCGAGATTCGAGGTCATCACGATGACGGTATTACGGAAGTCCACGGTCCTGCCGTGACCGTCCGTCAGCCGGCCGTCATCGAGGATCTGGAGTAAGACATTGAAGACTTCCGGATGGGCCTTCTCGACCTCATCCAGCAACACGACCGAATAGGGCTTTCGCCGGACCGCCTCGGTCAAATAACCGCCTTCCTCGTAGCCGACATAACCGGGCGGCGCCCCGATGAGGCGCGCCACCGTATGCTTCTCCATGTACTCGGACATGTCGATGCGCACCATCGCCTCTTCGGTATCGAACAGGAATTCGGCCAAGGCCTTGCACAATTCCGTCTTACCTATTCCCGTCGGCCCCAAGAACAAGAAGGAACCGTAGGGGCGGTTGGGATCGGCGATCCCCGCCCGCGCCCGGCGGATGGCGTCGGCGACCACCGTCACGGCCTGGTCCTGACCGACAACCCGCCGGTGCAGGGCTTCTTCCATGCGCATCAGCTTCTCGCGTTCCCCTTCGAGCATCCTGGACACCGGGACCCCGGTCCACTTGGAAACCACCTCGGCGATCTCCTCCTCGGTGACTTTGTCACGGAGCAGTGTCATTGCTTGCGTCTCCGCGGTCGCCGCCTGCTCGAGCTGCTTGGTAAGCTCGGGGATACGCCCATATTGCAGTTCCGACATGCGCGCGAGATCACCCGCACGCCGAGCGTTCTCGAACTCGAGCCGCGCCTGCTCGAGCCGTTCCTTCACCGTATGCGTGCCTTGCAAGCGCGCCTTTTCCGCTTTCCAAATCTCTTCGAGATCGCTGTACTCCCGCTCGAGCTTTGCTATTTCGCCCTCCAAGTTATCGAACCTCTTCTTCGAGGCCGCATCGGCCTCTTTTTTCAAGGCCTCGCGTTCAATTTTTAATTGGATTAACCTGCGTTCGAGCCGGTCCATTTCTTCGGGCTTCGAGTCGATCTCGATACTGATGCGGCTTGCGGCTTCGTCGATGAGGTCGATGGCCTTGTCCGGTAACTGCCGATCCGTGATATACCGGTGCGACAGAGTAGCGGCGGCGACAATCGCGGGATCGGTGATCTGCACGCCATGGTGTACTTCGTAACGCTCCTTGAGTCCGCGTAATATCGCGATGGTGTCTTCGACGCTCGGCTCATCGACCAGGATCTTCTGAAAGCGGCGTTCCAAGGCCGCGTCCTTCTCGACGTACTTTCGATACTCATCCAAGGTCGTGGCGCCGACACAATGAAGCTCGCCGCGCGCGAGCGCCGGCTTGAGCATGTTGCCGGCATCCATCGCGCCCTCGGCCTTGCCGGCACCGACCATGGCGTGCAATTCGTCGATAAAGAGAATGATCTGACCTTCTTGTTTGGCCAGGTCCTTGAGCACCGCCTTGAGCCGCTCCTCGAATTCGCCGCGATACTTGGCGCCGGCGATGAGGGCGCCGAGATCGAGCGCCAATACCCGCTTGCCCTTGAGTCCTTCCGGCACCTCGCCGTTCACGATGCGCTGCGCCAGGCCTTCGACTATCGCCGTCTTGCCCACGCCCGGCTCACCGATCAAAACGGGGTTATTCTTGGTGCGGCGCTGTAATACCTGAATCGTTCTGCGGATCTCGTCATCGCGTCCGATGACCGGATCCAGTTTTCCGTCCGTTGCGCGCGCGGTCAGGTCGATCGTGTAGCGCTCGAGCGCCTGGCGTTGTTCCTCGGCGCCCGGATCCTGTACCTTCTGCCCCCCGCGCAAGCGATCGATGGCTTCGCTCAGGCGCCGTTTGTCCGCGCCTGCCGCCCGCAATAGATCACCTAGCTGACCGCGGCCCTCTAGCGCCGCCAGCACCCACAGCTCGCTGGCGATGTACTGATCCTTGCGTTGTTGCGCCAGTTTGTCGGTGAGATTCAAGAGCCGCTCAAGCTCGCGCGAGACGTGGACATCTCCGCCCGTGCCTTCGACCCGAGGCAAGCTCTCCAGGGCGTCATCCAGCCGTGCGCGCAGGGCGTCGACATTGATCCCCGCTTGAGCTAGGAGATGCCGCGCCGTTCCGTCTTCCTGATCGAGAAGCGCGGCCATGACGTGCAGCGGCTCGATGAATTGATGATCGCGCCCGACGGCGAGGCTTTGGGCATCCGCCAAGGCTGATTGGAATTTGGTCGTCAGCTTGTCCGAACGCATCGTGCAATGCTCCTCGAAATCATGGTTGCTGTTCAGATAAGGGCGAGGGGGCGATATTCAAGGGCGATGCCCGTCATTCGCCGCGCAAGCTTTCTGCTAAGGAAGCATCGTGCCTAATCCGTAGACGAGACCGATCCCGGCGCTCATGAGAAAAACCTGCTGCATCGACTCGCGCGGCTCGGTGCGTTGATGCAGGCCGGGGATCAGATCGGCCACCGCGACATAGATGAAACTCGCGGCCGCAACCGCCAACACATAGGGGAGGGCCGTGGCGGCGCCCGCAAGGCTGACCCACGCGATGAGCGCCCCTACGACCGTGGCGAGGCTCACCGCAAGGTTATACCCGAAGGCCTGGCGGCGCGTGTAACCGCTTTGCAGAAGGATCGCGAAATCGCCGACCTCTTGGGGGATCTCATGGGCAACGACGGCCAGGGTGGTCAACACACCGAGCTTATAATCGGTGAGAAACGCGGTGGCGATCAAGATCCCGTCGACGAAATTGTGAATTCCGTCGCCGAGCAATATCAGCGTCCCGGCCGCAAGCCCGCGGCCGTTATTCGGAGAGTCGCTATGCCGCTCGCAGTGCTCCTCGTGGCAGTGACGCCAAATGACCATCTTCTCGAGAAGGAAGAACAATACCAGCCCGAACAAGACGCACAAGGTAATCAAATGGGAGTCTTCGCGCTCCACCGCTTCCAGGGCTTCCGGGAGCAACCCGAGAAACGCCGCTCCGAGTAAAGCCCCGGTCGCGAGGCTCACCAGATGCGGCAACAGTTGCGCACGCACGCGGTCGGGGACCAGCAAGAACGCCGCGGCCGCCAGGACGCTCACGAGCCCGGCAAGCAAGCTGAAGGTGATGATCGGGACCAGCGTGTTCATTCTTTTATCGCATTGAGGATCACAGCCATCGCCTTACGCGCGCCTTGTACTCCTGGTAGGCGGGACCAAATTTTCTTTCTAGATAGCGTTCTTCTCGAATTATCACCCCCCAGTGCATGAACCACAGTACAGCGGGCAGCAACAACACGGGCCAAAGCGAATTCAAAAGCCCGGCCGCGCCGAGATAAATCACTGTCAGCGCAAGATACAGCGGATTGCGCGAAAATCGAAATGGTCCGCCGGTCACTAAGGTCGTCGCTTGCGCATACGGGTTAACCGGCGTGCGTGCGCGGCGGAAGGCCGAAAGTGCAAACACCGCTACCAGCACGCCAAAGGCGATCAAGGACCACCCAACGAATTCGCTCATAGACTCGGAGAACAACGCAGTCGGCAAAAAATTCTCGATGAGATAGCCGAGTGCGAAACCGCCCGCATAGATGAGCGGCGGTGGTGCGGCGACACCGGGTTTGTCTGGTATTTCTCTGTCCACGGATTGATTGTCTCGATCCTGCGGACGATCGAACAGGATCTTCAGGAAGATCAGATCCGCTGGAGTACGGCAGCGAACATCAGTGCCCCAAACCCGATCGGGACCGCCCGCTCGATTACCTCCTGTTCGAACGGCAGCATCCCGAAGATCATGTCGCTGTTGATCCCGTCAGTGATGCGAAGCGGCCAACCGCGATGTCATGTTGCCGGGGAAGGAATCGAGGGGCAGGGAGGGTTGGGATTGTGAAAAGTATTTCTAGCCTGGCCCCTTTAACTTTCTAATATGCGAGACCACTAGTCGCTTCGCCCGACGATCCGGTAGACGATGCCGGCCCCGACCGCACCCGCTATGGGAGCCACCCAGAAGAGCCAGAGCTGTTCGATGGCCCACCCTCCGACAAAGAGGGCGGGCCCGGTGCTACGCGCCGGATTGACGGATGTGTTGGTCACGGGAATGCTGATCAAGTGGATGAGCGTCAGCCCCAGCCCGATGGCGATCGGGGCAAACCCCTGCGGGGCGCGAGGGTCCGTCGAGCCTAGGATTATAATCAAGAACATACAAGGTCAGCGTGACCTCGGCCACGAGTGCCGCCGCGAGCGAGTATCCGCCGGGTGAGTGTTCGCCATAGCCGTTCGAGGCGAACCCACCCAACTCAAAACCCACCTTACCCGTCGCGATCAGATACAACACCGCGGCACCCGCGACCCCGCCCAGCACCTGCGCGACCAGGTACGGCCCCAAGTGCATGGCCGGAAACCGTCCACCGACCCACAGACCAACCGACACCGCTGGGTTGAGGTGACAGCCGGAGATGTGGCCAATGGCATACGCCATCGTTAGGACGGTCAATCCGAAGGCGAAGGATACACCCAAGAGTCCAATGCCTACCTCCGGAAACGCGGCGGCGAGCACCGCGCTCCCGCAACCGCCGAACACCAGCCAGAAGGTGCCGATCAATTCCGCCGCGAGCTTGTTCATCATGGCAAATCCCTCCTTCTCTCGTCGAAGACCTGCTGGCACACCGCCGCCCCTCAACCGATCGATCGGCCGTTCCCCGCCGGCAAACCCGGCAGATCTGTATTCCTTCCCCCTTCGAGGATGAAGGGGAGATCTATCGGTTGACTTTGTGTCCTCTCAAAAAACTAGTTTGAGCTGACGATAAAGTCGACACGGCGATTTTGGAACCGGCCTTCATCGGTGTCATTCGACTCGATGGGGTTGCCTTCCCCCATACCCTGAGAATCGAGCCTGGTCCCCTCAATGCCCTGGCTAATCAAATAATCCACCACGGCCTCGGCCCGCCGCTGCGAGAGGTTCAGGTTGTAAGCATCCGAACCGACGCTGTCGGTATGTCCCTCGACCCGGGTGCTTACACTAGGCGCATCGCGTAACTCCTGCACGGCCAGAACCAGGACCTGTTCGGATTCCGGCGTGAGCTTGGCGCTATCGAAGGCGAAGTTGACACCCTGAAGCCGCAAGAGGGTCTCGCCCTCCTTGGGGCAACCACTGGCGTCAACCGCTACCCCGGCGGGGGTACTAGCGCAGCGGTCATTGCAGTTGTTGACACCGTCGCCATCGTCATCGGGAGCGCAGGGGTCAGCCGCCGCTACCGGTTCTGGCGCAGCCACTGGTTCGGGCTTCGGCGGATAGTCTCCACCGCAAAGCAAAATGCTGGTCGCCGCGCCGAAGGCGGCACCCGCTGCCGCGGCTTCCACATCGGTATCTCCCGGATCATCCGCGGCAGCTTCGTTGATACCGTACCCCATACCGGCGCCTAGGAGCGTGCCGCCGATCGTGCACCAGGGCTGGGGGATCTTTACGAGCGGCTCACTGGCGCAACCGAAGAGCATGATACCGGGGACGCTGAGAGCGATAAAGGTACGTAGCTTATACATGCTTTCCTCCCTCTACTGTTGTTGTGCGGGCACGAGATTATCGTAATTATTCCGTTGGTGCAACAAAGATCCTCGTCAAATCTGTCACATATCTGCAACAAGAACTCGCCTTTTCACGGTTCGGATAACTCAATGCGCCATGGAGCCTACCGTACCGACCGCTTGGGCGATGTCGTGGCTGAGCGTGGCGAGCGCGCGTCCATAAGCCGCCACCACGGTGTCGTAGCCTTCGCCTGCGATGGGCTCGCGCACGACCGATTTGCCCATGGTAGGTTTGCCGCCGGGCAGACGGCGTACCGACCAGAGGGCCTCGATGGTTACCTCGATGCCGGGCGCCGCGTCGAAGCGCAGGATATCAACGGCCACTCGCAGGCCGGCCTCCTGGCTTGCGCTCTCGGGGTAAGCGGACACTCGGGAGGTGCCGAGCAGTTGTGAAAGCGTGCGCGCGATGAGGCGCGGGATCTCGCTTTTGAGCGGTTCGGCCCAGCGGTGCTGCTCCAGGATCGCCACCTCGTTCGCGCCGATGCGCACCACGAGCTGCGGGCGGTCTACCACCTCCGGCAATGTCACGGGGCCGACAACAACATGGTCCCTAGCTTCGGCGGCGGTCGCTTTCGCCGCAATCCCCGCCGCGCTCAAGGTGTAGAAGCGCTCTTTGGGCGGGCTGCCACAGCCCGCGAGAACCGCAACGGCGAAACACACGAAGCTCCGAGTTGGGATCACGGTTCATCCTCCTGTTTGCCGCGGATGAGTGTTTCCGGATGGCGCTCGAGCGTGTCCGCGAGGATGCGTAGCGACTCCGCCGTGCGCGTGAGCGCACGTAGCGCCGCGCGCAGGTCCTGCTGGAGCGGCGCGTCCGAGGCCAGCGTCTGCTCCGTGCTCGCTAGCGTTTTCCGCGCCCCCTCCAGCGCGGCGCGCGCCGCGGGTGCGAGCTCCTGATCGAGCCGCTGGACCAGCGCGTCCATGCCCTTCAGCGTGCGGACGAGGGCGTCGAGCGCCTGGCGCGCATCGGCGCCGATCTCGTCGAAGGAGATCTCCTCGATTTTCTTGCTTACGTTGGCGAGCATCACCTGCAGCTCTTCGAGGGCGCCCGGGGTGCTTGGCAACACCGGGGGACTCTTGGACCAGTCGACCGTGGCCGGTGGGGCCCCGGGGAAAGTGTCGAGCGCCACGAAAAGCTGGCCGGTCAACAGGTTCCCGGACTTTAGTTGGGCGCGGAAGCCGCGCGCGACGAGCGCGTCCAGCAGCGCCTTCCTTTCATCGGGTGTGGTTCGCGCACGAGGCTTGCGGTAGCGCGCACGCAACCGGTCCGCGTAGAATTCTATCTCGACGGGAAACCGGAACTCTTTTTTCTCGGGATCGAACTCCGCATCTATTGACTTGACCTCGCCGATGACCACCCCACTCCAGTCCACCGGTGCGCCGGGGGACAAACCGCGCAACGACTCGCCGAAATAAGACCACGAAGTTCGCGATGTCTCGCACCGGGCGCTTCATCGCCGCGGTCTGGTCGGGGAAAAGAGTAAACGGCGCGCCCTTTTCGGCCGCCTCGAGCGCCGTGCCCGGCGGCGTCTGAAACGCGATGCCGCCGAGCAGGATCGAGGCCAGCGACTCGGTCTGTACCTTTACCCCGGCGGCATCGAGCGTCAGATCGATCCCGCTCGCTTGCCAGAAACGCGTGTTGGCCCTGACATACCGGTCGTAGGGCGAATGTACGAAGATCCTGAGCGTCACGCCCTTCCCGTACTTATCGAGCGCGAAGGCCACGACCTGCCCCACCTGAATACGGCGGAAATAGACCGGCGAGCCGATGTCGAGCGAGCCGAGGTCCTCGCCGTTCAGGACGAACTCCAAGCCCGGCAGATCGGCGGTGACGATCGGCGGGGTCTCGAGGCCGGTGAACTTACGCTTACGTTTGGTGGACTTGCCGATGTCGACGCCGATATAGGACCCCGATACCAGCGTGCCGAGGCCGGAGATCTGGCTCCCGGCGATGCGCGGCCGCACCACCCAGAAACGGGTGTCCTCGACCAGGAAACCTTCCGCCTGATTAGTGAGCTGCGCCGTCGCGATCACCCGCGAACGGTCCTTGGAGAGCCCGATGTGGGTCACCGTGCCCATATTGACGTTCTTGTACTTGATCGTGGTCTTACCCGCCTCGAGTCCTTCGGCGGTATTGAAGGTGATCCGGATCGTCGGGCCGCGTTCGAGGATCGCCATGACCGCGAGCCAGCCGCCGATGAGCGCCGCCACGATCGGGATGATCCACACGATCTGGACGGATCGGCGGCGGCCCGGCACGGCCAGCGCTTCTGGAATCTCGGTCGCATCCCGCGGCGCCTCAGCCATTGTCCTCGTTCACCGGCTCCCAGATGAGGCGCGGATCGAAGGCCGATGCTGCGAACATGCTGAGGACCACGACCGCCGCGAAGGCGATCGCCCCAGGGCCGGCATGGATCGTCGCGAGCGACTGGATCTGCACCAGCGCGGCGAGGATCGCAACCACATAGATATCCAGCATCGACCAACGGCCGACGAACTCGACGAAGCGGTAGAGGCGGGCGCGCTCGTAAGGACGCCACCCCGAGCGCCGCTGCACCGAGACGAGGAGCAACGTGAGCGCGATGAGCTTGGCGAGCGGCACCACAATGCTGGCGAAAAAGACCAGCGCCGCGAGCGGCCAGGACCCGCTCGTCCACAGGAACACAACACCACTCATGATGGTATCCCGCTGGGAGTCGAACAGCGAGCTGGTATCCATGATCGGCAGCAGGTTCGCGGGCACATAGAGGATGTAGGCGGCGATGAGAAACGCCCAGGTGCGGCCGATGCTATTGGGCTTGCGGTGATGCAGGTGAGCGCCGCAGCGGGGGCAGCGCGCCGGGGCGCCCACGGCAGCCGGCCGGCTGAGGAGAGCGCACGCATGACAGGCCAAGAGACCGAGCCGCGCGGCGGTCACCACCATCGCTGTCATAACCGCACTCGCGCCCATACCTCGTGCGGGTTGAACGACGCCGCCGAGGCGGCGAGCAGCAGGATAAGCCCGCCGAACGACCAGAGCGCGATCCCGGGCACGATGCTCGCGAGGTGGGCGAGCTTGACCAGCGACACCAATACCCCGAGCATGAACACCTCCACCATTCCCCAGGGCTTTACCGCCTGTAAAAAGCGCAGCATCCGCCCGGCGCCGGGCGGCAATCGTCCGAGCCGCAGGGGCAGAAGAAGATAGATCATGCCGCTGATCTCGATCGCCGGACTCAGCACCGTGGTCAGGAACACGAGCCCGGCTACCATGCGCATGTCCTGATCCCAGAGCGCGCACACGGCGCCCAGCAGATCGGTAGCGTTGCGCTGTCCCTGGACCTCGAGTCCCACGAGCGGGAAGGCGTTCGCGAGCAGAAACAGAACCCCGGCCGCGAGCGTGAAGGCCAGCGTGCGGTCAAGGCTTTCGGGCATCCTACGGTAGAGGACCGCGCCGCAGCGCCCGCAGCACGCCGCGCCGCCCGCAGGAAGCGCCGTCTCGCGCTGGAGCAGATCGCAATCGTGGCAAGCGATAAGCGTCGGGGCCGTCATGGTCAAAGAGGTGGGTGGCTTTGACCCCTTGGCCTCAATCAATCCGGATCTCGCTAGGGTCGTAAGTGGGTTGCGGGTAACGCATGTTCAACCCTTGAAGGGTGTCTACCATGATCGCGGCCACCGCGAGATTGCGGTACCACTTGTGATCGGCGGGGACGATATACCAGGGCGCCCAAGCGCTGGCCGTCTTGCCGATCGCATCCCCGTAAGCCCGCATATACGCGGGCCAGCGCTTGCGATCCTTGAGATCATCGGGGTTGAATTTCCAGCGTTTATCCGCATCGTCCAGGCGCGCCTGCAACCGCGACTTTTGTTCGCGCTTGCTGATGTGTAGGAAGAATTTGATGATGGTAACCCCTTCCTCGGAAAGCATTCTTTCAAAGTCATTGATCTGGGCAAATCGCCGGGCCCAAACCCGCGCCGATACCAGCCGGTGCACGCGCGCGGCCACCACATCCTCATAATGGCTGCGATTGAAGATCACCATTTCGCCGCGGCGCGGCACCTGTTTGTGCACCCGCCAGAGGTAATCGTATTCACGTTCCTCTGCGTTGGGGACCTTGAAGCTCACGACTCGAAGTCCTTGCGGATCCACGTCCTGGAAGACCTTTCGGATCGTACCGTCCTTACCCCCGGTGTCCATCGCCTGCAAGACGATTAATAGCTTGTGCTCGTGGCCCGCGTAGAGCCGATCCTGGAGCTGGCCGAGGTCCCGGGTCAGCGCCGCGAATCGCGCCTGGGCGCGTGCCTCATTACCGCCACAGCCGCTGGTGTCATCGGGGTCCCAAGAGTTGAGATCGACGTCACTGCCCGGTCGCACCCGGTAGCGACCAACAAGGCCCCGCTTCTCAACCACGATGCTTGCTTCCCATCTGAAGTTCGGAGTCCGAGCAAAAACCGCTTGATATGGGATAGTTTAAGTGCCGTTTTACAAAGAGCAAAGGGACTTGCGTATAGTCAGGCTACTTTGGCACGCGGACCCGGGCTGGCCGTAACCACTATTATCGTTGCGAGTCTGAGCCGAATTTCTTGTTGACGTTTAAGGCCCTGGCGATGGCCTGGGCCAAGTCGCGGGACTGCAGCGGCTTTTTAAGCAGAGCATGGACCGCCGCCCGCCGCGCCTTGTGGGCAAGCTCCAGCCCACCGAAGCCGCTCATGAGCAAGATCGGGATATCCGGGCGGATCTCCCGCAGGCGCGTGGCAAGCTCGGTACCACTCATGCGCGGCATGAGCTGATCGGTTACAACGAGATCAAAACGCGCCGGCCGCGCTTGGAATGCCTCAAGGGCCGCCTGACTGTCTTGGAATCCTATAGGTTCGTAGCCGAGGGCCGCGATCATCTCCTCACCGAGGAGCACGAGCGCCTCGTCGTCGTCGACGAGGAGGACGGTCTCTCCGCGACCGCTGGGAATTGGCACGCGCTCGATACCGCTAGCGGAAGCGGTCTCTCCGGACCGAGGGAGGTAGACCGTGAACCTGCTCCCCTGCCCCGGTGTGCTCGAAAACTCGATGGCACCACCGTGGTCGCTCACGATGCTGTGTACTAGGGACAGGCCGAGGCCGGTCCCCTGGCCGAGGTCCTTGGTGGTGAAGAAGGGATCGAAAACCCGATCGAGCGTGGCCTCGTCAATGCCGTGTCCGGTGTCCGTTACCTTGAGGCGCACATAGGCCCCCGGCTCTAGCGCGTGATGTCTCTGCACCATGCGCTCGCTTAGCTCGATCACGTCGAGGGCAATCTCGAGCAGCCCGCCTTCCGGCATCGATTGTACGGCGTTGGTGCAGACATTCATCACAAGCTGATGCAGGCGGATCACATCGCCTTGCACCGTCGCATCCTCCGCGTTCACGCGCAGCTTTAGGTCGATCGTCTCGGGCAACGAAGCTTTGATAAGCTCCGCGACCTCGCCGAGTAGCGGCCCGAGCCGCACCGGGACGTGTTCACGGCTTCCCGGCTGCGTGAAGGCCAGGATTTGATCGACCAGGTCCTTCGCCCGGTTCGCCGCCGCCATCACGTTGCCGAGATAGCGCTGGAGGTTGCTGCCTGCGGGCACGGCGTCGAGCGCCATCTCCGCATACCCCAGGATGGCACCGAGTATATTGTTGAAATCATGGGCGATTCCGCCTGCGAGCGTCCCGATCGCCTCCAGCTTCTGGGCCTGACGGAGCTGTGCCTCAAGCCGCGCCTTTTCGGACTCGGCGCGCTCGCGCTCGGCAAGCTCCTCTTGCAACCGGGCGTGGGCGGCCCGCAGCTCGCCCGTTCGCTGCTCGACCCGTAGCTCGAGCTCCGCGTGCGTTTGGGCGAGGGCCCGTTCCGCCGCCTCCCGCCGCGCAATATCGGCCTGCAGCGCCTGCGTGCGCTCCGTCACCTGCGCCTCCAGCTCCGCAGTATGGGCCCGGATCCGCCCCATCATTTCATTGAAGGCTCGCGCCAGCTCGCCGGCCTCGTCGTGGGAGCGCACGGCCACCTCAACCCCTCGTTCACCCGCCGAAAAGCGAGATACGGCCTCGGTCAGCGTCCGGAACGGCGAGGTGAGCCAGCCTGCCGTCACGACCCCGAAGAGCGAGACGAGAAAGGCGATCGCAATGGCCAGGATGACCCCCTCGCCAAGCAAGCGATCGATGGGCACGAGAAGGACCGATTGGGGCTCGGCGACGACCACAAGCCAGGGCCGATAGCGCAGCCGCGCGGCACCGACCGCGTAGGGCTCTGCCTGCGAATCCTGCGATCCCATCGACAACGGTGCAGTGAAATATCCGCCGTTCGCTAGCTGCTTGAGGGCGCTCGCCAGGGCCGGAGGCCCCGTGGCCTCCACCGGCCCGCCCTCGGGGAGCCTCCACTCGGCCCGAAGCCTGCGGATGAGGTCCGTCTCGATCGGCGCCACTGAGGTAAAAATCAGGTGTGACTGCGCGCTGTCGGCAAGCCGAATGTGGTGCTCATCGAACAACACCACGCGCGCGCTCGGTGAGGCATGCAGGGCTTGCGTCGTGAGCTGCTGTACCACCGTGGCGTTGTAGGTGATCCGCAAGGCCCCGAGGGGCCGGCCCGCGGAGTCCCACACCAGGCTAGCAAAGTGCAATGTCAGGGCGTCACCGGGCGCATCCGCGAACTGCATCGCCGAGACAGCCGGCACCTTCGCGGCCATGAGCGCCTTGAAGTAGTCGCGCTGCGATTCATCGCGCCCGATCTGTACCGTGCGCGTGTCGATGAGGTTATGACCGGCGAGATCGAGCACGGCGAAGGAGATGAGGTTCACGGTGTCCTTGCGGCTCAATCGCAGCAGCGTCTGCCATGCGGCCACCTTGCGACGCGCGTCAAGGGGCGCCGCCAGGAAACGTTGAACCGCGGGCAAAAGCGCGTGCACCCGCAGACCATTCAGGTTCTCATTGAGAAAGCCGTCGATGGCCTGGGCTGTCTGGGTGGCGCTGGCGTAGAGGGCCCGGTGGGCGCCGTCGATCAGCGCTTGGCGCGTCGCGCGATGGTTGAAATACTCAAGCAGCACGAGCGGCGCGAGCGAGACCATTAGGAAGGCCGCAATCAGTCGGGGACGCAGCTTTGAAAACGCTCTGAGCATGCACGCCGCCCTTAGAACGGTTTCCCACCCAACGCAAGCGCACCGAACACCGGTAAAATCCGCCAGATGAAAACTCCCCACTGGCGCTCCTCAAAACCCATGCAATTGCGTGCGCGACAATTGCGCCGCGCTATGACCCCCGCCGAAACAAAACTCTGGCAGCAGCTCCGCCTGAGACAACTGGGCGTGCAGTTTCGCCGGCAGCATGCCGTTGGTTCTTTCATCGTGGACTTCTTCTGCGCCAAGGTTCGATTAATCATCGAAGTGGATGAGGATAGCCACGGTGATCCGGCACAGGCGGAGTACGATGCTGAACGCACGCGCTGGTTGCAAGAGCAAAAACAGTATCGCGTGATTCGCTTTTGGAACGACGATGTTTTGCATAACGTCGAGGCGGTATTGGCGCGGATCGTTGAGGCGTTGGAACCCCCGCCCCGACCCTCCCCCGTTCACAAACAGCGTGAACAGGGGAGGGAACTCGGAATCTCCCTCCATCCACAAGCAACGGGAACAGGGGATGGGACTCCGAGAGTCTCCCTCCTCTGTCCGCGCCTTTTGCGGACGGGGGAGGGAGGGAATAAACCACACTCGCACCTTGATGACGGTTCGAGCCAATAAGCACTAGTTCGGGCGGTTCGGTTCAACATTTTAAATGCACGTATCTATTCGGCCGGAAGAAACGCGGGATCGATCAGCGCATCGAGGTCCGGGAGCCGCGCGAGGCTCGCGGTTCGGATGTAGAAATCGGCATAGGCGCGGGCGCTCTGATACAACGATGTCGGGTCGTTGCGATCGAAGGCCCGGCGATTGTCCGCGAGGCTCAGGAGCTTCAGCCCGAGCGGTTGCACCTCGTCCAGCGGGATCGCGAGTGCTTGTGCGATGATCGCATTGTCCTCTTCGGGGTGCGCCCGCCAGTGCTCGACGGCCCGGACGATGGCGCGCAGAAACGCCCGCACGTCCTCGGGCCGTTCCCTGAGCACCGAGGCGCGGAACTGGAGCGTATCGATGATGAGCCCTGGGGTCTCTCGGCTCGTGTACAGCACCCGGCCCCCTGCTTGCACCACCCGAGAGACATAAGGCTCCCAGGCTTGCCCCGCATCGATTACCCCGGCGCGCAACTGGTCGGGGACGAGATTGGAATCGGTGTTGATGAGCGTGACCTCGGCCCGCGTCAACCCCCCGGCCTCCAGCATGCGCTCGACGAAGAGCTCGCCAAAACCGCCCAAGGTGGCCCCGATCACCTTGCCGCGCAGTTCCGCGATGCCCGTGATCGCGGGCTTCGCGACCACCGCATCGCCGCCCGCCGACTCGTCGATTTGCGTAGACCACCCGAAGGTCGGGGTCGTGACCGCTGGCGACGATAAGGCTACCGATGGGCAGCGCCATGCCGTCGTACTTGCCGGCGATGAAATCGGCGATCCGGGGCACCTGGTGTTCCGTATAGATCAACTCGACGGCCACGCCCTCCTGGGTGTAATACCCCAGCTCCTGGGCCAAGGTGATCGGGAAATATCCCGGCCAGAGGTTGTACGCAAAGCGCAACGCCGGGCGCTCGGGCGCAGGCGCCTCGGGCGCCGAGCAGCCTCCGATAAGAAGAACTGTCAACACCAGCCCACGCCCCGCACCCCGCCATGCGGCCAACCGCATCAGCAAATCGCCTCGAAGCCCGCGCATCACCGTTACAACTGTAATCGAATCGATTTCATTTGTAAGCATTCTCCTGCGCTTTGAAATCATCCGGTAAGGCACCCGCCCTAGTCTGCCCGCATCGGGGTGCGATCCCGAAACGACTTTCAAGCTTAGAGGAGAACGACCATGTTGAATCATTACAACGTTACTAAGCCCGCACACAGCAGTTCGCGAGCCCCATGCCATTACGCCGAGTTGCACACGGGATCCTCTCTGCGCCTTTCCGCTTAGCAGCGAATGCCACGACTCGACTCTCTAAAGCGCTGGCGCCCTGGGTAGTCATGTGGCGATTCTTGGAGGGCTTAGACCGTCGCTCGCTGGCTTTCCATAGTGACGTTAAAGGCCGAGCAGACCCGAACACGCGGGCGAAGAACGGCGGCATCATGAGGACCGGCGCCGCGACGACGGATACGAATGCTAGGAGGTCGATCATGCACATACTTCCATCACGACAACCGCTAGAGGCCGAGGGCGAGCGACCCACGGTGATCGGCCTGCACACCGGTGCCGGCACGCCGGACGAATGGCGGCCTCTCGCCGAGCGCCTGCGCTTTCGCAACCGCGTGCTCGCGCCGCACCTCCGCGGCTATGCCGCGAGCCGCGCATCGGGCACGGGCGAGCCGTTCACGCTGGATGCCGAGACGCCGCCGATCGAGCCTTTGCTCGATGCCTTTCCCGGCCCGGTGTACCTCGCAGGCCATGGCTATGGCGCGGCCGTGGCGCTCAAGCTCGCGCTCGCGCGCCGCGAGCGCATCGGCGGCCTGGTGCTGTACGAGCCGACGCTATTCAGCCTCTTGCTCGCGGATCCGGGGTCGCGCTACGCCTATATGGACATAGCGGAACTGCGACGCGTGCTAGGGCGCTATCTCGATGCGGGCGATTGGTTCCGGGCCGCACTGCGCTACGTGGACCATTGCTCGGGCGCCGGCGTGTGGCAGGGCCTTTCAGTCCAGGAGCGGGCAACGATCGCCCATCGCATGCCGGCGCTGTGCGCGCAGCTCGACGCCGAACTCTCGGATCCGACGCCGCTCGCCGGTTACGCCGGGATCGACGTACCGGTATCGCTCCTGAGCGGGGCTCGGCCGCGCGCCTGCACCCGGCGCATCGCGCAGCTCCTCGCGCGCACGCTTCCTCGCGCGGAGTGGCGCCAGCTCGATGGTGTCGGCCACAGCCCCGGCGCACACCCCGAGGAGGTCGACCGCGAGATCGAGAGATTTCTCGCGCAACGCCACGCGAGCTGGCACCGCGATCCGGAGCCGACGGCGTTCCATGCGTTGCCGGTATTTGCGCACCGCGGCGGCGGCCCTGACCGGGCGGACGCCGCATCACGGGAAGAGTCCCGCGCACTGCCCAGCACCCCATTGCGAGCTCCATGGAACTGCGCGTGGCACAGGGCACGGGGATAGTTGCAGAGACCCGGGCCGGGCTAGCGGAAGGCAGCGCCGGCTCACCCAAGTACAGACGATCTAACTAACTATCCAATTAACGCATTAGAGGAGATCAACCATGTTGAAGAATTACAAGAGCAGCAAAACCCGCACACAGCGGTTTGTGGGGCTCATGCTCGCGGGCGCCATCGCGCTGCTTGCCGGTGGGGCGCCCGCGGCCGCCGACGAGACCTACGTGGTCGATATAAACGCGGGGACGAATATTCTCGGCGCGCTGTTCCGGGTGGACCCGATCAGCGGCAACCGCGCCCTAGTCTCGGACTTCGGCAACGCCGCCCAGGGGCCGCTGATCAACGACCCCGTCGGCCACGCCCTCCTGGGTGTAATACCCCAGCTCCCGGGCCAAGGTGATCGGGAAATATCCGGGCCAGAGGTTGTACGCAAAGCGTAGCGCCGGGCGCTCGGACGCAGGCGCCTCGGGCGCCGAGCAGGCCACCATGAAAAGGATGGCGAACACAAGCCCATGCCCCGCACCCCGCCATGCGGCCCATGGCTTGAGCCAATCGCCTCGAAGCCTGCACATCACCGTTACAACTCTAACCGAATCGATTTCATTTGTAAGCATTTTCCCCCGCTTTGAAATCATCCTGTAACACAGCCGCCCTAGATTACGCACATCGAGGAAGGCGAAGGCTCGGAATCTTCTTCACGGAGGTGCTGCAGGCGCAGGAGCGGGAGAGCTCGGATGGGTAGAACCTACCCTACGGGAACTACTAAGCAAAGGAGAAGTATCGCCTCTCCAAAGACAGGAGGTGTCCTTGACAACCGGTGGAGGACACCGCCTTTTCACAGAGCCACCGGCCAACCTTTAAACCTTATGAAAGGAGAGACTTTCATGAAAAATATCCATACAAAGGAGCATGCAACTATGAAGAAGCATATACTTTTGACAGTCGTAGCCGCCTTTGGCTTGCTGTCGGTTATGGTGTCAGTCCCTGTGGGATCCCCACGAATTTAGGCTCAATTTGAGCTCTCCTGGCAGTGTCGCTGTAGGATTCCATGGAGGCTATGGATGGCCGCGATCACATCAGCCAAGCGTAAGCTCACGCGCGGA
>Ga0136616_10000584_pt1 | contig 17653 bp, 17 predicted proteins | sample AntDrymUQ2992106_2_FD_106648 | JGI IMG/M metagenome (GOLD analysis project Ga0136616, IMG submission 106648) | Polar desert sand microbial communities from Dry Valleys, Antarctica - metaG UQ299 (21.06) | ecosystem: Environmental > Terrestrial > Soil > Desert | place: Antarctica: Dry Valley...
AAAACGGCGGCACCCGAAACTTGCGGATAATGAAATTCGGCACCCCCACCGCCGACGACGGGCCCGGCAACACATCCACAAACCCCGGATTCGACCTAGCCGGCGAACCATCACCATTACGCAGCTCCGTCGACTTGCGCTTGTGCCGCTTGCGCTTGTTGGACTTGGGCTTGCGGGGCTTGGCGCACTCCTCGGCCTCCGGCTGCAGGGGAGTCTCGGCCTCGGGCTCCTTTTGGTCGTCCTCCTCCACCAGGGCGTCCTCGTCGACCACGGCCTCCTCCGGCTCCTCCGGCTTGATCTCGAGCTCGGTGACGCAGTCCTCTTCCGCAGCCGCCTCCTTCTCGACCGGTGCCGGGGCGGCGGCGGGCCTGGGCGCGCGCTCGGGCGGGGCGGCGGGCTCGACCTCACGCCCAGAGGGCCGCCAGCCCAGCCCATCCTCGGCGCCGTCGGGCGGCGCCGGCAGCGGCACCGTCTCGGTGATCGTCAGAAGCGACTCGTCCAGGTCCGGCTCGGACGCAGGCACCCCGTCCGCGGTCAACCCCGCGGCGGCCAGAACGGCCGTCGCGAAGAGGGCCGCGGGCATGCGGCTACGGAGCGCGGCTGCCGGCCGGCGCGATGGGCGGGCAGGTCTCACGTTCACAGGGCGGGCAGCGTCTCCTCCGACTGGGCAAGCACCTCGGAGGCGGAATGCTCGCTGATCCGCCCTCAGTGTGCAAGTCCCACCCGCAAGTGGGCGTCTTCGCGGCCCGAAAGTCGAGCGCGGGATTGGCCGTCACGAGGGCTCATATGGGCACCCGCGCGCGAGGGGCCGCCGCGGTGCGCAGGCGGGGGCCGGCGGGAGCGAGCCTTGCCGCCGGCGCTCGATCGCCCCGTGTTCCGCCGCCTCTAACAGTCAGCTTGAGCGTTAGTCATTCCCAGATGGCAACGTGAACGCCCAGTCGGCGGGCAGAATGCGGTGGGTGAAGCTGCTCGCCCCTCTCGTCTTGCTGGCCGCCCTGGCGGGGGTCTTCAGGAGCGCGGGCGAAAGCCCGGAGGGCCGGCCGCCGGACGTCATCCTGCTCGTCCTGGACGAGTTCCCCGGCGACTCGCTGCTCGACGCCCGCGGCCGGATCGATCAGGTGCGCTACCCGAACCTGGCCCGGCTGGCGGCGGACGGGACCTGGTTTCCCAACGCCCACTCCTCGTACGACTCGACCACGAAGGCCGTGCCGCTGATCCTCGACGGCCGGGCACCGGTGAGGGGCTCCTTCCCCGACCGCCGCTCGCACCCGCGCACGATCTTCGACGCGTTCGCCCGCGCGGGCTACGAGACGCTCAGCTTCGAGGAGGCCACCGCCATCTGCCCGCCGCGGTTGTGCCGCGGCGGGCGCTCACGGCGCCCGGCGATCATCCCCCGCCTGAACGGCGGGCGCGAGGAGCGCTTTGCCCGCTTCGTGCGCTCCATCCGGCCGGGCAGGCGCCCCACGCTGTGGGTCAAGCACGCGCTGCTGCCGCACGGGCCCTACCTGTTCCTCCCGTCGGCCGCCCGTGCGCGGCGTGGGCCTCGGGACCTGGTGCCGGGGATGAACAGCGTCGCCGGCTTCGGCGACGAGTTCCTGACCCGCCACAACGAGCAGCGGTACCTGCTCCAGGCGCAGTTCGCCGATCGGCTGGTCGGACGCGTGCTGCGCCGGCTCGAGAAGCAGGGGATGTACCACGACGCCGTCGTCGTGGTCACGGCCGATCACGGGTTCGCCTGGCAGGTGGGCGTGGACTCGCGACGCAGCGTGAGCGCCTCCAACGTCGAGGAGGTCGCTCCGGTGCCGCTGATCGTCAAGCCGGCCGGGCGGGCATCGAACCGGATCGACCGGTCCTACGCGCGCACCCTGGACGTGACCCCGACGGTGGCCGATGTCGCGGGCGTGCGCCTGGGCTACCGGACCGCGGGCCGCTCGGCGTTCTCCCGGGCCGTGCGCCGCCGTCGAACGGTCAGCCTGATCACCAGGGACTTCTCCACACGGGTGACCATCTCGGGGCGGCGTTGGAGAGCCCGCCGGCGAGCGGTGGTGCGCCGGCGCCTGCGTCAGTTCGGATCGGGGACCACGGGCCTCTACGCCGGCATCGGCCCCAATCGCCTCCTAGTCGGCCGCGAGGTGGCCGGCCTGGCGAGGGACGAGCGCGGTCGCGTTCGCGCCATCCTGGCGGCGGCCGGCGAGCTGCGCCGCGTGCGCCGGTCCTCCGGCGTGGTGCCGGCCCAAATCGCTGGTCGCATCGAAGGCGGCGCGCCCGGCGAGCGACGCGAGCTCGCGATCTCGGTCCACGGCCGTATCGAGGCCGTCGGGCGGAGCTTTCACCTCATCGGGCAGGCGCCGGAGTTCTTCGCCGTTATGGTGCCGGAGGCGAGCCTTGAGGAGGGAGCAAACTCGGTCGAGGTGTTCGAGGTGCTCCGCGGCCCGCGCCTGCAGTCCATCGCGCGGTACTGACTTGGGTTGTCAGCCGGTGGTGAGGACCAGGCGGTAGCCGTCGGGGTCGACCACGACGACGGCGCCGACCTTCGCCCAGTAAGGGTTGAGCGTGTCGTCGTCGGCGGCCAGCGCCGAGAAGCCGGCGGCGGCGAGGCGCGCGATCACCTCATCGCGCGCTGGCTGGTCTTCGTAGTACAGGACGAGTTGGTCCTCGACGGACGGGCGGGGGAGCACGTTCGCGTCCGGAGCGCGCACGATCTCGAGCTGGAACCTCTCGTCGGGCACCCCGAAGATGACCCCGTCGAAACCGTCGTGATCCTCGAAGGCGAACTGCATGGGCAGCCCGACCAGATCCTCGTAGAAGCGGCGCGTCGCGGCGAGATCGTTCGCCGGTCGGGCAGTGCGGCCGGCTCTGATCGTCACGCGGACGCCGGCAGCGGCCTGCTCGGAGCCTCATCACGCGCTGGCACAACCGCACGCTACCGGACAATCGCTCGGCACTGACGCCGTTTACATTTCCGCTACATGCGAGCGCGGGCCCTGCTTCTGGTGGCGCTGGCCGTGGCGCTGCCCACGGCCGCTGCGCGCGTGGCGTCATCCCAGTCGGAGGGGGAGGTCGAGAAGCCGTCGGTGGTGGTGCTGATCTTCGACGAGTTCCCGACGGACATGCTGCTCGGCCCCGACGGGCGGATCGACGCCGAGCGCTTTCCGGGGTTCGCCGAGCTGGCCGGCCTCTCGACCTGGTTTCCCAACGCCAGCACGATCTACGACTCGACCTTCAAGGCGGTGCCGTCGATCCTCGACGCGCGGCTGCCCAAGCGCGGCACGGCGCCCGACGTGCGCAGCCACCATGGCAACGTCTACACGCTGTTCGACCGCCTGGGCTACGGTGTCGTGGCGGCCGAGTCCGGCACGGCCATCTGCCCACAGGACGTCTGCCCCGGCGCCCCCACCCGGCGTCCCGGCGTGCTGGCCCAGCTGGCCGGCGGCGGGCGCGCCGACCGGCTGCGGGCATGGATCGAATCGATCGGCAAGACCCCGGAGCCCACCCTCCACGTCCACCACGCCCTGCTGCCGCACGAGCCGTGGATCTACCTGCCCTCGGGGCACCAGAGCCGGCCCAAGGGCAAGGACCCGATCGGGGGCATCAACCGCCCGATCGGCTTCCACGACCCCGTGCTGACCAGGCACAACGAGGGGCGCCTGATGCTCCAGGTCGGCTTCGTCGACCGGCAGATCGGGTTCCTGCTCGACCACCTTCGGGAGAAGGGCATGCTCGAGAGCTCCATCCTCGCCGTCCTGGCCGACCACGGCTACGCCTTCGAGGTCGGGGTCAAGGACCGCCGGCTCGTGACCCGCAGCAACGCGGCCCAGATCGCACCCGTGCCCTTCTTCTTCAAGCGGCCCGGCCAGACCGGCGGCGAGGTGGACAAGGCCTTCGTGCGCAACATGGACCTGGTGCCCACCCTGGCCGACCTCCTCGGCGTCCGGCCCGGCTGGCGTTACGACGGCGTGTCGGCGTTCAGCGACGAGACGCGCCGCCGCCGCGGCTTGTCGATCCTGACCCGCGACTTCAAGGAGACGATCACAGTCGGCGCCGCCCGGCTGGCACGCGAGCGGCAGGCGCAGCGGCTGCGGCGGGCGCGGATATTCGAGACCGGGGTGGAAAGCGACCTGCTGTTCGGCTCGCCGTGGGCGGCCATCTACCGGGTGGGGACCCATCCGGAGCTGGTCGGGCGCCGCGTGGCCGACGCGAATGTCGGGCCGCCCGGCGCCCTGAGAGCTGAGGTGGCCAACGCCGGCCTGCCCCAGCGGGTCAGGCCACGCGCGTTCCTGCTCCCCGTCCGCGTGACGGGCAGGATCGAGGGGGGCCCGAGCCGTGTGCTGCGCCAGGTGGCGGTGGCCGTCAACGGGACCATCAGGGCCACCAACCGCACCTTCCGGCTGAAGCGCAAGCCGTCGGAGTTCTTCTCCTTCCTCGTTCCCGACGAGGCCCTGCGGGCGGGACGCAACCGGATCGAGGTGTTCGAGGTTAGTCGCGGCGCCCGGCTGACGCCGCTGTACCGCAGCCCGTGACGTCCTGCGCTACGGATCGATGCGATTCGGCAGGGCGTTGGGGTCCCTGATGACCTCGGTGGGCTCCTTGTTGGTGTCGACGAAGTAGCACCAGAAACGGCGTCGGTCGTCACGGGCGATGCAGGTGCGGAAGTAGCCCTCGCCCAATCGCGCCGTCTGGGCGGTTTCCACGTTCCTCCCCAGCTCCTCGTTGCCGCTCTCACCCACCACGTGGAGGATTGCCTCGGCCGCTCGCTCGCGCGCGTCGGTCTCCGCGACCACCAGCGGCCGCGCCGCGAGGCCGGCGCTGAGCACGGCCACCACGCTCACCAGGAGCAGGCCGGTGCCCATGCGGTCGGTCAGCACCTCCCGCTGGGCCATCGGCGGGCCGTCGGGGGTCGCCGCCGGCCGCCGCGCCCAGAGGCGCCGTGCCAGCCACGGGCCGAGCACGCCGACGAGGAAGAGGTTGCCGAACGTGGCCAGCAGAATGCCCGGGATCAGGCCCACCCCGGTGGCCACCGGGGGAAGCAGGTGGAGGACCAGCCCGTCGAGGAGGGTGACGGCGGCGAACGTGGGCCACATCCACGCTCCCCGCAGCCGCCAGCGCGCGCGAGCGGGCCAGAAGCGCTCCTCTCGGTTCACGTGGCGCAGGGTAGCCTTCGAGTCATGTCTGACCTGTGGGTCGCCCACCTCGGGACGGTGCCCTACGCGGAGGCCTCCGCCCTCCAGGAGCGGCTCGCCCAGCGCCGCCAGGAGGAGGCGATCCCGGACACACTCCTGGTGCTCGAGCACCCACCGGTCTACACCCGCGGGCGTCGCACCCAGGCGTCCGACCTCCCGATGGGCGAGGAGTGGTACCGGACCCGGGGCATCGAGGTGTGCGACAGCGATCGCGGCGGCCGGGTCACCTACCACGGTCCCGGACAGCTGGTGGCCTACCCGATCATCGCCATAGACCGGGTGGGCGACTTCGTCCGCGGGATGGAGGCGGCGATTGTGGCCGCGCTGGCCGACGAGGGAGTCGAGGCCCAGGCGCGTGCCGCCCCGCTCACGGGAGTCTGGGCCGGCGACGCCAAGATCGGCTCGATCGGGGTGCACGTGTCACGCGGGGTGACCACCCACGGCCTCGCCGTGAACGTCGACAACGACCTGCAGCCTTTTCAATGGATCGTGCCCTGCGGCATCGACCACGTGCGCATGACGTCGGTGGCGCGCGAGACCGGCAGAGCCGGCGGGTTGCCCTGCTTTCGCCGGCGGCTCGCGCAGCGCTTCGCGGAGGCGTTCGGCCGCCGGCAGCGCCTGGTTTCGGCCCACCGCCTCATTTCCGGTGGGCGCGCACGGGAGCCGGCCGCCGCATGAGCACCCGGTCGCGTGCCCACCCTGGCGGTGTCCGCGTGCTCGAGATGGGCGAGGTCCGCCCGTTCCGGGAGCGCAAGCCGCCTTGGTTCAAGCGCCCGGCTCCGGGCGGTCCGCGCTACCGCGAGTTGAACCACATGATCGGCGCCCAGGACCTTCACACGGTCTGCCAGGAGGCCGCCTGCCCGAACATCGGCGAGTGCTGGGAACGGGGCACGGCCACCTTCATGATCCTCGGCGACACCTGCACGCGCCGGTGCGGGTTCTGCAACGTCAAGACCGGCAAGCCCACCCACCACGATCCACTCGAGCCGCTACGGGTGGCCCAGTCGGTGAGGAAGATGGGGCTGCGCCACGCGGTCGTCACGAGCGTGGACCGTGACGACCTCCCCGACCTGGGAGCGTCGGCCTTCGTGGGGGTAATCCGCTCCATTCGGCGCCTGGCGCCGGGCTGCAAGGTCGAGGTGCTGACGCCGGACTTCCGCGGCGAGGAGATGCCGCTGGCGCGCGTGGTCGCCGAGCGCCCCGACGTCTTCAACCACAACGTGGAGACCGTGCCCCGGCTCTACCCGCTCGCGCGGCGCGGGTCGCGCTTCCTGCGCTCGTGTCGCGTCCTGGCCACGGCGAAGGAGCTGGGCGGCGCCGAGGTGGTCACGAAGTCGGGGCTCATGACCGGGCTCGGGGAGACCAAGGAGGAGTTGCTGGAGACCTTCGGCGTCCTGCGTGAGCACCACGTCCAGGTGCTCACGGTCGGCCAGTATCTGCGCCCCACCCGTGATCACCTGCCGGTGGTGCGCTACTGGCATCCCGACGAGTTCGCCGAGCTGGAGCGCGCGGCCTACGCCATGGGGTTCGAGTCCGTGGCCGCCGGGCCGCTCGTGCGCTCGAGCTACCACGCCGAGCAGACCCTGGAGCGGGCCGCCGCCCGCTGAGCGACGTGGCCGTTCGAGCGCTGCTCGCGGCGGCCGTGGCCGCCGTGGCCGCAACGGGTGTGGTGCTGGCGGGCGCTAACGGAACCGCCGGTTCAGGCTGGGTCGCGCTCGCTCCGGCCACGCTTGAGCGAACCGAGGTAGCGGCGGGGCGAATCGGTCGGTGGATCTACGTGGTCGGCGGCTTCGAGCGCTCGTCGGGCTCTCCCAGCGCTGCGGTCGAGCGCTACGACATCCGGCGCGACCGTTGGACTCGGGTGCGCTCGATGCCCACCGCTCTGCACCACGCCACGGCCGCCGTCCGCAGCGGGCGCCTGTACGTGCACGGGGGCTACGGGGGCACTACCGCGGACTGGCAGCCGCGCGCCACCCTGTTCGAGTACACCCCGGAGCGCGATCGCTGGCGCCGGCTGCCGAGCGCGCCGACGGCCCGGGCGGCGCACGCCGCCGGGATCGTGGGCGGGCGGCTGTACGCGGCCGGCGGATCCACCCGCGAGGGCTCGGTGCGGTCCATGGACGTCTACGACTTCACCCGCCGTCAGTGGACCCGCGGGACGCGCTTTCCCGGCCCGGCACGCAACCACCTGACGGGAACGGCCGCGGGCGCGCGCCTGTACGTCTTCGGTGGCCGGGAGCGGGAGAACTTCTCGGTCGCGGCCCGCTTCGATCCGGATACCGGCCGGTGGTCGCGCCTGCCCCCGCTCCGCGTACCGCGCGGCGGGATCGCCGCGGTACCGCTACCCGGCGGGCGCATCGCGGTGTTCGGCGGAGAGGAGCTCGGCCCCGGCGGCCGCACCATCGCCCCGGTGGAGCTGTACGACATCCGCCGTCGCCGCTGGAGCCGCCTGCCCGAGATGCGGACTCCGCGGCACGGGCTGGGCGGGGCGGTGCTCGGACGGCGGGTGTACGCCGTGGAGGGCGGAGCGCAGCCCGGCTTTCACTTCTCCGATGCGGTCGAGGCGCTCGAGGTGAGCGCCGAGCGCCGCTGACCGCCGCCCTTGCTTCCCCTCAAGGACGACATACCCACCCGGCGCTTCCCGATCCTGACCGTGGCGATCATCGTGGCCTGCGTGGTCGTCTACTTCGGGTTCGAGCGCGGTGGCCTGGGCCTCGGCGACACCGGCAACGAGGTGGTGCTCGAGTACGGGGCGATCCCCTACGAGGTCACCCACCCTGGCGACGACTGCGGCGCGACCCCGGCCGGCAACATCGCCTGCGAGGGGCAAGCGGGGGTTCAGGGCCAGGCGCCCGATCAGGCCCCGTGGTGGCTCACCATCCTCACCTCGATGTTCCTGCACGGCGGGCTGCTGCACCTGGCGGGGAACATGCTGTTCCTATGGGTGTTCGGCAACAACATCGAAGACTCGATGGGACGCGTCCGGTTCGTCGCCTTCTACCTGCTCGGAGGGATCGCGGCGCTGGCCGCCCAGACGCTGATCGACCCGGGCGCGGCCGTACCCACGGTGGGCGCGAGCGGCGCGATCGCCGCCGTGTTGGGCGGCTACGCGCTGCTGTACCCGCGCGCGCGGGTGGTGACCGTCGTATTCATCATCATCATCTTCACCATCGTGCGGCTGCCCGCCCTGCTCGTGCTGGGCCTCTGGTTTCTGCTCCAGGTGCTCTACGGCGCCAGTGAGCTGGGCCAGCCGCTCGGCGGTAGCGGCGGGGTGGCCTACTTCGCGCACATCGGGGGCTTCGTGTTCGGCCTGGCCCTGATCCGGCTGTTCGCCAACGACGTGCACGAGGACTACGACGTCCAGCGGCGTATCCCGGTGTACTGATGGGCCGCACGCTCGCCCTAGGCGCCAGCCTCGCGATCATCGGGCTGCTGGCCTTCCTCACGATCAGTGTCGCGATCGAGCACGGAATCGACGTGCTCGTGGTCGTGTCCCTGGCCATCCTGGGACTGCTCGGCTTCGGGGTGCTGGGCGCGCTCGTGTCCACCCCGCCGGATGGTTGAGGGCGATGGGTAGGAGCGGACGGCCGCCGGTGCCTCCGCGCGGCGTGTTGAGCGACGGGCGACGGCGCCTGCGATCGGGACGGCTGCTCGCGCTCGCCGCCCTGGTCCTCGCGCCTGCCTCGGTGGCCGTCGTGGCGTGGCTGGCCGTCGGCGCCGACGACCATTCGCCGCCGCCCGGCAACGTCGCGGCGGCGGCCACCCCGGCTCCGCCGCGCTCGGTCCGCCCCGCGCCCGCTCAGGCGCCCGAGGTCGAGCTGAGCCCGGTCGACGCGTTCTTCGTGGATCTGAGAAAGCCCCCGCGCGCGGCACTCGTCTTCGACGTGGGGTCCGGTGAGGTGCTGTGGCACCGGCGGCCGCTCAGGGTGGTGCCGATCGCCAGCCTCACGAAGATCATGACCGCCATCGTGGTCACCGAGCGAGCCCGGCCGCGCGAGCCGGTGCGGATCACGGCGGCGGCGCTGCGCTACCAGGGATCGGGCGTCGGGTTGCTGCCGCGCGGCAGGCGGGTGCGCCTGGAGACCCTCTTGAACGGTCTCATGCTCGTGTCCGGCAACGACGCCGCGATCGCGCTGGCGGGCCACGTGTCGGGCACGGAGAGGAGGTTCGTGAGGCTGATGAACCGCCGAGCTCGCGACCTCGGGCTGCGCTGCACCCGTTTCGCCTCCTCACACGGTCTGGAGGACGGCAATCGCTCCTGCGCACGGGACCTGGCCGTGCTCACTCGCGTAGCGATGAAGCGACCGCGCATCCGGCGGATCGTGCGCCGGCGCGAAGCGTCGTTCAAGTTCCCGGTCAAGGGCGGCCGCCTCTATCTCTACGGGCACAACCCCCTGATCCGAGCGGGCTACGCCGGGGCCATCGGGCTGAAGACGGGCTACACCGACGCGGCAGGGAGCTGCTTCGTGGGCGTGGTGCGGAGAGGCGGACGGGCGCTCGGAGTGGTGCTGCTGAACTCCCGCAACGTGCCGCTCCACTCCCAGCGGCTGCTGGATGCCGCTTTCCGGGGCTGATGGAGCCAGCCGGGATCGAACCGGCGACCTCTCGGATGCAAACCGAGTGCTCTGCCAGCTGAGCTATGGCCCCTCATCTCTGATGGTAGGCGCCCGCGGCGACGGGAGTTGCGCGGGCGCGGGGCGGGGTGGGAGGATCCGCGCAATGTCCAAAGCCGCGACCGACCGGTCACCCCGCCGCACCGAGCAGTCGCCACCGGCCCAGCGCGCGGAGGTCTCGAACTACGAGACGGTCAGCCACTGGTTTCACCTGGCCGCCGAGCGCATAGGGCTCCGTGACGACATCGCGGCCGTCCTGCGGTCCTCCTACCGCGAGGTGCTCGTTCAGATTCCCGTCAAGCAGTCGGACGGGCGCATCCACGTGTACTCGGGCTACCGCGTCCAGCACAACGGCGCGCGCGGCCCGTATAAGGGGGGCATCCGCTTCCACCCCGAGGTGGACCTGGATGAGGTCCGCGCGCTGGCTGAGCTGATGACCTGGAAGACGGCCATCGTGGGCATCCCCTTCGGCGGCGCCAAGGGCGGGATCAACGTGAACCCGCACAAGCTGGAGCGCAACGAGCTTCAGGCGGTGGCTCGCTCCTTCATGGACAAGGTGGAGAAGGTGCTCGGCCCGACACGGGACATCCCCGCGCCGGACGTTGGGACCAACGCGCAGGTGATGGCCTGGCTCATGGACCAGTACGGGAAGCTTCACGGGCACACCCCGGCCTGCGTGACGGGCAAGCCGATCGCCCTGGAGGGCTCCTACGGGCGCGAGGCCGCCACCGGCCGGGGCGTGGTCTTCATGTTCCGCGAGGCGGCGCCCGAGGTGGACCTGGTGCCCTCCGATACTACGTTCGTGGTGCAGGGCTACGGCAACGTGGGGTCGTGGGCGGCCCGGCTTATGCAGCAGCTGGGCGCGACGATGGTCGGCGCCTCAGACGCGAGCGGCGCGATCCGCAGCGACGCCGGCATCGACGCCGACGCGCTGGCCGACCACGTCAGCGAGGGCGGGGCGCTGACCGAGTTCGAAGGAGTGGACGAGATCGCTCCCGACGACCTGATCGCGATCGAATGCGACGTCTTCATCCCGGCGGCGCTCGGCGGGATGATCAACCAGGACAACGCCGGCCGCATGAACTGCCGGATGCTGGTGGAGGGAGCCAACAGCCCGACCACGCCGGCCGCGGACGGGATCCTCCAGGACAAGGGCGTCTACGTGGTCCCCGACGTGATGGCCAACGCCGGCGGCGTGGTGGTCTCCTACTTCGAGTGGGTGCAGAACCTCCAGCATTTCCGCTGGGACGAACGCGAGGTCAACGATCGTCTCGGGCGCATCATGCGCAAGGCGTACCGGGAGGTGGCGGTACGGGCCCGGGCGCCGGGAGTCTCACTGCGCACGGCCGCCTACGAGCTCGGAATCGAGCGTGTCGTGGACGCCGCGACCACCCGCGGCTACATCTCCTAGACCGGCGTCTGGACGACTGTTCGATGCGCCGGTCGCCATTTCAGGTTTCCGCGCCACGAGCCGAAAAAGGACTCACGACGGCATGGAGGGTTCCGTCGATTACAGGCGGCACGGGACGCCGCCGAGTTGCAAAGCGCGGGAGCCGCCGGGGCGGGCGGCTCCCGCCGCAACTTGCCTACTCGTCGAAGTCGAAGTCGCGCGGCGGCTTCTGCTCGAACCACAGCCGGTCGTGCTCGGGCGTCTCCTGGAGGAAGTCCGGCGTGTCCTCGAGCACGTCCTCCGGCTCCTCGGAGGCGGGCGCTGCCTCGTCGACCGCCTCGAAGCCCCTTGGCGGGGTGTCCTCGCCCACGGGAATGGTCTCCTCCGGGGGTGGCTCCTCCTCCATGGCCGGGGGCGGTAGCGGCGCATCGTCCACCGGCTCTGGCGGCGCGTAGGTGGCGGCCGGCACGTCCTCCTCGGCAAGCGGCTCCGGCTCCCGCGCGTAGACCGGTCTCTCCTCGGCGGGCTCCGCGGAATCGGCGGCCTCCGGTGTTTGGGCGTCCTCTGCGGGGTGTGACAAGCCGGCGGCCTCGAATCCGTCGCCGGCGGCGACATCCTGGGCCGCGAGCGGTTCCGGGTCGCCCACAGGCACCGCGGCCTCGGCCTCGAGCTCAGGGGAGCCGAGGACCTCGGCCTCCTGTTGCTGGACCTCCTCCTCGGCAGCCCCGTGCTTGCGCTTGAGCTCCAGGTGCTCGCGGATGGCATCGTCGAGAACGCCCATCGCGCGGAAGCCTACCGGTGGGGGGCGGCGTGACGGGTCCGGACCCCCGCAACGCGGCTATCCTCCGCCGAGCCCGGCAAACAGCCGGTGCCGCGGGGCTATAGCTCAGCTGGAAGAGCGCCTGGATCGCACCCAGGAGGTCGTCGGTTCGAGTCCGACTAGCTCCATTTCGTTGAAGCCCGCTACGGCGGGGTTTCTTGCCCGGGCGCCACCCCCCACCCTTTTCCTCTTGCTGAAGACGCCGCGGATCGGTGAGCGGCTCGAGGAGACGGCGCGCTCGGCGCGTGAGGAGAAGTGGAGCTACGAGCGTTTCCTCGAGGTCCTGCTCGAGGCCGAGGTCTTCGCCCGCGACGCCTCGGGCTCGCGCAACCGGATCCGCCACGCCGCCTTCCCCGCCCACAAGACGCTCGATGACTTCGACTTCACGGCGCAGCCCGCTGCAGAGCGGCCCTTGGTCATGCACCTGGCCCAGCTGGCCTGGATCACAGAGCACGCCAACGTCTGCTTCTTCGGGCCGCCGGGGACCGGGAAGACACATCTGGCGACCGCCTTGGCGATCAAGGCCTGCCAAGCCGGCCATCGGGTCGCCTTCGCGACCGCTCAGCAGTGGATCGACCGGCTCGAGTCCGCTCAGCACTCCAATGCCCTCGATGCCGAGCTTCGCCGTCTTGAGCGCTACGGGCTGATCGTCGTCGACGAGATCGGCTACTTACCCCTGGAACGTCAGGCGGCGAAGCTGCTGTTCGCGCTTGTTGCCCGCCGCTACGAGCGCGGCTCGATCATCGTCACCTCGAACCGGGGCTTTGAGGCCTGGGGCGAGATCCTCGGCGATCAGATGGTCGCCGCGGCACTGATCGACCGGCTCGTCCATCACGCCCAGCTCGTCACGCTGAAGGGCAAGAGCTACCGCCTCCGGGAGCGTGGCTCAGGACCGGCGCCCGCCGCTCAGGCTACGGGCCTTCGGCCCTCCGCCTAAACGGCGGCAGACACCCAGGTGCTGCACCTTTCGGTTCCTGAAAACGATGCACTTTTCGGTTCCTGTTGACAGAGTGGGATGACATGGACTACGAGAATGGTCAGCGCTCCGGCACGCCTCGGCGGGCACGCCGGGTAACGGTTGACCTAGGCCGCAGCTGCCGGAGGTCAGCGGAAATGCCATGAACTCGTTCATGGCGCGCACCAGCGTCGATCCGGTACGACGGACCGTCCGGCTAAGCACTCCGGACCTTACGAATTTCCCCGACGACCCGCTCGCCGACGGGCTGTCGTCCGGCGTACCACAACACCCCGGTCGCGACAAGGATGTACTGAGAGAACTGTGCGATGCCACTGAGAACTCTTACCTGCCGCGCGCTCTCCGTCGTTCCTGACACAAGTTCCCAGATCCCGCCAACCATCGTGCCATAGGGCAGCCAAGTGAGCGAGGCCAAGACAAAAGCAAGCGTCAAGCCCGACCAGGCACCGATGCTCGCCCCCTCGCGCGCGAACCGGAACAGGAGCAAGAAAAACAACGGGGCGAGCAGGATTTGGTAGTGGTTCCAGGCAAGCGGGGTGAGCATTGCAGACAGAGCACAGGTAAACGCGAAGACCTCCCAACTGGTAGCTGCTCGGCCGCGCAACGCCTCAATGACCCAGACGCCGAGCAAAACCACCGCGCACAAGACCGCGGTGCGTTGGAGCGTCCAGTACTCCCAGCCACCTACTGCGCGGCAAAGCAGCGACCCTGGTGCGAAATTGGTCGGCTCGCACAAAAAGGGTCCCCATTCCGGCGGCCCCTTGTTAAGAAAATTGTCAACGGCCATAAGAGGGTCGAGCGGCGCAAGGTCGTGGGCTCGAGTTGCCATCATCGCCTGCGCGGCAATATTGAGGCCGGCGATCCATGCCACCGCAAGCGCGCCCGCGCGCCGCGTCTGGCGACGTGCAAGCATCGCGACGGGAAGTAGGATCGCTATCGGCTTTACCGCGACCGACAAACCGATCGCCGCCGCCCCTGCGGAGATCCGTCGCTGGCGCACCAGATCGAACCCAAGTAGCGCGAGCACCAGCGCAATCACGTTGAACTGCTTCCACCAAACAGAAGACATCAGCGGACCGAAGCTCAAGAGGGCGAATGCGGCAATCCACCACCCGACGGGCGGCAGCAGTCGGCGCGTCCGATGCAACACCACCGCCGCTGCGCCCACTGCGACTGCGACGTTCAAAGCGGTCACTAGATTGGCGGCGCCACGTATGCTGACAACGCGACTGAGGAGCGCCATTATCGCTCCAAGAAACGGGGTGCTTATCCACGTAGCGAATGGTCCCGTGCGTACATCCTCGGGATGCCCGGTAGCCCAACCGACCTGCCCAGCCCGGTAGGCGAGTCCGGTATCCCACGAGGACGGGTCGTGGAATGCTCGCCATGCCCACCAGGCTACGATCGCGACGAGCCCCGCGTAGGCCGGATACGTCCGCCACGACCATCCGGAGGGAAGTGTCGCTTCTCGCGGAGTTGCTTCTGCGCGCGCCATTACTCGTCGGGCTTAGCCGCCGAAGCCACTACGCCGGCCGCGCCCGCATTAGGGACAACCCTACACCGGCACCGTGGTACGTGCACGGGGTATTGCCGAACTCTTCGCCCTGAGAGTGAAGACCACGATGCGGAAGGTCTCGGGTCACCCGGTAGCGGTGGTCGGCGCCGTCGACACGGTGGCCACGCTGCCCCGGAGCCGTGGAGGCAATCCCCTCCACCAAGTGTGAAAGATGCGCAGAGCGCCTCCGGGGACGAGACGCACTGTGACTGGCGTCGTGGCATCGGGAGCCATTGCGACGTGGAGCGTGTCCAGTGATCACGATTTGGGGCCCGGAATGCGGCTACGCATACAGCCCTGCCGCTTGCATGGTGTCTTGGGCAAGCTGGTGGTTCTTCCCGACCACATTCGGCACGGTGATGCCACCACCGGCGGGTTCCTCTTCGGCCTCGGGCTCGGCAGGCTCGGCCCCCGGGGGGCTCTTCCGCCGGTTCCTTCTCCTCGGCGGGCACGGTCCTCTCGACGGTGACCGTTTCGGGTTCCGCGACGGCCTCCGGCTGATCGCTCGAATCGTCACCACATCCCGCCAGCAGCACAAGCGCTAAAACCGTCCCCAGCCCAGCGACCATCCCCCTCATCAGCAACCCTCCCCCGGTGACGTACCAGGGCGAGCGGCGCCGCACCCGGCGCTGTCGCAATTCCCCGCACGGGGGGCGGTCTCGCGTCGGCGAACTCCCTCTCAGAAAGTCTCCAGGTATCGTCGCCAAACAGGCCAGTCGTATTCGGGCCGCGCACACAGCGAGGGAGGCAGGCATGTCGCGAATGGAGCCCGATCCATCCCACATCATGCAGGTTGGGATGGGGTTCTGGGCGTCGAAGACGGTGCTGTCAGCGGTGGAGCTGCAGCTGTTCACGCATCTCGGCGCCGAACCGATGACCGGCGAGGAGATCGGCGAACGCCTCAGCCTTCACCCGCGAGCCATCTACGACTTTCTGGACACGCTCGTCGCGCTGCACTTGCTGGAGCGGGACGGCGACGGGAGCGATGGCCGCTACCGCAACACCGCTGAGACTGCGGCGTTCCTGGACAAGCGGAGCCCCGCCTACATCGGCGGGATCCTGGAGATGTGCAACGCGCGGCTGTTTCGGTTCTGGGGCGATCTCACCGAGGCGCTGCAGACCGGCAAGCCCCAGAACGAGATCAAGCACACCGGCAAGCCGATGTTCGATGAGCTCTACAGCGACCCCGCGAGGCTCGAGCAGTTCATGGAGGCGATGCAGGGCATCTCGCTCGGCAACTTCCACGCCTTGGCCGAGAAGTTCGACTTCTCCAAATACAAGACGGTCTCCGATGTCGGAGGGGCCACCGGCCAGCTCTGCACGGTTCTGGCCGCGCGTCATCCGCACCTTCGCTGCACGAGCTACGACCTACCGGTTGTAGCGCCGATCGCCGAGAAGGCCATCGCCGCCGTCGGGCTGGCAGACCGCGTGGCTGTCGCCTCGGGCGACTTCTTTGCAGATCCACTTCCCTCGGCGGATGTCATCACGATGGGCCTGATCCTGCACGACTGGAACCTGGATCGGAAGATGCATCTGATCAGGTCTGCCTACGAGGCCCTCCCCGAGGATGGCGCGTTCATCGTGATCGAGAACCTCATCGACGACGCTCGGCGCGAGAACGCGTTCGGGCTGATGATGTCTCTCAACATGCTGATCGAGTTCGGCGACGCGTTCGACTTCACAGGCAGCGACTTCACCGAATGGTGCCGGGAGGCGGGCTTCCAGGATGTCGAGATCCTGCCGCTGACCGGTCCGGCGAGCGCCGCCATCGCCTATAAGTAGCTCCTGAATCAGAGCCTCAAGGTCGGTACGAGGGTTCGAAATGTCGTGCCGAAGGACCGTGATGCGGAAGCTGATCTACTCGATGGGAGTGTCGCTGGACGGCTTCATCGCTGGGCCCGACGGCGAGATCGACTGGTCGGCGCCGGACGAGGGGCTGCATCGGTTCCACAACCAGCAGGCGCGGGCGGTGAGCGCACACCTGTACGGACGGCGGCTGTACGAGGAGATGACGTACTGGGAGACCGCTGACGAGAAGCCGTCGGCCCCAGAGCATGAGCTCGAGTTCGCCCGCATCTGGAAGGACACGCCGAAGATCGTGTTCTCGAAGACCCTCGAGAAGGTGGAGGGCAATGCCACCCTGGTCAGGGACGGCGTTGCCGAAGAGGTCAACAAGCTGAAGCAAGAACCAGGAAAGGACCTGGCCGTCGGCGGCGCTGGCCTGGCCTCCACCTTCATAAAGCTGGGCCTCGTCGACGAGTACCGGCTCTTCGTCAGCCCGGTAGTCCTGGGCGGGGGCACGCCGTACTTTCCTGCGCTGGACGAGACGATCAACCTGGAGCTCGTCGAGACACGCACGTTCGGCCCTCGCGTCGTCTACGTTCGCTACCAGAGCGTGGAGGATCGCCGCTAAGGCTCATCCGCTGAGCGCGACCGGCCAATCCTGTGCCCGCGCTTTGGAGAATGTGGCGCGAGCCGCGGCCTGACTGATCTCAGCAGGGGCACCTCGTGCTCCTCTACGACGCAAGAGACTGACCACGCCGACGGTCGCGGGCTACCCGCAGCACATTGCCCGGCGGCTCGAGCAGCGCCGCGTCGACGTCGACGCCCTCCGTCAGTGCCGCCATGGCGGAGTTGACGGCGACCAGGTTCCAGCCGCGGTCGACGACGACCGCGGGGTACGGCTCGTGACCGGTGAGGATTTGGCTGAGCGCCTCGCGTACCGGCACCAGCTCGGGGTCGTCAAGTGAGCGTTCCGGAAAGGCCGGGGCGTGGCCGACGGCGAGCAGCAGTCGGTTCTGCTCCCGGAACGGGACCTCGAGCTGCTCAAGGATCCGCAGCAGCATCTCGCGACCTGGTTTCGAGCGACCGGTCTCGACGAAGCTGAGATGGCGGGTCGAGATCCCTGCGTCGAGCGCCAGCTCGAGCTGGGTCAGCCACCGCCGCTCGCGCCACTCGCGCAGCAGCGGTCCGACCCGAGGATGGGAGCTGACGGTCGCTGGCCTGGACCCCTCCATCGTTGACAGCTCAGGCCGCGTGATTTCGTAGACGATCTGCGTCCCGGGCATCCTCCCAGGTCTGTCTCACCTCCTTCGGCGTGCGGTAGCTGAGGAACTGAT
>Ga0136616_10000585_pt1 | contig 17647 bp, 13 predicted proteins | sample AntDrymUQ2992106_2_FD_106648 | JGI IMG/M metagenome (GOLD analysis project Ga0136616, IMG submission 106648) | Polar desert sand microbial communities from Dry Valleys, Antarctica - metaG UQ299 (21.06) | ecosystem: Environmental > Terrestrial > Soil > Desert | place: Antarctica: Dry Valley...
AGGCTAACAGCCTGGTCCTTGTATTCCTGGGTGAAGCGTCGGCGTGTCGCCACGAAATTTCCTCCGCTGGCCATCAGCGGCAGTCACGACCAAGTGTCTACAAGATCGGGTACGGTCCATGTCGAGGGTGTTGATGATTTTCTCGAACTGCTCGGGGCGGAGATGTTCGAGGTTGCGGACCAGCAGGTTCTTGATGCCGTACTCGGGGTCTTGGGACCGGCCGCGGCGGCCGTACTTCTCGCGGATGGCGCGTCTGCGGACGTCGCCGACCATCTTCGTGGCCAGCTGGACCACGTGGAAGGGGTCGACGGCCACTGTGGCGTGCGGCAGCATCCGGCGTACGGCGGCAGCGTAGATGGTGCACATGTCGATGACCACGACCTGCACCTGCCCCCGCCAGGCGGGGCCGGCCTGGTGCAGCCAGTAAGCGGCATCGTCTGCGGTGCGGCCTTCGACCTGGCCGAGCAGGCCCTGCTCACCGTTGATATCGACGAACCCGGTGTGCCACCGGTCCGCCAGCACCACGCAGGCGCCAGTGTCCGGGTCCCGGGTGAACCGGGGCCGGCCCCGGCGGGTCTCGTCGATACCGAGCACCCTCACTGGTCTCATCGGAACCGACAGCACCCGCTCAGCGTGGTTGGTGAAGGCCTGGTGGGTCGTCGGCCACGACAGCCCGCACACCCCCGCCGCGACCGACACCGACGCGCCCACCTCTCCCACCAGCGCTGCGGCCTGCTTCCGCAGCCGCTCAGTCAGCCGCACTCCCGCCGGTACCTGGGGTACCACCTCGGTGAACGTCTTCCGGGCACATCCCGGGTTATCGCACTTCCACCGCCGCTTCAGCCATACCAGAGCGCCTGGATCCCGACCCCGGGGCAGGTCACGAGGACGAGTCGCCACCTGCTCATGCACCCGTTCCGCGGGCGTCTGACAGCCCGGGCACACCACCGCGTCTGGGTCGCTGGTCATCACCCATACCGTCACCCGCCCGTCGTCCTCACGGTCCACCTCGACAACCCGCACGCCCTCCACGCCCAGCAGCGCAGACGCCCTATCCCGCTCCACAGTGCCCGTAGCTCCCGTCGATCATGCCTCTCTCGCAAGGTGCATGATCTTCGAAGACTGCGGGCACACCCTTGAACTACCGCCGCGACACGCCGACAAACCCTGGCTACCGCATCAACCGCCACCCAGGCGTAACGCCGAGCTGGCAACGACGCTACGTAACAGACCACCTGTCACACACAGTGCTCGGCCAGTGACGACATCCCGGCCAAGTTCGAAGAACCCTCAACCGAGGGATGCTCGAGTTGCTCCGCGACACCCGCGCGGCCGGCGAGCCCACCGGGCCCGTCGCGCAGCCCGTTCAACCGCAGGCCCGTAGGCAGGGCCTGCAGCGGCGGCTCAACGAGCAGGAGCGGACCCTCGCCATGCGGATCTGCAAGACGGCGGGGCTCAACCCAGCCGGCTGTAAGTTCGCGCTGCGCAGCGGCACGGGTGCCAGCACCGACCTGCAGGCCGCGATCATGACGGTCCATCGCGCCGTCAACGACTTCCTCGGCATCCCTCCCGGCACCCGCCGCGACCTGACGATGCCGGACCTGGACCGCGTCCTACCAAGCTCGACGCGATTGGGGACGCCGTCCAGGCCGATATCGTCGCGAAGGTGGGGTGATGGCGGGGATGCGGGATGTCCTGCTCAAGCTCGAGGTCAGGACCTCGAAGCGGGCGAACAAGTGCAAGCGCAACGCGAACACAAGATCCCGAAGGCGATTTCTGGCTGATCGTCACCCCGCGCGGGCCCGCGGCTCGCGACTTCGGCTACTGCGCCGACTGCGGAGTCGCCATGCTGGAGGCGGCGCAGGCCAACCTGTCCTCGCATCTCGCCGCGCTTCGCGCGCCGACGGGGTGAGAGTCACCGGGGGCTTCCTGCTGTCACGGCTGGCCATGTAATGGCAGGACGGTCAACGTTCGGCCCAACCGCAGCGTCGAGCGCCTCAACCACCCCGAGCCGCTCGATCAGCTCGCCCAGCACCACCCCCCGGCTGTGGATACGGCGGTTGGCGTGCTCGATGACGAAGAACGCATAGAGCCGGTGCAGGGTGATGGTGTCGAGGTGGAACAGGTCGCAGGCCAGGATCGCGTGCGCTTGCGCCCGTAAGAACTCCGTCCACGTGGGTCCGGCTCGCCGGGGTGAAGGCTCGATGCCGGCCTTGTCGAGGATGTTCCAGATGGTGGAGGCGCCGATCTGGTAGCCGAGGCCGGCGAGCTCGCCGTGGATGCGCCGGTATCCCCAGGTGGGGTTCTCCGTGGCCAGGCGAACGGCGAGGGCGCGGAGGCCAGCGGGGATGACTGGCCGGCCCGGCTGGCTGGGGTGGGTGGTCCAATGTCGGGAGACGAGTCGCCGGTGCCAGACCAGAATGGTGGCCGGTGTGACGAGCAGGCCGAGACGTCGACGGGTGGGGTAGCAGTCGGGTGAATGCTGCGATGAAGGCTGGGTCGGCCCAGTCGATCCGGGGTCTTGGCTTGCGTCCTTGAGTACGGCGAGTTGGTGGCGCAAGACCAGGATCTCGACCTCCTTGGCGGTGTCGGATCGGGCGAGCAATCCCATCCAACCCAACAGCCTGACCAAGATGAGGTATGTCAGTCGCAGCACCACCAGCCGATCATGCCGGGCTCCCGCCGGCGATGAAGCAACAGGTCAGCGGCCGTGGCCGAGTTTCGGGCACCCACACGGCCGGCTTGACAGCTGGCGCCCGCTGCTCTGACTCCAGGGATCAGCGGCCGAAGAGCTGGCGCTGAACGTTAGTCAGCCCGTTGGCCAGATCCTTGAGCACGTCGACCTCCCGGGGCTCGGTGGAGCCCCCGCGCCGCAGGCGGAGGACCTCCTGGGCCAGCGCATCGAAGCTCCGCCGGGCGGTATCGCGCTGGTCCAGCGTTCTGATCGGGACTCGCTCGTAGTGCTGCACAAGCGAGTTGAAGCGGGAAACGCACCTGTTCACCGCTTGCGTCCGCGCCACCTTGGCCTGGACCGCCTTCACCGTGACCAGACTGTACCGAATCGTCTCACCCAACTGCTGGCTCCGGGCGCCGACCGTGGCATCGTCCGCACATTGTGCCGTCAGGCCGCCCGCGCGTACCAGGACCTCATGCGCGTGCTCAAGACTGGGTTCGCGGTTTTTCTCGAGATGCTCGATGAGGCCGCGGAAGAGAGCGGCGGCGTGCAAAAAAGCGGCCAGAGCACAGCGGTCGTCGATCGCCTCGGCTGCCTCGAACTGCTCTTGCGCGCCTAGGTAGTCCCCGGCTTGCAAGGCGGCCCAGCCAGCGTTCAGTTCCTCTTGGACCAGCCACTCGATGAGCCATTGGAAGGTGTCGCGGTCGATCGGACCTGCATCGTCACGCCGCCTCCGCAGGCGCCGCACCTTTGCGAGGGGGCCCCGGCGGTTATGCCGCTCCAGGGCGTACGAACGCAGGGCCACGAAGTGTTCGCTGTCGCCGATGGCACCCGTGCACTCGTCGAGCCGGGCCAGTGCCGTGCCGGTGTCGCCGCGGCGCAGGGCCAGGCGGGCGTCGCGGATCCGTGGTTCGCACTCCCGCTGGGCGATGTGCCGGAGCAACTCCTCGAACCTACCGGCGCTGGACCGGTCGACGACCCGCAAGGCGTTCTCGGCGACCGATCGGGCCGCCTCGACACTGTCCGACAACACCAGCAACGCACACCAGTTCTGCAGCAGGATCGGATGATCGGGCTGGTCGCGGAGCCGTTCCTGGACCCGTTGGCTGGCTTCGGCCAACCGGCCCTGGTCGATCAGATCGGTGAGCTCGGCGGCGAACTCGCGCAGTTCCTCCCGCTCGCAGGTCGCTCGCAGCCTGGCCGCGAGCTTGGTCCCGTGCGCGTCCCGGGCATGCCGCTGCGCCACCGCGATTACCTGGGTGGCCTGGGCGAAGTCGCCGATCGCGATGAGGCATCGGCCCTTCAGCAGCCACGCCGACGCGCTGGTCCGGTCCAGGCCCAGCGCTTCGTTCAGCAAGGAGAGCGCAGCTGGGTGATCCCCCCGGTCGGCGGCGCGTTCGGCGCGTTCCAGCAGGCGCCGGAGCCGGAGGTCCGCCTCGCGGGCGCGCAGCTCGCGCAGCTGCTCGGCGAGAGCCTCGGGGTCGTCCTCGGTCAGCAGCCCGTCCGTCATCTCCGCCGCACCGGTCAACGGGGTGGCGAACGCGCGGGTCCGGCCCATGTCGATCTGAAGGTTGTGGCTCAGGCTCTGGGCTTGCTGTCGCAGCGTGTCGAGGGCGTCGTCACCGCTGGGTTCGTAGTGCAGGCCCGAGGTCTCGCTGTCCACGTCACTCTCCCACCGAGGGCACCGCACCCCGGACGTTGATCACGGTCGCCCGGACCTGAGCCGTCTCGCTGACGTGGTTGAGCTGCGCGATCTGGAGCACGGCCTTGCGCAGCTCGGCGCCGCGCAACTCGTCGCTGGGCGTCAGCGCGGCGACGTCGAGCTTCGGGTCGGGCAGAGTCCGCAGGCAGTTCGCCGGGGTCAGGTGGCGCCGTCGCCAGAATGCCGTCATGGTCATGCCTCCACCTCGCTGAGCAGCTTGTCGCCGAGCAGCGCGAGCAATTCCGCCTCCTGCTCCTCGATGGCCCGGGCATGCTCGGCCATGGCTCGGCTCTGCTGTTCCAGGTTGAGCGTCAGGCCCCGGGCGCCGCTCAGGTCGGCGGTGCCGGCCTGGTTCTGCATCAGATCGGTGACCCGGGCCAGCAGGAGCTCGGACCGGGCATGCATCTCGGCCACGGTCGGGGCGACCACCCGCTTGCGGACCAGCTCCGGCCGGGTGTCCCAGTCGCGGACCTTGCCGTGCTGGGACATCCGGGCCAGCAGCGCCTCCCGCACGTGCTCGCGCACCGTCGGATCCTGCACGTACCGGTCCAGGATCTGCAGGAACGTCTCGGCGGCGTCGCGGTTGGCGCGCCGGACCCGTTCGTCGTGATTGAGGATCTGCAGTACCTCCGGGTCGCGCGTGCCCAGCTTCTGCGCCTCGCGCAGCACAGCCACGCCGGCCCGGCGCTCGGCCTCGTCGGTGGCCAGGTAGTAGCGCAGCAGGCCGACCACGACATGGACGTCGCTGAACTCGGGATCCAGTTCGCGGGAGCGCGCGAAGCAACCCATCGCCTTGGCCAGGAAGTCGGGCGCGACGTCGCCGGCGAAGCGCTGGTCGGCCTGGGCCCACTCACGCAGCACCGCCATTCCCCGCAGGAAGTGGATGTCCCGGAGCGTCTTCTCCCGGTCGATCTCCTCAGCCGGCCGGTTCGCACGCATCACCATCTCCTCGATCCGGGCGGTCAGACCCGGGTCGGCGGCATCGTTCGGCCATCGGGCCGCCAGCCGGCTGTCTGGATCCAGCAACCGCAGGGCCATCACCAGCAGTTGCTCGGTCTGCGTGGCCGACTTCTTGCCCTTCTCCAGCCAGGCGCTCAAGGCCAGGCCCAACTCGGCCGAGGCCAACAGCGAGGTACGTTGCGGCTCTTCGATCCGGTCGGCGGCCCGCCTCAGCGACTCGAACTGCTCGCGCGCCGCCGGCACGTCCCGGTCGAACAGGGCCTTGGTGCCCACCAGGATGTTGCGGTTGCGCAGGTCGACCGGGACGTGCCCGGCGAAGTCACCGAGCTGCTCGACCTCCTCGAACAACGCGGCCGCTGCATCAATCCGGCCCTCCCGGAACGCCGCGAACGCCCGGTGCGCCTTGACCATCCCGTAGAGCTTTCGAAGGTTGCCGTCGGCCTTCAGGAGCGCCGGATCCAGGCGTTCCAGGGCGGACTCGGCCCCGTCGAAGTCCCGGCGTTCGGCGCGCAGGTGACCGAGGAGGTAGGCCACGTCGGTGTTGCGCGGGTCCTCCCGATGCAGTTCTGCGAGGCGGTGCTCGGCAGCCTGCCGGTCGTTGAGCCGGTACATCGCGAAGGCAATGAAGAACCGGGCCTCGGTGCGGACCTGCTCGGGCAGTGTGGCCTCCAACCGGGTCAGCCCCGGCAGCGCCAGGTCGTACCGCTTGGCCTCCATCTGCGCGAGGGCCCGGTGATACGGCCGGATGTACCGGCGCGGCGCCCACACGCGCAGGTAGAGCATCGAGCTACCGACGGCCAGCAAGAGAAGCACGAACGCGATGAGGGTTAGCTCCCCGGCCCCGCTCCCGCTCCCGGAGCTTGTCGTGCCGTCGGCCGCCGGCGCCGCCGGTGCCGCCCCCGGGGGCGGCTGATCCGTCGCCGGCGCGCTGGCGCCTTCCCCGTCCGCCGTGGCCGCCCCGGCCGGAGGCGCGACCACGATGGTCACCTCGACCGACTTACCGGAGCTCTCCACCGTCGCGTGGTAGGTGCCCGGCGCGAGGCTCTCGCCGGACGGCACGGTCACGCTGATCGAACCGTCCGGCGGCGGGGCCGCGACGGCCGCCGGCGGCCCCGGGAGGAACGCCACCCCCGCAACCAGCGCCGCGGTCAGGACAGCAGCCGGTCGAATGCCTCGTGCCACCGTTGGCCCTCCGTCTCTGCCAGCATACCGGCCATGACCAGCCGATTGATGCGATGGTGTGCCTCCTGGACCACATCGGCGGCGTTCGCCGGTTGCCCGAGATCGTCCCAGCACTGCCCGTAGAGCAGCAGCGCGTCGAGGTCGGTCGGGTCGAGCTCGACCGCCTCGTACAGCTCGTCGGCGGCCTTCGCGACGTTGTCCCAGCGCCGATGTAGAAGGGCGGACCGCCGGTACGGTTCGCCCCCGGCATGCCGGTCGCCCTTGATCGCGTCGAGGTCGGCGAGCAACTGCCTGCCGTCCGGGTCGTCCGGGCCCACGCTGGTGGCCAGCTCCACCAGCTGCCAGAGTACGTCGGCCCGTTGCCGCCGGGCCGGTAGGTACTCGGGAACGAGCTCGATCACCTGGTCGGTCAGCTCCTTGGCCCGCCTCAGATCGCCCAGCTCGGCGCTGATCTCGGCGGCCTGGAGAGCACCCCGCACATACCGTTCGCCCTCGTCGGGACGCAGCCAGGCCAACATCTCCACAGCCTGGTCGGGGTTGCTTCGCTGCCGTGTGTCGGCGAGCGCGAGCACGTCGGTCACGACCAGCACCGCTCTGCGCAGATCGTTCGCGTCGGGAGGCCGTGCGTTCGGGTCCGCGTCCCGGTAGCGCTGAATGGCGGCGAAGAAATCCCGGACCGGCGCGGCCGACTCGAGGAAGGCGGGGATCTCACTGGTCCCGGCACTGGGCCGCAGCAGGGCGTTCCTGGCCTGGTCGGTGACCGCGTCGTCGGCGGCCGGCTCCTTCGGTGCGCAACCGGCGGCCTGAGCGGCCAAGGTGCCCAGGGCGTACGAGTCCTGGCCGTGGTGGTCGACCTGAACGCCGCGGATCACCTCCGGCGCCACCGTCGCCAAGATGTGCCGGTCGACGTCGAGCAGATCGCATGGCGAGAGGGAGCTGACCAGTGGGCAGGGTAGGAGCCACGGATACCACTGGCCGCCGGTGCGGAGCATGACGATGTCGCGCACGTTGAGACCGAGTGGGCGGATCGGACTCTCCAGCCACTGGGGGAGAACCTCGCAGATCTGCCGGAGCAGGATCAGCCGGTCCCGCCAATGCGGCAACGCCGACATCCGCTGTTCCAGAGTCTGGCAGCCGGCGCCAACCTCGTACTCCAGGTAGTAGTGCGGACCCGAGTAACCGTGATCGACGATCGGCGCCATGCGCGGGCGTTCGCGTTGCCGGATCACCGCCAGCGCCTGCTTGAACTGCCCGTCGCTGAGCCGCTGGTCAACGAACCGGATGATCCGGTCCCGCCGCGGCTCCCGGGTCGCTCGCCACAGCGACCCCCGATCGGTCGCGCCGAGGCGGGCGCCCAACCGGATTCCCTTCGGGGCTTCCACGCGGTTACCCCCTCAGCTCCCGGTACAGGTCGTAGAGCTCGTCGCCGAGCTCCTCCACATCTGGCGAGTCGTCCTGCACCGCGGCCACGAACGCCTTATACTTCTCGGTCAGCCGTTCCCGGCCGGGCGGCGTGAGCTGCGGGACCAGCCTGTAGACGCGGCGCGCGGTCGACTTGAACTCGTCCGGCACCTCCAGCGGCGGCGGCGGAAGCGGCTGCGCCTCCGCAGTACCCGCCCGCCCCGGTGGCTTGGGCAACCGACCCGGCGGCTTGGGGAGGCCGCTCGGCGGCGCGGGCGGGTCGGCCCCCGCAGGGGTCGCGCCGTCCGACCCGCTGGCCATGACCTCGCTCAGATGCTTGCTGCTCGCCTCGATCTGTTCCTTGGTCGCCCGTACGTTGCACTGCAACTCGGTCTGCCAGATCTGGTTGTCGTTGAGACATTTGACCGCCACCTTCAGCAACCCGTGGACGTCGAGCGAGAAGGTGACCGCAAAATGGTAGTAACCCTGCTCCTTGGCCTCGGGCAGGACGATCGGGAGCGTGCCGATGAGGTCGTTCTCGAAGGCGACCGGATGCTCGCCCTGGAAGATCAGTATATCGATCTCCTTGGCCCCGCCACCGTTCACGAAGTTGTCCTTGGTGATTTCGCCCGGTATCCGACTGTCCTTGAGCAGGATCGCCACCATGTCCGCCCGGTTGGCCAGGACGCCCAGCGTGTGGCTGGTGACGTCCTGCAGGACCAGGGCGCCCTCGCTGGCCGCGGGTGCATCCTGGCTCAGGTCGATCAGCCGCTCCGCGCCGCCGAACGACTCCGAGGGCGCGTACTCGCGGGCAACCATGCCGGCGCCGCGGGCCACCACTTCGTCCGGCTTGATGTCGGCGCGGATGTCCTTCGGTTCCAGGCCGAGATGGTCGGCCAGCATCGCCCGGATGCAGGCGATCTTGGTGGAGCCGCCGACCAGCAGCACCTGCTCGATCTCGTCGCGCTCGATCCCGTTGCTCTGGTGCGCCGACTCGATGGCCTCGTCCAGGCAGTCCAGCGAGTTCTGGAGGAGATCGCTGATCAGGCTGTCGAAGGTGGCTCGGGCCAGCGGGATGTTGACGCTCAGCGTCGGCGTGAGGAACGGCAGGTTGAGGGTGGCCATGTTCGCCACCGACAGCTCCCGCTTGCGCATCTCGGCTTCCCGTTTGATGCGCTGCCAGACCGCCGGGTCGCCCGTGAGGTCCACGCCGTGCTCCTCGCGGATGCGTTGCAGGACGTAGCCGGTGATCCGATCGTCGAAGTCACCACCGCCCAGCCGCGGGTCGCCGCCGGTGCCGACCACGCTCACGTTGCCCGGGCTGACCTGCACGATCGACACGTCGAACGTGCCACCCCCGAGGTCGTAGACCACGTACGTGTGCGTCTGCTCATCCTCGAGCTTGTCGGCGCCGAAGCAGACGGCCGCCGCCGTGGGTTCGTTGAGCAGCATGCGTACGTTCATCCGGGCCATCTGCGCGGCGTCCTCGGTGGCGCCGCGCTGGGGATCCTTGAAGTAGGCCGGCACGGTGATGATCGCGTCGTGGATCGGCTCGCCGACGATGTTCTCGGCCTGGCGCTTGAGCTCCATCAGGATGAAGGCGGAGATCTCCTGCGGCAGGTAGTCGCGGCCGCGGAACGGGATCCGCTTGGGTACGCCGGGGTCGCCGGGACCGGCCGGCTCGACCTGGTAAGTACCCATTTCCCGCTTGACCTCGATGACCGTGTTGGTGGGATCGCTGACCAGGTTGTTCTGGGCCGGAGTGCCGACGATGACGCCGCCGTCGGGATCCAGGCCGACCACCGAGGGCACGGTGTTGAGGCCGAACGCGCTCTCGATTACTCGGACCTCCTTGCCGTCCCAGATGGACACGGCCGAGTAGGTGGTGCCGAGGTCGATGCCGATCACCTTGTGGAATGGCATGGTTCTCCTATTCGTCGTCGTCGGCGGCGGCCGGGCCCCCGGCCTGGATCTCCACGGTGGCCGGGGTGAGCGGCCGCTCGTGCAGCAGGTAGCCGTCCTGCACGATGCGGACCACCGTGCGCGGGGCCGCGTCCGGGAAGGGGGAATCCGCCCGCTTGACCGTGCCGACGCAGTGGTGCCGGCCCGGGTCGAATAGCTCCGCGCCGACGTCGATCGGCACCTTCTCGGCGCCCATCCGGGCCAGCACGCCGGACAGCGTCAGCGACAGGCTGCGGACGTGTCCGGCGGTCGCCACCGGATCGGAGAAGTCGGCCCGCTCCAGCATCGCGTCGATCGCGCTGAGCGGCCCGATCAGTTCGGTGCACAGGTCACGCAGCGCTCGGAAGGCCAGCGCTCCACTCATCTCGGCGCGCAGCGCGGCGATCTCCCGGAGTGCGTCGCTGGCGTGCCCGGCCTGCTGCTGCCCGAACTGGTCCAGCCTCGCGATCAGCGCCGTGTTGTCCTCGACGACCTCTTCCAGCAGGTTATGGATCTCTTGCACGCGCTCGGCCAGGTCCTCGCCCGGTTGTTGAGGTGGCTGGCGAGGGGCCTCCACGTTCGCCGGGGTCTTGCCGGCGGATCGGCCGTATCGTGGCATCAAAGCCTCCGCTGTGCGATCAGGTCGTCGAGGAGTTGGTTCGGCGTCTCGTCGGTGGTGAAATCCGTGCGGTACAGATCAGACAGTGGGCGGGTCCGCGCGCCCAGTCCGGCGAGGTGCTCGATGAGCGCCTGGTACAGCACGCTGATGCGTTGCGCGGGGTCGGTGAACAGCGGAGCGGCCGCCGAGCGCACGGTGAACAACTGCAGGTCCGGGTGCTCCTGGTCGTACTCCTCCCGGCGGGCCGGCCGGGCCAGGACCTCGGCGGCGGCGTTGACCGCCTGCTCCCGCTCGGCGAGCTCGGCCTTGCGTTCGGGCGTCTGTTCCCGGCGCGCCTCTTTGCGCAGCCACAGGACCATGTCGTCGCGCGCCTTGCGGATCTCCGCGGCAGTCGCGGTGGGTGCGACTCCGAGCAGCGCGTAGTGCGACGGGGTGCCGAGATCGATCATGAACATCGGGTCACTCCTCGCCCGCGCGCCGGTGCTGCTGCTCGACCTGCCGCAGTTGGGACAGCACCTGGTCCAGCGCGGTCACCTCGGTGGACAGGGCGTACCGGCGGGCCAGCGCGAGGCACCGGGTGACCTGGCCGATCCCGGCAGCGGTCCGCGCCTGGTCCATGGCGGTCGGTAGCCGTGCCACCACGGTGTTCCGGAGCTCGGCCGACGCGGCCCGGACCGCTGCAGCGGCGTGCATCCGCGGCACCGTAGCCAGCAACTCCTCCAGCGGGGGGGATTGCCGGTCGTCCAGGACCCGGATGATGCCGGTGACCAGCAGCCCGGCCGCGTGGCGGTGCCGGGTCCCGCCGCCCAGACTGCGATCCAGGCTGAGATAGAGCTCTGCCAGCAGCGCGCGCAGGGCGGTGCTGGCCGGGTACCGCTCGAGCGACTCGTTGAGTGAGCCGATGGTCTGCTCGGCGGTGATGACGTCGGTGGGCCGCCGCAGCGCGGTCGGGACGTCGTCGTAACCGATCTGGTCGATCAGCTCGACGAGGGCTCCCCGCAGGTCGGCGGTCTGGTCGTCGGCCGTGGTCACCGGTTGGGCCAGCGCGGCGACGGCGGCCGCGTAGGCGTCCTGCGGCCGTTTCGCTGCGTACAGCGCCTGGCCCTGGAGTACGCGGAGGGCCAGGCGCTGAGGAAGCACCTCAACCAGCTCATCGAGGCGGGCCGCCACCCGGGTCCAGTCCGGGTTCGTGGTGGGCTGCGAACGGACCCAGCTCTCCGCTAACCGGACGACCGCCTCTTCGAAGAACTCGACCAGGTCGAGATCGTGCTCGAGCAGACCCTTGGCGACGAACAGCGACTGAAGGGTCGTCCTGGGCAGACTGAGCTGGTGCCGGACCACCGCGGCGGCCTGCCCCGCCCGGACTTCGCCGGCGGGCACCCGGGCCAGCGCGCCGACCAGGGCCAGCAGCACCAGCGTCCGCTGGACCATCTCGTCGGCCAGCCCATCCGCCCGCACCTTCTCGGTCTCGTAGTACTGGTCACGAGCACGGTCGACCGGCTCGGCCGCCTGCGCGTAAGCGTCCTCGACCACGGCCACGGCCAGCTCGCGGAAGACCCCGCTCCCGGCCCATCCCCGGCCGGCGAACGCCGCGTCGATGTGCCCTACCAGGGCGTCGCGCGCCTCCGCTAGCGCGGCGGTGGACACGTCGCGCGACACCCCCAGGATGTGGATCGGGGAGCGGAAGGATAGCCGCGCGTTGACGTAGTAGCCGTCCCAGTCGCGCAGCCAGACGGTGAGCGCGTCGGCGTCCGCCACCCACGCGCCCAGCTCCTCCGCCTGCGGAACGTTGGTCGGCGGCGTCGATACACAATGGCGTTTCCAGCTCTGCCGGGTCAGCGCGAGGTGCAGGTCGCGGCGCTCGGCCAGCATCAGTTGGACATCGCCCACACCAGCGGCGAGCAGGTACATCAGCTCGAAGAGACGTTCCCAGGCGGGTTCGTACTCCTCAGCCGCGTTCATCCGGGCAGCGAGCAGGGCGAGGTTGACCGCGACCGGGACACGGTACGGATCGAAGGCGATCGTCTCCCGCCAGAGCAGTCGCGCCTGCGCGAGCGAACCGTCCGACCAGGACCGCCGGGCGTACTCGTCGAGCAGCGCGATGCGCAGCTCCTGGAGCCACCCGTCGGCCTGGAACGCGGCCGGATAGGCGTCCACCAGCTGCAGCGCCTCCGTCACGGACCGGTCGTCGGACGGGCCGAAGCGCGTGAAGTGCAGCCAGCAGACCACGACGGCGGGAAGCACGCCCACGGTCAGGTGCGTGGCCGCGGCCCGGACGAACGTTTCCGCGTCGGTCGCCTCGGCCAACTCCAGGGCCGCGGCCAGCGCCTTGCCGATCGGCTCATCCGCTCCGGCCAGCTCGACATCGGCCGCCGTGATCACGTTCCGCACCTCACCCGGCGGATTGCCGGACAGCAGCACGAGAAGGCAGCCGATCGCGAAGTCGGCCGGCCCGGTGCTGTCGATCTGCGCCGCCGCGGCCTTCAGACCGGCGGCAACCTGAGCTCGCCGCCCCGGGCGGCTCAGGTGGGCCAGCAGCCAGACCGGCCAGATCTCGGCCAGATCGGCCGGCGTCTTGGCGGCGTGTCTCCGGGCCGCCGCGCCCTTCTTCTTCTCGTTCTTCTCGCCTCGTTCGGCGTCGTCGGCCGAGTCGGCCGCTCCGTCCGCGGTGAGTAGGTCGTCGATGCCGGCGACGACTGCCCGCAGCTGCTCCGGCCGGCGCTCGGCCAGCGCAGCGATCAGATCCTCGCCCGCCCGCTGCTCGTCCTTGCCCAGCTCCAGGAGCGCTTCGGCCAGCAGCAGGTGGCTCCGGCGACTGGCCGGGGCGAGGTTGAGCGCAGCCAGGTATTCCGGCACCGCCGCGCGGTACCGGCCGCGCCGGTGCAACAGCCGGCCGAGGTGGAGGTAGCCCTTGACCAGGTACGGGTCGTGCGAGACGGCGGAGCGCAGCAGCTCGATCCCCTCGTCGGCGGTCGTGTCGGGCGCGATCGCCAGGCGGAACTCGCCCTCGGCGAGCGCGAGTCGCACCCGCGGGCTGTCGCCCATCGTCCTCAGCTCGGCGAGCACCGCTCGCAGCTCGGCGGCGCGCCCGCTCATCATCGTGTGCGTGGCCGTCATTCGTACGCCGCGTACAGCTCGACGCGATCGGGTAGCGAGACCACGATCTGGCGGCCGTCCATGGCGAGCTCCGCCGCCAGCGCATCCGGCCACACCCGCCGTTCCGCGTCGTCGCGCCAGTAGGCGCACCCGCTGCCGGGGAGGGCGACGGTGAACCGGCCCCGGATATCGCAGGTGGACAGGATCCGGTAGCCGGCGGGGAAGGTGGCGCACCGGATGTGCCGGTCGTCCTGATCGATCGACCACGCCTCCAGCGCCGCCGACGGCCCCCGCGGGTCGGCGGTGACCAACAGGATGCAGGTGCCGCGGTCGACGCCGGGCAGCAGCCGCAGCGCGCCGGACTTCGGCTCGAAACGGTCGATCCGGTCGTCCAGACGCACGCCGGTCAGCCCGCCATCGGTGAGTATGACCAGCCGGGAGCCGGCGTAGGCCAGGTCGGTGATGGTGCCGAACCTCTTCCAATCCCGCACCCGGACGTCGCTCTGGTAGATCGCCAGCCGGCCGGACAGGTCCGCCACTGCGAACCGATCGCTGCTGTCTGCCACCGCGATCCGGTGCACGCCGTTGGAGACCTCCAGCAGTGAACGTTGCTCCCGACCGGTGGTGAGGTAGGTCAGCGCGTGTTTCCAGGATCCGGCGACCAGCCCGCCCGGGGCAAATGTGAGATCGCCGACTGTGCCGTCCAGTCGGGTCGCCGTGATCAGCTCGCTGCCGGCGAAGTACCGGACGGCGCCGTCCCATCCGCCGACCGCCACCTGCCCGTCCCGGCCGGTGACCGCCAGCCGGATCGGCACGGCCTGGTCGTCGCGCCATAGGGGCCGGGGCCCGTCGAAGACGGCGAGCGTTTCCGTCTCCGTCTCCCACACCAGCACCCGGCCTTCGCCCAGCGGCCACGCCCGCCTGCTCTTTAGCGGGTACGACTCGATTAGCTCCAGGCCGGGCGAGGTCCCGTCCGCTCCCGGGGCCGCAATCCTCTGGATAAGTGACCGCAGGCTGGGCTCGGCTGGCCGTTGCCGGCGCGCGTGGTCCAGGATGCGACCAAGCTGAACCACGCTGCGGCAGTCGGCCAGTTGGCGCAGCGTGTCCTCCGCCTCTGCCAGGTCGCCCGGGAGGGCGTGCTCGCCGGCCGGCTCCGCTCCGGTGAGCAGGCCGCGCAGCAGCGCGGGCAACGCCCGCATGTCGGTGCCGGGGGACTCGGGCTGCCGGCCAGGGCACAGCAGGCGCACCGAGCCGAAGCGGCTCAACAGAACATCGGCCGGCGCCAGCGCGCCGGGCGTCAGCGGCGGGTGGGCGTCTTGCAGCCGGGCCAGTGCGCGGGTCACGCCTAACCCGATTTCGTACGCGGGCCCGATCGGCAGCCGACCGTCGTGGCGAGTGGCCAGCTCCCGCGCAGAGACATCGCGTACCACAGGGAAGATCAGGAAAGGGCAACGGTTGCCGTCCCCGGCGTCCACGACCCCGACGTCGATCGGTGCAAACAGCTCCGGGGCGTGCAGATCGGCGTACCGGCCGACCAACTCGAGGAATGCTGACTCGCGGTCGGCTGGCAGATCCACCAGGTTGACCGACACCGCGTCCCCGCTGGCCGTGTCGCGGCCGGAGAACAGCGGCCCGAGGCTGGTGCGGCCGGTCTGCGGCTCGTGGAAACGAAAACTGGTGCCCGTTATCTGCAGTTCGCCGGGGTCGCCGATGCGGGGGAGTGCGGCCACCACCTGCCGCATCCGGTCGTCTCGCTGACGGTCCGGAAAGGCCCAGGCCGACAGCTCGCGCAGCGCCGTCAGCGCGGGCTCGATCGACTCGCGGGTGACCTTAGCCCGGTCGGCCTGGTCGTGGACCACGAAGTTGCCGAACGTCCGGACGTACGTGAGCGACTGGGCGACCTCGGTCGGGATCTTGCCGGAGACGAGGAGTGCTTGTTGCATCGCTTCCAATGAGATGCCGGTCTTCGGCTCGCCGATCTCCCGGCGGTAGAGGAACTGGGCCAGCGCGTCCGCGGCCCGGCGGATCAGGAAAAGCGCCACTTCCGGCTCGCCGAGGTGCTGGAAGGGAGCCTCGCATGCCAGCGCCGCGGCCTGTGCGTCCACTCCCGCCTTTGGCCGCGGCGCCGTCTGCCGGATGCTCTGTTTGATCTGAACGTACGTCCGCTCGGACTTGGTGGGATCGGTCAGATCGCAGATCGTCAGGTGCTGGATAAAGTTCGGCAGGTCACGGGTGAGCGGCTGGAGTTTGATCGGAATCGTCCGGGCCAGTTTGCTTGCCGGATCCCGGTTCATGCTGGATTGCAGCTCGAAGGTGGTGTATTCACGCAAAAGATAGGCGTCGGTGAGGAAGGCGATCGTGTGCGCGGAATTCGCTATGGCATCGCCGAGCTGGTCCATGACGGGACGCCCGCCGACCATTTGGTCCTGGTCGATCCAGACCGAGAATCCGTCGTCCTTCAGACGCTCGACGAACGGCATCACGATCGTGGTGTCGACGGTGGCGTAGCTGATAAAGATGTCGAACTCGACGGCCGAGTTCAAGACGGACCGAACCCCTCGACGGAGCCTGGCGTGTGCCGGGTTGACGGTTCCATCTCCACCCCTGTGATGATCTGCTGACTGGCTCGGAAGATCGAATTCGGCCATGGTCGAAGTTGGAGAGCGCTGACCAGGGTATGCGGCCCTACTGGGAGGTTGCACCCGTCGAAACTCCCCACAACCGGTACCGCATCACGCGAAAGCTCCAGTCCTTGGCTGTACCCTAGTACTCCAGCCTTAGCTTCATCTTAACCTCATGCGGCCGGATCGAGCGGGGTTGTGCAGGTCGTACGGCGTGTCGGCGGGACATGACACGGCCACCGCTTGATCATCTTTGGGTTCCTTCCACAGAACGTCGGAGACGAAGGCGGTGGCCGCAATGGTCAGTGTGCGCAGGTTTGGACCGCGGGCCCGGACGACACCGCCGCCCGGCGGGGTGATCTTGCCCGGTTCCGGATGGAATTCGACGAATGCTTGACCGCGCGGGCTGATGCGCTGTTCGAGCTGACCGACGCGGTGTTGTGCGCGGACGGACCGGTGAGGACCTTGGTGGATCTGACCCTGGTGGCCGAGCACCGGCGCGGACACGGCGCGATGTACGACGCGCTGGGTCAGGGCCGGGTGGAACCGCAACGGATCCGCCGAACCCTGGCATCCCTGCCACTACCCAGAGCCGTGGATGGCCGGATCGTGCTCGCGGTCGATGTCAGTCCGTGGCTGCGCTCGGATGCGCCGACCAACGCGGAGCGGCTGTTCTGCCACGTCAATGGCCGCGCGAGGAACCAGGCCCAGCTGATCCCGGGCTGGCCCTACTCCTTCGTCGCCGCCCTGGAACCCGGTCGCACCTCGTGGACCGCGCTGCTGGACGCGGTCCGGCTCGGCCCGGCTGATGACGCGACCACGGTGAGCGCCGACCAACTCCGCGCCGTGGTCGAGCGGCTGATCACTGCCCGGCATTGGCGCGACGGCGACCCGGACATTCTGATCGTCACCGACGCCGGCTACGACATCACCCGGACCGGACGCCGCGATTACGCCCTGCTGACCCTGGCCATCCAGACCGGTCTGCGGGTCTCCGAGCTCACCGCGTTGACCTGCGCCGACATCCACCTGGGCACCGGAGCGCACGTCAACTGCCTGGGCAAGGGCCGCAAGCAGCGGATCACCCCGCTGACCTCCACCACCACCACCACCACCACCACCACCACCACCGCAGTCATCAGCGCCTGGCTGACCGAGCACCGCGGCTCGCCCACCGACCCGCTCTCCCCACCCGACACGGCACCCCGATGAGCCGAGACGCCATCGAACGGCGACTGACCACACACGCCGCGACCGCCGCCCGCCGACCCTGGCCGAGAAGAAGATCTCACCCCACGTCCTGCGGCACACCGCCGCGATGCGCCGGTAAATGAGCGGAATTGCATCTGATGCATCATTCGGCGCCTTGTGTGATCGCCGCATGACCAGGACCTGCGGTTTCATGCCGGTCGGGTTGGCTGGGTGACGGGGTGGCGCGACACGCGGGCTGA
>Ga0136616_10000586_pt1 | contig 17635 bp, 10 predicted proteins | sample AntDrymUQ2992106_2_FD_106648 | JGI IMG/M metagenome (GOLD analysis project Ga0136616, IMG submission 106648) | Polar desert sand microbial communities from Dry Valleys, Antarctica - metaG UQ299 (21.06) | ecosystem: Environmental > Terrestrial > Soil > Desert | place: Antarctica: Dry Valley...
CCCATGCCGTAACCGGAGCGCAAAAAGCACGCCGGAGTACATCAGTGCAAGCCGGGAGACGCCAGCGCAAGGCCTCGATCCACGAGGCTCCACCGGGGCGCCAGGCGGGCGTGGCAATCTCTCGTCTCTCGAAGGATGGGCAACACCGGGGTATGGATGCGGGCGCAGCTGATCGGCGACCGGAGGCGAGATCTCAGGACCACCAGCCAGTCTTGGCAAGGGCGGTGCGGTCCAGACGCTCCTGGGGAACTCGTAGGCCGGATCGTAGGCGAGTGGCGACACCCTCTGGAAAGGCGAGCCGTCCTGCGGCCATCACTGCTGCGCGCTGTTCCTTCGGGCCGGCAGTCAGGTCCTCGCCGGATGGGGCGGCGGCGGCAAGGGCCGACCACAGCCGGTCTGCCGGTCTGGCATCGAACCCCGCGCTGGTGGCGACGTCAAGGAAGGCTGCCGCGGCCGAAACCCCGGCGATATCGATGTCGCCCGCATACTCGAGGCAGGTGGCCGACACGCCCACGAGTTCGTGGAGCATCGTGAGGTCGGGGATGAAGCTTGCGGCCTGGTCGCCGCCGCCGAACACGAGGGCGGCGTAGCCCGGCTGCGATGCGGCATGCAGCGCCCGCCAGGCCGAGTCGAATGTCGCTTTGTTCTCCAGCACGAGCACAGGCCCGGAAGTCGTGAGACAGGCGATCCTGATGCTGCCGACGGGCGCGTCGCAGCCGAGTGTGTCGTATGTGAGCCGCCCGGGTGCGAAGAGCGGGCCGGCCAGCAGCGAAGACAGCACCTTCTCATCTCCAAAGATCTGGAGTGAGCGCTCCTCGCGACAGATCCGGTCGACCGTACGCCCCGTCGTACCGAGCAGCCATCGGTTGATTGTGACGAGCGCAACGCGGAGCCGCTGTGGTGGTCGCGCGGTGCGGATCCATCCCGCCGCCCAGCCCAGCGCGGGAACCCAAGGCTCTGTCGACGGATCCAGGGTTCGGGTCGGGGGCCGGTGATTGCCGGGTAGGACGATACGCGTCGGCAGCGGTGGGAGGGCGAGGTCCCACCGTGACCCGGAGCGCGGCGGCAGGATCACCGTTCCCTCGGTGGCCAGTAGGTCAAGGGCGGCAGCCATCCGCAGCCGTGCGCCCGTGCTGGCGGCCCAACCCGGATCAGCCGCCGCCCAGGCGCGCAAGATCATATTGAGGTCGAGGCTCGCCTTTCCCGTCTCCACGAGCGCCGTCGCGAACGCCTCGACGATATCGAGGGGAGGTCGGGCTACCTCTCCTGTCACGAGTTGTCGCTCGTGCCATGGAACCTAGAGCGGTCGCGGACGACCACCGTGCTCATCAACGGCCATGTGCTCGCTTCGCCGGCATCACCGTCGGCGGCCGCGGTCCACTCGACCGGTGAGACGAAGAGCGTGCCGTTCCGCAGGAGGGGCTGGAGCCGGTCGTCTGCGAGACCGGCGGGCACGATGACGTTGGCGGTCTCGCGTCGCGACACGCGGAGCTGCACAAGGGCGGGGAACACCGTCAGCGCGCCGAGATCACGGATGCCGGTGAGGGCGACGAGCTGTACGTCGAGCCCGTCGGCTACGTCGCGCGCCAGGCGGAGGAACTCCGGCTTGGTCACCTTGGCGAACGGGTTGTCCAGCAGCAATGTTGTGGAACGGTGTCCGCGCGCGGCCGCCCGCCGCGACGCGAGCAGCGACGCGAGCAGGAGTGCGACGGTAACCCCCTCCCCGCCCGAGGTCTCCAGGGCAAGGTGGTCGACCGGCTTGTGCTCAGGGTCGAGCGGGTCCGATGGGATCAAGATGCGCGCGCCTAAACTGCGGCGTCGCTGCCTCGAGGAGCTGGTGGACCACGCTGTCCCCGTCGAAGGAGCGCGGCCGAGCGTCGGGTCGTTCCGGATCGAACCAGCCCCGCAGCACAGCCGCGATGGCTGCCTTTCGCTCGTCGATGCGCAGGTCGCGGCCGCCGATCTTGAGCAGGTCCAGCCCGGACCAGCGGCCCATCGCCGGGGTCGATGGAAGCCGGGACTCGCGCACCGTGCGCTTCACGTCTCGCAGCAGGCTCGCCACGGTGGCGTGGACCGTGTCTACGAGAGCTCCGATGCGAGCATCGAACTGCTCAACGTGATGCCGGACCGAGTCGCGGCGCTGCGCGAGATCGCGGTGGTGCTGGCCCACGAGCGTGGCCAACTCCCGGCCAGGGGCGGACCGCAGCAACTGGACGACATGGTCGCCTTTCACCACGTCCTCGGGCGCGTCGCGCAGCAGCGCCTCCGTCATCTCCAGCGCATCACCCGCCCGCTCCTGCCGTTCGGTCAGGTTGCGCACGAGCGCCTCGACGTCTTGGTCCACCTTGGTGAGTAGGCGGCCTGCTAGGGCGCGGTCCGCCGCGAGGCTGGCGAGCGGGTCGTGCCAAACCTCGGGACCACCCAGCGTCGCAAGCAGGTCGCGGGCCTGGGGGGACATCCACACATCCTCAGCGAGTCCCCGGTCCGCCAGGTCGAGCGGGGGGACGAGCCGTCCGCCGACCGCGAGCTGTTTCAGCGAGCCCGCGACCTGCTGGAGCGAGCCATCCAAGAGCTCGACCCGTCCCTCCGTAGCCTTCCCCACCTCTGCCGCGACGGCGAGGTGTTGCTCGGACGCGGCGCGTGCCTCCACTGCCGCGTCGCGGGCCGCCTGCAAGCGTTCGGATATGACCTCAGCCTCAGCGAGGATCGCGGTGCGTTCCATCTCGTCCAGTTCGCCGCCCCGGCGCAGCGCCTGCGACTCGTCCTTGGCCTGGCCAACCTCGCGCTCGCGCTGTCGGTGTGTCGCCTGCAGCTCGCCGACCTGGCGGTCAGCGTGCTCCGTGCGCATCCGTGCCTCCGCGGCGTCACGCTCATAGGCCTCCGCTGGGCGGGCAGGGTCACCGGCGACCCGCGCTGCGGCGGCGTGTCGGGCATCGGCAAATGGTTCGAGTTGGCCGTTGATCCGCGTGATTTCCTCCTGCGCGTAGTTCAGGTCGGCCCGCAGCTCCGGATCCGTTACCGCACCATTCCACACCCGTTCGAGGTGCTCCCCGCGCTGCGTCAGCAGCTCGCGGTCGGCGGCGGCGTCGCGCGGTTCGACACCGTCCCCGTTCCGGACGACGAGATCGGCGAGCGCCTTGAGCCGCGACCGCGCGGCCGTGAGCGGGCCAATGTCGCCGGCAAGCTCACGCGCGCGCCGTTCTTCGCTGCTCCGCCGCTTCCCGGCCGCGTCGGCCTCAGTCGCTGACGCGCGCATGCGGGTCTCGCTATCGCCCCGCTCTCGCTCTGTCACGTTCGCCTGTTCGTCCACGCGCTCGAGCTGGGCGGGTACCCCGGCGATGTGGTCAAGCCGCCGCACCAACGCCTCTCGCTGGCGTCGCCGATCGAGGGCGGTGTCCCGATCCCCGGCGGCCCGGTCCCGCTCGTTCGCGTGGTCCGCGATGCCGGCAGCCAAGGCGACACGCTCGTCGCCGGCGGCCCTCGCGAGCCGTTCGAGCCGCTCGACCTCGTCAGAGCGGGCCTCGACACCGCGGGTACCGATGTCGGCGCTCCAGGCGCGCAGCCCGGTGCGGAGGTCCACGGCTTCCTCGATCCGCCCCGCGAGCTCCCCGACCTCGTCTTGGCGTTGATCCGCGTCGCCGCGCCGCTCCGCGGTGGTCGCTTCACCGGCCGTTGCGGACCAGAACGCCTCGTCCGGCAGGACCACCACCTGGTCACCCTGGTTCGCAGGGGCGTCGAAAGAGCCAGCGCCACCGACGACGATCGGGCCGTCCAGCTCCCTCCGGGTGTCGGCGATGAGGCCGACAACGGCGTCGAGGTCTTCGGGAACGTTGACGACGATGCCGTCAGCGAGGCCCGGGTGCGCGAGGGCGTACTTTTCCGCCACGTCACCGGGCAGCTCCGCGAGGTACCGCCAACCGGGTCGGGCGCCCAGCCGCTGCGCCTGCACCCGCGCGCACAGCCGCTCGACATCTGGTCGGGGCGGTAGCAGGCGAGACTCCTCGAGCCACGCGGCAGCGCGGGCTGCACCCGCAGCCTTGATCGCCGCAGCACCGTGACGCGCCTGCACCTCCCGCACCACGGTGGAGAGATGATCGACAAGCGCGTCGGCATGATCGTCGAGGGTGACAGGGTCGATCTCGACGAGCCCCGAGGAGGCGACGCGGGTGATCAGCCCGTCGGTCACCTCCACGGCGCGCGCGAACTCATTGTGTGCCTGGTCGACCGCCGCCTCCGTGCGGACCGCCTCGGCCGCGAGTTGCCGGTCACGTACGGCCAGAGAGGAAAGCGCCGCTTCCGCAGTGCGCCGGTCTTGCTCGTGGGCGGCGGCCGACTGCTCGGCCTCGATCGTCTCGCTCCGAGCGCGCGCCGCCGCGTCCGTCGGATTCTCGTCCCGTGTCAGGTCCCCGGCGGCGACGGCCTCCGCGAGTTGCACCCTCAGCCGTGCGCGTTCCGCCGACAGCCCCGCCAGCCGTTCCTGGAGCGTGCCGAGCCGCCCGAATGCCTCGGCCCTGGCCTCCTCCGCCTTCGCCCTGTCGCCCTCCGCGGCGTCGGCACGCGCGGCCGCCTCGTCGCGCTGCTCGGCCAGCAGGGTCATGTCTGTCTTCAGACGGCCGTCAAGTGCCTGAACTGCCGAGGACAGCGCCTGGCGGTGCGGCTCGGCCTCTTCGGCTTTCTCCCGCAGGGACTGCTCGACCGCTTCGATGCGGGCCATAGCGGTGCGGTGGCGGCACAGCCAGGCGGCAGCTTGAGCGATCCGCTCCGCGTTGTGGTCCTGGTCGCGCTGCCGCTGCGCGGCCAGGATGTCCTCCTCGGCGCCGCGGGCGCGCAGCTCGGCCACCTGAACGCGCGCAAGCGCGGCCTTGACGCGCAGCTCGTCGTAGGTCGAGCGGGCCGCGCTCACCCGTTGCTCAAGGCCCGTCCGCTCGCGCTTGCGGCGCTCCACGGCCTCGGCGCCTTCACGCCGTCCGGCGTGCAGCCGGTCGCGGGTGGCAAGCAGTTCGTCGACGGCCTGGTCGCGCAAGATGACGCATTCGTTGAGCAGCGTCATCCGCTCCGCGAGCGTCTCGGCCTCGGCGGCGAGCCGTTCCAGGAGCATTGCGCGCCTGCGGTCTAGCACCATCCCATCGGCGTCAGCCGCCATCGCGGCCAGATTCTGCTTGAGCGCTGCGATCTCGGACGGGTCGCTGACCGTGGCGACCAGGCTGTTGAGAAACGCACGCGAGGAGGCGTACGTGAAGACTTGGTCGGCCGCGCCCTCGTCCTCGTTCATGCGCAGCAGGAAGCGGCGGACGTAGTCGACGTCGACGCCGAGGCCGCGCAGGTGCTGCTCCCAGTTGCGCTTGACGGTCTCGACGGTGACCTGGGCGGCCGGCACCTCCTCGCGCATCCGCAACAGCCAGGTGCGCAGCTCCCGGTGGTCGAGGAGGCGTCCGCTGTGGGCGCGCAGCCCGAGCCGTCGCAGGGTGAGCTGTGGTACGACGCTGCGCGCGGACCAGAAGAACTCCTCCGCTGGTTCCGAGCCGGGCGACCCCGCCGGCTTGTGCAGGCAGGCGCCGACCAGCAGGCGGTTGTCGGCGGCGGGCAGCAGCGCGCCCTCCGGGGTCGGAGGTTCCACCTCGACGACGATGTGCGTCGGGTCGCCGCCGGGAACCAGGTGCTCCAGCCGCTTCTCCTCGCCCTCCTTGCCCTGCCGCCGCTGCGCGCGACGAGGAAGGAACTCGTCGGTGCCGGTGACGAAGACGTGGAAGATCGCGCCCAGCAGGGTCGACTTCCCGCCGCCGTTCTCCAGGCCGACGACGAGGTGCTCCGCACGCCGATCACCGCGCAGGTCGAGGGTGAGGTCGGGATAGGCGACCTTCTGCCGGACGCGCAGATTCACGACACGGACACCGGTGATCGGCCCCATCTCAGCCCTCCCGCCTAGCGGCATGGCGGCGGAGGGCGACAAACATCGGGTCGAGCAGCAGGTCGCGGTAGTGGTGCAGCAGCCGTCGACGTGGCCGATAGCGCTTGTCCGCGCCGCCCTTTGATGGGGTCGTGTCGATCAGCCAGCCTTGCTCGTGCAGGAACGACAGCACGTCATAGACCACCTTCGTGGTGGTATTGCGCGCGATGCGCTTGGCGGTGGGAGCATCGGGCGGCAGCTGCAGCCAGTGCCACCACAGCGGGTGGTCGTCGGGCTCGCCGCTCGGATCCTCCGACTCCGCCTCGCGCTGTTCGCAGAAGTCCCGGACGAATTGTTCGAGGTCGCGGACGGCGACGGTGGTGAGCACAGTCGTTGGGTCGGACAGCAGGTCGTCGAGGTCGGCGGCGGAGGGGGCCATGTACGCCAGCAGTGCGACTATCACGAGCGCTCGGGACGCTCGCTCGGACGCGCTCGTGAACGCGGTGCGGTTCCAGGGCAGGTCGGTGGACCGGCGCGGCCAGGCCCAGGGGCTGTTCTCTGCCGCCCGGACCACGACGCCGACGGCGGGATCGGCGTTGGCCACACTGAGTCCCACGCCCTCCAGCAGCCCGTCGAAGGCAAGGCGGAAGGATGCATCCGCCAAGTACCGGTCGACGAGCCGCGCGTAGTCCGCCGCATCACCGCTGCCGCTCGCGTTCCCCGGACTGGCTGACACGTCGAGTGCTAGCGTCAGCAGCCTCCCAGCATCCACGTGCGCGTTCACATCCGCGCCTCCCGTGTGGCTTGGGGAATGACGATCAGGTCGTCTCCGATCACCGGCCCACCGGGCGGCAGCGGGTTCCCGGGCGCGACCACTGTCCGTCCCGCTGCCTGTCCGGCCGCGCTGTGGCCGTAGGCCATGGCGACGGTGACCGCCACGGCCCATGGCAGCGCTTGGGCGACCCCCGGACTATCGTCTCGGCGGGCGGAGGCCGCGAGCAGTTCCGACAGCGAGGTCGGCCGAGTCACCTCCGCAAGCAGTTCGCCGACGGCGGCAAGCAGCGCCGGGCTGAGCGGGTCGTCGTCGTCCCGTTGCTCGCCCAGGAGGAACGGGTCCCGGTCGACCTCGCCCTGCGGGGTCCGGGCGGTCGGAGTCGAGACCTGAACGAGCCGGCCCAGCTGCAGCACCTGCGGTGGTCGCGGGCCGAACAGGGCCGCCAGCGGACCCTCGAGCACCTCTGTGGCTTCGGCAGGCGGGAGGTTGAGCAGCGGCTCCAGTAGTTGTGCCTGCGGATTGATCGTGACGCGGCGGTAGGTGAACAGCTGGCGATCCTGCTCACGCTCGAACCGGCGGCGGGTCCCCAGCGACACCGTTTGCAACTCTCCGAGCGCTCCAACCAGCTCACGCAGCGCGGCTTGGATCCGCTGGAGGCGAAGCAGGTGTGGAGCACCGTGGTGCGTGTGCTCTGCGACCGCCTCCGCGAACCGCTCCTCGGCGCGGACCTGCTCCGTCACGGTTGCGAGCACGTCGTCGAGGCGGGGGATCACCTCCGCCGTGTAGTCCACGTCGCGGACGTTGTGTCCGATGCGGCGCAGTAGCCCCTCAAGATCACCGCGCAATGCCTGCACGCTCACGATCCGCCGGTCGACCGATGTCAGGACCTCGTCGTACTCCTCACGCTCGAGCATCCGCTGCGATCGGTAACGCTCCGCCGCGGCACGGTCCGACGGGTCGAACTCGTAGAGGTTCTGGAAGAGGTTGATCGCTTCCGCGGTGGGTCGCAGGGTCGGGTGCGCGTCCTCTGCGCCGACCTCGCGCACGAAGCGGAACGACTGTTCGGGGTGCTCGACCGCCGTCGCCGACCCGTGGAGGTACCGGTCGCGCAGCCGCAGGCGGCGGTCGCGGGCGTTCGTCAGCACGCCGACGACCGCCTCCGCTACCTCTCGATGCACAGCGAGGTCATCATTGGGACGCTCCAGAGCCACGAGCCCCGTCAACTCGTCGACGATCTGGACCTCCGTCCGCCCGCCGGTCAGTCGGTCGTTCTCAATGAGCAGATGCAGAGCCCCGAGCAGGTGGGTCAGCAGGTCGTACCCATTCCAGTCCGGATGTGCGCTGCCCAGAGCGTGGAGCCGGACCAGCATGGCATTGAGCATGCCGAGGGTCCGGCGCTGGCGAGGTTGCCAGTTGGCCAGGAAGCCCCTCAGCGTCTCGCTCAACGGCAGCGTTGACCGCGTCGGGGGTGACTTCGTCTGGCTCATGCGGGGGAGGCTATGCGGCGGGTGCGACATGAGAACGGACGTAGGGAAGGCTTCAGGTGAGGCGGTGACGTCGTGATTCACCTTGGCCAAGGGCTTCATCGTTGCAAGGCTGAGCGGCGCAGCGGCGGTTGTTCGAAAGGGCTCGACCGGCTCCGAGAGCAGACGCCGGTCCAGAGGTGAGGCCAGCGGGTCAGCTAGGGCTCACCACCAGGACGTCGGCTTCGAGCAGGTGCAACAGGTGCCTACGGATGCTGGCCGGGGCGGGGCCGCCCTTCAGCAGTACGCCGCATTCCAGGTTGCGTTCCAGTGCGTGGCCGGTCAGGTTGGCGCTGCCCACGAGCGCGACGGAAGAGTCGATCACCAGCAGTTTGGCATGCAGGGCGGCGCCATTGGGCCTTCGGGTGCCAGGCCAAGCGAGCCGCCGGGCGGTCAGCGTCGGGAAGGCGAATCCGGAGCCGGTGTAGCTGGGGTTGTCCGCCGCGCGTTCAAGCAGCAGCGTCACGGCGACGGCTCGTCTGGTGGCGTCATGCAGTGCGGCCGACACCGTTGGTTCGGTCTGCGACGCATAGCTGACTAGCAGCACCTCCTCGACCGCCTCGCCGATGAGGTCGACCACCACCGCCGACGTGAGGCGCCCGATGGTCAGCCCGGAGTGCGGCCCCGTCCACACAATGTCGACTGAGCCGCTGCGCGCAACGTCGGCCGCGTGGTCGGCCGCCCCCGCCAGCGCTCCCGCCAGGTAGTCGGGGGAGCAGGAGCCGAGCAGCACCAGCAGCTGGTCGCAGGCCGTGCGCAGCACGTTGGCGGCGCTGCGAGCGCGGAGCGCGAGCAGGCCCGGGCGGCCCGCGGCGGCCGCGGCGGACAGCTCGCGCAGGTCGGCGGCGGGGAGTCGTGCCGCCAGCGCGGAGGCCAGTGCTGCCGCGGTGTCACTCATGACAGGAACGCGAGCTCGTCACCAGTCAGGTCCACGAGCACGGCCCTATCGAGCCAGCGGTTGTTGGTCTCGCAGGTGGTCTCCGAGGCGAATAGACAGGCGTGGCACGCGGCGGCATGCAGCGCCTCGGAGGGGCTGCGGGGTACGCGCTCCGCGCAGAGGGGGTCTGACGAGCAGCGCCCGGCCTCGTCGATGGCGCGATCGAGCAGCCGCTGCAGGTGTTTCCGCTCGCCGAGGGCGACCAGCCCGCCCAAGGTGCCCTCGCTGTCGCTGGCGGCGGTGGACAGCAGCACGCCCGCGGCGGGCGCGGTGGGAGTGCCCACATAGAGCCGCTCGCGGAGGCTGGCCGAGGAGTAGCCGCACTCCAGCGACACCTGCCGGATCAGCAGGTGGCTGAGCGTGTGCAGCAGCAGGAACCGTGCGATGGGAAAGCCCGCGTCCGGGACCTTGTCGCGGTTGCCCGACCAGCGCCGGTACGCCTCGCGCAGCGCGAGGATGCGATCGTGCCGCGCTACGCGAGCGGCCCAGGCGGCGACCTCGTCCTCGCGCAGCTGTAGGAACACCCCCTCGCCGCGGCGCTCGACGGCCGGCAGCCACTCCGTCGCGCCGCGGCCCAGGCCGATGCGGTTATCCGGCTCCAGCTCGCGCCGCTCCGGCGCGGACAGCCGGGTGAACCCCAGCAGCGCCTGCACCTCGCGGAGCCGCGGGACCAGCACCACCTGGTCCAGGAGGCGGTCGTAGCCCTTGGGCTGCTCCGTCGGGATCGCGCGGAAGTCGGCGTCCTGGCGGTCGGTGGTCGGGCGCGACAGCAGTTGCCATTCCGCCTCCAGCAGGTTCACGGCGGCGTCGTCCGGTTGCGGGCCGCCCTCGGAACGGAGCTGTTCGATCGCGGCCCACACCTCCGCCATGGGGACGTCGCGCAGGCCGCGCAGCGTGTCCATCCCGTCGATCACCGTCTGTACGACCGCCGCGCTGGGTAGCTGGCCCAGCAGGTCCCACTGCGCGACCACCTGGTCGCGGACCGCCTGCCCTCGGGGCAGGTGCAGCGCGCTGGCGGTGACGCCGAACCACAGGTTGCTCGCGCCGAGCACCATGAGGCGCAGGGGCTTGCCGCAGCTGGTGAACCGCTGCAGGTGGGGGTGCCGGCCGCGACAGCGCGGGAGCACCTTCGAGCCGTCGCGCCCGGCGGCCTCCGACAGGTTGCGCGCCGCCTTGCACTCGGTGCACCGCACCGTGACTCTCGGCCCCAGTGTGCTGGAGGCGTCCGACATCGTGAGGTTCGGGCCAGTGCACGGCTCGGGGCGCCCGAGGTGGACGTACTCGACGTAAGGGAAGTCATCCAGGTGGCCGTCGTCGCAGGCGACCAGGAACCGGGCGGGGACGCAGGCGCGCTTGTTCGGGTCCCGTGTCTGCGCCTGCTTGGCGCAGTGGGCGTGCACGAACTTGGCGAGGTCGGGACGCCGGCCCCAGCGGTGCACGAGCTGGAACTGCCCGGGCGGGTCGAGGGGTCCAAGGCGGTGGCAGCGCGGGCAGCGCACCCAGCGTGGGAAGGGCGCCACCGGCACGCCGACGCGGGTCCAGGGGTCGTCGGACGCGCGCGGGTCCCATGGCGCCGAGCGCAATGCGCGCACCTGCGGGCCGAGGACGCGCTGGACCTCCTCCAGCAGCCTCGGCTCGTCGATGACCTCCTGCCGCTCCGGGCTCCAGGCGTCCAAACCGCGCACCACCACACTCATTGATGGCAGGTCGACAAGGGCGCCCGCACCCGTGGTGGTGACGAGCTGACTCGGGCGCGCCTGACCGATGCGCGACGGGTCCCCGCGCAGCCCACTGCGCCGGCCGACGGGCACGCTCACGGCGTCACCTCCTCGGCGGGCTGGTACTCCCAGGCGGGCACCTCATCCAGGCTCAGGTCGCGCCGCTCGAGCTGCAGCAGCACCTCGGGTTCGACCTCGCGCAGGCTGCGGGGTGCCGACCACAGCTCCCAGGCGCCCTCCTCCGGGTCGCGCAGCAGGCCCGTGACGTCCGCGGCCTCCTCGTAGCCCAGGCGGCCGGCCGGGAGCGTGTTCCGCCGCTGTCGCCAGCGGTCGAGCCGATACTGCACGGCCTCGCGGACGCTCCCCGCGGCTGTGGTGTCGTGCAGCACCAGTTCTGCACGCCGCCCGACTGCGTCCAGGAACGCCGCGGTGGCTGGTCCCGGCAGCGGGATCGTGTGCGCGGCCACGTTGGGCAGCGCGTTGGTCGAGGCGTGGCGCAGCGCCGCGACCAGGACGGCCGACAGCCCGCGATCCAGTGCGCGGTCGCTGAACGGGGTGGTGGTCAGGCCCTCGACGCGCATGCCGAAGGTCGCGTGGCCGTAGGCGAAGCTCTCGTAGTGCGCTAGGTCGCGCGGCCTGCTCCAGTGGTAGACGGTCAGCACCAGACCCGGACGCCCGTGGTCGCGGCCGACGCGCGAGGTCGCCTGGATGTACTCGGCGGTGTTCTTCGGCTGCCCGGTCACCACCATGAGCCCCAACCTTGGGACGTCGACGCCGACCTGCAGCATGCTGGTGGCCAGCAGGACGTCGAGCGGGCGGAAGCGTCCGTCGAGCCGTTCGCGGGCCTCGGGGTTGCGCTTGAACTCCTCCAGCGCGGCGTTGGAGTGCAGCGTGGGGTCGAAGGGGCGCTCCAGGTCCGCCAGCGTGGTCCCGATGCGGTTGCTCGGCATGCGGCTGGTCAACTCGCTCACATTGGGCCGGACGCGGCGTGTGCGGACCTGCAGGCTGCTCAGCCGGTCCGCCACGTCGTCGTCGACCAGCCGTCGCATGCCGGCGAGCTCCCTGGTCGAGGTGAAGTAGTCCACGACGGTCATGTACGGGTCCGCGGCCTCGCCGTGCCGGTCGAACAGGTGCTGCGCGTGCTCGAGCACGGCCGTGACCACGCGGATCTCGACGGACTTGAGGCGCTCTCCTGGTGCGCAGATCCCGCGGTACCGCCGGCCCGGGAACTGCGCTGACGGCGCGACGGTGGTGGAGTAGAACGTCTCGCCCGCGTCCACCACCTGCGGCGGGAAGACGGCCAGCCCACGGGCGAACACCTGCTGCACCTGGTCGGCCGCGCGGCGGACGGTGGCCGTAGAGGCGACCAGCACGGGCCGCACCAGCCGACCGCCCGTGTGGCGTGAGCACAGCTGGTCGACCACGGTCTCGAACAGGCCGACGAGCGATCCGAGCGCGTCGCTGATGAGGTGCAGCTCGTCCTGGATGACGAGGTCGGGGGGGCGCAGCCGCATCGCCGGCTCCGGGACGGTTGCGGGCAGACCGGCGGCGCTCGGATGGCGGCTGCGGCAGAAAACGTCGAAGTCCGGGCTCCTCCAGCCGTGCCGCGGACAGCGCTCGTCGACCAGGCCGAACAGCGTCGAGGTCGCGGCCTTCCACGGCAGCTGGGCGAACTTGTCGACGGTGCCGATCACCAGCGCGGGCGTCAGCCGGTAGATCTCCTCGTCGACGGTCACCACCGGCAGCCCCTCGTCGGGGGACTGGCGCCGGGTGAAGGGGCACTCGCCCTCCGGGTCGCTGCAGTGCAGCAGCACCCTGCGGCGCGCGTCGTTGGTGGACAGCTCGCGTGGTGACAGGCGCGCGCCGCACCAGGGGCAGGCCGCGAGCTGCAACACCCCGCCGAGGCTTCCCTCCTGGTCCTGGGCGTTGGTGACCTGTCGCTTCGCCTCGTCGTAGCTGTTCGGGGTGACGCTGCTGCCGACCCACAGCCCGAGCCGGAACGGGGTGGTCCCCCAGCGACCGTCCCCGTTGGCGATCCGCTCGTGGCGGAGCCGCTCGCAGGCGCACAGCAGTGCCGCGGCGCGCTGGAACTGCTGGGCGGTCAGCAGCCGCAGGGTGTAGCGCATCACCGCCGCGACGCCGTCGGTCCCGTCGCGGCCCCCCTCACCGTCGCCCACCACGCCCTGCAGCCGGCGGATGGCCAGCGTGTAGGCGATGAGGCCGAGGTAGGCCTCGGTCTTGCCGCCACCGGTCGGGAAGAACAGCAGCTGCACCTGGCCGTCCTCGGCGCCGCGGTGGGCGTCGGAGTGAGACGGGTCGGTGAGCCCCGGCAGGCACAGCAGCACGAACGCGAGCTGGAAGGGCCGCCAGCTGCGGGTTGCGGGCTTGTCGAGGCGCCCCAGCAGGTCCCCCACCGTCGCGTCGGGGTTGATCAGCCGCTCGCGGACCAGCTCGCTGCGGACACGTTGCAGCGCCATCGCCTGGTTGGCGAACCGGAACGCCTCACGGGCCCGGCCGTCGTCGCGCAGCAGGTCCACGGCGCGGTCGAGCCGATCAGCCAGCGCGCGGGCGGCGGCGAGGGCGTGGTCACCCGCCGGTGCGTGCGCCGCGATCTCCGGGTCGGCCGTCAGGCGCGGCTCCTGCCGGTCGAGCCAGGCGCGGTAGCCGGTGACCAGGGGTCGCAGCGCCCGGACCAGTTCGTCGCCGGTGAGCTCCGGGCTGCCGAGCCGGGCCATGTCGAGCACCACGCCGGGCATCGCTTTGCTGTCCGCCGGGACGACCAGCGGGACGTCGGCCGAGGGGAAGCTGGTGGTCCGCAGTCGCCATGCGCGCGTCTCGCCCTCGCGCACCTCGGCGTCCACCGCGCACTGCCGTCCATGGGCGTACTCCCGGTGCCTGCGGTGCAGCAGGGAGAGGTGCAGTCGCTCGTCGTCGCGGTCGCTGGGCTGCTCCCCGAGTTCCGGGTCGTTGTGTCCCAAGAACAGCGCACGGTTGCCATCCAGGGCCGTGACGGTGAGCGACACCTGGTAGAGGCGGGCGGTGTCCGGCGTGCTAGACGGGGCAGCCTGCGCGTTGACCAGCGCGACCTCGACCAGCCGACGTCGGCCCCGATGGCGAACCGCGACGCGCAGCTTGACCTGGTCCTGGGCCGGGTCCGGCTCCAGTTGCAGGTCGGCCTCCTTGCCAAGTGCCACGTCGACCTCGCCGCCGGCGGGCACCCGCTTCCACACCTGCCGTGGCCGCCCCTGCTCGGTCTCGTGCACGGCCGAGGGCGCCTGCTCATAGCGACCCCAGCGGGCGTCGACCGTGACCTCGTCCACATCGCCGGCGACGCTGAACGCCAGTCCCAGCGACGACGCCGCCATGCTGCCGGTGCGGACCGCGGCTTCCGGCTCGACGTCGGTGTCATCCACGTCGTCGGTCAGGACCACCTCGCGGTCGACGGTGTCCGGGTCGGCGTCGAGCACGTCGGCGGCCGGTGGCGCGCCCGACCTCGGTGTGCTCGGCACCAGACGGCCCAGCAGGTAGCGCTCCGCCGGAGAGGTTCCGGGCGGCAATTCCTCGTCAGGCCCGTCCCTCGGCCCCAGAAGGTCGCGCTCCAGCAAGTCCTCCAGCTCGGTACGGACCTCATACGACGACGTGGTCATGCGGTCCCCTCAAGGGCCGGGCAGCGAAAGAACAACCGGTCGCACTTCTCTGCCACGTCGTACGGGTTTAGGCGGCTCGTAAAGTACAACGACACGTCAGGTAGGACCCTTCTGTCCATATGGATGGCGGTTCTGACCTGGTACGAGGTGGTGGTCACTCGCTCCCCTCTGCCTGCCGGTGTGGCGTGAGCGCAGGCCCTGCAACGAAGTGTGCGTTGCGTCCCATGCCGGTCCCCCTGATGAGCAGCCCCTCACGCTCCAGCCGCTCCAGCTGGCGCAGCGCGCCTTGAACGGTCAGTCCGGTCAGCGTGGCGTGGTCGCCGCTGGTGAAGCGGTCGTGCGTGGCCAGCCACCGCCGCGCAATCTCCGTGGCGTCGTCTGGGCGCCGGTAGGCAAGGACACCCCTGCGGGCGAGGGCCGCGCGGCCCGCCAGTGCACCGTCCCTCACCACGGCGAGGGCGGCGCTCGAGAGGACCCACACGTCCTTCCACCGATGCAGGAGCGGCTGTCCGCCGACCCGGCAGTCCGCCGCCGACTCCAGCGCCTCGGCGGCCTCCTCCTCCGAACGCTGGAGGATGCCGGCCATGTGCTGGGGAAGTACGAAGGGCTCGTGCAGGAGCGTGTGCACTACGAGGGCGACGCGGACGTCGCGCTGGCGCACGGCCGGCTGGATGCGGCCGACCAGGTTCATCACCGGCACTACCGGTTCCCCGCCCACGAGGCGCACGCGGACACGCGGCCCTGGGTCCTCGACGAGCGTTGGCGGGCGGTGGCCCAGCGCGATCATCTCGCGGTACATGCGGTCCACTCCCATGCCCTGCTTCTCGACCAGTCGCAGGGTTCGGAACAGGTCCGCGAGCGCCGGGTAGCGCGCGTAGCGCTGGGTCAGGACGTTGCCAGCGTTCACGCCGCCGACGAAGCCGCCGGGGCTGACCACCTGCAGCGCGGAGTCGGCCTCCACGTAGGTGACGGCCACGGGGTCGCGCTGCAACCAGTCGCGGTGGGCGATGCCGTTTAGCACCGCTTCGCGCAACGCTGGTGGCGGCAGGCGGCGCACCGGCGTCTCGGCGAAGCCGCCGCGAATCGTGACCGCGGTGTTGACGGTGTCCAGCCGCGCCTCGACGGCGGCGATCTGCTCCAGCAGGCTGAGACCGGTCAGGTCCGGGGACAGCGACAGCACGTCGCCGCCCTCGACGTCGAGCACGGTGAGCGTCAGGTGCGTGCGTTCCGCGGGACAGAAAGTCAGCGCGCCCGCCTGCGTGAGACGGCCGTCCGGGCGGCGCACCCCCAGCCTCGACAGCAGGTCATCGTCGGTGGCGGCCGCGAGCTCGGCGCCGTCCTTGCGCGGGTCCTGGCGCAGGCACGCCCGAGCCGCCACCAGCGCGCCGGGGGAGGCGTCCGTCACGGTCCGCTCGGTGACCGCCGCCATCGGGTCCAGCCCCGCCACGTCCTGACGGTGCAGCCACCACTCAGCACGGTCGACCGGCACGCAGTGCCCGCCGGCCCGCCAGCGCACCTTTCCGTCGATGTCCTCGACCGGCTCCCTGGCCTCCGCGACGTAGATCACCAGCAGCCTGGCGCCCTCCACCACGATCGGCTCGATGGCGGGCGCGACGTCCACCCGCTCGTAGATGCGATGGCGGAGCCACTCCTCGTCCAGCGCGGCGCCGAGCAAGGCCCCGGTCGCGTTTTCCACCCCCACGAGCAGCGCGCCACCGCCGGGCGTGTTGGCGAAGCAGGCGACCTCGTCAGCCAGCTGATCGGCGGCGGCGAGGTTGTGGACGTCACCGGGCAGCAGCGTGCCCGCGACCCCTCGCCTCCCGGCCTCCTCCTTGCAGTCCACGTGCTGACGCTCAGCCGCGTCGGGGAGCACACCGGCGCACAGCTGCGCCACCACGCCGTCGACGAGACGGCGCAGGCGGGCGCGGCTCTCCACTAGCTCCGCAGCAGGCGTAAAGGATGACAGGAGGGGTCTCCAGGCGATGCCGTACGGGTTTAGGTAGTCCGTAAAGTACAACAGCTGGGGCTGATGGCGGGAAGCGTACGGGTTTCGCCATCAGCGCAGGCTGGCGCGGCGGTGGTTCTCCTCCAGCAGCAGGTCGAGCAGCTCGAACCGCGCCCGCGGGCTGACCGTCCAGCGCACCCCGATCTTGGTCCGATGGTGCCCGATCTCCGGGTCGAGATTGCCCCACCCGTACGCCTCCAGTACCGCATGGTCGATCTCGGCGTGCAGGTCCCGCAACGCCACCACCGCCGGATCCCGATCCATCGGCTCGTGCACGTGGTTGTAGGTGGTCGTCAACCCCCACGCCCGGCCGAGCATCAGCTCCCGCCGCTCGCTGTCCAACCGCTCCCCAAGCTTCTCGAGCTGCGGTGTCGGAGTAGGCCGCGGCAGCGTGAGGAAGACGTCGGACGGTGCGTACCGGATGCGTGTTTCCAACGTCGAGGTGTAGCGGATCGCCCAGGTGCTGTGCACACTCGACGACAGCATGGCCAGACTCGCGAAGTCCTCCAGCGCGAAGACGCCACACACATGCGCGAACACCTGCCCGGTCGGCACCCGCACCGGCATCACCACGTTGCTCACCAGCGATAGCGCGAGGACATGCTTCATGTCGTGGATCGCCGCGTACAGTTCCGGCGCACGTTCGGCATAGACCCACCACTTCTCGCGCCGTTGAGCGCGGTTATTCCGATCGCGCTCCGGCTTGACCAGTTCTCGAACGATGCTGATGAGGTCGGGGTACCGCTCGGCCTTCTCAAGCGGCCAGTTCCGGAAGTTAACGATCCAGCGGCTGGCGGAAGAGTCGGGGCGCTGGTTGAGGTCTTGGCCGATCACGTAGGGCTGCAGCGCGGCATCGTTCCGCGGGTCCCGCCTGATGAGTTCGGCGGCCTGCTCGGCCGTCAGAACGAAACCTTGTCCGTAGACCTTGCTGCCATTGAAAGCGATGTCCTCATTCTCGGATAACCGTTGTGGGCGGCCGGCGACACGACCGGTCGGCTCCAAGTCCGGCCCCATTGATGGGACGTAACTGTTCAGGTAGGGGTGGCGGGTGGGTGCCAGGGTTGACCGTTGAAGGCGTCGCGTAGGGCGTCCAGTGGCGAGACGCCGTGTTTGCGGGCTGTGGCGGTGTAGCTGCGGACGACG
>Ga0136616_10000587_pt1 | contig 17632 bp, 16 predicted proteins | sample AntDrymUQ2992106_2_FD_106648 | JGI IMG/M metagenome (GOLD analysis project Ga0136616, IMG submission 106648) | Polar desert sand microbial communities from Dry Valleys, Antarctica - metaG UQ299 (21.06) | ecosystem: Environmental > Terrestrial > Soil > Desert | place: Antarctica: Dry Valley...
CGCCGCCGTCTGGCGGGGACGCGCCGAGGATGACGGCTTCAACGCGCTCGTGCTCCTCGGGGGGCTCACCTGGCGGCAGGTTGCCGTACTGCGGGCGTACGTCCGGTACCTGCGGCAGGGCGGCCTCACGTTCACCCTCGGATACATCGAGGCGTGCTTCGTGCGCAACGTCGACATCTGCCGACTTCTGGTCGACCTCTTCGAGGCTCGCTTCACTCCGGCTGCGGACAAGGACCGGGCCGAGCGCTGTCGCAGCATCGCGGAGAAGATCGAGGCAGGACTGGCGCAGGTGGCCAGCCTGGACGAGGACCGGATCCTGTCCGCGCTGCTGGCCGTGGTCCTCGCGACGCTGCGGACGAACTTCTTCCAACTGACCAAAGACGGTCAGCCGCATCCCTACGTCTCCTACAAGCTGGACTCGCACGCGGTACCGGACCTGCCAGAACCGCGGCCGTTCCGGGAGATCTGGGTCTACTCACCGCGACTGGTGGGCGTGCACCTGCGCTTCGGGGCGGTCGCCCGCGGCGGTCTGCGGTGGTCCGACCGGCTGGAGGACCTGCGCACCGAGGTGCTCGGCCTGGTCAAGGCGCAGATCGTGAAGAACACCGTGATCGTCCCGACCGGCGCCAAGGGCGGCTTCGTCGTCAAGCGTCCACCGGATCCCAATGACCGGGAGGCTGTGCTCGCCGAGGGCATCGCCTGCTACCGGATCTTCATCTCCGCGCTGCTCGACATCACCGACAACCTCGAGCCCGTACCGGACGGCGGTACCCGCACGGTGCCGCCGCTGGACGTCGTTCGTCACGATGGTGACGACAGCTACCTGGTCGTGGCCGCGGACAAGGGCACGGCGACGTTCTCCGACATCGCCAACGAGGTGGCCGCGGCGTACGACTTCTGGCTCGGCGACGCGTTCGCCTCGGGCGGTTCGGCCGGCTACGACCACAAGGTGATGGGCATCACCGCGCGCGGTGCGTGGGAGTCGGTGAAACGGCACTTCCGCGAACACGGCGTCGACACGCAGCGGCAGGACTTCACAGTCGTCGGGGTGGGCGACATGTCGGGGGACGTCTTCGGCAACGGCATGCTCCTGTCGGAGCACATCCGGCTGGTGGCCGCCTTCGACCACCGGCACATCTTCCTCGACCCCGCACCGGATGCGGCGGCCTCCCATGTCGAGCGGCGTCGGCTGTTCGAGCTGCCCCGGTCCAGCTGGGCGGACTACGAGACCGAGTTGATCAGCGCCGGCGGTGGTGTTCATCCCCGTACGGCGAAGCGGATCGAGATCACCCCTCCGGTACGCCGGGCGCTCGGGCTCGCCGACGAGGTCGACGTGCTCACCCCTGCGGAGCTCATGCGGGCGATCCTCACCGCGCCCGTCGACCTGTTCTGGAACGGCGGCATCGGCACGTACGTCAAGGCCAGCACGGAGAACAACGCCGAGGTGGGGGACAAGGCCAACGATGCCATCCGGGTGGACGGCGCGGCGCTGCGGTGCAAGGTCATCGGGGAGGGCGGGAACCTCGGCTGCACGCAGCTCGGCCGGATCGAGTTCGCGCTGGCCGGCGGCAAGGTCAACACCGACGCGATCGACAACTCCGCCGGGGTGGACACCTCCGACCACGAGGTGAACATCAAGATCCTGCTGCGGCTCGCCGAGCGGGACGGCGTGATCGCAGCCGAGGACCGCAACGGGTTACTCGCGGAGATGACCGACGAGATCGCCGCCCTGGTGCTGCGTGACAACTACGACCAGAACGCGGCGCTGGCCTGCGAGTCGGCGTACGCATTGTCCTTGCTGGACGTCCACCAGCGCTACATCCGCACCCTCACCCGCCAGGGCCTGCTCAACCGGGCGCTGGAGTTCCTGCCCACGGAGCGGCAGCTCACCGACCGCCAGCGTGAGGGGCTCGGGCTGACGACGCCGGAGTTCGCCGTGCTGCTCGCCTACACCAAGATCGTGAGCACCGACGAGATCCTGCATTCGGCCCTGCCCGACGACCCCGCCGTGCAGTGGGCGCTGTACGACTACTTCCCGCCCCGGTTGCGAGACCGCTGCCGGGCGCAGATCGACGCGCACCCGCTGCGGCGGGAGATCATCACCACCCAGCTGGTGAATGCGCTGGTCAACACGGCGGGGATCACCGGGGTGTACCGGCTGAAGGAGGAGTCGGGGGACTCCACCGAGGCGATCGCCCGTGCGCATCTGGCGGCCGCGACGGTCTTCGACGTCGATGGTGTCTGGGCTCAGGCCAAGGGGCTGGACAACGACGTACCGGCTGGCATCACCACGACGATTCGACTGGAGGCCTGCCGACTGGCCGAGCGGGCGACCCGCTGGCTGCTGGCCGAGGCCGAATCGCCGATCAGCATCGACGCCGAGATCGAGCGCTTCCGCACCGGCGTACGGCAGCTGATCGACTCGCTGCCCGGTCAACTCCGGGGCATCGACCAGGAGGCATTCGAGGGGCGGTTCCGGGAGTTGGAGGCGGCCGGCGTACCCGATTCGCTGGCCCGGGAGGTGGCGACGTTCCCCAAGGCGATCTCCGCGCTGGACGTCGTACTGGCCGCGGAGGTAACCGGCTGCCCGGTGCCGGAGGTGGGCCAGATCCACTACTACCTCGATGAGCGGCTGTCGCTGGCCTCGCTGCTGGAGCGGGTGATCCAACTGCCCCGCGGGGAACGCTGGGCGGCGATCGCCCGGGCCGCCCTGCGCGACGACCTCAACGCCGAGCACACAGCGCTCACCGTCGAGATGCTCCGCGCCGGTCACGGGCCGGCTGAAGAGCGGTTCGAGGCGTGGCGGGCCGCCGCCGGACCCGCGCAGGAGCGGGCGCTGGCGATGCTGGAGGAAATCGCAGCAGGTGGCAGCCTGGACCTGGCCACGCTGGTGGTCGCCCTCCGGGTGATCCGCGGGATGCTTCGGTCGCCGTCAGCGGGCCCGACAGCGACGTACCGCGCCCCCGTTGGCGGCGATCATGACGATCAGGACGCTTCAACTCCGGCATAACAGGATGAATCGGATGATCGCGGCGACTGGGCTGGGTTGGCGATTGCCAGCGCGGCTCAGGTCAGGATCAGGACGAGGGCGCAGGTGCCCAGCAGCGCCGAGCCGGTGGCCAGCAGCGCGATGGGCACCGGACCGATGACCGGCCGTACGGCGGGACCCGCCCGCGGAGCCGGCATCGTGAGCACCACGGCGGGCGAGGCGCGGTGGCGCAGCTCCCCGGCTGCGAGCAGCCCGATCGAGACCAGTACGCCGACCGCACCCACCGCCACGGCCGCCGCTGCCCCGGACGTGGCCGCGAGCCGGGCGAGCAGCAACGCGCAGGCGACGTAGGACAACGCCGTACGGGACCAGGCCAGCGATGTGCGCTCCCGAGACAGTCCGGGCGGGGAGCCGCTCATCGGGCGAGCAGTACCGCGACGACGGAGGCGACCGCGACCACCGCGACGCCGTATGCCAGCAATGGAGCGAGCCGCGGGGCCGGCAGTGGCTGGTTCGTGCGCAACGCACGCTCGGCGTTCAGCCAGCGCCGGAAGCTACTGCCCGAGATCACGACACCGATCAGGACGAGCAGGCCGGCCAGCGCGGGACGCAACCAGGCGATCTCGAAGTCCGGGCCGAAGGTCTCCAGCGCGATGCCGGCGGCCATCATCGCCAGCGCGGTGCGGATCCAGGCGAGGAACGTCCGCTCGTTGGCGAAGCTGAACCGGGGATCAGGTTCGGTTCCGTCCGCCCGCAGCCGCTCGACCCAGCCCATCGTGCAACCGGAGTCAGCGGCCGAGGGCGAAGCTGGGGGTGTGCGGTATCGCTACCTGCATGCGTGGGTCCTCCTGCCGACGGTTTCCGACGGTGCTCGGCAGACTATCGGCCGGTCACCCGACGCGTGCCGGTGCGCGAGCGCGAGGATGTCGACATGGTTGATGAAGCCGACGTACGACGGATCGCCCGGTCGCTGCCCGAGACCATCGAGCGACCGTCCTACCGGATGCCTGGTTACCGAGTGAGGGACAAGCTGTTCGCCCGCCTGCGTGAGGACGGCGAGTCCTTTGTCGTCTGGTGTGCGGACGAGGGGGAGAAGCACGCCCTCGTGGCGGCCGAGCCGGACAAGTTCTTCACCACGCCGCACTACGACGGGCACCCGGTGCTCTGTGTGCGTTTCGCCGGAATCGACGTCGGTGAACTGACCGAACTGCTCACCGAGTCGTGGCGGCTGCGCGCTCCGGCCAAAGTCCGTGAACGCTTTGATGCGGCTCACCAGTGAGGAGACACCATGGCCGTTCCGTCCGTCCAGGACCTTCCGTTGGGCAAGCGCGACGAGGAGTGGACGGCGATGCCGCCGAGGGCCGGGTCCGCAGGTGGGCCGGTGCCAAGGACGGGCCGAATGCGAAGTATCGAGACGCCCATGTCTGGTACGACGCGGAGAACAAGCAGAACTTCGGCAGCTACAAGCTGCTGATCGCCGACGTGGTCCGGGGTCGGCTGGTGGCCATGCCGCGCGGTGTGATGGCGGCCGCGGCCGGCGGGAGAAAGGGACTGAGGGGCGGGAGAAAGGGACTGAGCCGGCCAGGCTACTGACGCTGGCGGCCAGCCCTCCGGCGTGGCGGGCGGAGGACGAGCGCAACGCCGACGGTGGCCACCCCGATCCCGAGGATCGACAGTTCGGCCAACTGCTCGCCGAAGACCAGGTACGCCTCGATCGCCGTCGCCGGGGGCACCAGATAGAACAGTGTCGACACCTCCGAGGCGCTGCCACGGCGGAGCAGGAAGAGCAGCAGCAGTACGGCGCCGAGGGACAACACCAACACCAGCCACACGAACGCCGCGACGAACTGCCCGGTCCAGCGGATCGTCATCGTCTCGGTGCTGACGGCGGCGACTGCCAGCACCAGGCCGGCGGCGGCGTATTGCACCGCGGTTCCGGACAGCAGCGGGATGCCGTCGCCGTAGCGCTTCTGGTGCAGCGTGCCGACCGTGCCACCGGCCAATGCCGCCAGACAGGCCGCGACACCGGCGATCGTCAGACCGCCCGCGGACAGGCCGGGGGCGAGGACGAGCAGTACGCCGGTGATCCCCAGCGCGAGCCCGATCCACTGGATCGGGGCCAGCCGCTCACCGAGCAGTACGCCGGCCAGCGCCGCGACGAGCACCGGCTGCAGGCTCACCACCACTGCGGCGACACCGGCCGGGACGCCGTGGTCGATGGCCCAGAAGACGCCGCCCAGGTAGGCCGTGTGCAGGAGCACGCCGCTGACGGCTGACCTGCCGAACTGCGCCCGCGTCCGGGGCGCCGGCGACCGGGTCAGCACCGCGAGCGCGCCGAGCAGAGCGGCGGCCACGACGAGCCGAAGGGCGAGCAGGGTGAACGGCTCGGCGTACGGCAGGCCGTACTTCGCACCGATGAAGCCGGTGCTCCACAGCAACACGAAGATCGCCGGGGCAGCGGCGGTGCTCATGCTGGCCACCGTCCGCCCAGGCATGACCGCAGTGCATCACACCGGCGGGACAGTGTTCACCGCAGCGACACAAAGTGTTCCTCCGATTACTGAACGCGACCCTCAGCTGCCCCGTAATCATCGGCACCATCCACCACTCACAGCATCGGGAGATCCCCTGCGCTTGAGAACCATCACCACAGCGGCGCTGGGCGGGTTGGCCATCAGCCTGCTCACCGCGCCGCCGGCCTGGGCGGACACGTTCCAGGTGAACACCATCGCCGACCGCGTCGATGCGAATATCGGCGACGGAGTCTGTGCCGACGCCATGGCGCCGGTGATCGTGATCGTCCACGTGACGTCGAGGTCACCGCTCGCGGCGGCGTCCTCGTCGTGTCCGCGTCCGGGTTGGAGTTGGCCTCCTGTACGGCGGCGCGCAGGGAGCAGCGGCCCCGGGGTCCACCGTCGACGTCACGGGGAACGACCGTGTCTTCGATGTGCTGGGCAGCAACTTGAGGGAGAGCGGCGGTGGCTTCCGGTCCACCGGGACGCTGAGCATCAGCGACTCGATCGTCGCCGGCAACGGCGTGGTCGGTACCGGGGCCTCGGGTGGCGGCGCATTCAACAGCGGCGGCACGCTCACCGTCGAGGACAGCACGTTCGACAGCAACACCGCGACCCGCGCCGGTGGCGCCATCGAGGCCAACGCGGGTACGACGGCGGTCCGCCGCAGCACCCTGTCGAACAACTCGACCGGGTCCGAACCCGGTAATGGTGGGGGCCAGCACTTGACCGACACCGGCACGGTGTCGGTGTCCAACAGCCGGGTGGTCGCGAACACCGCGAACGCCGAGGGTGGCGGCCTGTGAACTCCTCCACCGGGACGATGACCGTCGTCCGCACGTCGCTGATCGGCAACGTCGCAGGCGGGCTCGCCGCCGACGAGGGGGGTGGCGCGCTTTTCAACGACGGCGGTTCGCTGTCGGTGAGCAACTCGCAGCTGCTCAACAACGCGGCGAACGGGACCTCCGGCTCCGGCGGCGGCATCCTCAACAACAACGGCGTCCTCACCGTCGAAAGCAGCTCGATCCGGGGCAACAGCGCCTCGCGGGCCGGCGGCGGCATCGAGGTCAACGTGGGCACGACCGCCACGAACCCCGTCACCGCGTCGATCAACCTGACGACGCTCCGGGGTAACTCCACCGGTGCGAACACAGGCAACGGCGGCGGGCTGCATCTGACCGGTGCCGGCCAGGTCACCGTCAGCGGCAGCTCGGTCGGCGGCAACACGGCGGCGGCCGAGGGTGGCGGCCTGTGGAACTCCGCGACCGGCACGATGGTGGTGTCTGACACCGACGTCTCGGGCACACCGCCAGCGGTCCAGCGGCCGACCAGGGCGGCGGCGGGCTGTTCAGCGACGGCGGGAGCCTGCGGGTTCAGCGCTCGAACGTCCAGGACAACGTGGCCGACGGAGCCGCCGGTTCCGGCGGAGGCATCTTGAACAACCTGGGCAAGCTGCGCCTGGACAACAGCACCATCACCGGCAATACCGCAGTCCGGGCCGGCGGCGGCGTCGAGGCCAACGTAGGCAGCACCACCGTCAACCGCACCACACTGTCGTTCAACAGCACCGGCACCAACCCTGGCAACGGCGGCGGCCTGCACCTCACCGGCGCCGGCACCGTCACCGTCTCCCGGGCCCTGGTCCACGGCAACACCGCCGCCGCCGAGGGTGGCGGTCTGTGGAACTCCTCGACAGGCACGATGGTCGTCTCCGGTAGCTCGATTCGAGACAACACCGCCGGCGGTGATCTGGCCGACCAAGGCGGCGGCGGCCTGTTCAGCGACGGCGGCTCGCTGTCGGTGAACGACAGCGAGATCAGAGACAACACCGCTGACGGCGACGACGGCTCCGGCGGCGGCATCCTGAACAACCTCGGCACGTTGTCCGTCGCCAACACGCTGATCCAGGGCAACAGCTCGGTCCGCGCCGGTGGCGGCGTCGAGGCTAACGTCGGGAACACGTCGCTGTCCAAGGTCACACTGGGCAAACAACGACACCGGCGCCAACCCGGGCAACGGCGGCGGTCTACACCTGACCGGCGCGGGCACCGTCACGATCGCGGACAGCCGGGTGCGTTTCGACTCGGCGACAAACGAGGGTGGCGGTCTGTGGAACTCCTCCACGGGCACGATGACGGTGACGAACACCGCCATCTTCGGCAACACCGCCCCGGTCGGCCCGCAGGTCTTCAACGACGGCGGCACCTTCACCCTCGATGGTGAGCCGGTTCCGGCCTGCTCGGTCACGCGGTTGTGGTAGCCACCAGGGCGGTCTCGCCGCCGCGGCGCACCTTTACCACCACCTCTTCGGTGTTGTACGGCTCGCCCGGGTCACGGCCCTTTCCGCAAACTGCAGGTGCACAGGACGCGCCGGGCGGCGGACGGCTTGGCGAAACATTGTCTTCGGGCGGCCCTGCTCGGCTCCGACCCTTGCACAACGCGTTCATCGTGGAGGTGTGGACGCGGTGGCTCGATGAGCCGGATCGTGCAGGTGGCGAACTTCGTCGCCCCGCATTCCGGTGGGCTGCGGACGGCCCTCGACCGACTGGCCGCGGGATACAACGCGCATGGGTACGACGTTGTACAGGTGATCCCTGGTCGGTCTGACTCCGAGACACCTGCCGCCTGGGGCACCAGGGTGACGCTTCGAGCACCCGCCATCCCCGGCACCGGTTACCGCATGTTCACCGGGACTGACGCGGTCACTCCGATGCTGACGCTGCTGCGGCCGTACCGCCTCGAAGTCCACGACCGGGCGACGCTGTGTGGGCTGGGCACCTGGGCGGCGCGCCGTGACGTACGCTCGCTGGTCGTCAGCCACGAGCGGCTCGACCGCTTGCTGGCGCAGTGGCTCCCGACGTGGCTGCCGCTGCGGGCGGCAGCGGACCGGTCCAATCGGGCGTTGGCGGCGGGCTTCGACGCGGTAGTTTGCACGACGGGCTGGGCGGCCGAGGAGTTCACCCGCCTCGGTACGCCGAACCTGCATTGCGTGCCGCTCGGAGTGGACCTGCGCGGCTTCGACCCCGGCCGGGCGACCGCGTCGGTTCGTGCCGCTCTGGCCAGCCCGGACGAGGCGTTGCTGCTCCTGGTCAGCCGGCTGTCCCGCGAGAAGCGGCCCGGTCTGGCGATCGAGGCCGTGCGGGAGCTGGCCCGTCGGGGTCGGCGCAGCCAGCTCGTCGTTGCCGGCGACGGACCGCTGCGACGCCGTCTGCAGGTGCAGGCGGCCGACCTACCGGTCCGATTTCTTGGCTTCGTCGCCGAGGCTGATCGACTGGCCGGTCTGCTCTCCTGCGCCGACGTTTTCCTCGCCCCGGGTCCGGTGGAGACGTTCGGGCTGGCCGCGCTCGAGGCGCTTGCCAGCGGTACGCCGGTCGTTGCCAACGCAGCGTCCGCGCTCCCCGAGGTACTCGGTTCCGCAGGAGTGGCGGCGGCGGGCACGGCCGCCGCCTTCGCCGACGCGGTCGAGACGCTGCTGGACACGGCACGGCACGATGCCCGCGCCCGTGCCGAGCTCTTTCCCTGGTCCACGACGATCACCGGATTCCTTGCCGCGCACGGGATCACGGCGACCACAGACAAGCCGACCGCGGACAGATCGACGACTGACAGATCGACTGACAGGAGGCCCGATGAGCGCACAATCGATCGGGAGCACACCACAGGAGCGGACCGGTCGGCGGGGCGCGGGACCACAGGCTACGCGGGTGGTCGCCCTGGGCGACAGCCTCAGTTGCGGTGAAGGTGTAGGTATCCACGTCGAACCGGGGCAGACCTGGGCGGCCCAGCTCACCGACGCAATCCCCGGGGCCAGCATGATCCAGATGGCGGTCGCCGGCGCCCGGGTCCGCGACGTCATCAGCCACCAGCTGCCACGGGCGGTGAGCCAGCGACCGGACTTGGCCACCGTGCTGGTCGGGCTGAACGACATCATCCGCAGCGGCTTCCGGCCCGACCGCTTCCGCGCTGAGCTGGGCGTGCTCGTGCACTCCCTCAGGGCGGCCGGCGCCACCGTGCTCCTCGCCACCCTGCACGATCCCGGAGCGCTGCGCCCGCTGCCGCTCACGAAGCGGTTGCGCCGCCAGCTGGTCGCCCGGGTCGCCATCGTGAACGACACGGTCTGGGCTCTGGCCGCTGCCGATGACCGAATCCGGGTGCTGGACCTGGCTGGAATCTACGACCTCCGTCTCCTCGGCGCGTGGGAGGTGGACCGAGTCCATTTCTCGCCGGCCGGACACCGACTCATCGCCGACTCCGCGGTGCGAGCGCTGACCGGCAGTGACCTGCCGGAACCCGTCCCGCTGCCGCCGCAGCGAATTCCCGGAGCACCAGGACGGCCGGCCCGAATCAGATGGGTGCTGGCATGCGGGATTCCGTGGCTCATTCAGCACGGCGGCAGGGTCGCGCCGGCGGCTCTCAGGATGGGAGTCGAGCGGTCAGGCCGACCCGAATTCCTCGCCGGCACTGGTGACGGCGACGCGTTCCAGCCCGCCGCCGTCCAGCCAGCGCACGGTCGCGTCGGCGCCGGCCTCGGCGAGCATGCCGGTACACCGGAAGTCGCGGGGGCCCTCGGGTAGCACGTCGAGCAGTCCAGCAGCCCACGCGTCGGCGATGTGCGGCAGCACCCGAACCCGCGGGTCGCCCAGTCCCTCGGCGACGTGGGCGACGTTGGCCACGGAGCGGGCAACGGTGAACGCCCGCAGCACCACGTCCATGGCGCCCCGGCTGGACTCGACCGGCGCGACGTACTCGCGGTCTCCGACCGCGGCCAGGCCGCAGGCCTCCGCGATGAGTTCGGGTGCTCCGGCGGGATACGCTGCGCAACCCGCGGACCCGGAGGTCACCGGCGCCAACCCGCAGTCGAGAACCAGCACCCGGTCGTTCGGCCCGGCCGCGGTCAGCGCCGCGGCCAGCGGCACACCGCACAACACCCCGCCGTCCACGTGCAGGTGCCCAGATCGGTCAGCAGCGCAGGCAAGCTGCACCGGTGGAAGCAGGCCGGGCAACGCGCAGCTAGCGGTGAGGATGTCGATGACAGAGCCGCGGTCGTGGTGGCGGGCGGCCGCGCAGTCCAGGCACGTCGTGGTGACAGTGAGCGGCACCCGCAGCTCACACAGGTCGTGAGCCGGGACGTTCTCGGCGATGAGCCGACGCAGTGGTCCGGGGTCGAACAGAGCTGACCGCCGAGCGGACAGCGCCCCCGCCATGCCGCGCGCCCGTGCGAACCACGACGCCGACAGCAGCCGGTGCGTGCGCCGGTCCAGCCACCAACGCCGTAGCTCCTCCGCGCGAGCCGCCGACGGCTCGACCGCCCAAAAGGCCGCGTTCAACCCGCCCGCGGAGCAGCCGAACAAGGCATCGGGGAACACGTCCGCGTGCGCCAGCGCGAGCAACGCCCCGGCCTGGTAGGCACCCATCGCGCCGCCGCCGCCCAGCACCAGCAGGGTTCGCGGCGGTGGGTCGAAAAGCATGCGAACTCCGGTGATCTGCCGAGCACGAAGCTGGCGGCGAGGCGAGCGTGGAGCATACGGCGGCTGAATGAACAGGCAAGCCCCGACGCGGGTCGGGCCGGCCGACGTCGAGACGTCGGCCAATAGTCATCCGCCGCTTACCTGCCGGTCCGTGGATCCCTCACTTCACCCAGCATCGTCAGAGTCGTGCGGGTCGCCTTTGTGGCAGAGTCGTTCCACCCCACGGTCAACGGCGTCAGCAACTCCGTACAGCAGGCTGCCTCGCACCTCCGCCGTACCGGCCACCAGTCCCTCGTGATCGCCCCGGAACCCGGACCGGACACGTACGACGGCATCCCGGTCGAGCGGGTCCGGTCCTTTCGGCTGCCGCTGGACCGCGGCGTACCGGTCGGTCTGCCGCGTGGTGGTCTCACCGCGATGCTGGCGGCGTTCGGGCCGGATGTGGTGCACCTGGCCTCGCCGACGGTGCTCGGCTGGTCCGGCGCGCTGGCGGCCCGGAAGCTGAACATTCCTGCGGTCGCTGTGTTCCAGACCGACCTGGCCGGGTTCGCCCGCCGGCATCACCTCGGCCCGCTCGCCCACGCGGCCTGGGTCTGGCAACGCCGGGTCCACGCCCTGGCGGAGGTGACGCTCGTCCCGTCGACCTGGGCGGCCTGGCAGCTGCGCGCTCACGGCTTCGACCGGCTTGCGCTCTGGCGACGGGGAGTGGACCAGCAGGCGTTCAGTCCGTGGCATCGCAGCGCTGCGCTGCGGCGCGACCTGGCGCCCCGGGGTGAGCTGATCGTCGGCTACGTCGGCCGACTCGCCCGGGAGAAGCAGGTGCACCAGCTGCAGGTGCTGGCTGGCTTGCCGGGCATCCGAGTCGTCGTGGTGGGCGACGGCCCACGCCGGGCTCGGCTGGAGCGTTCGCTGTCGGGCGCCGCGTTTCTCGGCTTTCAACGAGGGCGGGCCTTGTCGGAGGTGGTAGCCAGCCTCGACGTCTTCGTCCACACCGGAATCGACGAGACGTTCTGCCAGTCGATCCAGGAGGCGCTCGCCTCCGGCGTACCGGTCCTCGCTCCGGCTCGCGGTGGGCCGTTGGACCTGGTCCATCACGACGACAACGGTTGGCTATGGCCGGCCGGGGAGCCGGGAGTGCTGCGCGAGCAGGTGCGGGCACTGGCGGAGGACCCGGCTCGGCTGACGACGATGCGGCTGCGGGCCCGGGCCTCCGTTCTGGGGTGCACCTGGGAGCAGATCGGCGACGAGCTCATCGGGCACTACCGGCAGGCGATCCGCAGCGACAGGGACGTGATGGCCGCCTGACTGCCCCGGCGTGGCCCTGCACGCGAGGATCGTGGCGTCGCGGGTGCTCAGTTGAGGTGGGCTCGCAGGGAGCGCGCGGCGACGGTCAACCGTTCGCCGTACTGCGGCCAGCTGTCCACAGTGGACTCCAGCTGGGCGGCCGCGTCGAGCCACTTGCCCTGCCGACCCATCGCCTCGCCCAACTCGATGACCTCCTCGATGCCGGCGCCCGGCAGGATCAGTCGCATCCGCAGCACCCACTCCAGGTCGGCCGGCCGGCCGGCCCGGTAGACCCCGCGCAGGTTCTCCAGAATGCGCGCCAGGATCGCCGGCCGAGTCGCGGTCGGCAGCAGATGGTCCCCGAACGGGATCTGCATGCCGGTGGAGCGACGGAAGCGAGCCTCGCAACCGGCCAGGTCCAGCAGTTCGCCGCCGCCGAACGCATCGACGTACTGCTGACTGCCGACGTGGCGGACCAGAAAATGACCCGGCATCGCGACACCCTCCATGTCGACGCCGGCGCGGCGGCTAACCTCCAAGCAGACGACCGAGAGTGTGATCGGTAGGCCGAGCCGGCGAGCGAGCACCTGGTGCAGCAGCGAGTTCCGCGGGTCGTGGTAGCGCTCCCCGTTGCCTGCGAAGCCGGCCTCCACGAACAGCCGACGGGTGAGGGCCCCGAAGGAGCCGACGCCCTCGGCGAGCCGGTCGAGTTCGGTCAACCAGCGTCCGGTGTCCAGCCGCGGATCCGCGCCGGCTGCGATCGCAAGCGCGGCCTCATCGAGGGTCCACCCCGATCGGGTTACCACGGCGCGGAAGCTTTCGACTGCGTTCACCGCTACGACACTAGATCGGGCAGGCGCCTGGTACCCGGTGGGAGGACTAGCGCCTGCTGCTGGCCAGGAACCGCGCCATCTCCGGGTGTTCGGCCTCTCCGCGGAGCATCGTCCTCGCCATTGCTGCGGCCATCAGCACACCGCAGGCACCGAGCACGACGGCGGAGCCGATCACGACCGCTCCCACCAACGTGGCCGAGGGATCGAGCCAGCGAAGAACGGGCACTGCAGCCAACAGCAGGACCGGGAGCAAGAACGACGCCGACCCGTCCAGCGGGAGCACGACCTTGAGAAGGCGGTAAGAGGGCTGCCGTTCCTGGCCCGGGGTCGTCATGAGACCCGCCTCTCTCCCCGTTGTCTTCAGAGTACGGCAGCCTGCCGCTCGGCGACCTCGGCGTACCGGCAGAGCGCGTTGACCCTTCGCAGCTGCTCGGGGGAGTGCACCGCAGCGTCGAGCAGTCGCGGACTGGCCAGGATGACAGCCATCGCCTGCGCCCGCGAAACCGCCACGTTGAGCCGGTGCACGTCGTAGAGGAAGCCGACTCCGCGCGGCGCATCCGCCGCGGACGAACTCGCCATCGAGTACAGGACGATCGGCGCCTCCTGACCCTGGAACTTGTCCACCGTCCCGACCCGGGCACCGGCTGGCAGGCCTTGCCGCAGCCGCCCGACCTGGTTGTTGTACGGCGCCACTACGAGGATGTCGTCCAGCCCGAGGGGATGCGGCGTCCCAGCGTGGTCGGTCCAGGAGCCGCCGCACAGGTCGGCTACCAGCTCCGCGACGATCTTGACCTCCTCGTCCGAGCCGGCGGCGTTGCCGGCGTGCTCCACCGGCACGAACCGCACCCCGCTACCGCGCAGCCGCCCGGGCGCGGACACCTGCAGCCGCTCCCGCCCGGCTGCTGAGGACAGCCGCCCGTCGTAGGACAGGTCGGACACGAACGCCGTGATGTGCGGGTGCATCCGCCACGACGTGTCCAGGAAGATGCCGCACTCCGGCGGGATGGTGTCGTGATTGCCCAGCAGGTGCCCGAGCGCGGAGGCGTCGGCGCCGTCCGGGTGGAGGGCCTGCGTCGGCTGGGTCAGCTGCTGCGGGTCGCCGAGCAGCACCAAGGACGGGGCCGCCTGCGCCACCGCGACCGCATTGGCCAGCGAGAATTGGCCGGCCTCGTCCACCACCAGGACGTCGACAGCGCCTCGCAGGTCCGCTCGAGCCCACAGCCACGCCGTCCCCCCGACCAGCATGACCTCACCCGAGGCGAGCTTCGCTGCTACCTCGTCGTTGCGGGTCGTGCTGGCGATGCCGGGCGCCCCGCAATGGTCGTTGGTGTCGCACTTCTGCAGGCCGGGCCGCCCGACGGCGCTCAGCAGGTTGCCGATCACCGCATGCGACGTCGCCGTGACCCCCACCCGTTTGCCGTCGTCGAGCAGTGCTCTGATCAATGCCGCCGCGACGGTGGTCTTGCCGCTGCCGGGTGGCCCCTGGACCGCCAGTACTTCCCCGGACAGCGCTCGGCCCACCCGCAGCACGGCCTCGGCCGGCGACTCGCCGGCCCGCACCGGCGTACCGGGAGGCACGGCGCGCTCCAGCAACCGCAACCCGGGTGTGGACCGGCCGGCCAGCCACTCGGTGCCGACGAACGCGATCGACTCGCGCAGCACCTTGTCCTGCGGCGGCCCGCCCGGCGCGAAGCCGCGCGGCCGGGGTGGCGGCTTGCCGGGACCCACCTTGAGTGTCAGCCAGCCGTCAGCGGCCTCCATGTCGAACACCGTCCCCAGCCCGGCGGCGGAGTCGACGTCCAGCACCTCCTCGCGGACCTTGGTGTCCTGCGGTGGAAAGGCGTAGCGCCACAACGTGCTGCGCTTGTCGACGCCGGCTGGTTCGGGCGCGGACAGCTCGCCGAGCGCCGAGGTGTCGTGCAGCAGCTCGTCGTCGGTGAGGTTCTTCAGCCGGAAGATGTCCCACCACCGCGGCCGGCCCTCCCGGCGGTGCCACTGCACCAGCCCGGCGAGCAGCGACCGCCCAGCCTCGCGCAACCGCGCGGCCAGCGCCGCCTCGGCGAGTTCTTCCTCGCTCGGGGGCTGCGGCTCGACCAGGGCCTCGCCCGGCCGCGGCAAGGGGCCGACTCGGAGGCCGAGCTCGTCCCTGCGCTGCTCCAGCCACAGATGCAGAGCGGCGGTGGACTCGACGTCGAGCCGGTTGTAGTCCTCGATCTGGCGCAAGATCTCCGAATCGCCATCGGTCAGCCACCGCTCGTACGCGACCACGCTGTCAAGAGCGCCGGACACCTCGCCGCCCACCCGGACCGTGCCCCAGTAGAACGCCTCCAGGTACTTGATCGAGTACGACGGCTTGCTGATCCGCAGGCCCTGCCGGACGACGGCGTACAAGTCGACGAACCGCCCTCCGCGCAGGAGCTGGTCCAGTTCGGCCTCGCGCACCCCGTGCCGGCCAGTCAGCCGCTTGATCGCGGTCGGCTCGTAGGGCGCGTAGTGGTAGACGTGCATCCCAGGGTGCTCGCGCCAACGCTGCAGCAGCAGGTCGACCAATTGCTCGGTCAAGGCCGCCTCCTCCGCCGGGCCGTGTGCCCACAGCGTCCGGAAGCCACCGAACCGGTCCCCGATGCCCGCGAGGTACTCCCGGCCGGTGCCGTCCTCGGCGAACGGGTCGCCCTCGAAGTCGAGGTACAGGTCGCCGGGATCGGGCTCCGGCAGCCGCAGAAACCCGAGCTGCTGGCTGCTGTCCGGCACCAGCAGCTCGTACGCCGGGGAGCCAGCCTCCCGCTCGTGGACCTGCAGGCCCGCCTGGCTGACCAGCCGCTTACGCGACGATCGGCCGATCGTGCCCGGCAGCCTCGCCGGATCGGCCGCGGCCAGCGCGGCGACCGTGGACACCCCGGCCTCGCGGAGCGCGCTGCGATGGTCGGCCCGCATGAACGCCACCTGGCTCAGGTCGTCGGCGGCCTGCCACCCGTCGGTGCACACCTGGGACCAGCGGCACTGCTTGCACTGCTGCACGGGCACCGCTTCGGTCACCGGCCGATCGGTCAGCGCGTCCTGCAAGCGCGCCCTGGCGCGGCGCGCGTACGCCGACACGTCGAGCAGCCGCCACGGCCGGCGCACGCCGTCGCCCGTCACGACGAACAGGTGTTCCGGATCGCCGCCCTGCAACATGGCCAGCCGCTGGGCGTACGTCGCCATCTGCAGCAACGCCGGCACCTTCAGCGACCGCGCCAGTTTCGTGTCGGCCACGTCGTAGGACCAGGCCCCGAGCGCGGACGGACGGTCGGAGCGGAGCAGGAAGTCGGCCTGTCCACCCCACGTCTCGTCGAAGAAGGTCGCCTGGTAGATCACCTCGACGCCTGCCCGCATCGCGGCGACCGTCTCCTGCTCGGCCGCCCGGCGACCGTCGCCGTCGAACGCCGTCGCTATCTCGACGACGGTCCGACCCTCTGTACGCAGCGTCGCGAGGAAAGAGCGCTCGTGCGACATCCCGTGCTCGGCGGCCAGCGCGACCGTGAGGTCATCCTCCGGGGCGGGCGGCTCGACCATCCCGTCGAGTGCCTGCCGGTCGAGCGTCGTGATATGAGCACAGGCCAAGTGCTTGGTCAGGTCGGTCGGGCTCAACACCAGCCGGCCGTCGATGCTGTGCACAGTCATCCTCCCCGACGGCCTTATCGATCGGTAACGCCGCGCAGGGAGGCTATCCAGGACCACCGACAGTTCACCTACTGTCGGACCGATGCGACGTCTTCTGCTGGGGTTACTGCTGGGTGCGCTGGTTCTGACCAGCTGCTCCGACCCTTCTCCCACCGAGCAGCAAACCCAAAGCTCCGGGCAGAGCGATCAGCAGTTCCCCGACGTGGTCGAGGTGGTGGCCGGTCGGGCCGAGGACGGGACGTTCACCTTCGACGTCACGATGTCCTCGCCGTACGACACCCCGGAGCGGTACGCCGACGGCTGGCGGATCCTCGGACCGGACGAGGAGGTCTACGCCGAGATGACGCTGGACCACGACCACGCCGCGGAGCAGCCGTTCACCCGGACCCAGACCGGCGTGGAGATCCCGGACGGTGTCACTAGCGTCGTGGTCGAGGGCCGCGACCTGGAGAACGGCTACGGCGGCGGCACCCAGACCGTCGACCTGCCCACCGGCTGATCAGCGACGCGCGGTAATGCCCGCGCGAAGGACGTCAGCGATGTCGGCGACATCGTCGAGCGAGCCCGTAGCCACAGCCATCACGAGCTCGTACGCCTCGTCGTTCGACAGGGTCAGCCGCTGCCCGTTCATGCCGAGAAAGGCAAGGCTGCCGGCCAGCGCCAATCGTTTGTTGCCGTCGACCAAGCCCTGGTTGCGGGCCAGGGAGTGCATCAAGGCGGCAGCCTTGGCAACAAGATCGGGATAGGCGTCCTGGCCAAACGCTGTTGCCTGCGGACGACCCGATGCCGCCTCCAGCAGACCGACGTCCCGCACGGCCACTTCCCCCAAGACCCGTTCGGCGACGTGCAGGAGCTCCCCGATGTTGAGGCAGATCACTGGCCCAC
>Ga0136616_10000588_pt1 | contig 17631 bp, 17 predicted proteins | sample AntDrymUQ2992106_2_FD_106648 | JGI IMG/M metagenome (GOLD analysis project Ga0136616, IMG submission 106648) | Polar desert sand microbial communities from Dry Valleys, Antarctica - metaG UQ299 (21.06) | ecosystem: Environmental > Terrestrial > Soil > Desert | place: Antarctica: Dry Valley...
ACCAGGTTGCGCTGATCGACGGGCGGCTGGGATCACCCCAGCCGCCCGTCCACTACCGCCGGGACCACTGGACTAAGCTAAGCTAGTCCGATGATCAACGTGCACGAAGCCAAGTCCACCCTTTCGGCACTCCTGCGCCGCGTCGAACGAGGCGAGGAGGTCGTGTTGGCAAGGGCGGGGACGCCCGTGGCCAAGCTCGTGCCGTACCGCGCCGCCACCGAGCCCCGCCGACCGGGTCGCTGGGCGGGCGAAATCTGGATGGCACCTGACTTCGACGACACGCCGGAAGACCTGCTGCAGCTGTTCGAGCAAGGCGCTACGTGATCCTGCTCGACACCCACACGCTGCTGTGGTGGCTTGCGGGAGGCTCGCCCCTCGGCGGGGAGGCGGTGAAGCGAATTTCCAGCCGGCAGACGCGCGTGCTGGTCAGTGCCGTGTCGGTCTTCGAGATTGAGACCAAACGCCGGCTCGGTCGGCTTCGCGCACCGCAGGGAGTAGTGGATGCCGTGACGGCCGAAGGCTTCGACCTGCTCGTCCTTGACGGCGCGCAGGCCGAACTAGCGGGGGCGCTGGAGTGGTCACACCGTGATCCGTTCGACCGTCTCCTGGTGGCGCAGAGCCGCCTTCGCGCAGCGCCGCTACTGACTGCCGACGCCCACATCATCGACTTCGAGGCCACCGCGATCCCAGCCTTCTGACCGCGGATACCCTTGGCAGTGCAGACCCGAGAATCCGTCCGGAATGGGGCGCCGGCCCCTCGGGATGGGATGCCTGCCTCTCAGGTGAGCAAAGGAGATGCGATGACCGGCGAGATGGCGTTCTTCGAACTCGGCGTGGAAGACACCGAGCGTGGACGCGCGTTCTACGAAGGACTGTTCCGGTGGACCTTCGAGCCAGGGCCGTCTGGCGGTGGGTTCATGATCACAACGCCGAACACGCAAGGTGGGATGCACGGAGGCGATGCCGGGGCCTCGCCGTACGTGTTCTTCAGCGTCGACGACATGGAGGCGGCACTCGAGCGTGTGCGCGACCTCGGTGGCAGCGTGGATGACATGGACGTGGAGGGCGATGCCAACTCCATCGCACGGCTCGGCCGCTTCAAGCTCTGCCGCGATGACCAGGGCTCGCCCTTTGGTTTGCACCAGCCTCCGACCGGCGCCTGAGGAGGCACCTGCAAGTTGGGCGGATTGACGGCCCGCAGAGAAACTCGGCGCCGAGGAGGAACACCATGACCTTGCGCGTCGACCGCCGGCAGGTGCTGGCCTACCGCGCTGCGGTCCAAGGGCTCGGCCGGGATGCCAGCGCGCCCGCTGAGCTGGAGGTCTTCGACCTCGGCGTCCAGGACACCAACGTCGGTTCCGCGCGTCTCGCGCTGGCCGCCCGGCTCGAACCCGGCCATGAGGATGCGATGACGGACCCGGCCTTCACGCTGCTGTGGTCGTTCCGCGGCGCACCCCACCTGCACCGCACCCGTGACCTGACCGCCTTGGCCAGCGCGCTGTGGCCGATCAGCGACGCCGACGCCCTCGCGCGCCTGCCCGGGGAACGAGGGCCGTTCAAGGCCGCGGGGGTGAAGGGGCTGGAGGCATTCGCCGCCGGGGCTGCGGCCATGCGCGCCGTGGTGACCAGGTCCATGACCAAAGGTGACGTGAGTGGGGCCGTGACCGCGCGTCTGCCTGCGGCGTATGCCTACGACTGCCGCAGCTGCCAGGCGACGCACGTGTACACCGGCCTGTTCCAGCAGGTCGGCCTGTTCGCAGGCGCCCGGCTGCTGCCGGATCACGCACCGACCACACTCGCCCCCTTGGACGACCAACCGCCGCTGCCGCCACAGTCCACGGGTCCTGGCGACCTCATCCGCGCCTATCTGCGCCTGCACGGGCCGGCGACGCTCGCTGACGCGGCGAGCTACCTGGGCAGCAGCGCGGCGGCCATGCGCCCGGCGTTCCCGGATGACCTGGAGTCAGTGCAGGTCGAGGGCCGCAAGACCTGGATTCCCGAGGAGCAGGTCGAACCCTTGCGGCAGGCGTCAGCGTCAGCTGACCGCGTCCGCCTGCTGCCGCCGTCCGACCCGTACCTGCAGGCCCGCGACCGCGACCTGCTCGTCGGTGACAAGGCTGAACGGAAGGCGGTCTGGCGCATCCTCGGCAACCCTGGCGTCATCCTGGTGGGCTCCGAGATCGTCGCTGTGTGGCGGGCTCGCGCCGCGGGCAAGGCGGGCGTCGAGGTCACGGTGCAGCCCTTCGACGGCGTTGCGACCGCCGTGCGGACAGGCATCGACGCCGAAGCCGACCGTGTGGCCGCGGTCCGCGGCGCCAACGATGTCCGCGTGCGTTACGAGCAGGCCTGACCAGCCGTTCCGCGCAGTGCCTTCAGCGCGCCATCGACGTCGGCCTCGGTGTTGTACAGATGGAACGAGCAGCGCAGCCGCCCCGCTCGGATGCCAGCGACCACCCCTGCCGCGGCGAGACGCTCGGCGGCTCCACGTTGGGTGGCCGTCGACACGATGGCCGAGTTGCCGGCCGGCAGGCCAATACCAGCCCGGAAGCGGTTGGCGAGCGCCACGTTGTGCGCCTGGATTGCCGGGATGCCGAGCTGGGTGAGGAGGCGCAGGGCAGGGGCGGCGCCGACCCAGCTGAACCAGGCGGGCGACACGTCGAAGCGGCGCGCCGAGGATGCCAGCCGCAGCGGGGTGCCGTAGTAGGACGCGTGCACGTCCTCGCCGGCGTACCAGCCGGCGTGATGGGGTCGCAGCCCGTCCATCCGTTCGGGCCGCACGGCCATCCAGGCGGTTCCGCGCGGCCCCAGCAGCCACTTGTAGCCGGCGACCGCGAGGTAGTCGAAGCGCGACGCGTCAAGCGGCAGCCAGCCGCAGGCCTGCGTGGCGTCGACAAAGGTCTGGGTGCCGCTGGCGCTGGCCGCGGCCGCCAGTGCATCCAGATCCAGCACCGTCCCGTCGGCGGACTGCACGGCACTGACCGCCACCAAGTCGACGTCCGAGCCGACGGCATCGACCAGCCGCGACAACTCGACGACCCGCACCTGTACGCCACGGTCGCGCTGGGCGAGGAAGGGGAACAGCAAGGAGGTGAAGTCGCCCTCGGCGATCAGCACCGTGGCACCGCTGGGCAGCGCGGCCGCGACCAGCCCGACGAAGACCGACACCTGGTTGGCGACGGCGACGTGCGCCGCCGGGACGCCGACCAGGTCGGCAAAGCTTTCGCGCGCCTGGGTCACCGCCTCGTCCCAGGAGTACATGTCGCCGGCGCCGCGCCGCCAGTCGTCGAGGCTGTCTTGCAGTGCGTCCCACGCAGGTCGTGGTGGCAGCCCCATCGTCGCGGTGTTGAGGTACACGCCGTCGGGTGCGAACAGTGCCTGCGCCTCGGCGATTCGCGAGGCCGGTTCGGTCAGCATGGCCGCAGCCTGCCAGGCTCGGCGAAGATGTGTGGCGATGCCCGCCGCCTCCCCACGATCACGACCTTCCCGCGCCCAGCTGGCCGCGGCGCAGCACCGCAAGCTGCCCGACCTCATCCGTCTTGGGCTGCGCTGCCTGTTCGTGGGCATCAACCCCGGCCTGTGGTCGGCAGCCAGCGGCCATCACTTCGGCAACCCCGCCAACCGGCTGTGGCCGACGCTGCATGCCGCGGGGTTCACGTCACGCCGGTTCCTGCCCTCCGACGGCGACGAGCTGCTCGAGCTCGGCTTCGGGATCACCAACCTGGTGGGCCGTGCCACCGCCACGGCGGCCGAGATCAACCCCGCCGAGCTGCGGGCGGGGGTCCCGGCGCTGCGGCGACGGGTGCGCCGCTACCGCCCGGCGATCGTGGCCGTTCTGGCCATGACGGCCTACCGGGTCGCCTTCGACCGGCCCAAGGCGGTGCCCGGCGAGCAGGACGAGACGCTGGCCGGTGCCCGCGTGTGGCTGCTGCCCAACCCCAGCGGGCTCAACGCCCATTACCAGCTGCCCGAGCTCGTGCGCCTCTACGGCCAGCTGCATGACGCGGTCGACGCCTTGGAGCCGCCCGATGGCTGAGCCCTAGGGGCCGCTGCCGGCGATGCGCTCGAGCAGGTCGCCACGCGTTGCACGCCGCGCCCGCTCCGCCGCTACCGCAACACCGTCCAGATCGGCGGGTTGGACGATCTCGCGCTCGGCGTCCGCCATCACGAGTTCGATGTGGTCGGCGACGGCCTTGCGACGCTCGTCGTCGCGCGCACGGCACGCGGCGTCGGTCAGCAGCTCGAGCAGCGCGACGAGCACAGCCGGCTCCTTGGCGCCGAAGCGGCGGATCTGGTCGCAGGCGGCGGCTAGGTAGTCAGCGAAGCCGCAGCTGTCCAGCGCCACCCGCACCTCACCGCTGGCGTCGACAAGCACATGGGGACCGATCTCGCGTCCGGCAAGCGCACTCAGCAGCACGCTCAAGTGGCTGATGGCGTCGACGGCGGTCGTGGGATCGTTGACGGCCGGGGAGATGGCGCGGATGGCGATGTCGACCAGCTGGCGTATCCCGAATGCGACGTCCTGCTGCAGGGTGCGCTCGAAGCTGACCTCGACGAGGTCGTTGAGCGGGTCGGTGAGCCGAGCGCCGTCAAGCTCGCCGCCGTCGAGTCGCCATAACCAGGCCAGGGTGGTGCCGGTCACGACGTGCTCACCGATCAGGGGCCGTAGGCGGACTACCAGGTCGTGGTGCTGGGATACGACCAGCATCTGGGCCAGGTCGACGGCCTGCAGGAAGCCGCTCTCGTCGACCGGTACCCGCACCGCCGACTCCGGCACCGGCGGCATCGCCGCGACGCCAACCGTGTCAGCCTCGGAGTAGCGGTCACGGATCGTGGACAGGGTCCGTTGCTCGACATCGGCGAGAATCGACTCGACACGGATGGACTGGCTGATGTGGTGCATGTAGTAGACCAGCGCCGCGAGGCTCATCAGCACCAACAGAAAGGCAGCGGCCACGGCCCACTGAGGGAATGCCGCAGTGTCGGAGTCCGGTGGCAGGGTGCGCAGCAGCGACAGGCAGTAGGCGACGGTGCCGAGCAGAATGGACAAGGTCGTCTGGGTGCCGCGGTCGGCGAGGAAGTTGCGCAGCAGCCGGGGCGAGTATTGGCTGGACGCCATCTCCAGGACGACGATCGACAGTGAGAACACCGTGCCGGTAACAGTGATCCCAGCGCCGGCAATGGTGGCGAGGACCTGCCGGGCGCTGTCGGTGCCCGAGACGAACAGCGCTGGCCCACCCCGGACCACGGCCAGCGCGCTCGCGGCGAGGATTCCTCCCGTTACCGCCAGCGACGGCAATAGCCACAGCGACTCGCCGACGTAACCGGCGAGGGCGTGGGGGCGCGGTATCCGACGAAGCACGACCACCCTCAGATCCAGCTGGGAAACCACATGCGCAGCTGCCAGGTTGGCTGCGCCAGCTCGATGCCGGCCCAGATCGGATAGAAGAACAGGAACATGCCAATCACGACGGTGATGGCGGCCGCGGGGAGCCAGCGCGGCAGCTGCCTGCCGCTGAGTCGCGACAAGGCGTACGCCAGCCCCACGCACAAGAACGGCACCGCGGGGACCATGTAGAACAAGAAATTCGGGCGCGGCACCGCGAACCACGGCAGGTACTGCAACAGCAAGAACAGCAGCAGCGTCGCGGCACGCCAGTCCCTCCTGCGGGTCGCCCACCATCCCAGCACCGGCAGCGACGCCAACGCCAGCCACCAAACCGCTGGATTGCCCTGGCCCAGGATCTCCTCCACGTTGCCCTGCTCGGTGACGCACTCGCCCTCGGCCAGTTTCTTGTCGTCGCAGGACTCGTAGTAGTAGGAGACGGGCCGCTCCAGGTACAACCACGTCCACGGGTCACTGCGGTAGGCGTGCACCGCCTCTAGTTCCTGATGGAAGACGCGGATCTCGTTCTGTTCACCCCACCATTGCGTCAGCATCTGCGGCGGCGACACGGTGCAGACACCCTCGGGGCACAGCTCGCGCCCGGGGCGGGTATCGGCGAAGTTGGCGAACCAGCTGGCGTAGCTGCCCAGATAGATCACCAGCGGGACGAAGACCAGGGTCAGCACGACGCTGAGCAGCGGGCGGCCCAGCCGCCGCCAAGGCGTGCCGGTCAAGTGCCGGCGCCACAACATCTCGCTGGCAATCACGAACACCCCGCCAGCCCCGATCGCCAGCAGCGCCGACCACTTGGTGGCCAGGGCCAGCCCGAGCGCGACCCCTGCCAACCAGCGCCAGCGGTGCGACCGCCGCGGCAGCGGACGGTGGGGGTCCGCCTCGGTTGAGCGGTCGACGCCCGCCCACTGCCCGTCACGGTCGATCAGCAACAGCCACACGCCAGTGGCCACGAACAGGCCGAGGAAGGCGTCGAGCATGGCGATGCGACTCATCGTGAACGCCAGCCCGTCCAGACACAGTAGGAACGCCCCCAACGCCGCGACCCTGCGCCGGCGGAACAGCCGCATCCCGATGAGGTAGGTGACCAGGACCGTCAGCGAGCCGGCCGCCGCCGCAGCAAAGCGCCAGCCGAAGCTGTTGTTGCCGAACAGCGCTATCCCGCCGGCCAGCAACCACTTGCCGAGCGGGGGGTGGACCACGAAGTCGTCTTCCACACCGCGCTCCAGCAGGTGCTGGGCCTGCTCGGCGTAGTAGATCTCGTCGAAGTACATCCGCTCCGGGTAGCCGAGGCTCCAGAAGCGCAGCGCACCGGCAAGCAGGAGCAACAGCAACGGCAGCACGACGCGGGCGCGGAGTCGACCGCGCGGGTCCGGGGCGCCCTCGTCGGAGGTCGCCGCTGAGTCTGCCGGCGGCGCGCTGGTGTCGACGGCCATCAGCGGCAAGTCTAGGGGCCATGGTGGACACCAGCGCCGCTGCAGCCCAAGGTGGAACCACACGATCCAACGCTGACGCAGCCGGACGAGGTAGCGCACGCTCCGGCGGTCACGCGGCCGAAAGCGGTAGGGCATCATCCAGCGCCGAGGGCGCCGAGGGCGCCGAGGGCCGCCTCGTGCTCGTGGCCACGCCGATCGGCAACCTGGAGGACCTGTCGCCGCGTGCGGCGCGCATGCTGCGCGACGCCGATCTGGTCGCCGCCGAGGACACCCGCCGGAGCCGCGTGTTGCTCGACCACGCCGGCTCCTCGGTCCCGATGACCAGCTACCACGAGCACAACGAAGTGTCGCGCACCGGACCGCTGCTGGACCGCGTCGCCGGCGGCGAGACGATCGTGCTGATCACCGACGCGGGCACCCCGGCGCTGGCCGATCCAGGGTTCCGGCTGGTCCGCGAGGCGCGGGAGCGGGGGCTGGCCGTCGAAGCCGTCCCGGGTCCCGCCGCTGTGCTGCAGGCGCTGGTGCTGTCGGGCCTGCCGACGGACCGCTTCGCCTTCGAAGGGTTCCTGCCCCGCAAGGCCGGCGCCCGTGCGCGCCGCCTTCGCGAGCTGGCCGACGATCCTCGGACGCTGGTCTTCTATGTGGCACCGCACCGCGCCGCCGACGACCTGGCGACGATGGCCGAGCTGTTCGGGGACCGGCAGGCCGCGCTGGCGCGGGAGATGACCAAGCTGCACGAGGAGGTCTGGTGGGCCAAGCTGCCCGACTTGGCGCGGCGAGCCGGCGCCGACGGGGTCCGCGGTGAGGTCACGGTAGTCGTGGCCGGGGCGCCACCGCCGGCGCCGCCGTCGGCGCCGCAGTTGGCCGCGCGGGTAAGTGAACTGGTCGCGGCTGGGGCCGATCGCAAGGCGGCAATCGCCGAGGTCGCCTCTGCCACCGGTTCCCCCAAGCGCGAGGTCTACCAGGCGGTCCTCGACGCCCGCGGCTGAACGGGGGCTGGCTAGGATCGGCCCATGCCGGCCAAGGACACCTACTACCTGACGACGCCGATCTACTACCCCAACGACATCCCGCACATCGGGCACGGGTACACGACGGTGGCTGCCGACGTGCTCGCGCGTTGGCGGCGGCTGCGCGGCGACCGGGTGCATTTCCTCACCGGCACCGACGAGCACGGCGAGAACATCGCCCGTGCCGCGGCAAAGCGCGGGATGACGCCACAGGAGCACGTCGACGAGATCAACCCGCGCTGGCACGACATGCTGTCGCTGCTGGACATCTCCAACGACGACTTCATCCGCACCACCGAAACCCGCCACACCGCGCGAGTGCAGGACTTCATGCAGGTCCTGTACGACCGGGGCGACATCTATCTGGACACCTACCGGGGCGCCTACTGCGTGTTCTGCGAGGCGTACTACGTCGCGGACGAACTGGTCGACGGCCAGCTGTGTCCTGTGCACCGCCGGCCGGTCGAGCAGCGCGAGCAGGAGAACTACTTCTTCCGGCTGTCCCACTACGCCGACCAGCTTCTGCGGCTGTACGACGCCGAGCCGTCGTTCGTGCAACCAGCGGTCCGCCGCAACGAGGTCCGCAGCTTCGTCGAGTCTGGGCTGCAAGACGTCTCGGTGAGCCGCGTCTCGTTCGACTGGGGCGTGCCCGTCCCGTGGGACGACAAGCACGTGTTCTACGTCTGGTTCGACGCCTTGCTGAACTACGTCACCGCCATCGGCTATGGCAATGACCCGGGGGCGTTCGCGCGCCGCTGGCCGGCGGATGTGCAGTTCATCGGCAAGGACCTGATCCGCTTCCACTGCGTTTACTGGCCGGCGATGCTGCTCGCCGCCGGCTTGGCGCTCCCAGAGCAGGTCTACGCGCATGGCTTCCTGCTGGTCGGTGGCGAGAAGATGTCCAAATCCAACGCCACCGGCATCCGACCGGCGGAGCTGGTCGACCACTTCGGGGTCGACTGCTACCGCTACTACTTCCTGCGCGAGATCAGCTTCGGCCAGGACGGCTCGTTCTCCTGGGAGTCGATGGAGGCGCGCTACACCACCGACCTGGCCAATGACCTGGGCAACCTCGCCAACCGCGTGTTGCACATGGTGGGCACCTACTGCGGCGGCACGGTGCCTGAGCCCGCCGCGGCGGCCGGCGACGCCGAGGCGGCACTGGCCGCCGACTTGCGCAGCGCCATCGACGGGATGGCCGCCTTCGACCGGCTCGACTTCAAGAAGGGCCTGGAAGACCTGTGGATCGGCATCGGCGCGGTCAACCGCTACGTCGAGGCGCGTGCGCCATGGAGGCTGCACAAGCAGGGCGACACCGGGGAGCTCGGCCGTTGCCTGTACACCTCTGTGGACGCGCTTCGGATCATCGCGGTGCTGATCAGCCCGGTGATGCCCGACGCCGCCGCACGGCTGTGGGACAAGCTGGGCCTGCACGAGGCACTGTCAGCGCAGCGCTACCCGGCCTCGGTGCAGCCAGGCTTGCTGCCCGTGGCTGCCGAGGTCGAGCGCGGCAAGTTGCTCTTTCCCAAGCTGGAGGGGTAGCCGCGCACGAAAGCAACCTCGCGGCGTCGTCCTGCGTCTGAGCCAGGTGAGGAGGTGACGTGTGCGGACGGAGGCGTTGGCGCTGACCCTGGTGGCGGACAGCGACGACTTCGCCGAGCTGTACGCGACCCACCACGCTGAGGCGCTGCGACTGGCCTACCTGCTCTGCGGCGACCCGCATCGTGCCGAGGATGCGGTCGCGGAGGTGTTCGCGAAGATCTATCGGCGGACGCGCCGCCACACCGTCGAGCAGCCGAGGGCCTACATCCGCCGGGCGGTGGTCAATGAGGTGAACTCGCGGTTCCGGCGCCTGGCGCTGGAGCGGCGGGAGGCCGGCCGACGCTCCGGCGACGACCGAGGCGCGCGCGGCGTCGAGGAGCAGCACGCCGATGCCGACGTGGTGTTCGCGGCGCTGCAGATGCTGCCCCGACGTCAACGCACGGCGGTGGTGCTGCGCTACTACGCCGACCTGACCGAGGTCGACACCGCCGAGGTGATGGGCGTGTCCGTCGGCACGGTCAAGAGCAGTGTGTTTCGCGGACTCGCCCGCATGCGTGCCGCCCTGGAACAGGAGAAGGCGTGATGCCGCCCGAGATGGAGGAGGCAGTGCGCCGGTCGCTGCGGGCGCGAGCCGCCGGTGTCACGCCAGACCCACGGACCTGGCGCCGCGTGCAGCAGCGCATCCGTCGCCGGCGCACGCTGAGTTGGGCCACCGCCGGCGTGGTGGTAGCAACCGTTGCCGTCATCGCGACCGTGACCCTGCCGGGGCTGAATGGCCGTCAGGTTCGCTTCGTTCCGCCGGTGGTCGGCCAACCCGCCCCGACGCCGACCACGGCTGCCGGCCCGGCGGCGACCCCGCAGGTGCTCGCAAGCCTTTGCGAGGAGGCGGACCCGCTGGTGCTGGTGGCGGTCACCGGAGACGACCTGGTGGCGTCGTGCGCCAGCGGCGAGGAGCACCCTGTCGCCACGGACGCACTCGAGTCGGAGCCGGCGTTCTCGCCTGACGGCGCGCTGCTCGCCTTCACCAGACGCCCGGCGGCCGACGCGCCCGGGCGGGTGGTGCTGTTCGACCTGGACAGCGGCGGGGAGACGGATCTCGGCGACGGCTACGGGCCGGCGTTCGGGCCCGACGGCCAGCTTGCCTGGCTGGTCGATGAGCCGGACGACGGCGTCCAGCCGAGCATCGTGGTTCGCCCCGAGCCGTCGGGTGAGACCCTGCTGCAGTTCCCGGTCTCCGGTGACCCCGCCCAGGAGGTCACCGCCCGTCACCTCGTCTGGGATTCGTCGGGGAAGCGGCTGTGGTGGGAGGCCGGGGACGAGGGTGCTGATCTGTGGACGGCGCACCTGGAGTCGGAAGGCCCGACGCCGACGCGGGTCGAGGTGTCCGGGGCAGCGGACGGCTCCACGTACGTCGCGCGATCCCAAGGCCTGGCTCATCAGGTCATGGTCCTGCGGCTGTGCTGCGTTGGCAATGACGGCGACGTGCCGGCCGAGGCCGAGGTCGGCGTCGTCAGCCTCGCTGGACGAGCGGCGCCCGGTGCACCGGTTCCGGGCCAATTCCACGAGTTGCAGGAGTACTTCAATGAGTTGCCCACGTCGTTGCAGCTGGACGGGCCACTGTCCGCCACCGCTGCCGGGGCTCTTGACGTGCGCCGCGACGAGGAGGGCCGCGCCGCGGCGGCGGAGGGCGAGCCGCTGTGGCTGCCCGGCGACGCGCCGGCCTGGATCGTGGGCGACGGCAGCGCCACGTACCTCGTTGACGGCTACGGGGACCTGGTGCAGCTCGAAGTCTCCTGGTCCGGTTTGGCGGTCAACCCCACGTTCGCCCCTTGGACCGTCGACGAGCCGCCCGCCCCCAAGCGGGGACCGGAGCCCAGTCAGCCGCCGGCGACCGCGATCGTGCAGGTGTACTTCGGTGAGGAGGGGGAGTACGACTGCGCCTTCACCCGGGCCTACGAGCGCCAGGTCGAGGCGCCGGCGGTGGCGCGCGGTGCACTCGAGGCGCTGCTGGCAGGTCCGACCGAGCGGGAGCGGGCCCAGGGCGCGACCAGCTTCTTCTCTGCCGAGACGGCCGATCTGCTGAACACCGTCACCATCACCGAAGGCGTGGCAGAGGTTGACTTTGATGGCCGCTTCAGCGACATCAACAACGCCAGCACCTCCTGCGGCTCCGAGAGGCTGCTGTCTGAACTGGACAAGACCCTCAAGCAGTTTCCGACCGTCGGCCGGACGATCTATTCGCTGGACGGCGACGTGGCGGCCTTCTACACATGGCTGCAACGCGTGCCGCCCGAAACCGCCGGCGACCCAGGGCTGCCCGGAGAGGTGCAGGCCACCGTCGACTCGCTGTTGGCCGCCGCCGTGGATCGCGACTATGCGGCCCTGCGTGAGCTGCTTCCCGACGACGGCGAGTTCACGTCCAACTCCGGCGGGCGTACCGACCACATCGCCGTCTACCGCGAGTCCGACACCGACCACATCCATCCCGGCCCGTTGGCGGCCATGGTCACGCTGCTGGGCCGGCTGCCGCCCGGGCGGCTGGAGAACGGCTGGTACGTGTGGCCGCGAGCCGCGGCCCGCGCGACTCCCGCGGATTGGACAACCGAGGAGCGCGCGGAGCTGCTCGAGGCATTCGCGGCATTCGGCGAACAGGCGGTGACCGACTCGGAGCACTTCGGTGCCTGGCTCGGCTGGCGCGTGGCGATCGACCCAGCAGGCAGCTGGCGCTTGCTGGTCATGGGCGACCCAGTCCGCGGCACCTGATAGCGTGGCCCTGGCCCGCCGTCGTTGCGGGCTTCGCCGTATCCGGCTGCGGGGATGAGGTGCACGCCGTGTACATCGACACGCACTGCCATCTCGAACTCATGGACGCCTCCGGGTCCCATGACGCCATCGCCCGAGCCCGCGAGGCCGGCGTCACGGCCATTGTCACGGTGGGCATCGACCTTGCCTCGTCGGCGGAGGCGGTGCAGACCGCCAGCTACAACGAAGGCGTCTATGCCGCCGTCGGCATCCACCCCAACAACGCGATCGAGGCGACGGAGCACGTCCTGCGGCACCTCGCCAGCTTGGCCGGCCACCCCAAGGTGGTCGGGATCGGCGAGACGGGCCTCGACTGGTTCCGCGAGGGGGCGCCGCCGGTTCGCCAGGAAGATTCGTTCCGAGACCACATCCGCATGGCCAAGGAGCTGGACAAGGCGCTGATCATCCACGACCGCGACGCACACGACGACGTGGTGGCGATCCTGCTCGACGAAAGAGCCCCTCAGCGGACTGTGTTTCACTGTTTCTCGGGCGACACGAAACTGGTGCAGACCTGCGAGGCCAACGGCTGGTTCATCTCCTTCGCCGGCAATGTCACGTTCCGCAACGCCCCCCAAGTCCGCGAGGCCGCGGCCGCCACGCCGCTGGAGCTCCTGGTCGCCGAAACCGACTCGCCGTTCCTGTCGCCGCATCCCCACCGCGGTCGCCCCAACGAGCCGTCGCGTGTGCCGTTGACCGTGGCCCAGCTCGCCGAGCTGCACGGCATCAGCGCCGAGCAGATGGCTGCGACCACCACCGCCAACGCCCGCCGGCTGTTCGCGCTGCCGGAGTCCGAGCAGCCGTAGGCGATGCCAGGGCTGCTCACCCCGGCCGACGTGCGCCGGCTGCTGGCCGATCACGGACTGGCACCCCACAAGGCGCTGGGCCAGAACTTCGTCGTCGACCCCAACACCGTCCGCAAGGTGGTGCGGGCCGCCGACCTCAAGCCCGGCGACCTGGTGGTCGAGGTGGGCGCAGGGCTGGGCAGCCTGACCGTCGCCCTGCGCGCGGCTGGGGCCCGTGTGGTCGCCGTCGAGGTCGACGCCGGCATGGTGCGCGCCCTCGGCGACGTGGTGGGCGCTGACCCTGATGTCACCATTGTCCACGCCGACGCGCTGACCAGCGACTTTGGCGCATTGACCGGCGGACAACCCGCCGCCTTCGTGGCCAACCTGCCGTACAACGTGGCGACGCCCATCATCATGACGGCCCTGCTCAGCGGCACCTTTCACGATCTTCTCGTCATGGTCCAAAAGGAGGTCGGCCTCCGCTGGGTCGCGCGGGTCGGCGACCCGCTGTATGCCGGCGTCAGCGTCAAGGTGGCGGCGCTGGCTGAGGCCGCCCTGGCCGGGTCGATCAGCCGTAACGCCTTCTATCCGGTGCCCAACGTCGATTCGGTCCTGGTCCGGCTCCGCCCGGGTTCGGTACCCGAGATGGCGGAGGCCGGGGACCGACAGGCCCTCTTCGAGGTCGTCGACTCCGCCTTCCGCCAGCGCCGCAAGCGGCTGCGTAACGCTTTGGCTACCCCGCAGCGCTCGCCCGTCAGCGTCGAAGCGGCGCTGCAGGCGGCTGGACTGGCTGCGGGCGCACGCGCCGAGGAGCTGGATCTCGATGCGTTCGCTCGGCTGACCGCGGCGCTGCGGCGGTGACGTTGGTGCGCGGTCAGCGCGCCGCCTACCATGCGGCGTGCGGCAGGAGGGGGCGTGGCGACGAAGCTTGTCGCGCGGCTCCGTGAGCAAAGGAGCGCCCGCCGTGCGACGGGAGCTGCCCGAGCATGGCCTCTGGGTGCAGGTCCGCGCCCCCGGAAAGCTCAACCTGTTCCTGGGCGTGCGCGGGACCCGTCCTGATGGTTACCACGAGCTGGTCACCGTCTTCCAGGCCGTGTCGCTGTACGACCAGCTGCGCGCGGGCCTGATCGGCCCGCCGGGGCAGGGCCATCACCCCGCCGCCCGCCGGCGGATGCGCGTGCGGCTGTGGCACGACAGTGGCGACGCGATCCCCGGGGCCGAGGACAACCTGGCGGTCAGGGCGGCGCGGGCGCTGGGTCACGCCGCCGGTGTCATGGACCTGGCCTACCTCGACGAGCGAGCCGCCACCATGGCCCAGCCCGACGTCGACAGCGCCGCCAGCCCGTACACGGTCCTTGACCTGCGCAAGCGCATCCCGATCGGCGGTGGCATGGCTGGCGGGTCGGCGGATGCGGCGGCCACGCTGGTCGCCCTCAACGACCTGTGGCGATGCCAGTTGACCCGGCTAGACCTGCGCCGTCTCGGGGAGCAGATCGGCAGCGACGTGCCCTTCTGCATCGCCGGCGGCACGGCACTGGCGACCGGGCGGGGTACGTCGCTGGCCCAGGTGCTGTGCCGCGGCACCTTCCACTGGGTGGTGTGCGAGGCTGGGGAGCCGTTGTCCACGGCAGCGGTGTACGGCTCCTGGGACCGCCACTGCCGGCCCAACGAGATCGAACCCGACGCCGTGCTGCAGGCGCTGCGAAACTCCGATGCCGAGGCCTTGGGCGCTGCCCTGCACAACGATCTGGAGGCCGCCGCGTTCGTCCTGCGTCCGGGGCTGCGTGACAGCAAGCGGCTGCTGCTGGACCACGGCGCATTGGGAGCGGTGCTGTCGGGCAGCGGGCCAACGCTGCTGGCGCTGGCCGAATCGGAGGCCGTCGCCTCGGGACTGGCCGACGCGGTACGACACCGCTTCGCCCGCGTATCCGTGGCGCGGTCACCGGTGGGGGGACCCGAGCTATGCCCCGTGCTGCCGGCTGCGGACGAGCTGCGGTGAGGCGGCTACAGTGACCGCGCCCGCTCCGGGTCCCGTCAGCCTGCCGTCCCAGCCTCAAGTAGCGAAGCGGTAGGACAACCATCCTTGCGGGTTCTGGCCCGATGGGAGGTGGTGAAATGGCATCACGTCGTCCTTTGGAGTCGAAGTTGAAGGTTCGATACCTTCCCTCCCAGCCATCGCCGCTGCTGGCCCAGGAGTCCGTCGCGTGACCACCGCGGCCGTGGTCTTGGCCGCAGGCCGGGGTATCCGCTTCAACTCCGAGCTGCCCAAGGTGCTGCACGAAGCCGCGGGTCGCCCGCTGCTCGGCTGGGTGTTGCGCGCGCTGCCCAACGTGGACCGTGTGGTTGTGGTGGTGGGCCACGGGTCACCGGCCGTTCGAGCCGTCGCCGCCGAGTGGGGCCCGGACGAGGTTGTCGTGGTCGAGCAGGCCCAGCAGCGTGGCACCGGCCATGCCCTCCGCCTCGCCGCCGACGCGCTGGACGGCATCGATACCGTGCTGGTGGTACCGGGGGACACGCCCCTGCTCGATGAGCCGCTGCTCGCCGGGCTGCTCGACCGCCATGCGTCCAGCGGCGCCGCGGTCACCTTGCTGACTGCCACACCCGCCGACCCCACCGGTTACGGGCGGATCCGGCGCGACGAGGGCGGCAACATCGTTGGCATCGTCGAGCACCGAGACGCCGACGTCGCCGAGCTGGCGATCCGCGAGGTCAACACCTCCGTGTACGCGTTTCAGATCGGACCCCTTCGCACCGCGCTGGAGCGCCTGACCACGCACAACGAGCAGGGCGAGGAATACCTGACCGACGTGGTTGGCGCGTTGGTGAGCGCTGGCGTGCACGCCGTCCAGGCGCCTGCCGAGGTGGCCGATGGCGTCAATGATCGTGTGCAGCTCGCCGCGATGGCTGCGCTGCTGCGGCGGCGGATCCTGCACGACCTGATGGTCGCCGGCGTCACCGTGGTCGACCCGGCAACCACCTACGTCGACGCCGGCGTCCGCATCGACGCCGACGTGGTCTTGCTGCCCGGAACCCATTTGCAGGGTGGCACGCAGGTGGCCTCGGGAGCGGTCATCGGGCCGGACTCCCGGCTGGTCGACACCGTCGTCGAACGCGACGCGCAAATCTCCTACAGCGTGCTGCTCGACGCCAGGGTCGGGGCGGGCGCCAGTGTCGGACCGTTCGCCTACCTGCGGCAGGGAGTCCGGCTGGCCGCCGGCGCCAAGGTCGGCACGTTCGTCGAGGTGAAGAACAGCACGGTCGGCGAGGGCAGCAAGGTGCCGCACCTGTCCTACATCGGCGACGCCTCCATCGGGAAGGGGGCCAACATCGGTGCCGCAACGGTCACCGCCAACTGGGACGGCTACGACAAGCACCGCACCGTCATCGGCGACGGCGCGCGCATCGGCAGCGACACGATGCTGGTCGCGCCCGTGGCGGTCGGCGACGGCGCCTATACCGGCGCCGGGTCGGTCATCACCTCCGACGTCCCGCCAGGTGCGCTGGCCGTCGAGCGGGCACAGCAGCGCATCGTCGAGGGTTACGCCGAACGCCGGCGTCGCCGCCACGAGACCTAGGAGATGCCTGCCGCGATGGAGATCGTCACCAAGAAGCGCATGCAGATCTTCAGCGGCCGCGGCTACCCGCTGCTTGCCCAGGAGGTTGCCGACCATCTCGGGATGCGCCTGGGTGACGTCGACATCCACGAGTTCGCCAACGGGGAGATCTACTGCCGTTTCCGCGAGAACGTTCGCGGCAGCGACGTCTTCGTGTTCCAGACCCACTGCAAGCCGGTCAACGACAACATCATCGAGCAGCTGGAGCTGATCGACGCGGCCAAGCGCGCGTCGGCCAAGCGGATCATCGCCGTCGTGCCGTTCTACGGCTACGCCCGGCAGGATCGCAAGGCGCGGTCCCGTGAGCCGATCACGGCAAAGCTGGTTGCCGACATGCTCACGGTCGCCGGCGCCGACCGGGTCGTCTCGGTCGACCTGCACAGTTTTCAGATCCAGGGCTTCTTCGACCAGCCGCTGGACAGCCTGACCGCGCTGCCGCTGCTGGTCGGTTGGTTGGCCGAGCACTACGGCGACGAGCACCTCGTCGTGGCCTCCCCCGACGCGGGAGGCGTCAAGCTGGCGCAGAAGTTCCAATCACGGCTGCCCAACGCCTCGATCGCCTTCCTGGCCAAGACCCGCACCGAGCACAACGTCGCCAAGACCCTGGCGGTGGTCGGCGAGGTCGAGGGCCACACCTGCGTGCTCGTCGACGACATGATCGACACCGCGGGCACCATCTGCGGTGCCGCCGAGGCGTTGATGGCACGGAACGCGAAATCCGTGGTCGTGGTGGCGACGCATCCCGTGCTATCCGGCCCGGCGTGCGAGCGGCTCGCCGCCAGCCCGATCGAGCGGGTGGTGTTGACCAACACGCTGCCGATGCCGGCGAACTGCAGGCTGGACAAGATCGCCGTCGTGTCAGTGGCGCCGATCATCGCCAGCACGATGAAGGCCATCTTCGAGGATCAGTCGGTCAGCGAACTGTTCGACGATGACAACCAGCGCTAGCGGGGCTCGGTCGGGGGGCTGCCGCCCCTCTCCGGCTCGGCGGGGACCCCTGCACCCCGAGTGTCGGGCTACCCCTCGGTTCCGGCTCGAACGGCC
>Ga0136616_10000589_pt1 | contig 17626 bp, 13 predicted proteins | sample AntDrymUQ2992106_2_FD_106648 | JGI IMG/M metagenome (GOLD analysis project Ga0136616, IMG submission 106648) | Polar desert sand microbial communities from Dry Valleys, Antarctica - metaG UQ299 (21.06) | ecosystem: Environmental > Terrestrial > Soil > Desert | place: Antarctica: Dry Valley...
AGATGGTCTGGATTGATAAAGATGATTTTGGCTGGCGCTTTCAGGCCGGTGGCGAACTCGGAAGTGAGTGCCCCATCGTTGTCAGTGATGGTCACAACCGCCGACGACGGATTGCCAATGGTGGTGTTGACCGCGCCGCTGAGCGTGACGGTCAGCGTCTCGTCGTCCTCGACACGGAGATCGTCGATGACGGAGAGCTGCACCGTCCTGCTTGTCTCGCCCGCAGCGAAGCGAATTGTGCGCTCAATCGTCGTGTAGTCGGTCCGCTCGGAGGCCGAGCCGGGGACGGTCGTGATCTCAACGGAAGCCGCGCCCGTGCCGCCCGTCCGTGTCACGGTGATGTCGAGCGTGCGTTGGCCTTCGCTGACAGTGTAGTTGGCCGCGCTGAGTTGGACGGTGCCGAGAGTCGCCGCCGAAGGCAGCGGCTGGATGGCCGGGTCCATATCGCTCGCCGGGTTATTTGTCAGTCGCCGGACGTTGCTGCCGTCGGCGTTGGCGGCGTAGATCTCGAGATTGTCGGCGGCGTCGCGGTTGCTGACCCAAACGACGCGCGCGCCGTCTGACGAGCGGGCCGGGTCGAGGTCGAAAGCCGGGTTGTTGGTCAAGCGGATGGGGTTCGCGCCGTCCGCCGCGTTGATCGTGTAAAGCTCGTCGTTGCCGTCGCGATCCGACTGGAAGGTGATGCGTCCGGGCGGCCACGACGTGGCTACGTCGTCGAAAGAGTTGTTGGTCAGGCGGAGCGGATTCGCGCCGTCCGCACCGATGCGGTAAATCTCGAACTTGTCGCCGTCGCGGTTGCTGGCAAAACCGAGCAGCGTGGCCGAAGGGGCCCACGACGGGTCGTTGTCATCAGCCGCGTTCTGCGTGAGATTGGTCTGATTCGTGCCGTCCGTGTTCATCAGATAGACTTCGTCGTTACCGTCGCGGTTGCTGACGAAGGCGATCCGCTGATTGGTGAGCAGCGGCGACCAAACGGGCGAGATGTCCTCGAAAGTGTTGTTGGTCAGGCGCGTCGCGCCGCCGCCCGAAGCGTTGACGACGTAGATTTCCTTGTTACCGTCGCGGGTGCTTACAAAGGCGATCTGGTTGCCGTCGGGCGACCAAGTGGGCTGGGTGTCTTCGGCCCCGTCGTCGGTCAGTCGAATAATGCCGCCGCCGTCCGGGTCCATCACGTAGATGTCGAAGTTGCCAGTGCGGTCGCTGGCGAAAGCGATCTTGCCGGGCAGTTCCGGCGGGAGGGTGCGGACGCGGAAATCGTCGCCCGGGTGTAGTGCCTGCGCCGTGGCGTCCTCAGTCGGCTTCGGTTTACTCGGATTCTGCTGCTGCTGGGGCTGGGGGCGAGCGGCATTGGGTGCCGACTTCGCCCTCTGTTGTGATCTGCCGGGCGGCACGAGACCGCCCGCGAACACCGTCAGCGCCAGCGCCAGTCCGAGCCAGTGCGTTGCTCGTCTTGTCGTCTTTTTCATATCTTGCGCTCCTCTTCTATGGGTGTCGCATTAGCACGGGGTCTCTGTAGCCCGACTAATTACGCGTGAAATCCTCCGCACCTGTGCCCCTCGGCTGCGGCTGGTGCGGCGGCGAGAAGAAGGGGAATGTGTTCGGGATCGGCACTTCGTTGACGTTGGCACCATCGGTAACGATAGTAGGCGGCTGCGGCTGGTTGGCGACGAAGTAGAGGATCACGTCCACCACATCATCGCCGGGCCGCCGCCCGTTCGGGAAGCCGGTGTAGCCCGTCGTCAGGATGGTCTCGCCCATGCCGAGGCTCGTGTTCGGCGTGTTCAGGTTGAGGCGCAGTATGTCGCCCCGCGTGACGACGACGCCGGCCAAGATGCCGATGTTGGTCGAGTTCGTGCCGAGGGCCGTGAGCGCAGCGACGATGTCGCCGGCGAAACGCCCGCTGGCATCGTCCTGCGGCGTGGCGGCGTTGTACTCGTCCTTGCGGTTGAAGGGGATGATCACGGCGTTAATGGCCGGGTTGCCGACGCGGTCAAGCGTCACCCAGCGCCCGAAGCCGACCGCCGGATAGTTGCGCCCCGGCGCGACCTGATCGGGCGAGCCGAGGAAGAGTTGCGGGGTGCGGCGCTGGAGCGCGGCGTTGACGCCGAGCTCGTTCTGCACCCCGACGGCGGTGAGCAGCGCCCGCGGGATCGAGAGGGCGATGTTCATGATGTTGTAGCCGGCGAACGAGTCGCGCCCGCGGTTCAGGATGTCGAGTGCATCGGCGACGCAGGTCGGGGACGTGTTCGTGCCTGCGACGCAGGCGCGCAGCGCGGCGGTGCCGCCGGCGAAGCCGGGGATGTCGAATTGGAAGGTGTCGTCACGCATCCCCGCGAAGAACCGGACGACGACGCCGCTGGACGAGGTGAATTCGGTGATGATGGGCGCGGGCGGGCAGTTGGCCGAGCCGGAGATGCAGACCGAGGGCGGTGTCGTGGGTGCGGTGAAGGTCTGGCCGTTCGGCAGCGTGACGGTCGCTATCTGCTGTGCATTCTGCTGCGCCGGGTCGCCCGGCACTCTGCGCCGCGAGAAGGTGACGTCAATGAAGCGGTCGGGGCGGGCGTCGCCGGTCGTCTCAAGCTCGAAGCGGTAGCGAACGGCCGGGTCGAACTGGCCGAAGTTGTTGTTCTCGCCCGCCGCGATGAAGCCGCGCGACGTGAGGGAGAGAATGACCCGTGTGTTATCCGTCGGGTCGAGGAAGGCGTAGGCGTCGGCCCCATCAATCCCCTGATCCGAATTGCCGTAGGGCGCGTCGCCGTGATCGGCCGCATCAATGCGGGTCGCGGGCGTCAGCATCAGAGCCAGCGCCAACGTCAGCGCGACGGCGGCGAGTGGAAGCGTTTTCTTACTTAGGCGAGCCATGTCGGTTCAATCTCCTTCTGTGAATGTTTTACTGACAACCAAAATCCGGTTCCGCCGGATTGATCGAGCAGAGGATTAGCGCACGGCACAAATGCTTGCGGCGAAGCGCCGTGAAAAATACAAACAAGACGAAACGTAAACGAGAGCATTGATAAAAGCGGGCAGTATCGTCGGCGTTGCAGACCGCCGGTTAATCTCCGGCTACAAAATCTACTGCGTAGGGCAAGGACTTGCGACCTGCTTGATGAACCTGCTTGATGAAGACGAGGAAGTTTCGCGTTAGCTTGTGGCATCAGAAGCTCGCGCCACAGTTGTCCGCGGTTTTGTGTTGGTAGTGCGCGCGTAGCTTATGACAAGCACGGTCAGATGTCCACTTATTTTTCACCGCACCGCCTTTCTCCCGGCTTGCTTTGACTGCGCCGCTACGGGAAGAATCAGTGTTATAATCTCCGCTCCGTGAGATGGTTGACGGCTTCGCGTAGTTTGAGAACACTTATTATCATGCGCTCCACAAAAACTTTGCTTCGCACGATCCTGTTCACGCTGGCGGCTCTCATCACCAGCGGATGCGGCGGGATGTACTCGAAATCAGCGCCCGCTGCCGGCGCGCCGGAATTGCCGCCCGCCGCGCCGCTGGCCGCCGAGACGGATGCCGCAGAGGGCGCTATCCGCTTTCTCGAAGATCGGGTTAAAAAAGACCCGGAAGATTTCATCGCCTATAACAAACTCAACGGCTATTATTTACAACGCGCGCAAGAGTCCGGCGATGTGAAATACCTCGAATTAGCGGAGCAGGCCGCCCGCGCTTCACTGAAAGCTATTCCTGCTGAGATGAACGCGGGCGGGCTGGCGGCGTTGGCGCAGACTATCCACCACCTCCACGACTTCGCCGGCGCGCGCGATCACGCACGGCGCTTGATCGAGTTGGAGCCGCGCAAGAGTTATCCCCAGCAAATTCTCGGCGACGCGCTGCTCGAACTCGGCGATTACGAGGGAGCCGAAGAGGCTTACCGCCGGATGCAAAAGTTAAGCGGCGCGTTCCCGACGTTCACGACCGAGACCCGCCTCGCCCGTCTGGATGGGTTGCACGGGCGAACGGACGCGGTGAAGACGCGCTATGCCAACGCGCTCCTCATCGCTTTAGATCGCGTGCCATCCGCGCCGGAAGCGGTGGCATGGTGTCGCTGGCAGTTGGGCGAGACGGCGTTCGCGTCGGGCGATTACGAAAAGGCCGAGGGGCATTACCGCGACGCGCTGACCACTTACCCGAATTATTATCGCGCTCTCGCTTCGCTCGGACGTGTGCGAGCCGCGCGCGGCGATCTCGGCGGGGCCATCGAACAATATGAGAAAGTCGTGAAGCTCCTGCCCGATCCGGCGTTCGTCGCCGCGCTCGGCGATCTCTACAAGCTGGCGGGGCGCGAACCAGAGGCGGCGCGGCAGTACGCGCTCGTCGAACAGATCGCGCGATTGAGCGAGCTAAACGGAGAGCTTTACAATCGCCAACTCGCGATGTTCTATGCGGATCACGATCTGAAGTTGGAAGAAGCCTACACGCTGGCGAAGAGAGAGTATGAAGCACGACGCGACATCTACGGAGCGGATGCGGTGGCGTGGACGGCGCTCAAGGCCGGCAAAATTCCCGAAGCGCAAGCCGCGATCAAAGAAGCCTTGCGCTTCAACACGCAGGACGCGAAACTGTTTTATCACGCCGGCCTCATTGCACGCGCCGCAGGGGACGGGCGCGCCGCCCGCGATTGGCTCACGCGCGCGCTGAAACTCAACCCGAAATTCGATCCCCTGCAAGCCGCCAACGCGCAACGCGCGCTCGCGGAATAGTGCCGAAAGTGATTGCCCGGCCACGAGATCAAACATCGCGCGCCTGCTGGGAGCGCAGACATCTCGTCCGCAATGAGCGCGACAGCGCGAACAATGCTCGATCGATCATTTAGTGTGCGAGTGATCACGCGAGTTCATTAGCTCGCCTGCGGGCGAGCTTGGCGGACGAGACGTCCGCGCTCCCAGCAACACGCGCTCTCTTTTCTGACGTGACCAAATTAACCGATAGTCACTAGAGCTTTGGTCCCAATATCCCGGACGCTATGTCTAATTTCTTCGTTACACGCGCACGCCCCCAGCTTTCAGTCTTTCTCTTATTGCTCTTTATTGTGAGCCTCTCGCCGACTGCGCGGGCGCACCCGCTCGGCAATTTCACCGTCAATCATTATTCGCGCGTCGAAGTCGGCAATGCGCGCCTCCGCGTCCGCTATATCGTGGACATGGCAGAGATCGCAGCCTTTCAAGAGTTGCAGCAGGTTGATGCCAACGCGGACGGTAAAACTTCGGATGAAGAGCTTGACGCTTACGTGCGGCGCACCGCTTCGCAGTATGCGAGTAATTTAATCATCACCGTTGACGGCGCGCGCGTCCCGTTGAGCGTCTCTTCGCAGAAGATCACGCTGCCGGCGGGCGAGGGCGGGCTACCGACTTTGCGGGTTGAAAGCGATTTCGTCGGCGGGTTGTCGCCGGCGCAGCCGGGCGCGGCGCGGCGTCTGCAATTCAAGGATGCAAATCACGAAGGGCGGATCGGCTGGCACGAGATCGTCATCACGCCGGCGAGTGGCGTCAACATCTTCAACTCTTCGGCTTACGGCAATGGGCTGACAGACGAACTGAAGGAATACCCCGAAGACATGCTGACGGCCCCGCTCAACGAACGCGCGGCAGAATTGTCTTTCACGACTGGCGCGGCGCTGGCGAATGCACAACCGCTCAGGATGCGCGACGGGCGACCCGTAGCGGCGGCGGCGCGGGATCGCTTTGCCGAATTGATCAACGTGCCGGAGTTGACGCCGGGCGTCGCGCTGTTCGGATTGCTGCTCGCGGCGGTACTGGGCGGCTTTCACGCGCTCTCGCCGGGACACGGCAAAGCGGTGGTCGCGGCTTACCTCGTCGGCTCGCGCGGCACGGCGAAGCACGCCGCCTTTCTCGGCCTGACCGTCACCATCACACACACGGCGGGCGTCATCGCGCTCGGCCTCGCGACGCTCTTCGCCTCACAATACATCGTCCCCGAAAAATTGTTTCCCGTTTTGTCGCTCGTCTCCGGCGCCATCGTCGTCGTCATCGGCTTCAGCCTCTTCGTGCGAAGACTCGCCGCCGCGTTGGGATTAGCGGCGCCCGAACATCATCACCACCACGATCACGAACACACGCACGATCACTCGCACGGCGTCCAAGATCATGTTCATCACGAACACTCGCATGATCACGAGCATTCTCACGATCACGAACACTCTCACGCGCACGGCGGCGCACACGTCCATTCGCACGGTGGGCGCGAGCATTCGCACTTGCCGCCCGGCACGGACGGGACGCCGGTAACTTGGCGCAGCTTGCTCGCGCTCGGCGTGTCGGGCGGTTTGCTGCCATGTCCTTCGGCGCTGGTCGTGATGCTCTCTGCCATCACGTTGGGGCGCGTCGGCTATGGATTGATTCTCGTCGTGGCGTTTAGCGTCGGGCTGGCAAGCGTCCTGACCGGGATCGGAATGATGTTCATTTACGCTCGACGCTTCATCGAGCGGCCTTTGGCTTCGGCGGGCTGGCTGATGCGTGTGCTGCCGGTCTTCAGCGCGCTGGTGATCACAGTGGTTGGCCTCGCGATCTGTTACCAAGCCCTCAACGAAGGCGGCTACGAATCATTAGCCGCGCTGCAAGGATTTTTCGCGCACGACGACGAGACCTCTCTCGCCTCGAAGGGCGCACTGGCGATTCTCGGCTTCGGCTTGCTCTTCGGCTTGAAGCACGCGACCGAAGTGGATCACGTCGTCGCTGTCTCGACCATCGTCAGCGAACAGCGCAAACTCTGGCGCTCGGCGCTCGTCGGCGGATTGTGGGGCGCAGGCCATACGGCTTCACTCATCCTCGTCGGCGCGTTCGTCCTTGTCTTGCAGATCGCGATCCCCGACCGGATCAGCAAATGGCTGGAGTTCAGCGTCGCGTTGATGATCATTGTCTTGGGCGCGCTGGCGCTGTTCCGCTCCCTGCGCGGACGCGCCGCCGTCCATGTTCATCAACATCGACACGACGGGCAGGCGCACGCGCACGTCCACTTCCACGAACCGGAGACCGCGCACGAGCCGGCACACAGAGTTGAGCCGCACTCGCACGCCGTCTCGCGCATCGGCATCAAGCCGCTCGTCGTCGGCGCAATCCACGGCCTCGCCGGTTCAGCGGCGCTGACCCTCCTCGTTCTCACGCAGATCGAATCGGTGTTCCTCGGCCTGCTCTACCTCGCCGTCTTCGGCTTCGGCTCCATTGCCGGCATGATGTTGATGTCCGGTCTCATCGGCCTACCCTTTGCCTACAGTACCGGCAAACTCGCCGGCTTTCATCGCGGCTTACAAACCGTCGCCGGCGTCCTCAGCATCGCTTTCGGTCTCTGGTACGCCTACGAAAAAGGCATCGCGAGCGGCCTGCTCGCAGCGAATCTTTAACCAACCCGATCTCGCTGCCTTTACCGAGACAGAAAAGAGCGCGCATGTAGCTGGGAGCGCGAGGCTGTTGCCTGCCAAGCGTGTGTCAGCACGCTAATCGATCCTCGCTCTCACTTAATGACTGATGATCGCGCAACCACTATTCGCGCTGTCGCGCTCAAGACAGGCAGGGATGCCTGCGCTCCCAGCAAAGCGCAACGCTCGATTTTATGGCGAGTGTTAATCTCAACAAAGAAAGTTGTAACTTTTCGCGCGCTCAGTTGTTTTATCTAACGTAGGGCCGTTGATAATGCGGGACGACGAAGAATTCACTCTTGTTTTCAATGAAAATTACTCCGGCCTCTGCCGCTTTCTGGAAGGCATGACGGGCCGGCGGAGTGTCGCGCAAGAACTCGCGCAAGAGTGTTTCTTACGTCTCTACCGCACGCGCTCTGACCGTGCGCCGGGAGAAGAAGCGAGATTCTGGCTCTATCGCGTGGGGCGGAATCTCGCTTTGAATGAGATCAAGCGGCGCAAGGGGCGATTGCGGCTCGTGGAAAAAGTGTTTGATGTTTTTCGTCCCGCCCGCGCGAGTCCTGAAGAACAGTGTGAGGCGGAAGAACGGGCGGCCATCGTGCGGCGAATGTTCAACTGTTTGCCGGAACATCAACGCGCTGCGCTGCTCTTGCGCGAGGGAGAAGAGATGAGCTACGCCGAAATCGCCTGCACGCTCGGCATTTCGGAGAGCAAAGTCAAAGTTGACATCTTCCGCGCGCGGCAGGCGTTGCGCGCGAAGTGGAATGAAGCGATGGAAACTCCCGCCGCGTTAAAGGACGAGCGCCTAGAAAGGGGTTATTAAAGTTATGCGATGCGAACTGACAGAGCAAGTCTCCCCGCTCGTCGATGATGAGTTGGATTCGTGCGCCGCTGCGAATTTGCGCGAACACATTGCTGGATGCGCGCAGTGCCGGCAGGCGGAGACGGAGTTCCGGGCGCTGCGGCAGAGCATCGAGGCTTGCGCGCCGGAAGCAGATGCGCTCGCCCAGCAAAGAGCCTTGAGCGAAATTCTCGCCGCTGCCGGATCAAAAGGAACAGGGCAGCCGCGTCTGTCTCCACTGTTCGTGCGGCCCGGCCTTGCCGTCGCCGGTGTCGCGTTGTGCGCGGCTTTGTTAATTGTCTCTTTTGTTTTCTTCCGCCGCTCCACTTCAACTACCGACACGCCGCTCGTCTTTTCAAATTCAAATCTGCCGTCTTGGGAAGTGGAGAAAATCGCCGGCGCGCCTCAGGTCGGATCGAGCAGCGTCAATCAATCGGCGCGTTTGACCGTCGGCGAGTGGTTGACGACCGACGAAACATCGCGGGCGCGCGTGGATGTCGCCGACATCGGTCATGTCGAGGTCGATCCGAACTCGCGCTTGCGCCTCGTCGAAACGAAAGAAAGTGAACATCGCCTCGCGCTCGCGGGCGGGAAGATTCACGCGCTGATTTACGCCCCGCCGCGATTGTTTTTCGTGGACACGCCGTCCGCCGTCGCTGTTGATTACGGCTGCGCTTACACGCTCGAAGTTGACGAGCAGGGAAGAAGCCTTTTGCATGTCACCGCCGGATGGGTCGCGCTCGAAGCGCAGGGGCGCGAATCATTCGTGCCTGCCGGAGCTGTGTCCGCGACCGAACCGGGCCAGTCTCCCGGCACGCCTTACTTCAAAAACGCTTCTCAATCTTTCATCGACGCATTGCAAGAGGTTGATGCCGCGAGTGACGCGACAGCGTACGCTGCCGCGCTCGCTGTCGTCTTGCGAGAAGCGCGCAAACGCGACGGCTTAACCTTGTGGCACTTGCTAACGCGCGTTGACGGCAAAGCGCGCGAGCGTGTCTCTGCGCGCCTCGCGCAACTCGTCCCGCCGCCCGCAGGCGTGACGCGCGAAGGCATTCTGCGTCTCGACCGCGAGATGCTCGAACGGTGGAAGAATGCGGTTGAGATGGCATGGTACGAAGCGGCTATGTAACTCGTGTTTGTCACCTCAACCAAATTTGAAAGCGAAGATAGCGAAGGAGTAGCTATGTTCAAAACAAAACGACAAACGATTACCCTCATTCTCATTCTCCTGAGCGCGCTGATGGGAAACGCTTGCGGTATCGCTAAAAATACCGTTGCTGCAAATGAATCGCCCGCCACCGAAATCGCTTCGCCGTATTCTTGGACGCGAGTGACGGAACGCGCGGCATATCCGGGCGGCTACAATTACCCGGTTTTTGTCGCGCAGAATCGAATGTGGGCGTTTCATAATGAAGGCGTCTGGCATTCCGCCGACGCTAAAAATTGGACGAAAGCGAAGCTGCCGTTAGTCAGGCGAAATGCTTATGAGGCGAGATACGTCCAATTTAACAATGCGGTGTATGCGCTCGGACAAAATCAAGGCAATTATGTTGACGGCATCAAGTTCAGTTCGATAGTCCGCCGCACGACCGATTTTGAACGGTGGGAAGTGCTGGCCGAAAAATCGAATCTTCCCAACCGGGTTTTTTACGGCTCGGTGGTTTTCAACAGCAAAATCTGGTTGCTCGGCGGTTTCGACGGCAAAGATTACTACAACGATGTGTGGAACTCAGCGGACGGTGTGAGTTGGACGAAAGTTTCGCAACGAGCCGCGTGGAGTCCGCGCAACATCGGCATCACAATCGTGTTCAAGAACCGCACCTGGATGATCGGCGGCGGAGTGATTGACGGAGAGCCGACGAATAATCCGAAATCGAACGACGAAATTTGGTCTTCCGCCGATGGCATCGACTGGACGCTCGTCACCGACCAAGCGCACATGTCCGCCTTAGGAACGCCGATTGTGTTTGACGAAAAGCTCTGGCTGGTCGGCGCGAACCGCAACGGCAATTTTGCAAGATCGTCGCTGGTGACAAACGACGGAGTAACGTGGCGAGAAGAATCCGCGCCGTGGTCGCCGCGCGGTGCGGTCGCGGCTTGGGTGTTTGACAACAAACTTTACATCACGGGCGGCAAATATTCGGTGACGGAGAACGGCGAGATCAAATTTATCTACAGCAACGATGTTTGGTCCATGAATACGTCCCGCACGTAGCAATTCGTTCAATCACATCGGAGGTCAAGATGAGTGAAGAAAAGACATCGAGGATCCATCGTCGAGAGTTCGTCAAAGGTCTCTCAATCGCTGCCGTCACGCTGCCGGCGATCACCTGTGGCGCGTCGCCTCTCATTCGATCAGCGCCCGAAACGATGCAGGCGAGTAGTGATTGTGAGTGGTGCGGCGCGGGCGACGCTCCGGCAAATCCATCGGCGCGGATCGTGATTCCGCCGAGCGATGAACCCGGCGAGCCGCTCGCCATCTCCGGCACAGTTTACAAAGAGGACGGCAGGACGCCCGCCGAAGGCATCACGATTTACGCTTATCACACCAACGCCGCCGGCATTTACCCGAAGCGCACGCCGGACGACGGCAGACCGCAATGGCGGCACGGTTATTTGCGCGGCTGGATGCGAACGGGCAGAGACGGTAGATACGAATTTCGTACGATCAAGCCCGCCGCGTATCCGGGTCGCAAGGAGCCTGCACATATCCACCTCACAATGTCGGGGACAAATTACCCGGAATATCCCGGCACGTTCTGGTTTGCGGACGATCCGCTCGTCACGCCCGAACTGCGCGCGCGCAATAACGCGATAGTGGCGACCCGTTTAATGCGGCCAGCCGTGATTCTCACGCTCAGGCGCGACGAAAGCGGCGTGCTGCGCGGCACGCATGACATCCGGCTCGAACGCATCGCCGGTTAATTTCACCAATCAGCAAAACATTTCGCGAAAGCCGTGAATGGCTTTTGCCGGGAGAGGTGTGTCTCAATGCGGAAAAAATTGAAATGGCTGGTGGTGGTCAGCGCCCTCTTGTTCGTCGCGTTGCAGTTCACGAGTCCGGCGCGCACGAACCCGCCGATTGAGGAATCACAGGCGCTCGAAGCGATAACGGAAGTTCCACCGCAACTCGCCGAAGTGTTGGCGCGCTCTTGCAATGATTGTCACTCGAACCGCACGAATTGGCGTTGGTACAATCACATCGCGCCCGCCTCTTGGTTCACCGTCGGCCATGTGAATGATGGCCGCGCCGAGTTGAACTTTTCCGAATGGGGCAGCTACGGCGCGCGGATGAAAGAGACGCGCCTGCAAGCGATCTGTTATCACGCGAAGCAACACTCAATGCCGCTCGCCTCTTACACGCGCGTCCACGCAAACGCGCGGCTGACGGATGACGAAGCGCAAATGCTTTGTGAATGGTCGAGGAAAGAAAGCAAAATATTGTCTGACGCGCAACGTTAGAGCAGAAGAAGAGGCCGCATGTGCTGGGAGCGCGGACGTCTCGTCCGCCGTGAGCGCGCCAGCGCGAAGAACGGTTGCGCGATCAACCGACGTTGAATCATCATGCACCTTCATTAGCTCGCCTGCGGGCGAGCTTGGCGGACGAGACGTCCGCGCTCCCAGCACATGTGCCGCGCTCCGCGCGAGATTAAGACAGCCGAAGGAAATTTGCTCTAGGAACAATTAAAGAACGAATTCGGGCTAGCTCAGGGGAGCGGTGAGGTGTCGTGTTCGTCGCCGTCAAGGGTGGTGTCTTCGTCGGTATCAAGTTGTTCGATTTCGATCTCGTCCGTGTCGAGGGCGGCGAGGCCGTCGCCGTCGAAGCGTGCGAGGACGACGGTGATGTTGTCCTCGCCGCCGCGTGAGTTTGCCAGTTCGACTAATTGCGCGCAGGCCGCCGCTAGATCACCGCCTGCGCGGGTGACGGTCTCGTGCATTTCTTCGGCGCGCATCTTTCCCGAAAGACCGTCGCTACAGAGCAGCGCGATGTCGCCGCGCCGGAGGCGGACGCGCGTGACGACCGGCGTCAGGTCGCGTTGCGCGCCGAGGGCTTGCAGGATGACGTTGCGGAACATGTGCGTCTCGGCGTCCTCCTGCGTGATCTGACCGACATCGACGAGTTGCTGGACCAATGATTGATCTTTCGTGGCGAGCTTGATCCGAGCGCCGCGTAAGAGGTAAGCACGGCTGTCGCCGACCTGCACGAGATCGAGCGTCTCGCCGTTGACGGCTGCGCCGGTCAAGGTCGCGCCCATCCCGCTGCATCGTGGGTCGTCCATGCTCTTGCGGTGAATCTCATTGTTGGCGTGGCCGGTGGCTTCATACAAGCGCTCCACGAGCGGGAGTCCCGACAACTCGTCCGCTTGACCGTCTTCGCCGTCGTCGAGCAGCACGTCGCGCACGTTCTCGACCGCCATCCGGCTCGCCACGTCGCCCGCCAGCGCGCCGCCCATCCCGTCCGACACGACCAGCACGAGACCGCGCGGCCCGGCCTCGAAGCGGCGCAACTCATCGGGCGGCGGCGAACAGTCCGAGCCGGTACAGCCGCGCTCCGTCGCTAGATCGAGCAAGAGGAAGTTGTCTTCGTTGCCTTGCCGGATGCGACCGATGTCTGTTTGTGCATGAAGCTCAACGATCATAAGAACAGTGACGAGTGATGATTGACGAGTGACGAGTAACAAGTTAAAACAAGATCGCAATCTTGTCACCTGTCGCTCGTCATTCAGCGCTAGATTTTACTGAGCGCTTGATCGAGATCGGCGATGATGTCGTCGGTGTCTTCGAGGCCGACGGAGACGCGCACCAACCCATCGGTGATGCCGAGGCGGGCGCGCGTCTCAGGTAGCACGGAGGCGTGCGTCATCGTGGCCGGATGTGAGATCAGCGATTCGACCGCGCCGAGACTTTCTGCGAGCGTGCAGACCTTGACGGATTCCAGCACGGTGCGCGCGTTGTCGAGCGATCCCGTGTCGAACGCGATCATGCCGCCGAAGCCGCGTTGCTGTCGTTTCGCCAACTCGTGTTGCCGGTGCGAGAGCGAACCGGGATAGTAAAGTTTCTGCACCTGCGGATGCTCTTCGAGGAACGCAGCGACGGCGCGGCCTGAACGGTCGTGCTGCTCCATCCTGAGCGCCAAAGTTTTAGTTCCGCGCAGCACCAACCATGAATCGAACGGCGACAAGATCGCGCCGACGCTGTTCTGAATGAAGCCGAGCCATTCAGCATTCTGCTCATCATTCAGCACGACGATGCCGCCGACGCCGTCCGAATGGCCGTTTAGATATTTCGTCGTCGAATGCAGCACGATGTCCACGCCGAACTCCAAAGGCCGTTGCAGATACGGCGACATGAAAGTATTGTCGCACACGACCCGCGCCCCGCGCGCGTGCGCGATCTCGGAGACGGCCTGCAAGTCCGTCAACATCATGACGGGATTGGTCGGCGTTTCGACAAAGACCATTCGCGTGTTCTCGCGCAACGCCGCTTCGACGTTTGAGGGATCGGTCGTGTCAACGAACGAGAACTCGATGCCGTAATTCGCAAGGACGCGCGAGAACAAGCGGTAAGTGCCGCCGTAGGTGTTGTCCGACACGACCACGTGATCGCCCGCTTTTACCAGCCGCAGCACGGCGTCAATCGCCGCCATCCCGGAAGCGAAAGCAAAACCGAAGCGTGCGCCTTCGAGTGCGGCGAGATTTTTCTCGCACGCGGCCCGCGTCGGATTCTGCGTCCGCGCGTACTCAAAGCCCTTGTGTCGCCCCAAGCCTTCCTGCGCGTAAGTCGAAGTCTGATAGATCGGCACCGAGACCGCGCCCGTCGTCGGGTCCGGCTCCTGCCCGGCATGAATCGCTGTGGTGGAAAAGCCCATAACAGTTTTCAGTTTTCAGTTTTCAGTCGGCAGCCTTGTTCTGGCTGAAAGCTGAAAACTAATCGAAGATTCCCTGACTCATATATCGCTCGGCCCCGTCGGGGAAGAGGGTGACAATGCGTTGGCCTGCGCCGAGGCGTTCGGCGAGGCGGCGTGCGGCGGCGGCGGCGACGCCGGACGAGCCACCGCAGAGGACGCCTTCCGTCTCGGCCAGACGGCGGACGGTGGTGTAAGCCTCGTCGTCATAAATCATCATGATCTCGTCGGCGACACTGTAATCCAGATTCGCCGGGATGAATTGCGATTGCCCGATGCCTTCAACCTTGTGCGATCCCGGAGCGCCGCCGCCGAAGATTGAGCCTTCCGGCTCGACGAGGACGCAGAGCGTTTGCGGATTAATCTTTTTCAGCGCACGCGCAACGCCCGTAAACGTGCCGGCAGTACCCGCGCCCATCGCGATGGCGTCGATGCGCCCGTCCATCTGTTCAATAATTTCTTGAGCGGTGGTTTGTTCATGGAAATTCGCGTTGGCCGGATTCGCGAACTGTTGCGGCACGAAGCTGTCTTCGATCTGTCCGGCCAACTCGTGCGCCAGATCGATGGCCGCCTGCATCCCGGCTTCTTGCGAGACGTATTTGATCTCGCCACCGAAGGCTTCCATCACTTTCATCTTCTCGCGCGAATAGCCTTCCGGCACGCACAGGATCACGCGATAACCGCGCGCCACGCCGACGAGCGCCAGCCCGATCCCGGTGTTGCCGGCGGTCGGCTCGATGATCGTCGAACCGGGACGCAAAAGCCCGCGCTCTTCAGCGTCGAGGATCATGCCGAGCGCGGCGCGGTCTTTCACAGAACCGCCGGGATTCAGATACTCAAGTTTGGCGTAGATGTCCGCGTGCGGCGCGCGGGCAAAGCGCGCAAGATGCAGGAGCGGGGTATTGCCGACTAGCTCGATGATGTTTTCGGTTGGTTGCAAAGGCATGAAGTGGAAACTTAAAAACTCATCTTGAATTGAAGGGAAATTAAGAGCCTATCAGTGAAAGTATTTCAGAACTAACGCATGGTAGCCCGCCGGATGAATGCTGTCAAAGGCGTGTGAACGGAAGAAAAGATCGATCTCATTGGCCTCTTTCGGAAAGAGCGGCGCAGTGAAATGAACTGCTTTAGTTTTCGTGGGGGATTAGATTTTAGACTCCAACCGTCCACGAATGTTGAAGGGTAATGCACAAACTGCCTACCATGCATACTGCAAGCTGCGCTTTTCAATCGTAGTTGATTCGTGCCAATCCAAACTTACTCAATCTGTTGGGCCTTGCTTTGGATAAGCGCCAGCCGCTTCGCGCGTGTTGGCTTTATAACCGGGTTTGGATCGCTGTGGGTGGGTTGAGGTGTTTTGCCATTCTTCCTTACCGCCGATTCTCTCAAACTGCTCGGTAGCCTTTCAAGGTTCATTCGCCGTGCGGCTCGCGTTCGCATCTGCCCAAGCTGCATTAGCCCTCAACGTCATCGGGCAGCGCCAACTGTAATTCCTGATTCCTTGATGGCGCTTTCCGTAGATTGCTCTTTGCTCGCAGTTCGTGCTTTCGGGCGATGGCTTCTTCGCGAAGTCTTTTAATAGCTGCTTGGCAATACTCCGGGTTGTTGTCTATTAGCACTGATTGCCGGCCTAATGATAAGGCCGCGATGCCGGTTGTCCCGCTCCCGCCGAATGGATCAACTACCAAACCATCTTCGGGGCAGAGCAGTTTGATAAAGAATAATGGTAGATCAACGGGAAACACTGCCGGATGTCCTTTATTCTTTCCGACCAGTGCGAGGCTTAAGACATTGGATGGTAGTACGGTTTTCTTTCCTACCCAGCGTGATATGTCGCGCCCGAATCCGCTCTCGTTTACCGAGTTGTGTCTGGAGAGGTCGTTGTCTCCAAGTTTTGTCAGTCGTGATTCTACCCAATCGCCTATCGGCTTTCTTACTGCGGCGGTGTTGAAGTATGGGCGCTTCGATTTCGCTAGGTGAAAGCAATACTCCCATCCGTCGCGTAGCCGTGTGGGCCAAAAGCCCGGCATTGGATTTGTCTTGTGCCAAAGGTAATCGTCAATTGAATACCATCCATTTTGTTCTAGTGTTTCGATAGTGCGCCAAACATACCGATGGCGGACTCCATTTACTACTTTGTCTTTGATATTTATGACGAGGCTGCCTGTCGGCTTGAGCGCCTTAAAAAATGGCTCGTGGAATGTTAGAAACCATTCTACAAACTTGTCCGGGTGTACGCCTTCATAATGTTTCTTTCTCGCGTCGGCGTATGGAGGTGAGGTCACGATTAAATCGACTCGTCCTTCGTAAGCTGCCAGTTCTCCGCGCGCGTCCCCGTTGATTACCGTGCAACTGGCATCTTCTTTATTCAACGTCAATCTCTGCGGCAGCGTCATTTTTCTTTCCTTTTGCTGGTTGGGTGATGAACTTTTGGAATTTATTTGGGTCAATGCGTCCGGTGTTTGAGTCCACTAAATTTAGGCTTGTTAATTCTGCTGCCAGTAAGACGGCACAGGCTTCACGTTGGGCTAAGGTGTGAAAGGGTAAGTATTCTCCAACCTTCTCTAACGCCCTCTTATAAATTTCTGTTGCCGGCAGTCCTGTGATGAATGGGAAGATAAAGCCCGGGGTCCATACTTCACAATTTGGGGAGTATGGATACCCTTCTCTGTTGTGTTTGATGCCGCGTGCATTTTCATAAAGTCGAATCTTCCCGTTAGGTGGTGTGGCGATACAAATAACTCCGAGGTAGGGTCGGGTCAAATTTTTATCTTCGCGTGCCATATCTTCTATTCGGCTAATCATTCCCTTGACATCTTGACCGCCTACTGTGTCGCCGCTTTTCTTAACCGACATGTAGAGCCTTAGTCCTTTAGCGAAGCCGGGCGTATCAATATCTGATTCGACATCTCCTTCCCTTTTTCCGTCAAGCGTTGCTGGAAAGCGGTAGCGCATCAATTCGATTACCAAGTACTGATAGAAGACTCCTATCTTCATTCGCTGGCGTTGCATTTCGTGCGCTACGGCATCGAGTTCAAATATTTCTTCAACGCGACACTGGCTTAAAAATGATGGACTTAGGACTGGGTCGCTTCTCTCGCGCAAGTGCTTTACACATAACTTGACCAGTTCTTTGGGCGACTGAGGTAGTTTGGCTACGTCGCCGCTCTTAGACAGTAGTGATCTCTCAAACGCACGTTTTATTGCTGCGTTTAGCTGTTCTGGCTTTAATGGCTTCTTAGGTTGTAAGAATAAAGAATCATCGGCTAGATAACTGTCCTTTCGTCTCGGGTAGCCTTGTAGTGGGCTGCTTTTCCTTGTAGCCATCTTCTCGGCGTAGTTCTAATTCAAAGTTTTGCGGAGCGTCTATGCCCCATTTTATACATTAGAACTTCTGAAGATAGCTACCTAAATCTATGTATTTCATTCTTCATCCTCTGTCGGCCTTTCGTGCTTTTGGTTTATTAGACTCGGCACAAGTAAGAGTGAAGGAAGATCACTCGTCTA
>Ga0136616_10000591_pt1 | contig 17591 bp, 16 predicted proteins | sample AntDrymUQ2992106_2_FD_106648 | JGI IMG/M metagenome (GOLD analysis project Ga0136616, IMG submission 106648) | Polar desert sand microbial communities from Dry Valleys, Antarctica - metaG UQ299 (21.06) | ecosystem: Environmental > Terrestrial > Soil > Desert | place: Antarctica: Dry Valley...
CATCCTGATCGATGGAGAACCGGTCGCCCTGCGCTCGCCGCGCGACGCCATCCAGGCCGGCATTGCCATGGTTCACCAGCATTTTCGTCTCGTGAAGCCGTTCACGGTGGCGGAGAACGTCCTTTTGGGAGCTCGCACAAGCTGGCTCCTGTCGCCCGGCCGGCTCGAAGCCGAGGTGGCCGATCTGGCGCAGCAGGCGGGGCTCAAGGCGTCTCCCTCGGCAAGAATCTGGCAGCTCTCTGTGGGCGAGCAGCAGCGGGTGGAGATCCTCAAGGCCCTCTACCGGAAGGCGCGCGTCCTGATCCTCGACGAGCCGACCGCGGTCCTCACTCCGCAGGAGGCGGAGGCGCTGTTCGTGACGCTGCGGTCGATGGCCGCCGACGGCAGGACCGTGGTTTTCGTCAGCCACAAGCTTTCGGAGGTCATGTCCGTAGCCGATCGCATCACGGTTCTCAGAGGCGGGAAACACGTGGGGACCCTGGAGACGGCCTCGACCGACGAGCACCGGCTCGCTCACCTCATGGTGGGCCGGGACATCGCCTTCGAGTCTGCTCGGGCACCAGGTGAAGCCGGCGAGATAGTGCTGCGAGTCGACGACCTCCATGCGCTATCCGATCTGGGCCTTCCGGCGGTGCGAGGAGCGTCCTTGTCCGTGCGCGCAGGAGAGATCCTCGGCCTTGCGGGGGTCGCCGGAAACGGCCAGCGCGAGCTCGCCGAGGCGCTCGCCGGGACGCGGCCCCCAACTCGTGGACGCATCGAGCTATACGGGGCGGACCTGACCCGCGCTTCGGCGCGTAGAAGGATCGAGGCCGGGCTTGCCTATGTGCCCGAAGACCGTCTCGGGACCGGGCTCGTGGGAGCGATGGACGCGACGGCCAACGTCATGCTGAAGAGCCTCTCGAAGCACCGGCGCGGCCCCCTGCTCGACTACCGTTCGGCGGCGCGGCGGACCAAAGATCTGGTGGAGCAGTTCGGCATCAAAATGTCCTCGCTCGACGCTCCCGTCCGTCTCATGAGCGGCGGCAATCTCCAGAAGCTTCTGCTGGCGCGCGAGTTGTCCTCCTCCCCCAGGGTGGTGATTGCCGCCCATCCCACCGCCGGTCTGGATGTGGGCGCCACCGAGGCAGTCCACGAGCTGCTGCTCGAGCAACGCGCATCGGGTGTGGGCATCCTGCTCATCTCTGAGGACCTCGATGAGTTGCTGATGCTGTCCGACCGAATCGCGGTGATGTACGAGGGCGAGATCGCCGGAGAGGTTTCGGCAGACGACGCCGACCTCGAGCGCATCGGGCTGATGATGGGCGGCACGGGGGCCGATGCGCCGCCCATGGCTGCGGGCGGCGGATGAAACCGGCCGGCGGTCTGCGCCCTCGGCTGGTGAAGAGGTTGCTACCGTCCCGGCGCATTCGCGTCGCGGTTCGTCTGATAGCCCTGCTCGGTGCCTTCGCGGTTGCGGGCATCTTTCTGCAGGCAACGGGGCGGGGAGCCGGCGCCGTCTACCGGGCGATGTGGACGGGCTCGTTCGGTAGCCCCTACGGGCAGGCCCAGACCATCCTCGCCGCCATTCCCCTCATATTCACCGCACTGGCGGTGGCGGTTGCTTTTCGCATGCTGCTGTGGAACATCGGGGCCGAGGGGCAGTTCTACATCGGTGCCTTCGGCGCGACCGCGGTCGCCTACTCCGCTCCCGACTGGCCTCGTTGGCTTCTACTTGCTGCCATGGTCGTGGGCGGGTTGGTCGGTGGGGCGCTGTGGGGCCTGATCCCCGGGGCCCTGCGCGCCTTCTTCGGCACCAACGAGATCGTGCCCACCCTGCTGCTGAACTACGTCGCGATCCTGCTGGTCGATTACATGGTCAACGGCCCCTGGACCGATCCTGCGACCTTGGGGTTTCCTCTGGGAAAGCCCTTCTCAGAGTCCGCCATCCTCCCGCTAGTCGGCAACACCGCCATTCATAGCGGGATCTACCTCGCTCTCGCTGCGGCCCTTTCCGTGTCGATGGTTCTCAGCAGGACCGCCTGGGGCTACAAGATCAAGGTAATCGGCTCCAACGCCCGGGCGGCCTCCTATGCGGGGTTCTCGATCCCGAGAAACATGGTCGCCGTCATGTTGCTGTCGGGAGCCCTGGCCGGCCTTGGGGGCATGGTCGAGGTGTCCGGGGTCGTTCACAAGATCCAGGCCAACATCTCACCGGGCTTCGGCTACACGGGGATCATCGTCGCCACCCTGGCCCGTTTCTCGCCGATCTACCTCGTGCCGATGGCAGTGTTGTTCGGGGCCTTGGTAGTTTCCGGCACCGAGCTGCAAACGCTGGGCTTGCCCTCGGACATCGTGCTGATGCTCCAGGGCGTCATTTTGTTCTTCGCCCTCGCCGGGGAGCTGTTCGTCAACTATCGACTGGTGTGGCGAGCGGGGACCGTGAGCGATCACCCCTCCACACCGGCTCCCGTCTCGAACCGTGCCGCCGATCTCGGGCAGGCGGGATGAGCTCCGAGCTCATCATCACGATCTTCGTCGCCGGCATCGCGGCGGGCACGACGCTGGTGTTCGCTGCAGTCGGCGAGATCATCGCCGAGCGTTCCGGCGTGCTGAATCTGGGGGTCGAGGGGATGATGCTGGCCGGGGCCGTGACCGGCTTCCTCGTCAATCGGCAAGTGCGTGCGCCGTGGCTGGGAGTGGCCGCCGGGATCTCTGCGGGGGCCACCCTGGCCCTCTTGCTGGCCGTCTTGGTCGTGAGCTTCAAAGCCAACCAGGTGGTGACGGGCCTGGCCCTGGTCATCTTCGCCATTGGCATGACCGGCTATCTCGGCGAAAGCGTGGTGGGTGTTCCCCCTCCGGTGACCTTCAATCGGATTGCGCTTCCCGGCCTCTCGGACATACCCGTGCTGGGGCGCATCTTCTTTGTTCAGGACGCCCTCGTTTATCTCTCCTACGTGCTGGTGCCCGCCACCTGGTGGATCCTGTTCCGGACGCGAACCGGCCTCAACCTGAGGAGTGTCGGCGAGTCACCCGAGACGGCCGACGCGGCCGGCCTCTCGGTCACCGGCACCCGTTACGCCGCGGTGGTCATCGGCGGCGCCTTCGCCGGGCTCGCCGGGGCCTACCTGTCGCTGGCGCGGGCTCCCAGCTGGGTGCCGAACATGACTGCGGGGCGTGGCTGGATCGCCATAGCGCTTGTGATCTTCGCCACCTGGTCGCCGCTGAGGGCGGCGCTGGGTGGCTACCTCTTCGGAAGCGTCGAGGCGCTCGGCTTCCGGCTCCAGACGGTGGGCCTCGAGGTCAGCACGTTCTTCATCGCGATGATGCCGTACCTGTTCACGATCGTCGTGTTGGTTCTGATCTCGAGAGGCAGCGTGCAGCGGCGCCTGGCTGCGCCCTCGGCCCTGGGCAACGCCTACCTGAGAGAAGAACGCTAGAGCCGGAAACAGCCTCAGGAGATCGGCTGCAGACCCTCCTGCTTCAGCGCAATCTGGAAGTCGTGAGAGCTCGTCGCCGCAGCCGTAGCATCGTCTAGGGCGACCAGACCCGAGCGATAGAGGTTCAGCAGAGCCTGGTCAAAGGTCTGCATTCCGTAGAAGCCCGACTCTGCCACGATGTCGTGGATCAGGTGGGTCTGGTCGGAGTTCAGGACGAGGTCTCTGATGCGGCCGTTTGCCACCATCACCTCGACGGCAGGAACCAGGCCCCGACCATCGGCGCGAGCAACCAACCGCTGGGACACGATCCCGCGCAGCGAAGCGGCCAGCGAAACCCGCACCTGCTTGTGCTGATGCGGTGGGAAGAAGTCGATGACGCGGTTGATGGTCTCGGACACGTCGGTCGTGTGCAGAGTCGAGATCACGAGGTGGCCCGTCTCCGCCGCCTGTAGAGCGGCGGTTACCGTCTCGGGGTCGCGGATCTCTCCCACAAAGATGACGTCCGGATCCTGGCGCATGGCCACCCGCATGGCCGAGGCGAAGTCCAGGGTGTCGTGCCCGATCTCCCGCTGATTCACTATCGCCTGGCGGTCGGGGTGGAGGATCTCGATGGGATCCTCGATCGTCAGGATGTGGCAAGAGCGCGTCCCATTGATGTGATTGATCAAGGCGGCGGTCGTCGTGGTCTTGCCCGAGGAGGTGGGCCCGGTGACTAGGACCAGCCCGCGCTGCTCGTTCGCCAGTGACTTGACGACGGGCGGAAGACCCAGGGTCTCGAAAGTAGGGCTGCCCGGCAGGACCCGGCGGATGGCAATCGAGGTGCTGCCTCTCTGAGAGAAAACGTTGATGCGAAAGCGGCCGAGGCCCCGCTCGGAGAACGCAAAGTCGACCTCGCCCCGCTCCTTGAAGAAGCGGGCTTGCTCGTCGGACATCAGCTCCATAGCCGTCCGCTCGCAGTCGCCCGCGCTGAGAGCGGGAAAATGAGTTCTGGTCAGTCGCCCGCTCTCGCGAACATAGGGAGGGCCCCCCGCCTTGACGTGAAGGTCTGAGCCCTTTCGGTCCACCAGTTGGCGGAGATAGTCGCGCATATCGGCATTGCTGCTCCCGGATTCGCTCTCAGACACGTAGCTGCCTCTTTCTCAGAAGTGATTGACCGGCTTCCGTAGCATCGGCACACGCCTCCGGCCAGTTGAGGCATATATCAGGTGCTTCGTTTCCTGGATGCCAGGGAGGGTATGTGCAGGTCATCGAAAGCGGTGCAAGTAGAGGAGCGGTATGGAAACCAACCAAAAGATGAGCAGAGCCGAAGCCGGTCGCAAGGGGGGCCGCACGACCAAGGCCCGATACGGCGGCGAACACTTCGGCCGCATAGGCCGTATCGGGGGCAAGAAGGGCGGCGAAACCACCAAGAGCCGGTATGGCTCCGAGTTCTACCAGAAAATAGGGAAAATCGGAGGATCCAAGTAACCTTGAGCTAACGGTGCCCCCCGGCACCTTCCGGGGCCGGGGGCCGGGCCTAATCAAAACCTCCCGAGACGCGGGCAAGATGCCCGGGGAACTTGCCTATGCTTTGCCCGTGACCCCGGCCCGACTCCCTCTGCCACTGCTTGCACTGATGGGGATCCTCTCGACGATGTGGGGGGGCCTTCTATCCCCCGCGGGAGCCTCCCAGGACCCCGTCGACGCAGTCGAGTTGCGGGTGCGGGCCATGCCCGTATGGCACGAGCCCGATGACCGGCTCGACATCGAGGTCGAGGTCATCAACCGCTCGACTGAGCCGGTTCGCAACTTCCGCCTCGTCGTGGGGGTCGAAGACCGGGTGACGAGCCGCACGGCTCTGCACGAGAGCTTCACCGAGCCCTCCGACTTCCAACCCAGCTCATTCCCGCAAGACGTCCACGGGAGCCTGGCCCCGAATCAGTCGCGCACAGTGCGTATCGGAGCCCGCGCCGAAGAGCTGGACCTGCTCGAGGAATCCTCCGACTCGGGCGTCTACCCCCTCACGATCACGGCTCAGGACCGCTCAACGTTCGAGCTTCTGGGTCGCCTATCCGTCCCCCTTATCTTCTATCCGCAGAAGCCGGAGCAGACCCTGAAGCTCGCACTGGTAGCCCCCCTGAACGAGGTGGCGACAATCGATGAGGGTGGGGAATTCGTAACCGCGGCCCAATCGGGACGACCCCCGCTGGAGGCTGCGCTGGCGCCCGAGGGGTGGCTCACCGGCATGATGGAGGCCCTGGGAGCAGCGAGGGACTCCGGGCTAAACGTCGCCGTGGCTCCTACTCCCCGGTTGCTCGAGGAAGTGAAGGCCCTGGCGGACGGCTACCAGGAGGCCGAGGGCGTGAGCGGCAATGGCTCCGGAACACAGGCTGCGGCGCGCACTCTGCTGAGCTCGCTGCGGGTGTTGTTGGGCAGGCGCGGAATCCAACGCGTGCTCGTGCCCTACTCGTGGCCGGATCTTCCGGCGCTGACTCATGCTTTCGGCGGGGAACAGATCGGTCTTCAAATTGAAGTCGGGCGGGCGGCGCTTGGTCGCACCCTGGGCCGAAGCTTCTCTCGATCGTGGCTACTGGCGCCGGCAGGCAGGCTCGATGCCGCCACCGCCGAGACCCTGAGCTTTGGTGGCACCCGGCACCTGATCGCCTCGCAAGACTCGTTTACCGACGATTCTTTCGATCCCGAGTCCTCGGGGTGCCCTGAACCGTCGGCGAGCTTCACCTGTCCTGTGAGCGTCGCAACCGGTGCGGCGCGCATGACTGGTTACCTCTCCGATCCCGACCTTCAGGAAAGGCTTGCCGAGATCGCCGGGCCGGGCCACGAGAGACTCGATCTTCAGCGCTTCTTCGCCGAGACCTCTCAGATCAGAGAAGAGGCCCCGGGCCTCTCCGATCGAGTGGTGCAGACAACCCTTCCATCTCTCTGGCACCCACGTCCGGCAGTGGCGCAGCTGCTCCTTACCACCTTGGCGCAGGCTCCCTGGCTAGAGACGGTCACTTTGGAGGAAGGGCTGAGTCTGGCCGAGAACCGCAGAACCAAAGCGCTGGTAAAGCGCGCCGAGCGAAGGGTGGGCGAGCCCTCCGGCAACTACTGGGCGGAAGTGCGGAGCGCCCAGGAACTCACCAAACAATTCGCATCGCTGTCGCCCCCGCCGGGCCTGCTGCAACGGCTTCAGAAAGCTGTTCTGGTCGCGCAGAGCAGCTCCTGGTGGGTGAAAGCCGGAGCGCAGGAACTCAGCGGCGAGAGCTACATCGAAGGCACCACCGCCGACATCCAGAACGAACTTGCAAAGATCGGCTTCATCGGAAAGGACGAGATCATCCTGATCTCGCGAGAAGCTCCCATTGAGCTAGTGCTCTCGAACGAAACCAACTACCGAGTGAAGCTGACCATTGATCTGTTGTCCGACCGGCTCGTCTTCGAACGGCGCCGCTTCACGGAGAGGGTCGCTCCCGGCACGCACAGCATCGAGATCGACGCGGTAAGCGAGAGCAGCGGCGCCTTTCCGCTTGTGGCGCGCATCTTTACCCCGGAAGGCTATTCCATCGCCGACAAACGCCTCACGGTCCGATCTACCGAGCTCAACGTAATAGCCGTGGGGATTACCGTGGGAGCCCTGCTGTTCCTCATCGTCTTCTACACCGTGCGTGCATTGAGGCCCAAAAGGGAGGGTGAGCCCGCCGCGGCCGCGAACTCTTGAGCCGCCTTGCGCGCGCCACGGCGACCATGTCGGTCGGCACGATTCTGTCGCGCGCCACCGGCTTGTTGCGTCTCGTCGCGATCACCGCAGCTCTGGGGATTGCCGAGCCCGGCAGCATCGCGGACACCTATAACTACGCCAACACCGCTCCCAACATCATCTACGAACTCGTGCTCGGAGGTGTCCTAACCTCCGTTTTCGTCCCAGTGTTCGTAGAGCTTCTCAACCGAGAGGGCAACGAACGAGCCTGGCAGATCGCCAGCGCAATCATCAACGTCTCGCTCGTAGCGCTTACCGCGGTGGTGATCGTCGGAATCCTCGCCGCTCCCTTCATAGCCGACTTCTACGCGCTCGATGTCGAAGGAAGTGCACGAGCAGCCAAGCAGCAAGAAGCTATGACTCTGCTGCTGCGTTTGTTCATCCCTCAGATCGTCTTCTATGGACTGACGGCAATCTCGGCCGGGTTCCTCAACGCCCACAAGCGCTTCGGCGCTCCCATGTACACACCGGTTCTCAACAACCTCGCGGTGATCGTCGTCTTCCTCTCCTTTCGCGCCGCTTACGGCACCGTCACCCTCGATCAGGTATCGAACGGTCAGCTTTGGCTCATCGGGGCCGGAACCACCGGTGGAGTCGCCCTCATGGCTTTTGCTCAGCTGCCCTTTCTGCGCGGACTCGGCCGCTACCAGTTCACGATGTCGATTCGCCACCCTTCGGTTACCAAGCTCGCGCGCTTGTCTGTTTGGGTAATCGGTTACGTCGTCGTAAATCAGATCGGCTATCTGATCGTGCAGCGGTTGACCACCGCCGAGCCGGGCTCCTACTCTGCATACGTGGCGGCGTTCACCTTCTTCATGCTGCCCCATGGTCTTTTCGCCGTCTCTGTGATCACTGCGCTGCTCCCGGGAATGAGTGAAGCCGCCGTGACCGAGAGCTGGGACTCGTTTCGCCAGCAGCTCTCCACAGGTATTCGAAGCACCATGCTGCTGGTGCTTCCCGCTGCTGTTGGCTACTACATACTGGCCGAGCCGGTCGTTGGCCTTCTACTACGCAACGGAGCCGTCACCGGATCATCGGTGGAGCTTGTCGCCGAGGTGCTGCGCTTCTTCGTACTGGGACTGGTCCCCTTCTCGCTCTTTCAGCTTTTTCTGAGAGCCTTCTACTCGCTGCACGACACAAAGAAGCCGTTTCAGATCAACTGTGTGGCGGTCGGGCTCAACACGGTCGTCAACGTGGTCATGTTCGTTGTCTTCGACTTCGGCGTGCGCGGACTTGCCGCCGGCCACGCGTTCGCATACACCTGCGGGGTCGTCCTCCAGGCCCGCTACCTCACCCGGCGAATAGGGGGCCTAGACGGCGCTCACATCGCACGCAGCGCGGCAAAGATAGGAGCCGCGGCCGCCGGCATGGCTGCCTTCGTGTGGGGTTCGTGGACGTTGATCGAGCAGAGCTTCGACGGCCGGGGTCGTTGGGAACAGCTGGGACTGCTGCTGGTCCCAGTGGTTCTCGGGATCGGCTCATATCTGAGCTTTGCCCGGCTGCTCGGGGTCGAGGAGCTCGATCTCGTCCGGGGCGTGCTGGCGCGCCGCCGTGGCCGCGTTGAGGGCTGAGTCGCCCGGCGGTCTTGCCGAGTGGTCGACCTCCTGTGGGCGATTTCTTATTCGCGGCCCCCATCCCGCCGATAAGGGGAGCGATGAGCCCACTAAGAGACGAACGCGGCGTGATCATCGACTGGCTGGCACGGACCGTCCTGTTCCTGGCCCTGCTGGGTCTGGTGCTGTTCGATGGTGCCTCGGCAACGGTCAATTATCTCAGCCTTCAGAGCGTGGCGGACGAAACCGCTGCGGCCGTCTCGGTCGACCTCACCGGCAGCAGCCGCCCCACCGAGAGCCAGATCGCCGAGGAGGCCGCTCCTCTTGCCGAGGAGCACGGCGCTCGCCTGCTGAAGGCGGAGATGGACGCCCAAGGCGTGGTGCTCATCAAGATGAGGCGAACCGCCACCACGCTGTTTCTGGGACGGATCTCGGCCGCCAAGAAGTGGACTCGGGCGACTGCCGTTGCCCATTTCGACACCAACGCTTTCTGAGGGCCGGATAGATGAGCACCCCGCCCACATCATCCTTGGTCGACGCGCCCGCCACCAGGTGTCCGGTACCGCCTCGAGCTGACTAGGCTTTCGGCATGTCGTCTCAAGCCGCCCTGCTGGCAGATCGCTACCGGCTCGAGTCCCGAATCGCCGCCGGGGGAATGGCCACTGTGTGGCTGGCTCGAGACGAGGTGCTGGCGCGTTCGGTAGCAGTGAAGTTGCTGCATCCCCACCTCGCCGGGGGCCCGTCCTTCCTCCACCGTTTCAAGCAGGAGGCGATTGCCGCGGCACGGCTGTCGCATCCACGCATCGTCTCGATCTTCGACACCGGGTCGTCGACCTCCTCCGACGAGGAGTGCGCCCAGCCCTTCATCGTGATGGAGTACTGCAGCGGAGGAACGCTGGCGTCCTTGCTGGGGGACGAGGGCCCTCTGGAGCCGGACCGAGCGGTCGCCGTAGCCTCAGACATCTGCGATGCCCTCAGTCACGCTCACCGCTTTGGGATCGTCCACCGCGATGTCAAGCCGGCCAACATCCTTCTAACCGGAGAGCGCGAGCTCAAGGTGGCCGACTTCGGGATCGCCAAGGCGGCCTTCGACACCAGCGATGTCACTCGGACGGGCTCGATTCTGGGTTCGGTCGCCTACATCTCGCCGGAACAGGTCGAGGGGGCCGAGCCCGATCAGCGCTCGGATATCTACGCCGTGGGGATTCTGCTGTACGAGCTGCTGGCGGGACGCCCGCCGTTCCCAGGCGAGAATCATCTGAGCGTGGCGATGGCTCACGTTCATGAACAGCCTCCGTCGCTGCGTGGTTTCCGGGCTCAGATTCCTCGCCGGACCGAGCAGGTCGTCATGAAAGCCTTGTCCAAAGACCCCGACGAGCGCTTCTCGTCCGCAGAGGACATGCGGTTGGCCCTGGGAGAGAGCTCGGGGGCAACGGCGTTGATCTCTCCTTTTTCGCCGCCTCACTCGCCCACGACTGCGACCCGGGTGCACCCTCGTGACGCCGCCGAACAACCTCGTGCCCAGACCGCCAGCCAAACTCGAAACCTCGTCCCGATCTTCGTGGTGGTCGCCGCAGCCGTGTTGCTGGGGCTGGTGCTGCCTCGGATCTTCGATGGCCCGCAAAAGCCCGACCCAGGGCCCGCAGCCTCCGGGAACGGCTCCGCTGATGCGCGTTCCCCTATCCTCGAGATCGCAGAGCCGCGCGACTTCGACCCTCTGGGCGACGAGGAGGAGCATTCAGAGGATGTCTCTGCCGTCGTCGACGGCAACCCGGGAACCTACTGGACCACCGAGAGCTATGAGGACGGGCTCGGCAAGGCGGGCGTCGGCCTGCTGTTCGACCTGGGCCGGACGCGCGCGGTCAAAGCGGCGGTGATCACCTCCGATACGCCGGGAATGACCGTCGAGCTGCGTGCCGCGGACGAGCCTCCAGCGGACTCTGCCACGATGACCCCCGTGGGTGCACCCGCCGGCGCCGAGGAGGTCACTCGCCTAGGCGCCGGGGGACGCCGAGCACGCTACTGGCTGGTGTGGATAACCGATCTGCCCGATGCGCTAAGCAGCGCCCACATCGCCGAGGTTCGCTTCCTTGGCGCTTGACGAGCTCTCCGACGAGCAGCTGCTCGAGGGCTTCCAGGAGGGCCGTCAGGCGTGCTTCGAGGTGCTCGTCAAGCGGCACGAGGACCGCATCTTCGCTCTCGGGCTGCGGATGATGGGAAACAGAGCCGACGCCCTGGAGGCCTCTCAGGAGACGTTCCTCAACCTCCTTCGCCGCAGCGGCTCGTTCAAGGGAACCGCCTCGTTCGGTACATGGCTCTATCGGGTGGGGATGAACACTTGTTACGACATCCTGCGAAAGCGCAGCCGGCTGCCGGTTCCTGAGGAGACGCTTCCCGAGGAGCCAACGCGTCAGACATCAATCGAGGACACGATTGCGCTCCGCGCAGATCTGGCGCGTGCTCTGCGCTCGCTTCCAGACGACTACCGAGAAGCCGTACTGCTTCACGACGTCGGCGGTTATCCCTACGAGGAGATCGCCCACCAGACCGATGTCCCGATCGGGACGGTCAAGTCCCGCATCAGCCGAGGGCGACGGCTGCTCGCCGCTCACCTGGAACAACCGGGGCGCGCTTCGCCGTCCAAGCCACATGCCTCTTGATCAGGTGCCGATGACGCGATGACACAGGCCGACGGCCACGATGCTTGGTCCGAGCTGCTCCTCGAGTTCACCAGGGGCGAGCTCGATCGCGCCCGCTCCGAGGACCTCGAGGCCCATCTCCGGTCCTGTGCCGACTGCCGCGCCGAGCTCACCGCGCTGAGAGCTTTGCTCGAAGCGCCCGGCGCCAAGATGACCGAAGCCGAGCGCACCGAGCTCCACTCCGCGCTTCAGGCCGGCCAGCACGCCGGCAACGTCGTCCCTCTGGTGCCGCGGCCCTCGCCTGAGCGCTCCTTCATGCGCCGGCTGGCGCCGGCCCTCGGCGCGGCCGCGCTATTGATAATCGGCGGCGTCGCAGTCCTTCAGGGTGGTTTGTTGGGGGGCTCCGACGGCTCATCGGGCGGAGCAGTCGGGGGTAGTGGCGGCGCCGCTCTCGAGAACCAGCAATCCGACGCCTTGGGGGCCCGAGACCTTGGGGGCCGGCCCGTATGGCTCGGTGACCTCGGGCGCACCTCTCTCGATAAGGTCGCCGACCTCGCTCGCTCCCGCTCCTCTGTTGAATCAGTGCGCAAGGCCTACCGCTCGGCACCGACGGCTGACGAAAAGCTCCGGAAGGGGTTGGCCCTGACGGATGTTCTCGCCCCGCAGGCCCCCGCCGCGCTGCGCGACTCGATCCGTTCCTGCGTGGATGAGGTCTCCGCCCAGTTCGAGGGCGCGCGCATGCTCCCCGCCGTCGGAGCTCAGGGGCGGCTCGAGGGAAGCAAAGTGCTGTTCGTGGGGTTCGTCACCAGTTCCTCGGGACGCCGGCCCAATCAGCTTGCGGTGTGGGCATTCGAGCCGCGCACCTGTGCTCCGCTCGGCTATCAGGCGAGCGACCTGGCGGGCAGCCCCTAGACGGCCCCACACGGCCCGGGCGGAATGTCGCTTCGCCCCCCGGCGTTCTAGTCCCTAGAATGTCCGGCGCAGGCGGCCGGGAGAAGCAGCCATTCCCGCTCAAGCAAGGACAAGCGAAACGTGGAGCAGGACACTCGCAACGTCATCATCATCGGCTCCGGTCCTTCGGGGCTAACGGCCGCGGTCTACGCGGCCCGTGCCAACCTCGCGCCGCTGGTAATCGAGGGCTTCGAGGCCGGGGGTCAGCTCATGCTTACGACCGAGGTCGAGAACTACCCCGGCTTCGTCGACGGCATCATGGGCCCCGAGCTCATGGAGCAGATGCGCAAGCAGGCCGCCCGCTTCGGAGCGGAGTACCTCTCCGAGAACGTCACCTCAGTCGACTTCTCGGCCTCGCCCTTCGAGATTCACCTGAGTGGCTCTTCCTTTCGCGCCCACGCCGTGATCATCGCCACCGGGGCCCAGGCCAAGATGCTCGGCATACCGGGAGAGAAGGAGCTGCTGGGACGCGGGGTATCGACCTGTGCGACCTGCGACGGCTTCTTTTTCAGGGACCAAGAGCTGATCGTCGTCGGCGGCGGGGACTCGGCGCTCGAGGAGGCCATCTTTCTCACCAAGTTCGCCTCCAAGGTCACCGTGGTGCATCGCCGCGGCGAGCTGCGCGCCTCCAAGATCATGCGCGACCGCGCTTTCGCCAACCCGAAGATCGACTTCGTGTGGAACTCCACGGTGTCGGAGGTCTACGGCGATCAGAAGGTCGCCGGAGCGCATCTTCTCAACCTCGAGACGGGAGAGACCAGCTCGATTGAAGTCGGGGGTGTGTTCGTCGCCATCGGCCATCTGCCCAGCACCTCGCTGTTCGAGGGTCAGATCGACCTGGCCGAGGGCTACATCTCGATTCCCTCAGACGACACCCAGACTACGGTGCCGGGAGTGTTCGCAGCCGGCGACGTCGTCGACTTCAGGTACCGGCAAGCGATAACCGCTGCCGGAATGGGCTGCATGGCGGCCATCGACGCCGAACGCTATCTGGAGGCCCAGCACACCCACGCCTGACCCTCCCGGTCCGGGTCCCTTGCCCCCGCCGTCGCGTGGCAAAGTCCACGGTTGGCTTCTGACCACCGATCCGGTAGGTGATGTGAATGTCCACGGTTCGCTCTCGCCACCGCGCACGGGTGGGTGGTGGCCCAAGACCGGCGGCGTGGAGGGGACGGCTAGCGATCGGGGGACGCTACGGTGGGACTTCGTCCCGAACTCGCCAGCAGCCCCATCAGCCGCTCGAGCTCCTCCTCGGAGGTGAAGTCGATGGCGATTCGTCCCTTGTTCTTGCCCATGGTCACGCGCACGCGCGCTTGGAGGCGTTCGGAGAGTAGCTGCTGGGCCTCGGTGGCCGCAGCCGGGCGGCCACCGACAGCTCGTCCCGTGTCCCCACTCGTGGTGGACATCGCGACGTATCGCTGCACCAGATCCTCGGTATCCCTAACCGAGATTCCTTCCTGAGCGATTCGAGTCGCAAGTCGTGTCTGAAACGGGCTCCTGTTGAGAGCCAGGAGGGCTCGTGCATGTCCCGCGCTCAACCGGCCGCGCACCACCAAATCATGAACCACCACCGGGAGCTCGAGCAGGCGCAACGAGTTTGTGATCGCGCTCCGGCTGCGTCCGAGCCTGTCGGCGAGTTGCTCCTGGGTGAGGCCTCCATCGTCGAGCAGCTGCCGGTAGGCGGCGGCCTCCTCGATCGGGTTGAGATCGGCGCGATGAATGTTCTCGACGAGCGCTCGCTCGAGGGACCCGCGCTCGTCGGTAGCGACCTCCATCACGGGGACATGAGTGAGGCCGGCCACGCGGGCCGCCCGCAGCCGGCGCTCCCCTGCGATCAGCTCGTGGCGTCCGGCTTCGGAGGGACGCACCAGAAGAGGCTGCAGGAGTCCCAATGCGCTTATCGAAGCCGCCAGCTCAACCAGTGCCTCTTCGTCGAACTCACGACGAGGCTGATTCGGGTTGGGAACGATGTCCTCGAGCCTCACCTCGAGCGGTCCCGGGCCGCGACCCTCCTCAATCTCGGGAGGCAGCAAAGCGTCGAGGCCCCGGCCCAGGCCGGCTCGTCTGGTCACGGCTCGGTCCAGGGGTCTGCGGGTGGCCATGACTCGACCAGCCCGGCAGGCTCCGCAGTCACCACGCCGTAGCCTCTGCCCCCGGGCCCCTCTCTAGTGGGAACGAGTGCGCGTTCGGGGCCCTCTCGACGAGTAGCGGCCTTAGCGCTCACCAGGGCACAACGCTCCTCCAGCTCGCCCGCTACCAACCGGTAGGAGATCGAGCCGCGCGACCCAGCGTCAAGAGTCACCACCGGCTGGCCGTAGGAGGGCGCCTCGGAGAGCCGCACGCTACGGGGGACCACGGCCTTGAACACGAGCTCACCAAAATGCGACCTGACCTCGTTGGCGACCTCACTCGAGAGCCTCGTCCGCCCGTCGTACATGGTCAGCAGCAGCCCGGTGATGCGGAGTGCCGGATTAAGCGAGCGCCGCACTCGTTCCGCGGTGCTCATCAGCTGGCCCAAGCCCTCGAGCGCGTAGTACTCGCATTGCACCGGGACGATCAGCCCGTGCGCAGCGATCAACCCGTTGACTGTGATCAGACCCAGCGAGGGTGGACAGTCCACGAGCACGATGTCCCAGCGGCGGTGGGAGGCTTCGAGGACGGTCTTCAACCGTCGCTCACGCGCCGCCTGCTGTACCAGCTCAACCTCGGCTCCTGCCAGATCCTGGCTGGCAGGAGCACAGTCAAGGCCGGCGATGGCTGTTGGCAGCACAACTTCCTCTAGGGCGGCCTCCTGCGACAGGAGCTCATAAGTCGAGCGCGTGATGGTGCGCCGGTCGAGCCCCAGTCCGGTGGTGGCGTTCGCCTGCGGGTCGAGATCGATCACCAGCGCAGAAAGTCCTCTGAGCGCCAGCGCGGCGCCCAGGTTCACCACCGACGTTGTCTTCCCGACGCCTCCCTTCTGATTCGCTACCGCGATTACCGGCATGCCGGGAGCAGGATCGGCTCTTTCCAGTACCTTCCAAGCAGCTCGGCCGGGCGCCGTTGCGGTCACAACGTCGTCATACGGCGCCGAGGCGTGAGCGTCCTTCTTCCATCCCGCGCATGATAGCAAGACCCCCCCACACCCTCTCGGCTTGCACGGGCAGCCGTGCATCAACCGAGGCGAAGATCGCAGCCACGCCATCCGCTCGCACCAGGGGCAGGAGAAGCCCGAACGCGGTGATGGGCGCCGCCAGAGCTCGGGCCAATGCGCAGACGTGGCCACCGAGCAGATCTGAGCGGCGTGCCGCCTGCTGGGCGGTGAGCGTCAACACCTCGCAATCGAGCTCGAGGACCCGGACACACTCCTCCAAGAAGGCCGCCCTGCGGGGTCGCGGCTCCAGCAGACGCCAATGGCGTGGGTTGGCCCCTATCGCCAGGGGGATCCCGGGCAGCCCGGCCCCCGAACCGACGTCGGCGGCCGGCCCCGGTGGCAAGGCGTCGATCACCGACGCGGCCCCCAAGGAGTCGGCGATGTGGCGCTTCTCGAAGCGGGGAAGGTCGCCGGGCGCTACCAGGTCGAGCCGGGAGGCCCATCGTCGCACCAGGGCCGCGTACTCGGCCAAGCGTTCGGCTTGTTCTTCAGCCCCCGCGGTCTGCGGGGGCCTAGTCACTTCTCAATTTCGGCATGGGGATCGACGGGGCCTCGTAAACCCAACTTGCGCGGGCGAGTTTCTGGGGAGCCGTCGGCTGGGTTGGGGGCCGGGGGCTGGGGACTCAACCCGGGCGGGGAACGGGGAAAGGGATCCAAGTAAACTCCGGTGAGCGCCGATTCGGGGATGTTTCACGTGAAACATCCGGGAGTGACCGACTTGACTCACCTAAGGTTCCCCCTCAACTAGGATGCCGAATTGTGCAGGCGTCCTCCCCAGTTTCGCGCCTAACCGACCTTTCGCAAGGGCTTACTGACCGTGCATTCGAGGCCAGATGAGAGCCCCATGGGGGTTGGATTGGCCCTTGTGTCTTTGGTGGTTATGCCGATCTTGGCAGCTCGCAAAACTCGGGTGGCTCGCAGCCTTGATAGTCGGGCGCTCCAAGCCGACTCGACTCAGACAACCCTCTGCACCTACCTCTCGGCCTTTCTGCTTGTCGGCTTGGCGACTAATTCCCTACTCAGCTGGTGGGCTGACCCCCTGGCGGGAATCGCGATCGCCGCGTTCGCAGCTTAAGGAGGGGCGAGAATTATGGACAGCCCAAGACCTCTGCTGCAGCTCGGGTTCTTCCGTCTTCGGTGCGCCCTTGGGTCCCGCGTCTCCTCTTCTACGGTTGGTGTGGCGGCCGAAACCGGTGAGTCATTTAAGTCATCGCCCAAGATTCGCCCGGTGAGCGCCAATACGGGGATGTTTCACGTGAAACATTCGCTCCCTTGCGCGCTCAACTCCTGCCCGGGAACGAGGCGGGCCGATGCAGCTCAGTCGCCGCGAACTATTACCTTGCGCTGCGGGTCTTCGCCTTCGCTGAAGCTCGACGCCCCGTCGATATCCGCGATCGCATCGTGGACGATCTTGCGCTCGTAGGCGTTCATCGGCTCCAGCTCGATCTCGGTGCCTCGCTCCATCGCACGGTCAGCCATTTCGCGGGCGTACTCGGCCAACGACTCGCGGCGCCTGGCCCGATAGCTCTCCACGTCCACCAGTAGGCGAACGTGTGCTCGTAGGCGCCGCTGCACCGCGGTACGAGTGAGCTCCTGCACCGCTTCTAGCGTCTGGCCGCGCCTCCCGATGAGGATCCCGAGGTCATCGCCACTCACTTCGACCGACGCCCGGCCCTCTGCAACCTTGGTCTCTATCTCCCCCTTGAGCCCCATCGCGTCAAGAAGCCCGCCAACGAACTCGCCGGCCACCCGGGCGATTTCCTCAGGAGCAACATCTTCCGCCCGAACTCTGTCTCCGGCCTCTCCGGCGCCCCCGTCGTGGGCCGATTTCGGGTCACCGGCTTCCGCCTCAGCCCCCGCCGATTCCTGCTTCGTCCCTTCCGTCCCGTCTTCATTCATCGCTTCGGTTGACTCTTCGCTCATTTCTTCCGCTTCTTTCGATCTCCGCTGCGGGCCGTCGACCTCGCTCCGTTACCGCCCTGAGCCGTGGGCGAACGCTTAGTGGTGGAATTGGACCCCTTCGCAGGCTTGTTGCCCCCACCGGATTTCGTGCTTGCCGACGGTTGCGCCTTGGAGCTCGGCTTGGCGGCCGGGGAAGCGTTACCCGCAGGAAGGGCCTTGGAGCTCGGCTGCAAAGGCACCGCCTTGAGGATGATTCTCTGC
>Ga0136616_10000592_pt1 | contig 17588 bp, 22 predicted proteins | sample AntDrymUQ2992106_2_FD_106648 | JGI IMG/M metagenome (GOLD analysis project Ga0136616, IMG submission 106648) | Polar desert sand microbial communities from Dry Valleys, Antarctica - metaG UQ299 (21.06) | ecosystem: Environmental > Terrestrial > Soil > Desert | place: Antarctica: Dry Valley...
AAGCCGCGGCTTGACACCTACACACGTGGGATGTCTAGAGCCGCGAGCTCGTGGCGTCCTGCCCCAAGAGAACCATCAGGCTGCTCTGCTCAGCTGCGTAGTCTGCGGGTTTCTCGGCAAGACTGCAGACGTAAGGGATGTTGTGCCCGTCTTCTGCCCGCTCCTCGACGCTGCTCTTGACGAGCTTGAAGCCAGCACGGCCGACGAGCCTTCGCGTGGTCTTGCTGTCGAGCATGCGGAAGAACATCTCCACGCCGAGCCATTGCGCGACGGTTCCAGCCTGGTCGACATCCTCAATTCTCAACAGCAGCCGTCCGCCTGGTCGCAGCGATTACGGTCCAGGAGGCCGCGCAGCCACAGCAGCCGGGCCACTGCGCGGTGTCAGCTTCGATGAACGCCCAGGTTGCTGTAGCACCCGACGGGTCTCCGGTCGATGTCTACCGTGCGCTTCCGGTGGAGCCTGAGTTCAGGCCGGTACTTGAGTCGGTGAAGCCGCCGGCAAGCGTGCTCGACCTGGGGTGCGGGGTCGGGCGACTCGCCAACGATCTGGTCCAGCGTGGCTTCACAGTGACTGGCGTTGATGAGTCCCGCTCGATGCTCAAGCATCTGAATCCGGACGTCGAGGCGATCGAGTCGCGCATCGACCAGCTTCGGCTGGATCGCCGATTCGACATTGTGGTGCTTGCGAGCCACTTCGTGAACATCGCCGATCCGGCGGAAGCGCAGTCATTCCTGACAGCAATTGCCGACCACGTGTTGCCCGGAGGGGCTGTCTTCGTCGAGCACTACGACAGGATGCTGTCGGACACGGCCGCCAAGGTTGGCGAGGTCCACGTCGAGTTTCGAGTCTTGGAGGTTCGCGGGAACGAGTTCGATGGCCGTGTCACCTACGCTCTCGACGACCGATTCTGGCCGCAGGCGTTCACGGCGCGGCTGCTCGACGATGAGGCTCTTCGCGCTGCCCTGACCGAGGCCGGGCTCCGCTTCCGGTCACGGCTGTCCTCATCGTGGCTGGTCGCGGAGCCAGACCTGGCCGGAGCGACGAACGTGTAGCGTTCGCGCGCGCAGCACTGCGCGAAGAGGCGGGGATCGGGAGACGGCTACTCAGCACACGCAGGGCTCGAAGCGTGATGGCACGCCGACGATGGCCAGGCGAGCCCCTGAGACCACGCGCCGCCGCCCGCGCGTCATCTTGCACTCGCATTGCTCATCGCCGGTGCGGCTGCCGCATGGTGGTTCACACACCCAGGGACTTTTCCTCCTGCGGGCAACGGCGTCGGCAACTCCGGGGCGCGAGTCGGCGAGACGATGTACTTCACCTTTGGAGAAGTGCCGCGTAGCGCGGTCAGGGTCACCGGCATCCGTGCGCTGACGAGCAGTGACGCCGAGGTCACCGTCCTCGTGTGCAAGGGAAGCAGCCTGGGCGCCTCCAACAGGCTGCCCCCCGGCTGTCGTCGGGGCCGCTCCGCGGTCGGAGCTCGGATCGAGAGGAATTCCGGGATGCAGCTGGTCACCAGGGTGGTCCCGCAGACCTCGAAGGCGGGTAAGATCGCCGGCTTCGAAGTGACCTACCGCCAAGGGCTCCGATTCGGCCGGGATGTCGCTGGGATCGTCACCCGCTGGTCTTCGGCCCGGCCGCCGTCGGACCAGCACTCACGTGGCCGGAGGCGGTAGCGCACCTGAGTAGCGGTTTACCTCGTGAACTGCCAGATCGCGGCCAACACGGCCACGGCCACAACCAGCGCGCGCAACGCCCCAGCGGGCAGGCGTCGGCCGTAGCGGCCGCCAAGACTGCCGCCGATGGTGGAGCCCACGGCGATCAGCGCCGCGAGTTGCCAGTCGACGTCGGCGATGGCGATGAACAGCAATGACGACACCAGGTTGGCCACGCCGGCCAGCACGTTCTTGATGCCGTTCACCTCCGTCATCTCGCCTTCGATGAAGATCCCGAGCAGCGCGAGCAGGATCACACCCTGCGCGGCACCGAAGTATCCCCCGTACACCCCGGTCGCGGCCACCCCCGCAAGCAGCCAGGGGCCCGCCCGGACCGCCGCAGGCGGGCCCGAAGACCGGTCGCTGTCGACCGCCGCGGTCGCGCGGCGACGGGCAACCGCAGCGGCCACCCGGGGCTGCGCGGCGGCGAGTGCGCCGGAGAGCAGCAACAGCAACGGGACCACCAGTTCGAACGCGCCCGCCGGCAGCACCAGCAGCAGCGCTCCGCCGAGCACACCGCCCACCGCAGACGCTGCCACTAGTCGCACGAGCAGGGGGCCGCGCCCGGCAAGCGTCGCCCGAAACGCGTAGGCACCGGCCACCGAGCCCGGGACGAGCCCAACGGTGTTGGACACGTTGGCCAGGACGGGGGGAACGCCGAGCGCCACCAGGGTCGGAAACGTGATCAGCGTGCCGGCCCCGACCACCGCGTTCATCGCCCCTGCCGCAACGCCCGCGAGGAGTACGAGCGCAGCATTGATGACGGTCACAAGTGCAGATCCCTCCGGTCGGGCCGCAGACTAAACGGTGCCGCGTCAACGGCGCATCGCCCGACGCGTTCAGCCGATCGCCCCAAGTCCGCAGCTGCTAGTGCAGATCCTGGGCTAGCGCGTCCATCAGCAGGCAGTCCTGCCACTGGCCGTCGGCGTTGCGCTGGTACCGCCGCAGCACGCCCACCGGGTGGAAGCCGACGCGTTGGTAGCTGCGGATCGCGCGCACGTTGGTTACGGCCGGGTAGATGGCCAGCCGGTGGTGCCCCCGGTCGTGGACCAGGTAGCGAGCCAGCGTGCGGATGGCGTCGGCCCGAGGCCTCGGCCGTGATGGGCAGTGGCGACGAAGATGTCGATGCTGGCGTGACGGTAGTCGGGCGACGGTTCCTCGAAGTACTGGATCGAGCCGATCACCTCGCCATCGGCCTCGATGACAAAGACCACGGGTTCGTGTGCCTCGACCAACTCCCTGCGGACCCGTTTCACGTCGTAGCTGGGCCACCACGCCGCGACCTCGGGCTCGGCCAGGATCTTGGCCAGCGCCTCGGCGTCGCGCGCCGCGATGGGGCGCAACACGGTTGCAGTGCCATGCAGGGTGGGCGGCGGTGCGGCGATCATCCTCAGCATCCTGTCACAGGGATGCCCCCAAGCCGCCCGACCGGCCGGCCGAGGCGGGAGGCATGGCGTCGCCTGAATCGGCTGCAAGGTAAGCCCCTTGCATGGGATACTCAACGGCACAGATCGGCATCTGCACTGGCCCGCCCTCGCCGATCTGCACCGAGCCTGTCCCCCGACGACCCTCGCCGTGACCCTTCAAAGGAGCCGGACCCGATGCCGATCACGAAGATGGCCAAGATCTGGATGGATGGCGAGTTCGTCGACTGGGACGACGCCAAAGTGCACATCCTGACCCCAACCCTGCACTACGGCTGGGGCGCCTTCGAGGGCGTGCGTGCCTACGCCACGGATCGCGGCCCGGCGATCTTCCATCACCGCGCGCACATGGAGCGCTTACACCGGTCGGCGGCCATCCTGCAGATGGACGTGCCCTATTCCGTCGACGAGCTGATGGACGCCACCCGCGAGCTGATCCGCGTGAACGGCCCGGAGTCCTGTTACATCCGGCCGCTGGTCTACCTCAGCTACGGCGAGATGGGTCTGAACCCCCTGCCGTCGCGAGTGTCGGTGTCGATCGCGGTGTGGCCCTGGGGCAGCTACTTAGGCGAGGAGGGCCTTGTAAACGGCGTCCGGGCCAAGGTGTCGTCGTGGCAGCGGATCGGGGCCAACATGATCCCGACGGGCGCCAAGGCCTGCGGGGTGTACATCAACTCTGCACTGGCCAAGGTCGAGGCCATCAAGGCCGGTTACGACGAGGCGATCCTGCTCAACGAGAACGGTTACGTGTCCGAGGGCCCCGGCGAGAACGTGTTCATCGTCAGCGACGGCGTGGTGCTCACCCCGCCGCTGTCACAGGGCGTACTGCGAGGCATCACCCGCGACGCGGTGATCCGTTTCGCGGGTGACCTCGACATCCCGTTCGCGGAGACGACGCTGCTGCGCCATGATCTGTACACCGCCGACGAGGCCTTCTACACCGGCACCGCGGCCGAAGTCGTGCCGATGCGTTCGGTCGACGACCGCGAGATCGGCGCGCCCGGACCGATCACCAAGCAGCTGCAGGACCTGTTCTTCGCCGTGGTCAAGGGCAAGGAGCCCAAGTACGACTACATGCTCGACTACGTCAACGGCTGACGACGGTGGCCAGGTCCCGCGGCAAGGGCGTTCTGACCACCTGACTGGCGTCGCGCTGGTCGTCGTCTCCGCGGCGGCGTTCGGAGCGCTGGCGATCTTCGCCAAGACGGCCTACGCCTCGGGGGCGGACCCCATCGCGGTGCTCGCGGCCCGCTTTGTGATCGCGGCGGTGTGCATGGTCGGGCTGTTGGTCCTGCGGCGCGAACGCCTGCCCCGCGGCCGCGTGCTGCTCGCGCTGATGGCGCTCGGTGGCATCGGCTATGTCGGGCAGTCGTTCACCTTCTTCACCGCCGCGCAGCTGATCCCGGCGTCGCTGGCGTCGCTGCTGCTGTACGTCTACCCCGCCATCGTGGCCGTGTTGGCGGCGACCTTCCTGCGCCAGCGGATCACCGGCGTGCGCCTGCTTGCGCTGCTGGCTGCGCTGGCCGGTTCGGCGCTGACCGTGGGACAGGCGAGTGGCGGCACCCCGCTGGGCATCGCCATGGCGCTGGCCTCGGCGATGTTCTACTCCTGCTACATCATCGTGGGGTCGCGGGTGACGCCGCACGCCGGCGCGGTGGCGTCCACGACGGTCATCATCTCGACGGCGGCGTTGGTGTACACGGTGCTCACCGTCGTGCAGCGACCACCGTTTCCCGGCGACGCCGGCGGCTGGGCGGCGGTCGCGGCGCTGGCGCTGGTGTCCACGGTGCTGGCCATCGGCACCTTCTTCGCCGGCCTGCAACGGGTCGGCCCCGCCGACGCGTCGACCATCTCGGCGCTGGAGCCGCTGGTCACGGTGGTGTTGGCGGCGATGGTGCTCGGCGAGACGGTTACTCCCGGTCAGATGGTTGGCGGCGCGCTGATCTTGAGCGCCGTCGTGGTCCTGTCGCGGGTGAGCGGCCGGCGCATGGTGCCGCAGGAGGCGCCCCCGACCTAGTGGTAGCCCCAACCGGATATGGATCAGGCCGGTAGCTCGATGCAGCCCTAGGCCGCGGTGGCGGAAGCGGCTGTCCGCTGCCATGATGCCGGTAGCTCGGCAGAGCCGGTGCCACCGAGTCCCGCAAGCGCCAGGGAGGCACCATGGTCACTCGAAAGTCGCCCGCCGAGATCGAGTTGATGGCAACGGCAGGTCGCGTTCTCGCCGCGGTGCATGAGCTACTCGCAGGCGTCGCGGAGCCAGGAGTCACGACGGGCGAGTTGGACCGGATCGCTGAACTACAGATCCTCCGGTGTGGCGCGCTGCCGTCCTTCAAGGGCTACCGCGGCTATCCGGCGACGCTGAACACCTCGATCAACGACCAGATCGTGCACGCCATCCCTTCCGACGACGTGACCTTGCGCACCGGAGACGTCCTCAGCATCGACGGCGGCGTGCTGCTCGACGGATACCACGCTGATTCGGCGTGGACCACCATCGTCGGCGGACGGCACTGTGTCCCGGATGCCGTCGCGGACCTGGTCGACGATACCCGCGAGGCGATGTGGCGGGGCATCACCGCGCTGGTGGTCGGCAACCGCCTGGGTGACGTGTCAGCCGCCATCGGCGAGGTGGGGTCGGCGCGCGGCTACGGCGTTATTGCCGAGCACGACGGCCATGTCCTCGGCGGCCACGGTATCGGTCGGCGGCTGCACGAAGACCCGTTCATCCTCAACTGTGGTCGTCCTGGCCGCGGGATGCGCCTCAAGCCGGGTCTGGTGTTCGCCATCGAGCCGATGTTCACCCTCGGCGCGCCCGCATGGCGGACCATGCGGGACGGTTGGACCACGGAAACCTTGGACGGACAGATCGCCGCCCACTGGGAGCACACCGTCGCCGTCACTGAGGACGGCCCGGTCGTGCTGACCGCCCGTGCCGACGAGGCCGAACGGTCAGCCGCCCTCCTCGCCGGCTGACGGCAGGCGAAGCGCGTCCGCCGACACGCCGACGACTACGCATGGCGGCCGAAGGGAACGCAGGCTGTGATGGTCGACGAAGCGGTGTGGCTTGATCTGCCCTGCCCCAACTGCGGCGAGTACGCCTTGGAGGCAGAGGTCGTGCTGCGCGATGTCGCGTTGCAGGTGCGTCCCGGCGAAGGTGGCAGCGTCGGGGTCGCCGTCGCCCACGCCGACGCGCAGCTGGCCGCCGCCGCCTGTCACGCCTGCGGTGAGGAGCCGGACCTCGACGGCGAGGAGCAGCTCGCCGAGGCGCTGGAGGGGGCCGCCGAGGCGTGGCTGTCCCGCCTCGGCGAGTGACGCCGCTGTCCTCATGTAGCGCAGAGGTAGGACGTGACCCTGGTAGCGTCGCGGCATGCGTCTGGTCCGTGTCGCCCGCCCCGACGGGCCCGCCTTCGGCCTCCTGCGCGACGGCGTCGTCGTCGCAATCGACGGCCACCCGTTCGCCCCCTTCGAGCTGACCGACCACGTGGCACCACTGGATCGCGTGCGGCTGCTCGCGCCGGTGCTGCCCTCCAAGGTGCTGTGTGTCGGGCGCAACTACGGTCAGCACGCGGCCGAGCTGGGCAACGAGGTGCCAGCCGAACCGCTCATCTTCCTCAAGCCCGCGACCTCGGTCATCGGGCCCGGCGAGCACATCCGCTTGCCCGCGTTGTCTGACGACGTGCAGCACGAGGCCGAGCTGGCGGTCGTCATCGGGCGCCTGACCCGCAAGGTTGCGGTCGAAGACGCCCTCGGTGCGGTGCTGGGCTACACCTGCGCCAACGACGTGACAGCACGCGACCTGCAGCGCAGCGACGGCCAGTGGACCCGCGGGAAGGGCTTTGACACCTTCTGCCCGTTGGGTCCGTGGATCGAGACCGAGCTTGACCCGGCCGCCGGGCTGGCGGTGCGCTGCACGGTCGATGGCGAGATCCGCCAGGACGGGTCGACGGCGGATCTGCTGTTCAGCGTGGGGCAGCTGGTGGCCTACTGCGCCGCGTTCACGACGCTCCTGCCCGGCGACGTGCTGCTGACGGGCACGCCGGCCGGCGTCGGGCAGTTGCGTGACGGCAACCAGGTCAGCGTCTCGGTGGAGGGCATCGGTGAGCTGACCAACCTGGTCGCGGCCGACACCTGATGCTGCGTCGCGGGCTGTCGTTGCTCGCGCTGGCGGCGGTGATCGCGTTCACCTACGCCTGGTTCTTCGGCCTGGTTGGCGACGACCGGTCGTTCGAGTCCAGGTTGATCCGCGGGGTGTTCTTCGCGGCCGTGTTCCTCGGCGCCCAGGCGTTCCTGGCCAAGCGGCGCGGCGTGACCCTGAGCCAGTCGCTGACGGGCCACCATCACAAGTCACGGCATTGACGGCCGCTAGCCTTAGGTCGGTTCCGGCCCGGAGTCGAGGAGCCTGCCCATGCCCGTGACCCGCACTCGCTTTTGCCCCGCGCCCAGCGGCTGGCTGCACGTCGGCGGCGCCCGCGCGGCGCTGTACAACTGGCTGGCCGCCCGTCACGACAACGGCGCCTTCGTGTTCCGCATCGAGGACACCGACGCCGAGCGGGTCACCGACGAGTCCATGCAAGGGATGGTCGAGGCGATGCGGTTCCTCGGCCTGGACTGGGACGAGGGCCCCGAAGTGGAAGGCCCGCACGGGCCCTACCGCCAGAGCGAGCGGACCGCGCTGTACGCGGCGGTGGTGGCAGCGCTGCTGAAGGCCGGCGGGGCTTACGATGCCTACGAGACTCCCGCCGAGCTTGCCGCCGAACGCGAGGCTGCGCAGCGGGAAGGGCGGCCCCCCGGCTACGGCGGCGGGCACCGCAACCTGACCGACGAACAGCGTGAGGCGTTCCTGGCGGAGGGCCGCGAGCCGGTGGTCCGCATCCGTACGCCCGACGAGGGCTCGGTCGGCTTCACCGATCTCATCCGCGGGCCCGTGGAGTTCGCGTGGGCCGACATCGCCGACTTCGTGGTGCAACGTGCGGACGGCTCGGTGACCTACTACCTCGCCAACGCCGTGGACGACCTCGCTATGGGTATCAACGTCGTCAGCCGCGGGGAGGACCTGCTGTCGGCGACGCCTCGTCAACTGCTGCTGTACAACCTGCTGCTCGCCGACGACCTGCTGGACCGGGCGCTGGCGGACAACGCCTACCCGGGCCGCCCCGCCGACGCCGTGCCGCCGGTGTTCGCCCACCAGCCGTTGCTGGTGGGCGAGGACCGCAAGCCGCTGTCCAAGCGCCACGGCTCGGTGGCGATCGACGAGTTCCGCCGGCAAGGCTTTCTGCCCGAAGTGTTGGTCAACTTTTTGGCCTTGTGCGGCTGGTCGTATGACGCCACCACCGAGCGGTTCACCGTCGACGAGCTGATCGACCGGTTCACCCTCGACCGAGTCGGGCGCCACCCCGCGCTCTTCGATACGGCCAAGTTGCGCGCGATGAACGGCGACCGGATCAAGGAGCTCGGCGACGCCGAGCTCGCCGAGCGCCTGCAGCCCTACCTGCACGACGCTGGGCTGGTTGACGAGCCTGCCTTACCCGAACAGCAGCGCCTGCTGCTCGGCTTGGCGCCGCTGCTGCGCGAGCGCATCCAGACCCTGGCCGAGGCCGAGCCGCTGGTGGCGTTCTGCTTCCGCGACGACGTCGTGTTCGACGAAGCGGCCGTGGCCAAACATCTCAAGGGCCGTGCCGGTGACGTGCTCCAGGCCGCCGAGCGGGTGTTGGCCGATGTCGGCGAGTGGAACGCCGAGGCGATTCTTGGCGCGCTTGACGGCGTGGCGGCCGACCTGGAGCTGGGTCGCGGCAAGACCTTTCAACCCGTGCGGGTGGCCGTCGCCGGGTCCGCGGTGAGCCCGCCGCTGCCCGAGACGCTGGCCCTGCTGGATCGCGAGCTGGTATTGGCCCGCATCCGGGCGGCCCAGTCCTTGGTCGGCTGATCCGACGGCGGTCGTGGGTTGGAGGCTGGCGGTGGCGGCTGCTACCGTTGGGTCCGCCCTTCGGGGGTGGTGTAAACGGCAACACGACTGGTTCTGGTCCAGTTATTGAGGGTTCGAGTCCTTCCCCCCGAGCTGCGGCCTCGTCGTCTAGCGGCCCAGGACGCCGCCCTCTCAAGGCGGTAACGGGGGTTCGAATCCCCTCGAGGCTACCAGTACACAACTGAGAGGTTGCCCTCAGAAGCGAAGTCGGTGGGGCCACTGACTCCATGCGCTTCTGCACCCGTACCCACCTGCGGTCGCCGGACTCGAACATGTGTTCAGTATGACGGTAAGGTGTGTCACGAGGACGGGTTGATTTCTGCCGTGTTGTGGATGCCCCGAGTCAGGCCGGGACGTCGTTGAGCAACTGCCCGTCGGCCAGCTCGACGCGGCGGGTGATGCCGATGCGTTCCAGGAACTCGCGGTCGTGCGACACCATCAGCAGCGTGCCGTCGAAGCCGGTCAGCGCTTGCTCCAGTTCCTCCTGCGCTTCCAGATCGAGGTGGTTGGTCGGCTCGTCGAGCACCAACCAGTTGGCACCCTTGGCCATCAGGATCGCCAGTCCGAGGCGGCAGCGCTCGCCTGGGGAGTAGCTGTAGACGCCGCGCAGCACGTGGTCGGCACCCAGGTCGAACTTCGCCAGCAGCGTGCGTGCGTCGGCCTCAGTCGTGGGCACGGCGGCCAGGAACGTCGCCAGGCCGGAACCGCGTCCGGCGAGATCCGCGCCACCCTGCTGCAGCACACCGACCCGCACGCCCGGTCCACGGCGGACCGTGCCGGAGTCAGGTTTGACCGCACCCGTCAGCAACCCGATCAACACGCTCTTGCCGGCGCCGTTGTGGCCCAGCAATGCCAGTCGGTCGCGCCAGTGCACCGCCAGCGCCAGTGGACCAAGCCTGAACGGCCCGTAGGTCTTGACGACGTTGTCCGCCTCCACCACCAGGTCGCCGCTACGGCTCGTCGCGGCCAGCGACAGGCGCAGCTCCCAGCCGGTGCGCGGCTCGGCCACCGCCTCCAGGCGTTGCAGTCGGCGTTCCAGCGCGCGCACCGACTTGCCGGCGCCGGTCGCTGCGCGCTCGGTGAGGAAGTCGCGCTGCATCTTGTCGCCATCGCGCGGCGGCCGGTTGTCCGTCCTTCGCGCGGCACTGGTCCGCTTCGTACGGATGGAGCCTTGCAAGCGCGCGACCTCGTCGAGGTAGGCGCGGTAGCGAGCCGACTGGGTGGCCAGCAGCCGTGCCCGAGTCTGCCGGTACTCGGCGAACGACACGCCGAATGCCTCCGCGGTGTGGCTGTGCTCGTCGATCTCGATGATGCTGTTGGCGGTCTCGTCGAGAAACGCCCGGTCGTGAGACACCAGCAGGAACGTCGCGTCCGCGGTTGCGACGAAGTCGGTGAGCAGCTCCAAGGCGATCAGGTCCAGGTTGTTGGTCGGCTCGTCCAGCAGGTACAGGTCGAAGCGCGAAGCGAGGATCCCGGCGAGGCCAACGCGTACCTGCTGGCCGCCGGACAGCTCTCCGAGGGGGCGTGGCAGCGTCGCGGCTGGTAGCTGCAACGCCGCCAGCGCTCGCTGCACGCGGCCGTCGATCTCGTAGCCGCCGACGGCGGCGTAGCGGTCCAGCGCATCGGCGTATGCGGCCGCGGCCACCTCGTCGCCGGCGGCCACCGCCCCCTCCAGCGCGTGCAACTCGTGCTCAATGCCGAGCACCCCGGCACGCAGCTTCAGGTACTGCTCGACGGTCGCGGCCGCGACGATGCCGTAGTCCTGTGGCACGTAGGCCACGGTCGCCCCGGTTGGCAGCGACACGTTGCCTCGGTCAGGATCCAGCTCGCCGGCAGCCAACCGCAACAGCGTTGTCTTGCCCGAGCCGTTCACGCCGACGACCGCCGTGCGGCTACCGGCGGCGACTGACAGCGTTACGTCGACCAGAGCCGGGCGCGCGTCGAAGGACTTGGAGACGCCAGAGAAGGTGAGCATGGAGACATCCGCGAGGTCGATGCCGACGCGGCCGGTGCCGCGCTTGGGTCAGCAGGCGCTGGTAGCGCCCCTCGTCAGGTCGGCCATGACGGCCTCTCCAATGGCTCGGGTGGTCCTGCGGTTGAGCTCGACGCCGGCGGCGCGTCGACGACGAAAGGGTAGCAGCGTCGAGGTGTTGCGACTGGGGCTCGCAACGGTCGTTGACTAGGCTGGCGACGCACGGTCGTGGAAGTTAGTGCCGGGGCAGCAAGGCGGTGCGGCCCGGCCGCGACAGCAGGACGGCCACGGCGGTCAGGCTCAACAGGATGCCGACCAGACTGACCGGTCCACGGTACGGGGTGGCTGCCCCGAACACCGTCAGTGCGTGCACGACCAGGCCGAGCGCCCATGCCCACGATCGCCGGGCGAATACGCCGGCGGCGACGACCGCGGCCAGGACAGCAAGGACGCCAAAGGCGATGGCCGCCGGCGGGACGGCGCGATCGCCACCAGGTCCCAGGGCCGACAGCAACGGCAGTGACAGCCCAGCGTGCGCGAGTGCCATGAGGACCGTGCCGGCCGACAGTACGCCCGACAGCCAGCCGATGACCGTAGCCGCAGTGGCGGAGCCACGGCCTACTCGCTCGCCGTCTGCCAGCCTTGTCTGCATCGCCGCCATGCTACCGGCGGATCGTTTTCAGCCCCGCGGCGGGAGAAGGTTGTGGCCATTCGATGAAGCGGCACCGTCACGGGTCATTGCCTGCATGCCATCGAGTTGAGTAATGTCGCGATTGCGAAGCGTCGGATCCGTCCGGCGCAGGCCGTTGGGAGTCGTGGTGGCACAACGAGCGATCGGTGCACCGCAGCAGCGGTCGTCGCGCGCCGTTCCTGCTGCGTCGCGGCGGCCGTCGTGGATGGTTGTCGAGCGACTGCTCGACCCGTATGTCGAAGTTGCCGTGCACCTGAGCGGCATCCAACCCGGCAATTGCGCAGCAGCGCTGTGACGACCGCGCCCACAGACGGGCGCAGAAAAGAGACACCATGGCTGCAACGGGCAAGAAGGCGACCGGCACGAAGAAGGCTACCGCTAGCAAGAGCGGTACGAAGAAATCGACCGCAGGGAAGAAGGCTGCATCGGCAACGAGGAAGGTAGCCGGCAAGGCGGCGTCACCGGCCAAGAAGTCGGCGACCAAGAAGTCGGCGACGAAGAAGGCGACCGCCAAGAAGTCGACATCTGGCGGCAAGAAGACGGCTGGACGCTCGACGGGGAAGAAGTCGGCGGCCAAGTCGACGGCTCGCAAGGCGGCGACAAAGTCCACCGCCAAGAAGTCCACGGCCAGGAAGGTCGCTGGCAGCAAGTCCACGGCGAAGAAGGCCACCGCGAAGAAGTCGGCCGGGCGCAAGGCGGCCCGCAAGACGGCCTGAACTCCCAGGCGCCGACCGCCGCCGCCGAGCGCACTTGCGCCTGGCCGCCGCCGCCGAGCGCTCACGCGCCCGGCCCGACGCGGCCCTGACGCCGACTGCCGAGGTGAGCCGCCAACGCCGCCGAGGCTCTACAGGCTGGCGATCGTCAGGTCCCGCACCTGGCGGTCATCGCCGTCGCCGTGGACGGTGAAGCGCACGCGTTGTCCCAGCCGCAGTTCGAGAAGGCCTGAGGCGGCGAAGGTTTCGGCGTCAACAGGCAGTTCGGTCTGATCGTCGGTCAGCACGGTGCCCGTGTTGGTCTCGATGTTGAAGTACTTGACGGTGCCCTGGGGCATACCGTGCTCCTGGCGTGGCCGATCGGTGGCCGCCTGAGCCTAGTCGTGCGCCGCCCGGCCACAAAGCTGCGCTCACCGGTCCTGAAGTAGCGAAGCGGTAGGACACAAGATCAGGTGTGAGGCGATCAACAACGAGGCGCTGTGGTGATCAAGTCGAAGTGGGTCCTCCGCGCATTGGCCCTCACCGGGTTTGCCATCCTGGCAACGGCGGACTGGAACGAGCCCGCTCCAGCCGACGTGGTCGGCGCTCTGGCGAGGGAAGCGACCACGGACGATGCGCTGCCGGCCGCCGTGGCCGACGGTCTGAACGAAGCCCAGCTGCTACCCGACAGCGCGCGCCTGCTCCGCCGGGAAGGCGACCTTCGCCATTTCGTTCGCCACTACGTTGCAACCAACGCCGACGGCGAGCTGTGCATCATCGCGGTCATGGCGGCAGCCGACGGCGGCGATGTCGCGAACGCCAAGTGCGCGCGGCCGTCCGACGTGCGCGACCACGGGCTGCCATTGCGGCTGCGCACCGGCGACACGGCGACCTTCGCGGTCCTCGTCCCTGATGGCTACGAGTCCGCCCGCCGTAGCGACGGGCGGGGCCAGATCAAGGTCACGAACAACGTCGTCAGTGTCGATGCGTCGGCCGGGGCCCGCTTGCCGCATGACGTCGTCTTGCAGCCGCAACGGCTGGGGGACCACGCGATCCAAGTTCCCGTGCGCCAGCAGGGTCAACCCCAAGAAGGCAGCTACCAGCTCGGCGATTCCGAGCCAGTCGCCGGAGCTAGGGACCGAGCAGCTCCGCCGTGAGGTGCGCCGGGGTGTCGACGTCGTGGGCGAGTCCCGCCACCTCCACCCGGATCCCGCGCACCCCCTCGGCAGCCGCTCCGCGCAGGTGTGCCGCCGCCGACCCGGGTCCGTAGGTGGTGACGATGACGCCTGGTGGCCTCCGCAGCAAGGCGCCCGTGCCACCGTCACGGGTCGGAGCCACCACCACCACCGCGTCACGGCCAGGCGCCGCCGCGAATACCCGGTCGAGGTCCGCGCCGGTGGCCAGCGGCAGGTCGGCGGCCACCACCAGGGTCGCCCGTGCCTGCACGGTCGCCGCGTCCGCAGCCGCCATGGCTGCGTCCAGGCCTGGCTCGGGCTCGACCAGGGCACGTGCCCCCGCCGCGATGGCCAGGCGGGCAGCGGCCTCGTCCCCGGCGACGACGAGCACGTCGGTCACCGACCCGCAAGCTCGGCAGGCTGACAGGACAGCGCGCAGCATCCGGCCGACGACACGACGCCGCCCTTCCGGATCGACAACGGTCGCGAGACGACCCTTGGCCGCGTTCAGCGCTTTGAGCGGCACGATCGCGATGATGCCGCCCGGCTCGGCGTGCCACATGCGATCACTGTAATGCGACTACCACGCGCTCCGACCCGAAGTCCCGCGACGCTGTCAACGCCAGAGCGACAACGTCGCGGGACCGAGGGTGAGGCCGCTGCCTACACTCCCGGCGGTGGGGGCAGGCAGGAAGGCGTGAGGATGGGCAAGGTCGCGGTCATGGGCGCCGGTTCCTGGGGAACGGCGTTCGCCCAGATGTGTGTCGATGCCGGCGAGGACGCCGTGCTGTGGGCGCGACGCGACGAGGTCGCCAAGGTCATCAACACTGACCACCGTAACCCTGACTATCTGGGCGACACCGAGCTCCACCCGTCGCTGCAGGCCACCGCCGATGCGCAGGAGGCGTTGACCGGCGCCGAGGTCGTGGTACTGGCGATGCCGTCCCATGTGCTGCGCGACAGTCTCTCGGCCTGGCTGGATCGCGTCCCGCGCGACGGCATCTACGTGAGCCTGATCAAGGGCATCGAGCTGTCCACCCACCAGCGCGCCAGTCAGGTGATCCGCGAAGTGCTCGACGTCCCCTACGGTCGCTGCGTCGTCGTCTCCGGTCCCAACCTGGCCAGGGAGTGCGCTCGCCGCCTGCCCGGTGCGACCGTGGCGGCCGGGCCGGAGAGCGCCGTCACGGGTCGGGTCCAGGCCATGAGCCACACCCCCTACTTCCGCGTCTACACCAACCCCGACGTCGTGGGTGTCGAGCTGGGCGGCGCCATCAAGAACGCCCTGGCGCTGGCCGCTGGGATGGGCGACGGGATGGGCTTCGGCGACAACAGCAAGGCGATGCTGATCACCAGGGGACTGGCCGAGATGACCCGCCTCGGCATGGCGCACGGCGGCAACCCCCTGACCTTCTCTGGTCTGGCCGGCATGGGTGACCTCGTCGCGACCTGCATGAGCCGCCAGTCACGCAACCGCCACGTCGGCGAGCAGCTGGGGCGGGGTCGGTCGCTGGACGCGATCACCGCGGAGATGAACATGGTGGCCGAGGGCGTGAAGTCGTCGGCGGCCATCCTCACCATCGCCGAGGAGCGCGGCGTCGAGATGCCCATCGTCGCGCACGTGGTCAAGGTGGTCCGCGACGGCATGGATCCGAAGGACATGGTGCGCGCGTTGATGGCCCGCGACCCTAAGGCCGAGTTCTATGGACTGGAGGGTGGCCCGTGACGACCCGCATCCGCGTCCTCGTGCTGTTCGGCGGCCGCTCCGCCGAACACGAGGTGTCGTGCTTGTCCGCGCGCTCGGTGCTGGCCGCGCTGGACGACGAGCGCTACCTCGTAACCACTGTCGGCATCACGAGGGAGGGCCGCTGGACGCTGGTCGCCGGGGTCGGCGACACCGCCCCCGGCGTCCTGCCGAGTGTGCCCGATGGTGGCGACACCGTGGGACTTGTGCAGACCCGCAAGGGCCCCCGGCTGGTGCGCTTCGTCGACGGGTTCAACGGCGAGGAGGTGGGTCCGGTGGACGTCTGCTTCCCCGTGCTGCACGGTCCCTACGGCGAGGACGGGACGGTGCAGGGGCTGCTCAGCTCGTGCGGCGTGCCCTATGTCGGCGCCGACGTTGCGTCCTCGGCGGTCGGCATCGACAAGCGGCAGATGAAGAACGTGTTCTCCGCGCGAGGTCTGCCCCAGGTGGACTACCTGGCTGTGCGCCGCCAGCTGTGGGACGCCGATCGCGGCGCGGTGCTCGATGACATCGAAGCGGCGCTGTGCTACCCGCTGTTCACCAAGCCGGCGCGGCAGGGGTCGTCGATCGGCATCCGCAAGTGCACGTCGCGTGGTGACCTGATCGAGGGGATCGACGAGGCGTTCGGATTTGACCGGGTGGCGATCGTCGAGACCGGCCTTGAGGGGGTGCGCGAGGTCGAGTGCGGGGTGATCGGTAACAGCGACATCGAGGTCACACCGCCAGGCGAGATCACCACGACCCGCGAGTTCTACGACTTCGAGGGCAAGTACCTCGACGACGAGTTGGTGCTGCGTTGCCCCGCCGACCTGCCCGCCGAGGTCGCTGAGACATGCCGGCGCTACGCCCGCGAGGCGTATCTGGCCATAGGGGCGCGGGGTATGTCGCGGGTCGACTTCTTCTACGTCGAGGCGACCGGACAGGTGCTGGTCAACGAGATCAACACCATCCCTGGGTTCACGCCGGTGTCGATGTTCCCCTACGTGTGGCGGACCCAGGGCTTGGAGTACCCGGCGTTGATCCGGCGGCTGCTGGACCTGGCCTTGGACGCCGCGCGCAGCGAGGCCCGCTACGCCCCTTGAGCCGGCGCCCTACCGCCAGCGCCTGCTTGAGCGCGGGCGGGCTTGGTGCGGACTGGCTAGAGGTGCACGACCGGGCACGTCAGGGTCCGGTCGATGCCATCGATCGCCTGGATGCGAGCCACCACCAGTCGGCCGAGTTCGTCGACGTCGTTGGCCTTGGCCCGCACGATCACGTCGTAGGGCCCGGTGACGTCCTCGGCGGCCTCGACGCCCTCGATATCGGACACCGCCGCGGCGACCTGCGCCGCCTTGCCGACCTGGGTCAGGATCAGGATGTACGCCGAGACCACCGTGGATGTCCTTTCGCTCGCTGGGATCGCGGCAGCCTAACGGGCGCTAGTTGCGCCCGCGATACTGGCTGCCGGTCCTCATGTAGCGAAGCGGTAGGACGCACGATTATGACCGAGCGGGAGTTTGACCTCATCCGGCGGCTCGCGCCGTTCCTGGCGCAGGACGGCGACGGGCTGATCGTCGGGCATGGCGACGACGCCGCCGTCGTCGAGGTCGGTGGCCGCGGGGTGTGCATCGCCGTGGACGTCCTCGTCGAGGGCGTGCACTTCCGCCGCGACCTGTCCTCGCTGGGTGACGTGGGGTGGAAGGCCGTCGCCGTCAACGTCAGCGACATCGCCGCCATGGGTGCTGCACCGACGGTCGCGGTGGTCGGACTGTGCCGGCCGTCAGACGTGCCCGCCGCCGACGTCGAAGCCCTGTATGCCGGGATGGACGAAGCCTGCCGGCGCTGGGGTCTGCGCCTGGTGGGTGGCGACACCGTCGCCGCCGACGCGCTGGCGCTGTCGGTGACCGTGCTCGGTGACGTGGATGTCGCCAGGGCGGTGCGCCGCTCCGGGGCGAGTCCCGGCGAACGGCTGTTGGTGGTGGGGACGCTCGGCGGGCCGGCCGCCGCCCTGGCGCAGGACCGCAAAGGCTTGCAGCCCGACGAGCTGCTGCTGGCGCTGCACCGCCGGCCCGAGGCGCACGTCGAGGCGGGAGGCCGTCTGGCCGAGCTCGGGGCCACGGCGATGATCGACGTCTCTGACGGCCTCGGCGCGGATCTCGGCCATGTCTGCGCGGCGTCGGATGTCTCCGCGACGGTCCACGCCGACGCGCTACCCGTCGCCGACGGCGTGGTTGCGGCG
>Ga0136616_10000596_pt1 | contig 17568 bp, 14 predicted proteins | sample AntDrymUQ2992106_2_FD_106648 | JGI IMG/M metagenome (GOLD analysis project Ga0136616, IMG submission 106648) | Polar desert sand microbial communities from Dry Valleys, Antarctica - metaG UQ299 (21.06) | ecosystem: Environmental > Terrestrial > Soil > Desert | place: Antarctica: Dry Valley...
CGGAACGTGTCGCACATGACGGCGAGCTCGTCCGTGCGCCGCGCTCCCAGCGAGCGCTCGACGAGCCCCGGCTGCGGGCCGTGCGGCAGCCCGCTGGGATGCAGGGTCATCGCTCCCGGGCCAACGCCCGCTCGCGAGCCGAACTCGCCGTCGACGTAGTAGATGAGCTCCTCGGACTGCAGGTTCGAGTGGTGATAGGGCAGCGCCACGGCGAGAGGGTCCCAGTCGAGCTCGCGCGGGCAGAACGAGCAGATCACGAAGTTCGGGCCCTGAAAGGTCTGGTGGACCGTCGGCGGCTGGTGCAGGCGCCCGGACTTCGGCTCATAGTCGTGGATGTTGAAGCGGTACGGATAGACGTAGCCGTCCCAGCCGGCGACGTCGAACGGGTGATGGTGCAGGACGAAGCGCTGGTGGCCGCGGCGCGCGCGCACGATCAGCTCGTGCTCGCCCGCGTCGCGGTGCGTGCGCAGCGCTGCCGGCGGGTGGAAGTCGCGCTGCGAGTACGGCGCATGCTCGAGCAGCTGGCCGTAGCGGTTGCGATAGCGGTTGGGCGTCTCGATCTCGCCGGGGGTGTGGAAGGTCAGCCACGTCTGCGGGCCCTCGTCCATCCGCACCCGGTAGGTCGTGCCGCGCGGGATCACGACGTAGTCGTGGCGCGCGTAGGGCAGCGTTCCGAAGATCGTCTCGACCACGCCCGAGCCCTCATGGACGAACAGGACCTCGTCGCCTTCGCCGTTGCGGTAGAAGGCGCCGAGCTCGTGCGCGGGCTTGCAGATCGCGATCTCGACATCGTCGTTGAACAGCAGCACGCGTCGGCCGAAGACGGGGTCGCCGGCGGGGGCCAGCGACGCGGTCTCGGTCAGCCGGTGCACGTGTGCGTCCGGGATCCATTCCTCCAGCGCGATCGCGCTGAACGCCCCGACCTCCGCGACATCGCACGGCGAGCGCAGGTGATAGAGGATCGACTCGTTGCCCGAGAAGCCCTCGTAGCCCATCACCTCCTCGACGAGCAGCCGGCCGTCCTCGTCGCGAACCTGCGTGTGGCGCTTGGCCGGCACGTCGCCCATCGACACGTAGCGCATCAGTCCTAACTCCCGTCCACTAGAGATTGCCCCGCAGAGCCTGCTCGCGCTCGATCGCCTCGAACAGCGCCTTGAAGTTGCCCTCGCCGAAGCCGCGCGCGCCGTGGCGCTCGATGATCTCGAAGAACAGCGTGGGCCGGTCGCCGAGCGGCTTGGTGAAGACCTGCAGCAGGTAGCCCTCGTCGTCGCGGTCCACGAGGATCCCGAGGCGGCGCAGGTCGTCGATCGACTCGTCGATCTCGCCGACGCGATCGGACAGCCCGGCGTAGTAGGAGTCCGGCGTGCGCAGAAACCGCACGCCGCGGGCGGCGAGCTCGGTCACCGTCGCGACGATGTCGATGCTCGAGACCGCGATGTGCTGCACGCCCGGACCGCCGTAGAACTCGAGGTACTCGTCGATCTGCGAGCGCCGCGAGCTGACGGCGGGCTCGTTGATCGGGAACTTCACGCGGCCGTCGCCGCTCGTCACGACCTTCGACATGAGCGCCGAGTACTCCGTCGAGATCGCCTCGTCGGAGAAGTGGACGAGCTCGCGCATCCCGAAGACGTCCTCGTAGAAGCGCACCCAGCGGTCCATCGCCCCCAGCTCGACGTTCGCGACGACGTGGTCGATGCCGGCGAGCAGCCGCGGCTGCGACGGATCGCCCGCGTGCGCCACCTCCGCGAAGCCCGGCAGGTACGGGCCGTCGTAGCCGCCGCGCTCGACGAAGCGGTGCGCGGTGTCGCCGTAGGCGGCGATCTCCGCGAGACGCACGGTGCCGTGCTCGTCGTAGAGGTCATACGGCGCGAGCAGGCCGCGCGCGCCGCGAGCGGTCGCCTCGCGATAGGCGGCGGCGGCGTCGGGCACGCCGAGCGCGATGACCTTGACGCCGTCGCCGTGCGCGCGGTGGTGTGCGGCGACGTCGCTGCCTGCGACGAGGGTGCCGGTCAGCACGAGGCGGATGCGTCCCTGCACGAGCACGTGCGAGGTGCGATCGCGCAGCCCGGTCTCGAGGCCGGCGTACGCGACCTCGGTGAAGCCGTAGGTGTGCGTGAGGACGTGCGCTGCCTGGGCGGCGTTGCCGACGTACAGCTCGAGGTGGTCGATGCCGTGCAGCGGCATGTGGTCGCGCGCGTCCGGCGCGTGGGGGAGGCGGTCAGGCGACAGCGTGCTCATGGCGCAGCTCCTCGATCGAGTCATCGGTGCAGGTGTCGAAGAAGCCGCCGACGACGGCTTCTATCTCTGCGACGGACTCCGCCCGGTACAGGACCGGCTGGTAGGCGGTGATGTCGTAGTCGGCGGTGCCCATCTCGCCGACGTCCAGCGGGCGCAGGCCCATCGCGCGGAACTGCTCGATCTCGCCGTAGCTCGACAGGATCCCGGCGCCGTAGGCGCGCAGCTCGCCGTCCTCGACGACGACGCCGAACTCCAGCGTGAACCAGAAGACGCGCGACAGGAAGCGCAGGCTCTCGATGTCGCGCAGGCGCTGCGCCGCGGCGCCCGCGCGGCGGTGCAGCTCGCCGAACGTCGGCGTCGCGAGCAGGTGCCCGTGGCCGACCACCTCGTGGATGATGTCCGGCTCCGGCGTGTACAGCGGCAGCGCGGGATGGCGGACGTACTGCGTGGAGTGAAACGTGCGGTCGGCCAGCGCCGTGTAGAACGTGCGCAGGTCGACGAGCCCCGCCGCGGGCACGTAGCGCCAGCGGCTGCAGCCGACGAGGCGGGCGGAGACCTCGTCGAGGCTCGGCACGCTGTCCGAGGGCAGCGCGAGGCGCTCCAGCGCGTCGCGGTACTCGACGACGGCGAGGCGCTCGTGCAGTGGGGCGAGCTCGCGGCAGACGGTGCGCCAGACCTCCTGCTCGTCGTCGTGGTAGTCGATCGGCGGCGCGGGCTCGCCGGGGCGCCAGCGCAGAGCGGCCGCGGCGATCTCGTTGCGCCGGCGGCGGTAGGCGGGGTCGCCGGCGCCGGGGTGGCCGGCGAACAGGTGCACGACGACCTGGCCGTCGTCGGCGGCCGTCACGGGGGAGTAGAGCTGGGCCTCTTCGAACACGGGACATCCTCTCTGATGCCTGTAGCGTGCTCGAGCGCGCGGCGCTTTACAAGTCTGATCAGCCGCACCGGTCAATCACGTCAGGTTCTCCGCCGTGACATCTGAAACACTGGTCAATATGACCATTGATCGGCTCGATGCTCGGCTCATCGCGACGTTGCGCCGGTTTCCACGCGTCGGCCTGCTGGAGGTCGCGCGGCAGCTCGGTGTCGCGCGCGGCACGGCGCAGGCCCGGCTGGCCAAGCTCGAGGCGCGTGGCGTCATCACCGGCCACGGTCCCGAGGTCGATCCGGCGGCGATGGGCTATCCGATCAGCGCGTTCATCCTCGTCGAGCTCGCCCAGGGTCAGCTCGCCGACGCGGTCGCCGTCATGGAGGCGATCGCAGAGCTGCTCGAGGCGGACGCGATCAGCGGACCGCAGGACCTCATCTGCCGCGTGGTTGCGCGTGATACCGAGCATCTGCAGGAGATCGTCAACGAGCTGCTGGCGACGCCCGCGATCCGCCGCTGCACGAGCTACATCGTTCTGACGCGGCAGGTTCCCCCGCGAACCGCGCCGTTGATCGAGGCGGCCGCGCTGCCACGGGGCGCGTGACCGCCGCAACCCGCCGCCTGCGCCTGTACCTTCGCATCCGGTGAACCGCTTCGTGCCCCTGCTCGCCTGCTGCGCTTCCATGCTCCTGGCACCGGCGGCCGCCGAGGCGATCGCGCCGCAGGAGGCGATCCGGCTGCTGAACATGCAGCGCGCCGCAAACGGGATCCCGGGCGATCTCGTGCTGTCGCCCAGCCTCTCTGAGGGCTGCTCGAAGCACAACAACTACATCCAGGCCAACGGCGGCAGCCTGGTCCACGGCGAGGACCCGGGCAAGCCCGGCTACACGCCCGAGGGCGCCGGTCAGACGCTCGACTCCGGCGGTGCCGAGGCGCTGTCGCGGCTCCTGCAGTGGTCGGACACGACGAACCCGTGGACGCTCGCGCCGCTGCAGCAGTACCTCGTCTTCGACCCGGAGGCGGCGGTCGCCGGCTACAGCGACGACCACGCGATCGCGTGCGCGCGCCTGCGCGGCGGCCGCGCACCGGCGACCGCGCCGCAGTTCCACAGCCTGCCCGGATCGGGTCGCACCGGGGTCCCGACATCAGAGCTCAACCGCGACGATCCCTACCTGCCCCAGCAGCTCGTCGACGTCCCCGGCGGGATCGTGACCGGGCCGAACATCCTGCTCTACACGCGCGGTTTGCGCGGCAGCCTGCCGCTGCGCGCATCGTCGTTCTCGATCGCGGGGCCGCAGGGTCCCGTGGAGGCGCGGCTGGTCACCGAAGGCACGACGAACGCGATCGGCAGCGGCGCGTCGTTTCGCGGCGGTGGCGTGCTGGTACCGATCGCGCCGTTGCGGCCGTTCGCGGACTACGTCGTGCGCGTGGTGTGGCACCGCGATGCCGACGGCGCGCTGCCGGCGACCGACGCCGAGCAGGTCGTCGCGTTCGAGACGGCTCCGCTGGCAAACCCGATCGACGTCACGATCCGCTCCGAGCGCGACACCAGCGTCATCGCGGTCTCGTCGCCGGCACCGAACCCGACGCTCGTCGTCAGCGGTCCCGGCGAGCGCGTGGCGAACCGGCCGCTGACGGCGGGATCGATCCGCTACAAGGGCCTCGAGCCCGGTCCCTGGACGGCGTGCGCGACCTCCGGCGGCAAGCCGGTGGGCTATGTGCAGGCCTCGGTCTGCAAGCCGTTCACGGCATTCGGGTCGGTCGCGCTGAAGATCGCGCGCAGGCGCGGCCGGAAATCGGCGGTCATGACCGTTCCGCGCATCGTGTCCCAACGCATCGCGCGCGTGACGATCACGCGCTCCAGGCGCTCATGCCCGCGCGGGTCCGGCGGCCGGGGCTGCACCCGCAGGCCCGTCGGCCGGGCCGATCGCTTTCGCGTCCTGCTGAAATCGCCGGTCACCAGCCTGCCGCTGCCACGCCGCAGGCCCGGCATACGGCTCTCGGCGCGCGTCATGCTGCCGGGCTTCAAGGTCGGCCAGGGGAGTTACCTGCCGACCGACGTCAGGCGCTCCTGGGGCTGACGGCTGCGCGCTACGCGGCCGGGGCGGCGCTGCAGCCGCGGCGCACCGCGGCGGCGGTCACCCAGCTGCGGAAGCGATAGCCGTCGGCGTCGGGATGCACGCCGTCGCGCAGGCCGACGGTGCCCTTGGCGACCATGCGATCCCAGTTGACGATCGTCAGGCGGTCGTCACGTCGCGCCTCCTGGCGCAGCACCCGGTTGAGGCCGTGGTAGTCGCCCTTGCGCCGCGGGCGCATGATCGCCGGCCACACGACGCATGCCTCGGACGGCAGCACGCTCAGCGTGCGGCGCACCCGGTCGGCGAACACGCCGGCATCGGCGCCGTCGTTGGTGCCCAAACTCATGACGATCGTCTGCGGCGCGTACTGCTTGAGGGCGATGCGCAGCGCCCGCATGCCCTGCGGGGTGGTCCATCCCGCCTTGGCGGCGAAGGTGATCTCGCGATCGGAGATCATCTGCCCGAGGAAGGGCATCATCCCGACCGCCAGGGAGTCGCCCACGATCAGCACCTGCGCCGCGTCGGCGTGCGCCAGCGAGGGGCCCACCGGCCAGGGCTCGGCCAGGGCGCCGATCGCGAGGATGCAGCACAGGCAGACGATCGTGATCAGGATCGTGCTGCGCACCGCGCGCACTACAGCACGCCCGGGCCGGCCGCGCCACCGGCCTGGCGTCTTGGACGTTCGTTCGGGCGCCCGGCGGCCGGTCGCGTCGCGCACGCCATACGATGGGCCGCGCGCCGCGTTCGCCGGCGGCGAAGGCGAGCCGCGAGGAGCTCTCATCGATTACACGGTCAAGCTCGAGGATGGTCCAGGACGCGCCCAGAACGAGGAGGCGTTCACCGTCACGTTCGAGGACGGGCGCACGGAGCGCTTGCGCCTGCACGACTACGAGCGCGTGTACGCCATACCCGGCCTCTACGAGGAGATCGTCCAGAACCAGCTGCAGTGCCAGTCGCCCGCGAAGCTCGCGGCGGTGCTGGCGAGCGTCGCCGAGCTCGGGGGCCGCTCGCCGCAACTGCTGCGCGTGCTCGATCTCGGCGCGGGCAACGGGATCGTCGGCGAGGAGCTTCGCGCGCTCGGCGTCGAGGTGCTCGTCGGCACCGACAGCGCCGGGACGGCGGGCGAGGCGACCGCTCGCGACCGGCCCGGCCTCTACACGTCCTACCTCGTCGGCGACGACACCGGCGAGCCCGAGCTCGGCACCATTGTGCGCGAGCTGGGCTTGAACTGCATCGTCTGCGCGGGTGCGCTCGGATTCGCGCACATCGAGGCGCGCTCGTTCATGGAGCTGTGGGATCTGTTGCCGCCCGGGGCGTTGTTCGCGCTGACGGTCCACGAGGACCTCGCGCAGCCCGGAGCGAGCGACATCGGCGACGAGCTCCAGACGCTTCGCTGCGCGGACTCGGGGACCGAGATCGTCGTCTGGGAGCGCTTTCGCCACCGGATGTCGGTCGCGGGCGCGCCGATCCACTACATCGCCGTGGGAGCGCGCAAGCGCGACTGAGCGCGAGCGCGTTGCAGCGGTCGTGGCGAATAGATCTCGCAGAGCGGTACTTTCGCGCCACGATGTGACTTCGCGCGCGGTGTGGAGCGCTGGTGTTGTGAGATCGCGCTTGCTCAGCCGCGGGCGCGCAGGCGGCGGCTGACGGCCGTCGGCTCGCCGACGGTGGCCGTGGCGACGATCTGCAGCGTCAGCGTCAGCCCGCGGCGGCGCTTCATCGCCCTGCGCATCCGCGCGACCTGCGCACGCGAGAGCGTCAGGCGCACGATCCGCGCCTCGCCCGCCGGCACCCTCGCCTCGTCCGCGCGCAGGCTCACCGAGACCGCGCGCTTGCGCCCGGGCGGCTTGCCGCGCTCGGTCACGGTTCCGCTCGCGCTCACCGTGCAGACGGTGTCGCAGCCGACGCGCAGCGGCAGCACGCGCGTCGTGAACAGGCCTTCCGCGCGCAGCACGCGAACGCTCACCTGCGGGCCCAGCGGCGTCGGCAGCGTCGGCAGCTTCGGCGGCGGCGGCCTGCCGAGCGGGCCGAGGCCGGCGCAGGCGACCGCGGGCGGTGCGGCGAGCGCGAACTGCTGGACGCGGTTGTTCTGCGTGTCGGTGACGGTCAGCGTGCCGTGGCAGTCGACGCTGACGCCGGTCGGATTGATGAACTGCCCCGGGCCGATGCCGCGCTGGCCGAACGTCAGCAGCCGCTCGCCGTTGGGCCCGAACTGCTGCACGCGGTTGTTGCCGCGGTCTGCGACCCACAGGTTGCCGGCCGCGTCGAGCGTGATCTGCGCCGGGGCGGCGAGCTTGCCGAGCGTCCTGCCGCGCCCGCCGAACTCGGCGATCTCCTCGCCGGCGGCGTCGAGCACGCGGATGTGGCGCCTGTCGTTGACGTAGGTCCGCGTGCTGTCGGGCGAGACCGCGATCCCGACCACGGGACCGACGCCGGTGCGCGCGCCGAGATAGTCGCCGGCCGTCGTGAAGCGCGCGATCCGCTCGTTGCCCGTATCGGCGACCGAGATCGTCCCGCCGGCGGAGATCGCGAGCGCCGACGGGTCAAGCAGCCGGCCCGGACCGCGGCCCTGCGAGGCGATCGTACGTCGCGGCAGGCCGGTCGCGCGGTCGAACACGATGATGCGCGCCCGGCGCTGGTCGAGCACGTACGCGGTGCCGGCGGCGTCGAATGCGACGGCGACCGGATTGGGCAGGATCGTCGGCCCTGGCGCCGGCGAGCCCCAGACGGCGGCGATCGAGCCGTCGGGGTTCAGCAGCTGGATGCGGCCGTTGACGGCGTCGGCGACGGCGCGGTGGCCCGCGGCGTCGGCGCTGACGCCGAGCGGGTTGTTGAACTGGCCCGTGCCACGGCCCGACGAGCCGAACGAGCGCAGCAGGCTACCGCCGCGGTCGAAGACGTCGATGCGGTCGTTGCCGGTGTTCGTCACGTACAGCATGCCCGCCGCGTCGACCGCGATCGCCCGGGGATAGGCGAGCTTGCCGGGCCCGTCGCCATAGGAGCCCCAACGAGCCTTGTAGCGGTAGTCCTGCTTCGGGCCGAAGCGCATCACGCGATGGTTGAGGTCGTCGGCCACGAAGACGCGGCCGGAGCCGTCGACCGCCACGCCGAAGGGGAAGTTGAACTGGCCCGGACCGAAGCCCGGCCCGCTGCCGAAGGCGCGCAGGTAGCGACCGCCGGTGTCGAACACGGCGATCCGGTGGTGCTTGTCGTCGGCCACGAGCAGCCGCTGACCGCTGACCGTCAGGCCGCGCGGATAGGCGAGCTGCCCGGGTGAGACGATCTCCGCGCCGTTGGAGCCGTCGAGGTTGAAGCGCTGGATGCGATCGTTGAAGCTGTCGGAGACGAAGAGCTGGCCGCCTGACACGGCGAGGCCGCCTCCGGCCGGCGCGTCGTGACCGCCGCCGGCGCCGAAGCGGAACTCGCCGACCGCGTCGCCGCCGCGCCCGAAGGATCCGACGAGCCTGCCGGAGGCGTCGAAGCGGTCGATCCGGTTCGTGCCCTCGGCGACGAACAGCGTGTCGTCGGGCGCGACGGCGATCGCGCCGACCGACCCGAGCTCCCCGGGACGGATGCCCGCGACGCCCACCTCGCGCACGAACGCTCCACGCGCGTCGAAGACCTGCACGACGCTCGAGGACTGGTCGGCGACGTACACCGAGCCGTCGGGGCCGATCGCGACCGACTGCGGAAAGCGCAGCACGCCACCGCCGCGCTGGCCGATCTCAGAACCCGACAGGTATGGGCAGGCCGGCTGTGCGCCGGGGCAGTCGACGGCGACCGCGGGCCCGGCCCCGACGGCGAGCGCGGCTGCCGCGGCGAAGATCGCCGAGGCGCCGGCGAGCAGGCGCTGCGCGCGGCGGGCGTGGCGCTGCGAGGGCGTGGCCATCGTCGATGCAAACACGCCGCGCGACGATAGTCGCGCTCGCTCGCGCTGCCTGCACGAACGCGTGCGCTGCCTGCCGCACGCAGGGCGTTGTATGGGCGACGTCTTGCACCACGCGATCGTGGCCTTCGCCGAGCGCTGCGCCGACCAGAACGTGGCCGACTTCGGCGCGCTGCGCCACGCGGTCGCGAGCGGGCGGGTGCAGGCCGCGGAGGGGTAGCTGCGGCGCTTACCGACGCCGCAACGCCCGCGCCAGCGCCGGCATGCGCGCTCCGCGCAAGGCAGCCTTCGCCGCGGCATGCCCCGGGACCCCGTGCACGGCGCCGCCGGGAAACGCCGACGCGCTGCCGAGGTACAGGCCGCGCAACGGCGTGGCGTAGGGGCTCAGCGTCGGCAGCGGGCGGAAGATCAGCTGGTCCATCGCGTAGCTGCCGCCGCCGACGTCGCCGCCGACGAGGTTCGCGTTGCGCGCCTGCAGGTCGGCGGGCGCCATCAGGTGCCGCGCGAGGATGCGATCGCGAAAGCCCGGGGCGAAGCGCTCGATCTGGCGCTCGACCACGTCGGCGAAGGCCTCGCGCTCGCGCTCCCAGTCGACGCCGGGCGGGGTGTGCGTGTAGGCCCAGACGGTGTGCTTGCCCGCCGGCGCGCGCGTCGGGTCGGCGATCGACTGCTGGCCGCAGAGCAGGAACGGCTGCTCGGGAAGCTGCCCGCCCGCGACCTCGTGCAGCGCGCCGCGCAGCTCGGCGACGGTGCCGCCGACGTGCACGGTCCCGGCCCGGCGCGCGTCGTCGTTGGCCCACGGGATCGGCGCGTCGAGCGCCCAGTCGAGCTTGACCGTCTGCGGGCCGTAGCGAAAGCGCAGCGCGCGGCGCATGTACGCGTCGCCGAGCGCGTCGCCGGCCATCGCGACGAGGCTGTGCGGGGTCGTCGTCGCGACGACGATCCGCGTCTGGATCGTGTCGCCGCCCGCGAGCGTGACGGCGCTGACGCGGCCGTGCCGGGCGTGGATGCGCTCGGCGCCGGCCGACGTGCGCGTGTGGCCGCCGTGCTCGTGCAGGCATGCGGCCAGCGCATCGGCCACGCGCCCTGCCCCGCCCTCGGCGCTCGGCCAGCCGACGGCGTGGCCGAGCAGGTTGAGGTAGACGCCGGAGATCGCGCTGCCGGCGGCGTCCAGCGGGGCGTCGCCGTGCAGCGAGGATCCGTACAGCCAGGCGGCGCCCTCGCCGCGGAAGACCTCGCCCGCGAGCGCCTCGGCGGAGCTCAGCAGCAGCCGCGCGAACTCCAGCGAGCCCTGGAGCTTCAGCCCGGCGACGAGCTTCAGCGGGCCGGTCGTGGGCGGAAAGCCGGCGAGCATCGTCGCGCGCACCGCATCCCAGTGGCGCAGGTAGGGCTCGACGAGCGCCTGCCAGCGCTGGCCGTCGCCGGCGGCGAGCCCGTCGAGGTTCGTCCGTGTGCGAACGAGGTCGCGCGACAGGACGACCGCCCGGCCCGCGGGCAGCGGGTGGACCATCGCCAGCTCGGGATGGATCCAGCGCAGGCCGTGGCGACCGAGCTCGAGCTCCGCGAGCACGGGCGACGCGACCGCTGCCGGGTGCACCGCCGAGAAGACGTCGTGATGAAAGCCCGGCAGCGTCAGCTCCTCGGTCGCCAGCGCCCCGCCGAGCGCCGGCGCGGCCTCGGCGAGGAGCACCGAACGGCCGCCGCGCGCGAGCGTGATCGCGGCGACGAGCCCGTTGGGGCCCGAGCCGACGACGACCGCGTCGTAGCGCTCGCTCATCGCGAACCGGTCGCGAGCGCGATCTGGACGAGCATGCTCGAATCCTCGCGACCGTTGCCCCAGAAGGCCTCCTGCGCCTGGCGGCCCGCACTGCGGTACGCCCCCTCGAGCGTCAGCGGCATGTCGTCCCAGGTGCCGGCGGCGCGCAGATACGCCCGACCGTCGCGCTCGTAGAGCAGCAGGCGGTTGACCCCCCGTCCCATGAAATGCCCCTCGTGCGTCGTCAGCTCGAGCGCCAGCACGGCGTGCGCGTCGTCGGGCACCGGCGGCGGCTGGTCGCGCCCGAGGCGGACCATCCTGTCGTTGAGCTGCGCGACGTAGGCATCGAGCTGCTCGGCGTGCTCGGCGCGGGTCAGCAGCGTCGTCGCCGTGACGTAGCCGCGCACGACGGCCGGCGTGCGCGGTGTCAGCGCGGTGATGACCTCGATCTCGAACGTCTGCCCGGCCAGCCCGCGCGAGCGCACGGCGGTGAAGCGCCCGATGTCCGTGCCGAAGTCCGGCCAGCGCTCGGGCCGCGACAGCGCGCCGGCGACGCCGTCGCAGGACGTGACCGGGACGGGCTCGTAGGTGTGCCAGACCTGCTCGCGGGAGGGGCGCTCGGGCGGCGTCGGCTCGCCGAGCTTGGCATGGCGCAGGCGCAGCTCGGGCCGGTAGGCGTCGCGCTCCTCGCGCGTCTGGAACACGATGCCGTGCGCGCGCCGTTCGCCGTCGCCCCAGGCCTCGGGAAACCAGGAGCCCAGCAGCCGCTCGGAGCCCGCGAAGAGCTGGTCGCGGTCCAGCGTGCCGCGCGGGGTGCGGCTGCCGTCGAGAAAGCGCTCGCGTCCGAATGCGCGGTGAAAGGCCGCCACGTCGGGGGCGTGCAGGCGGCGGTGGCCGAGGCGCTGCCAGCGCGTCGTGAGGATCGCGAACGCGACGCGCAGGTCCTCGACATCGCGCAGCTGCGGGTTGCGAGCGAAGTAGGCGGCGTTGAGGAAGTCCGTCACCCAGCCTGCCGCGTCGGGAGCGCTGATCGACGTGCCGGTCATGCGCACGACCCAGACCGTCGGCGACTGCCAGGCGCGCCGCGCGGCCATCGCCACGCCGACCGCGCCGAGCGTCGCACCGGCGTTGCGGGCGGCATGTCTCATCGCCGCCTGAGCCTACTTCCCCGTCGCGCTGAGCCCGCTGCCCGCCCGGCGCACAGCCGGGCGAGCGACGGGGATGACCGCCGCGTCCGTGCGGGCGGTCATGCGCTCGTCGGGCGACTGGACGGCTGTCTGAATCGCTGCACGCGCCCGCTCGGCGGATGTTCTATCCAGGGGAGGCTCCGGATCAACCGATGGATGGCCAGGCAGGTCTGACAGAAGGGGAGTAACGGTGGCGAGTACACGTGTGTCGGGTCCGGCCCCAGCCGCCTCCGAGCAGCTGACGGTGCACGTGCTGTGGATCACGGCCGGCCTGTCCTGCGACGGGGAATCCGTCGCGATGACAGCCGCGACGAACCCGAGCATCGAGGACCTGCTCGCGGGCGTCATTCCTGGCAGCCCGGCGATCGTGCTGCACAACCCGATGCTCGCCTTCGAGAACGGCGACGAGTTCATGCAGGCCTGGTACGACGCCGAGGACGACCGGCTCGACCCGTTCATCCTCGTGCTGGAGGGTTCGATCGCCAACGAGCGTCTCAGCGGGGAGGGGCACTGGACCGGCTTCGGCGTCGACGCGTTCGACGGCCAGCCGATCACTGCCAACGAGTGGATCGACCGCCTGTCGCCGAAGGCGGCGGCCGTCCTGGCCGTGGGCACGTGCGCGACCTACGGCGGCGTTCCGGCGATGCGCAACAACCCGACCGGTGCCATGGGGCTGCCCGACTATCTCGGCTGGGGCTGGAAGGCGCGCTGCGGCCTGCCGATCGTGTGCCTTCCGGGGTGCCCGGCACAGCCCGACAACATCACGGCGACGCTGCTGGCGCTCGTGCTCTTTCTCGGCGGTCTGGCGCCCGCCCCCGAGCTCGACGAGCAGCTGCGTCCCAAGCCGTTGTTCGAGCGCACGGCGCGCGAGGGCTGCAGCCGCGCCGGCTTCACGGAGCAGGGACTCTTCGCGACGACCTACGGCAACGACTCGCGCTGCCTCGTCAAGCTCGGCTGCAAGGGCCCGATCGCCAAGTGCAACGTGCCCCAGCGCGGCTGGATCAACGGCGTCGGCGGCTGCCCGAACGTCGGCGGCATCTGCATTGGCTGCACGATGCCGTCCTTTCCCGACAGGTTCATGCCGTTCATGGATCCCGATCCCTGGGGCAATGCCGCTGCGAACTTCCAGCGCTTCACGTACGGGCCGCTGTTCCGGCACTTCCGCAAGCGCAACCTGCTGCTGAAGTACGAGCGCGAGCCCGCCTGGCGGGCTCCCGCCGCCGAGCTGGACGCAAGCTACGACAAGCACTGGTGATCGATGGTCACGCTCGGCGAGATCGTGCGGTGGATCGTCTACCGCAGCCGGGCCGCCTACTTCCGCCTGCTGCGCCGCCTACTGCGCGGCGACCGGCTGCTCGGAGGCTCCGAGCGCAGGTTCCGCGCGCTGCTGGAGTCCGCGCCGGAGGCGATGGTGATCATCGACGGGCACGGGCACATCGCGCTCGTCAACGCCCAGGCCGAGCGATTGTTCGGATACCGCCGCCAGGAGATCGTCGGCCAGGCGATCACCGAGCTCATCCCCAAGCGCTATCGCGATCAGCACCGCCGGCACATGAGGCGTACCTGAAGGAGCCGTCGACGCGCCCGATGGGTTCGGACCTCGAGCTCTTCGGGCGTCACCGGGACGGCAGCGAGTTTCCCGTCGAGATCAGCCTCAGCCCGCTGGAGACCGAGGAGGGACTGCTCGTCTCGGCGGCGATCCGCGACGTCACGCAGCGCCGGCGTGCGGTCGCCGAGCTCGCGGCCGCCGAGGAGCTGTTTCGCGGCGCCTTCGACGGCTCGCCGATCGGCATGGCGCTCACCGACGACGGGGGCATCGTCGTGCGCGTCAACAGCGCGCTCTCAGACCTCACGGGCAGGTCGGGCGACGAGCTCACCGGACTGCGCCTGGACGCTCTGGTGCATCCCGAGGAGCTCGGCTACGACCGCAAGGCGATCGCGCAGCTGATCGAGGGGCAGCGCAGCGAGTACAAGGTCGAGACGCGCTTCATGCACGTCTCGGGCGCTCCGATCTGGGTCACGATCCAGGCGACGATGATCCGCGACGACGACGGGCCCGCGCGGCGCTTCCTCGTGCAGGTGCAGGACGTCACGCACCGCCGCCGCTACGAGGAGAACCTGCACTACCTCGCGACCCACGACCCGCTGACTGGTCTGCACAACCGCTCGAGCTTCGCCGGCCAGCTCGACGCGCACGCCGACATCGTGCGCCGCTACGGCAGCGAGGGCGCGCTGCTGCTGCTCGACCTCGACCACTTCAAGTACGTCAACGACAGGCTCGGACATCAGGCCGGCGACCGGGTGATCGCTCGGGTCGCGACGGTGCTCGGGCAACGGCTGCGCCAGAGCGACGTGCTGGCGCGCCTCGGCGGCGACGAGTTCGCCGTGCTGCTGCCCAAGGCCGACGTCGCCGCGGCGAAGCGCGTCGCCGGCGATCTTCTCGCGGCGCTGCGCGCCGAGCGGATCCCGGTCCCCGGCACGGGCGACCGTACGATCGCGGCGAGCATCGGGGTCGCGATGTTCGAAAGCGCGGAGGGGCTGAGCGGCGAGGACGTGCTCGTCAGCGCCGATCTCGCGATGTACGACGCCAAGGAGGCGGGGCGCAACCAGCTCGCGCTGCACAGCACCGCGACCGGCGAGCAGCCGCAGGCGCTGATGCAGGGCAGGGTGACCTGGGCCGAGCGCATCCGCGTCGCGATCGACGAGGACCGCTTCGCGCTCATGGCCCAGCCGATCCTCGACCTGCGCACCGGGGTGGCGACGCAGTTCGAGGTGCTGCTGCGGATGCTCGACGACCACGGCGACCTGATCCCGCCGAGCGCCTTCCTGTCGACCGCCGAGCGCCTCGGCATGATCCAGGAGATCGACGCGATGGTCGTGGCGCGCGCGATCCGCGCGGTGGCCGGCGCCGGCGAAGCGATCGCCGACACGCGCGTGGAGATCAACATCTCCGGCGCGTCGATGGGCGACCGGCGGATGCTGCGCGTGATCGAGCGCGAGCTCGCCGAGACCGGCCTCGATCCGGCGCGCGTGATCTTCGAGATCACCGAGACAGCGGCGATCGCGAACATCGCCAAGGCGCGCGAGTTCAGCGACGAGCTCGCCAAGCTCGGCTGTTGCTTCGCGCTCGACGACTTCGGCGCGGGCTTCGGCTCCTTCTACTACCTCAAGCACGTGCACTTCGACATCCTCAAGATCGACGGCGAGTTCGTGCGCGACTGCTGCCACTCGCGCACCGACCGGCTCGTCATCCAGTCCGTCGTCGCAATCGCCCGCGGCCTCGGCAAGCAGACCGTTGCCGAGCACGTCGGCGACGACGCAACCGTCGCGCTGCTGCGCCGGCTCGGAGTGGACTACGGGCAGGGCTACTTCCTCGGCGAGCCGCGGCCGTTGGAGGTGTTTCTCTCAAGCCCTGCGAGCGTGCTGTCGATCGGAGGTGCATGATCGGTCGTCGTGGCCTCATTCCCCTGGGACCCCTGCTCGTCGCGGTGCTCGCGGCCGTCGCGGTCCAGTTGCTGGATGCGCAGCCATGAGCGGACGCTGACACGCTGCGCATCGCGAAGATGAAGATCGTCGACAACGCGCTCATGGTCCGGCGCGATGCAGGGCGGGGTCGGCATCGCAGCCGCCGTCGCGTTCGTCTTCGGCTCGTCGGTCCTGCTCGCCGAGCTCGTCAACGGCTCGGAGGGGGGTGGGCAGGCCACGACGAGCGGGCAAGGCCGCGCCGGGCGACGCGCAGCAGCGCCTACGATCGGGGTCGTGAGAGAGCGAGCCCGCGCGCTGCGCCGACGCATGATCGGGCTGACCGCGCCGCGCTCCGGGCTCGGGTCCCGCGGCCGGCGCTGGACAGCGCCGGCGGGCCTTGCCCTGGTTGCCGCATCCGTCCGCTGGCTCGTGAGCCATCGCCGCTCGCCCGCCGTCCGCAGCTGGCGTCCCGGCGGTGGCGTGCGCCGCGTCGCCGGCGGACTGTCGGTGCGCACCGCCGGCCACGGCGATCGCGTGCTCGTCCTGATGCACGGGCTCACCGCCAGCGGCGACTTCTTCGGAGCCCGCTATGACCAGCTCGCAGACGACCGGCAGCTCGTGATCCCCGACCTCCTCGGGTTCGGGCGATCGCTGGATGATCGCGGCGGTGGCTACTCGCTGACAGCCCAGCTCGCCGCTCTGGACCGCATGGCGCAGGAGCTGCAGCTCGACGGGCGGCCGATGACGCTCGCCGGCCACTCCTTCGGCGGGCTGCTCGCCGTGCATTGGGCGGCCCGCCGCGCCGACGTCGTGCGTGTCGTGTGCTTCTCGGCACCGCTGTACGCCGGCGCGGAGGAGGCGGATGCGCGGATCGCCGCGATGGGCCCGGTCGAGCGGCTGTTCGCGCCTCAGGGGATCGTGCCCAAGGCGATCTGCGGGTTGATGTGCCGGCAGCGCGCGATCGCCCAATGGATCGCCGTCGCGCTCGAACCGCGGTGGCCGGTGACGATCACGCGGATGGTGGTGCGGCACTCGTGGGCGTCCTACACCGGCGCGATGAACAGCGTGATCCGTGCCGGCGGATGGGAGGCATCGCTCGGCGCGCTCGAGGCGGCCGGCGTCCCGGTCCTACTGGCCGACGGGGCCCGCGACCCGGTACCGGTTCCCGGTCGCGCGAGCGAGCTCGCAGCCCGCCATCGCAACATCGCGCTGGCGACGCACGCGGGCGCCGGTCATCAGCTGCCGATCACCCATCCGGGCTGGTGCGTGGAGCTGCTCGTCAGCGGTCCTGCCAGGAGCAGACGTGCAGATGCCTGGCGCGCGTGAACTCTGATCCCGGGAAATGGTGACCGTAGCGGCGCTCGAACTCCGCGCGCGACAGGTAACGGTCGGAGGCGAGGTGCTCGAGCCACGCCGGGTCGGTGTTCAACCGGTACAGCTCGGCGGCGTCGCGTGGCCGGCGCCGTGCGTCGACCACAAGCGCCATCACGGCGAGCAGGCGAACCAGCCAGACGGGTCGCGGCGAGAGCCGGCCGACGACATCGGCGACGACCGCCGTACCGCCGGGGGCGACGAGCGACCGGACGTGGCACAGCGCGCGATCGAGATCGTCGATGTCGTGCAGCGCCGACGAGCAGAAGACCAGATCGAACCGGCCGTCGACGTCCAGCAGATCAGCGCTGCGATACACGACGTTGCCTGCGGGCCTGCGCCGCTGGGCCAGGTCGATCATCTGCTGGCTCAGGTCGACGGCGAGAACGTGGTCGTAGCGTTCGGCGATCACCGCCGCGTGGCGGCCGGCTCCGCAGGCGAGATCGACCGCCGTGGCCCCGCTGGGCGGCAGGCTGGCACGCAGCCACGGCTCGAGCGGATCTCCTCGAAGCGCCTCGCGGCGATCGTAGCTTCCGGCAAGCTCGTCGAAGCGACGGTCGCGCGGTCCCGATCGGTGAGCCCCCGGGGGAAGGCTCGACCCCCGGGCGCGGCTATTCGCCGGCACCGCCGATGTAGCCCTGCAGCGTGCGGACGCGTCCGCCGCCGACCAGCGCGCTCAGCACGGGGGAGGGCTCGTCGTCGCCGAACGGGAAGACGGCCAG
>Ga0136616_10000597_pt1 | contig 17562 bp, 15 predicted proteins | sample AntDrymUQ2992106_2_FD_106648 | JGI IMG/M metagenome (GOLD analysis project Ga0136616, IMG submission 106648) | Polar desert sand microbial communities from Dry Valleys, Antarctica - metaG UQ299 (21.06) | ecosystem: Environmental > Terrestrial > Soil > Desert | place: Antarctica: Dry Valley...
AGGCGCTGGCGCTCGGCTTCGACGCCGTCTGCACCGGGCACTACGCCCGCCTCGTGGACGGGCCACACGGGCGTGAGCTGCGCCGGGCGGTCGACCAGGGCAAGGACCAGTCCTACGTGCTCGGCGTGCTCGATGCCGGGCAATTGGCGAACGCGCTGTTCCCGCTCGGCGATTCGCTCAAGGTCGATGTGCGCGCGGAGGCGACCCGACGAGGCCTCGCGGTAGCGGCCAAGCCGGACAGCCACGACGTGTGCTTCATCCCCGACGGCGACACCGCCGGATTCCTCGCCCGGCGGCTCGGCCGCGCACCAGGTGAGGTCGTCGACGTCGACGGTGCGGTGGTCGGCGCCCACGACGGCGCGTACGGCTTCACCGTCGGTCAGCGGCGGGGTCTGCGCCTGACGCAGCCGGCGCCCGACGGCCGACCGAGGTACGTCCTTGGCGTGGAGCCGGTGCGTCGGCAGGTAACAGTGGGGCCGGCCGAGGCTCTCGACGTACGGGAGGTCGTGGGGGTGCGCCCGCGCTGGACCGGGCGCCCGCTGCACGGCCCGCGGCGCTGCCTTGCGCAGGTCCGCGCGCACGGGGAGGCGGTGCCGGCGACCGCGGCGCCCGCGGCCCAGGGGGTGCGGGTCGACCTGGACGTGCCGCTTCGCGGCGTCGCCGCCGGCCAGGCGGTCGTCCTCTACGACGGGGACCGGGTCATCGGCTCGGCCACCGTGTGCACCACTCGTTGACGGTGACCGGCACGAGGGTGCCCTGGCCGCCGGGCGCCGCGACGGGGGTGGGCTCGTTGCCCGGGACGGACGTCCGGGAGGGGACTCGGACGGTGTTCGGCGAGCTGCCGGATCTCCCCCACCTGCCCGAGCTGCCGGCCCGCGGCCCAGGAGCCGACATGATCGGGCGTACGGGCGCCCAGTTGGTCGGCCTGCACATCGACCTGCAGCCGGCCGGCTGGCGGCTCGTCGACCGCCCGTCGGGGGACGAGCGGCGGGCGCGCGCGACGCTCGCCCAGGACCTGGACGCGCTGGAGGAGTACGCCGCGGGCTACGCCGGTCCTCTCAAGGTGCAGCTGGCCGGGCCCTGGACCGTCGCCGCGGCGCTGGAGCTGCCCCGCGGCGGCAAGGTGCTCAGCGATCCAGGCGCCTGCCGTGACGTGGCCGTCTCCCTCGCCGAAACGGTCGCCGCACACGTCGGCGACGTACGCCGCCGGGTGCCGTCCGCGACCGTCGTGCTGCAGGTGGACGAGCCGTTCCTGCCGGCGGTGCTCGCCGGGCGACTGCGGTCGGCGAGCGGCTGGCAGGGGCTGCCGGCCGTCGAGGAGCCGGTCGCCGAGGCGGCGCTACGGCAGGTGGTCGACCTGGCCGGTGTCCGCGTCATCGCCCACTGCTGCGCCGCCGACGTACCGATCGGGCTGCTCCAGCGGTCGGGGGCCGCCGCCGTCTCGGTGGACGCCGACGCGTTGGGGGAGGCAGGGGTCGACGCGCTCGGGGAGGCGGTCGACTCTGGCCTCGGTGTGGTGCTGGGCGTCGTCCCGGCGACCGACGCGGAACTGTCGGACCTGGCGGTTACCGTCGCTACGGTGCGGGCGCTGGGGAGTCGGATGGGTCTCAGCGGCGAGCGACTGGTCCAGGCTGTCGCGCTGGCTCCCGCGTGCGGCCTGGCCGGGGCGACGCCTGCCTACGCGCGGGCCGCGATGACCCGCTGCCGCGCCGCCAGCGTGCGGCTGCGCGAGGACCCGGAGGGCTGAGTGAGCGGCGCGGGTGCGGTTGTCGACGGCGTACCGGTGGTCGCCCGGGAGCGTCACGCCGAGCTGTCCCGCCAGCTCGACGAGCACTCCTTCCGCTACCACGTGCTCGACCGGCCGACGGTCTCCGACGCGGCGTACGACGCCCTGATGCGCGAGCTGCAGCGGCTGGAGGACGACCACCCGTCGCTGCGTACACCCGACTCGCCGACGCAGCGGGTCGGCGCCCCCTGGTCGACGCTGTTCACTCCGGTGCGGCACCTCGAGCGGATGCTGAGCCTCGACAACGCGTTCACGCCGGAGGAGCTGGCCGCGTGGGAGAAGCGGGTGGAGCGGGAGGTGGGCCCTGACGCGATTGCCGCGTCGGGCTTCCTGTGCGAGCTGAAGGTCGACGGGGTGGCCATCGACCTCGTCTACGAGGACGGCCGGCTGGTGCGGGCGGCGACCCGGGGTGACGGGCACACCGGGGAGGACGTCACACCCAACGTGCGCACGCTCGACGACGTACCGGCGCGACTCCACACCGAGGAGGGCGCGCAGGTGCCGACGGTGCTGGAGGTGCGCGGGGAGGTCTACCTCCCGGTGCAGGCGTTCGCGGAGATCAACGCGGGGATGGTGGAGAGCGGCAAGGCGCCGTTCGCCAACCCGCGCAACGCCGCGGCCGGTTCACTGCGGCAGAAGGACCCACGGGTCACCGCGTCGCGGCCACTGCGGATGGTGGTGCACGGGTTGGGCGCCCGCAGCGGCTTCGTCCCGGCCCGCCAGTCCGCTGCGTACGACGCGCTGCGCGCCTGGGGGCTGCCGGTGAGCGACCGCACTACGGTGGCGCGCACATTGCCGGAGGTGCAGGCCTACGTCGAGCGGTACGGCGAGCAGCGGCACAGCGTCGCCCACGAGATCGACGGCGTCGTGGTCAAGGTCGACGACATTGCGCTGCAGCGCCGCATGGGCAGCACCTCCAAAGCGCCGCGGTGGGCGATCGCGTACAAGTATCCGCCCGAGGAGGTCACCACCAAGCTGCTCGACATCAGGGTCAACGTCGGCCGTACCGGGCGGGTGACGCCGTTCGGCTTCATGGAGCCGGTGAAGGTCTCTGGCTCGACCGTGTCCCTGGCGACGCTGCACAACCAGCACGAGGTGCACCGCAAGGGCGTTCTCATCGGGGACACGGTGGTGGTGCGCAAGGCGGGCGACGTGATCCCCGAGATCGTCGGGCCGGTGGTCGACCTGCGCGACGGCAGCGAACGGGAGTTCGTCATGCCGACGCAATGCCCCGAGTGCGCTACGCAGCTCGCGCCGGCGCGCGAGGGTGACGTCGACATCCGCTGCCCCAACAGCAGGTCGTGTCCCGCACAACTGCGCGAGCGGGTGTTCCACCTGGCCGGTCGCGGTGCGCTCGACATCGACGTACTCGGTTATGAAGCGTCGACCGCGCTGCTGCGCTCCGGACTGGTGATCGACGAGGGCGACGTCTTCGGGCTGACCGCGGAGACGCTGTCGACCGTGCCGTTCTTCACCAAGAAGGACGGCACGTTGGGCGCTAACGCCGGCAAGCTGCTCGCTGCCCTCGACGCTGCGCGTACTCGTCCGCTCTGGCGCCTGCTGGTCGCCCTGTCGATCCGCCATGTCGGGCCGACCGCGGCGCAGGCGCTGGCGCGGGAGTTCCGCTCGCTCGACCGGATCGCCACCGCGTCGGAGGAGGAGCTGGCCGCCGCCGAGGGTGTCGGTCCGACCATTGCGGCGGCGGTGACCGAGTGGTTCACGGTCGACTGGCACTGCGGCATCGTCGAGAAGTGGCGGTCCTGTGGTGTGCGGCTCACCGAAGAGGCGCAGGAGGGGCCGCGGCCGTTGGAGGGGGTAACCGTCGTGGTCACCGGCACGCTCAACGGATGGTCGCGGGACGAGGCGACGGAGGCCGTGCAAAGCCGCGGCGGGAAGGTGAGCGGCTCGGTGTCGAAGAAGACCGGGTTCGTCGTGGCGGGCGACTCCCCGGGGTCGAAGTACGACAAGGCCGTACAGCTCGGCGTACCGGTCCTCGACGAGGACGGGTTCACGGCGTTGCTGGAGCAGGGACCGCAGGCGGCCGAGGTGGCTGCCGGCAGCTCAGGTCCGGACAGCGTGCACTCATGGCCTTGTCCGTTGTAGGTGGAGATCGCGTAGCAGAGCGACCTCGGCGCCATGGTGGATGACTTCCCTACTGATGTGGAGGACGAGCGCTGCCATGGTCCGCTGTGCGAAAGGCCCTTCGCTCGGGCCGCACGGCCGCGCGAGCCCCTCGGCTCCCAGGCGTTCCACACCGTTGCTCCACGCGTCGTACATCCGATCGAGCTGGTCGAGTGCCTCGGCAGCGGTGCCGGCGTAGGCAAAGGACTGGTAGTCGACCGGCGGGCCGCCGAAGTGGCTGCTGACCCGTGCCCCGAGAACGCCGACGATGAGGTGGCCGAGGCGCCAGGCGATCGTGGTCACCGGCGGAGGGTCGGGTTCGGGTAAGGCGAAGTCGATGGTGAAGGCGCCGCTGCCCGCTTGCACCATCGCCTGGGACTGGCCGCGTGGGCGCACGCTCCAGCTGCAAGGCGCGGGCTCCCAGAAGTACTCCTGATCGGTCAGCCCCTCAAACCTGGGCCGCAGCTGCTGCTGCCAGTGCCAGCGCAGCTGGTCGCTGAGCTCGTTCGGCCAATCCACCGCGTGCATGGCCTACCTCCCTGCTTGGCGCTTGGGTGCGGACCTCGGCGGCTCCGCTCCCGTGGTTCGCCGGTGACCTGACCCCAGCGACGCTAGTCAGGTAATACCCCCGCTCGAGTGTGAGTGCTCATCTCCGTATGGGGCCGGTTGCCTAGGATGGCGGCGTACGCCCTTTCCCCCACGCGCAGGAGTCGTCGCCGCATGGCCATTACCCGTGCCGAGGTGGCGCACCTCGCCCGGCTGTCGCGGTTGGCGTTGGGTGACGACGAGCTGGACCACCTGGCCGGCCAGCTCGACCAGATTCTCGGTGCGGTGGCGCGGGTCGGTGAGGTGGCCGCAGCGGACATCCCGCCCACCTCACATGCGCTGCCGCTGACCAACGTCATGCGCCCCGACGACAACCGGCCCTGCCTCGACCCCGCCGAAGCGCTCGCCGCTGCCCCGGCCACGGAGGGACAGCGTTTCCGGGTACCACGCATCCTCGACGAGGACGCGTGACGGTGGCCGACCTCACCCGCCTCGGGGCGGCGGACCTCGCCGCGCTCATCGCCGCCGGCGAGGCGAGTGCTGTCGAGGTCACCCAGGCGCACCTCGACCGGGTGGACGCTGTCGACGAATCCGTGCACGCGTTCCTGCACGTCGACCACGACGGAGCGCTGGCAGCGGCCGGCGACGTCGATGCCCAGCGCTCCCGCGGCGAACCCCTCGGGCCGCTGGCCGGGGTACCGCTCGCACTCAAGGACGTGCTGACCCAGCACGGTGTACCGACAACCTGCGGCTCACGCATCCTCGACGGCTGGCGGCCGCCGTACGACGCAACCGTGGTCAGCCGATTGCGCGCGGCCGGCGTCGTCATCCTCGGCAAGACCAACATGGACGAGTTCGCCATGGGGTCCTCCACGGAGCACTCCGCCTTCGGTCCCACCCGCAACCCCTGGGACCTCGAGCGGGCGCCCGGGGGATCGGGAGGCGGATCGGCCGCCGCCGTCGCCGCCCACTTCGCGCCGCTGGCCATCGGCACCGACACGGGCGGCTCGATCCGCCAGCCGGCGGCACTGACCGGCACGGTGGGAGTCAAGCCGACGTACGGCGGAGTGTCGCGCTACGGCCTGGTGGCGTGCGCCTCTTCGCTGGACCAGGCCGGTCCGTGCGCGCGCAGCGTTCTCGACGCGGCGCTGCTGCACGAGGTCATCGCCGGGCATGACCCGATGGACGCCACCTCCATCGATGCCCCGGTGCCGCCGGTCGTCGCCGCTGCGCGCGCTGGGGACGTCCGCGACCTGCGGGTGGGTGTCGTCCGCGAGTTGTCCGGCGAGGGCTACCACCCGGGTGTCGAGCAGCGGTTCCACGAAGCGGTGGAACTGCTAAAGGAGCTCGGCGCACAGGTGCACGAGGTGTCCTGCCCGCACTTCCCGTACGGGCTGGCCGCCTACTACCTCATCCTGCCGAGCGAGGTATCCAGCAACCTCGCCCGATTCGACGCCATGCGGTACGGCCTGCGTGTCGATGACGACGGCACGACGAGCGCCGAAGAAGTGATGGCGCGCACCCGGGCAGCCGGCTTCGGCCCCGAGGTGAAGCGGCGGGTGATCCTCGGCACGTACGCGCTTTCCTCCGGCTACTACGACGCCTACTACGGGCAGGCGCAGAAGGTGCGCACCCTTATCAGCCGAGACTTTGCCGCCGCGTTCGAACAGGTTGACGTGCTCGTCTCGCCGACGGCGCCGACGACAGCGTTCCGGTTGGGTGAGCGCGTCGACGACCCGATGGCGATGTACCTCAATGATGTGTGCACCATCCCGACCAACCTTGCCGGCAACGCCGCCATGTCGCTGCCCTGCGGACTCTCGCCCGACGACGGACTCCCGGTCGGGCTGCAGGTCATGGCGCCCGCGCTGGCCGACGACCGGCTCTACCGTGTCGGTGCCGCGCTGGAGGCGGCGTACATCGACGCGTGGGGCAACCCGCTGACCGAGGAGGTACCACAGTTATGAACAAGGGCCGCATGTTCGGCAACCTGGTCCTGCAGGCGTTCTTCGCGAGCTACGCACTGCGCCGCCTCATCGAGGCACGGCGCAGCGGCCAGCGGCTCGACGTGCTCGACGCCGCTGTCAACGCGGGCGTCGTCGTGACCGGAACGTTGGTTCTCATTCGTCAGTTGCGGGAGGAGGGCGTGGAGTGAACGCCCTTGCCACGGTTGCGTACGACGATGCGCTGGCTCGCTACGAGCCGGTCATCGGTCTGGAGACTCACGTCGAGTTGGGCACCCGCTCGAAGATGTTCTGCGGTTGCCCCACCGCGTTCGGCGCGCCACCCAACACGCAGGTGTGCCCGGTGTGCCTTGGTCTTCCCGGGTCGCTGCCCGTCACCAACGAGGGTGCCATCGCCTCGACCGTGCGCATCGGCCTCGCGCTCAACTGCCGTATCGCCGAGTGGTGCCGCTTCGCGCGCAAGAACTACTTCTACCCGGACATGCCGAAGAACTTCCAGATCTCGCAATACGACGAACCGTTGTGCATCGACGGTTTTCTCGACGTGCCGGTGCCCTCCGCGGACGGCGTACGCACTGTCCGCGTGGGAATCGAGCGGGTGCATCTGGAGGAGGACACCGGCAAGACACTGCACGTCGGCGGCACCACCGGGCGGATCCATGGCGCCTCGCACTCCCTCGTCGACTACAACCGCGCGGGCATCCCGCTCGTCGAGATCGTGACCCGTCCCGTCCCGGGCACCGAGGACTTGGCGCCGGCGGTGGCGCGTGCGTACGTCGCCGAACTGCGCGATCTGCTGCGCGCGCTGGACGTTTCCGACGTACGCATGGAGGAGGGGTCGCTGCGCTGCGACGTCAACGTGTCGCTGAACCCGCGGGGGGCCGGCCAGTGGGGCACGCGTACGGAGACCAAGAACGTCAACTCGTTGCGGTCGGTGGAGCGTTCGGTGCGTGGCGAGATCGAGCGGCAGGCGGCGGTGCTCGACGGCGGCGCTCGGGTGGTGCAGGAGACGCGGCACTTTCATGAAGACACCGGGGTGACCACGCCGGGTCGCTCCAAGGAGCAGGCCGAGGATTACCGCTACTTCCCCGAGCCCGACCTCGTGCCGCTGGCGCCGCCACGGGAGTGGGTGGAGGAGCTGCGCGCGTCGTTGCCCGAGCTGCCCGCCGCGCGACGGTCACGGCTGCAGGCCGCGTGGGGGTTGTCCGACCTCGACCTGCAGGCGTTGACGAACGCTGGCGCGCTCGACGTTGTTGCGGCCACGGTGGCTGCGGGCGCTTCGCCGGACGCTGCGCGCAAGTGGTGGCTGGGGTCGCTGGCTCGTCGCGCGAACGAGTCGGGCGTCGATGTCGGGGCCCTGCCTATCAGCCCTGCAGATGTGGCTCGGGTGGTCGCGTTGGTCAACTCCGGTCGGCTCAACGACAAGCTGGCTCGTGCCGTGATCGAGGGGGTGCTCGCCGGCGAGGGCTCGCCGGACGAGGTGGTGGAGCGACGTGGCTTGGCCATCGTCAGCGACGAGCCCGCGTTGGGCGCGGCCGTCGACGAGGCGATCGCCGCCAACCCCGACATCGCGGAGAAGGTGCGTGGCGGCAAGGTCGCTGCGGCCGGCGCCCTCGTCGGCGCGGTCATGAAGGCGACCCGCGGGCAGGCCGACGCCGGCCGGGCGCGGGAACTCATTTTGGAACGCTTGGGCGCCGATACGTCATCGCCGTAACGGTTCCCGCTGAAATAGGTGTCAGCTGTCATGCAGCCATGGGGTGAAGCAAACGCCGACCAGCAGGCCGTCGGGTGTCTGCAGCCGGGCGATGGTCTGATTCCACGGCTCGGTACGCGTCGGGTGCAGGAGCTGGTACCCCTTCTGTTCAAGTTCGTGTGCCGCAGCCTCGACGTCGTCGACCTCGAACTCCACGCTGGCCTGGGGCATCGGGTGTGAGTCCGGCCACTCGGGCTGGCCGAAGCACGCCTCCGCCGCCTGGCTGAGCGGCCAGATGCCGAAGTGCTTGGCTCCCGGGAGCTGCTCCGAGAACACGTACTCGCCGTCGCCGGAGAGCGGCAGGCCCAGCGCGTCCACGAACAGGCCGCGGTCTTCTGCGGGGTGGGCCGTGACGACGGAAAAGCTTGCGATGAATCGGACGTCCATGGTGGGAGTATCGCCCGGCCCGGAAAGGCGGAGTGCGGGACGGCAGGGTGCGGCGGCTCAGCTCAACGTGAGGCGCAGGATGCGGTCGTCACCGTCGCGCGGATCACCACGACCGTCGGTGTTGCTCGTGGTCAACCACAGCGTCCCATCGGGCGCGAGGACGACAGTGCGCAATCGGCCGTACTCGCCGGTCAGGTGGTCACGCGGCCGACCAGCCTGGCTGCCGTCGATCGGTATCTGCCACAGCCGTTCCCCCCGCAGGCCCGCCATGTAGACCGCGTCACCGGCGATCGCGATACCGCTAGGGGACGCTTCCGCCGTCGACCACACCACCTGCGGGTCGATCAGGCCTTCGGTCTCGCACCGACCCTCGCACTCGGGCCAGCCATAGTTTCCACCCTTCTCGATGCGGTTGAGCTCGTCGAACTCGGTTTGCCCGAACTCACTCGCCCACAGCCGACCCTCGCCGTCAAAGGCGAGTCCCTGCACGTTGCGGTGGCCGTAGGACCACACCAGCGAGCCGTCGAACGGGTTGTCCGCAGGTACGCCGCCGTCCGGTTGCAGCCGCAGGATCTTCCCCCCGAGTGAACCTCGATCCTGGGACAGACCGGTGTCGCCGCTCTCCCCGGTCCCGGCGTACAGCATGCCGTCGGGGCCGAACGCGAGCCGGCCGCCGTTGTGGATGCCGCCCGCCGGGATGCCGTCGACCAGCACCTCCGGCTCGCTCAGGCCGTTGTCCCCTTCGTTGTAGGTCATCCGGACGATGCGGTTGTCCTGCTGGTCGGAGGTGAAGTACGCGTAGACGTAGCGGTTGTCGGCGAAGTCGGGGGACACCGCCAAGCCCAGCAGACCGCCTTCACCGCCGGGTGCCACTCCCGGGATCTCGCCGACGTCGGTGAGCTGTCCGTCGGGGGTGACCCGCTGAATCCGGGTGCTGTCCCGCCCGGACACCACAGCATCTCCACCGGGCAGGAACGCGAGGCCCCACGGCACCTCGAGCCCCTCGACGACGCTGCCGCTCACCTCCACGGTTGCCGTGCCGCTCGGTCCCGGTGTGATGGGACCGGTCGAGCCGCTAGCCGTCGGTACGGCGGAGGGCGTCGTAGCAGGCGCTGCAGGTGGGGCGGTCGATACACCCGACGGCGCAGCGGACGGCATGACGGACGGTGCCGCGGTATCCGGCGGTTCGCTTGCCCCGCCGGTGCAGCCGGCCAACAGGAGTCCAACAAGCGGAAGCCCGGTCAACAGCACGACGCTTCGATGCATGACGGGATACATGACGGGATACATGACGGGGAGACGAACCCAGTGCATCAAGTGGTTCCCCCAGCTCGGGTGGGTGCCGTTCGGCTGAGTCCATCACCTGCCATGCGCGGCGGCCTGGTTACTGTCACGCCATGCCCGACCAGTCCACCAACCCGCTGCGCGCCGACCTCGTCCTCGAGGGCGGCGGCGTCAAGGGGCTGGGGCTGGTCGGCGCGGTGACCGCGCTCGGTGAGGCCGGCTACTCCTTCCCCCGTATCGCCGGCTCGTCCGCCGGATCCGTGGTCGCTGCCTTTGTCGCTGCACTCCAGCGGGCGGGAGAGCCGGTGGAGCGCCTCGCCGACGTGGCCCTCGAACTGGACTACCGGCGGTTCCGCGACCGCGGACCCCTCGGGCGGTTCGCCGGACCGCTCGGACCGGTGGTCGACATCTTCTCCCTCATCTTCGAGAACGGGCTCTACGAGGGGGACTACCTACACCGCCTCGTTGCGGGGCGGCTGCGCGACCTCGGCGTGGAAACGTTCGGCGACCTGCGGCTACCCCCCGACCCGGACGGCGCGCTGCCGGAGGACCGTCGCTATCGACTCGTCGTCGTCGCCAGCGACGTGTCGCGCCAGCGGCTGGTGCGCCTGCCGTGGGACTACGCCCGCTACGGGCTCGACCCGGATGAGCAGCGGGTCGCCGACGCCGTACGCGCGTCGGCGTCGATCCCCTTCTTCTTCGAACCGGTCGCTATGCGCTGGCCGGCCGAGCGGGGTGTGGCGACGCTGGTCGACGGCGGCGTGCTGTCCAACTTCCCGATCTGGCTCTTCGACCGCGGCGACGGTCGACCGCCCAGATGGCCGACCTTCGGCGTACGGCTGTCGGCCCGTGACCGCGAACCGCCACGCACCGAACCGGTCAAGGGGCCGGTGTCGCTCGCCCTCTCCGTCGTAGAGACGATGATGGAGGCGCTGGACGCCCGGCACGTCGACGACCCGTGCGTGCAGGCCCGCAGCATTTTCGTCGACGGCGCGCACGTTTCAGCAGTCGACTTCGGCATCACCGAGGGGCAGCAGCGGGAGCTGTTCGCCCGCGGTCGTACCGCCGCCACCGCCTTCCTCGAGCGCTGGGATTTTCCGGCGTACATCGAGCGCTGCCGCGCAGGTGCAACGTCGTGAAGGCTTGGCTGCCGTTCGCGGATGCCGCCCAGCAGCTGGGCGAGGTGCCGCCCGGTGTCGACATCGACGTGTACGACGGCGAGGGAGCGGAGCCGGCGAGCATCGACGACGTCGAGTTCTACGTGCTGCCCTACACCGGCGGGCCGCACACGGTCGACATCGCGGCGCGCATGCCGAGACTCCAAATCATGCAGACGTTGACCGCGGGGGTCGACCATGTGCTCGGCCAGGTCCCCGACGGGGTGACGCTGTGCAACGCGCGAGGCGTCCACGACGCGAGCACCGCCGAGCTCGCTCTCACGCTGATGCTCGCCGCGCTGCGTCAGGTCCCGGAGTTCGTCCGGGCCCAACAGCGCGCGGAGTGGGTGGTGGAGTCCACTCCGGCGCTGGCTGACAAGAGCGTGCTCATCGTCGGGTACGGCTCGATCGGGGCTGCGGTGGAGCACCGCCTTGCCGGGTTCGAGGTGACCCTGCTGCGCGTCGCCAGGTCCTCGCGCGATGGTGTCGCCGGGCTCGACGAGTTGCCTGACCTGCTGCCGCAGGCCGACGTGGTCGTCCTTACCGTCCCGCTGTCCACGCAGACGCGCGGCATGGTCGACGCGGCGTTCCTCGCCCGCATGCGCGACGGCGCACTGCTGGTCAATGTCGCCCGCGGCGCCGTCGTCGATACCGACGCGCTGCTCGGCGAGTTGTCGACCGGGCGACTGCAGGCGGCGCTGGACGTCACCGATCCGGAGCCGCTTCCTGCCGACCATCCGCTGTGGCGCGCCCCCGGCCTACTGCTCACCCCGCATGTCGGAGGAAACACCTCCGCCTTTCTCCCGCGCGCGCTGCGGCTGGTCCGCGAACAGCTCCGGCGCCATGTCGCCGGCGAGCCGCTCGCCAACATCGTCGACACCTGAGTCGACACCTGGCCTGCACCGTCCGCGAGCGGGCTGGCGATGTTGCGAGTTAGCGTGGCGACATGGGGGAACCACCGGAGGAGCAGCGGGAAGAACTGCTCGCGTCCCGGTCAGCCGAGACAGCCTCATCGGGTCGACGTTGGCTCGTGGTCGCTCTCGTTGCTGCGCTCGCCATAGCCGGCGTGGTGTACGCCGATGCGAGTGGCACCACCCAACCCGGCGATGAGCGTGGCGCCGTGGTTGGTAACCAACCAGCGGTTCCTACCCCGCGCGGTCTACTCGCCACAGGGGAAGAAGCTGCCCGGGGAGGTGGTACGAACGCCGGCTCGCCAGGGTGGACGGCGGCGACAGTGCCGACCGCCGACGACTGGCCGGTCCGCGGGTCCCTGCGCGACCTGCCGATGGCGCGCCAGCTTCCCGTCCAGGTGGCCCGCACACACCCCTATCACCGGGCGCAGCTGCTGTTCGCCGAGAACGTCGGGGACGGCCAGCTCGCACTCACCCTGCTGCGGCTGGAAGACCAGAGCTCTCCCTCCCGGGTCGTCGCACTGTGGCGCCCCGCCGATGCTCCCAACCAACGGTTTCGAGAGATCGGCCAGGCACCCTTCACCGGGGACCAACGCAGCGTCAGCTGGGCGCAGACGACCGATGGAGCTTTCGCTGATGTGGTCGCCCTCGGCCCGCCGGGGCCCGGCCACAGTCACGTCGCCGTACACCGGCTGACCGCCTCCGGGCGGCTGGAGCGGAAGGACCACCAGGTCCACGCCCCGGACGGTGTGGCGGTGACCCGTGTGGCGGCGCGGTCGACGCGGATGCTGCGGTTGCGGATCTTCACCGGAGGCGTACGACTCAGTGACGGTCCACCGGTCGTCACGTCCGACACTGTCGGCGCCGACGAGGTGTCCGCCCAGGCGGTGGCCGGCCTTCCGCCGAAGTTGCGCGACCTCGCCCGAAATGCGGTGACGAATGCGGCCTTAGCCCTCGCCGTACCTCCTGGGGAACTCACTGCGGTGACGTCCTGGGGCCGCCGCGACCGCCGGCCCAACGGGCGCCGCATCGACACCGTGGCGCTGACGCTGCTCAACCGAGACGGCGGCGCGGTGCAGACGGTATGGCGGAAAGAGCCACTAGGTGGCGTCGGTCATGGCCGGTTCACCTTTGCACAGGTGCTGGCCCGTCGGGTGCCAGCCGCCAAGGCCCACCGGCTACCCATCGCGTGGCTCGGACGTGACGTGTTCGTCGTCGCTCCGGAGAAAGGGGCGAAGGTCGTCCGGCTGAAGCTGCCTGGCCAGCCGGCCGTCGAGGGGCGGGTGCACGGTCGGCTGGCCCGAGTGAACTGGCCGTACGACAAGGGTCCCCGCGGCGCCCGCGTCCGGGTGGGCCGTAGCGAGCCCTACGTGGTCATCGCCAGCAGCGCTGTCGACGACGACCCGCTCGACGTCCGCCGGGGCTGACGCTGGCCCGGCGTGGTCTTGCCGGCCAACGTTTGACACCGGCATCACGGGTACTGCACGTTCAAGCCCTGCCCTACAGCCTGTACGGCAACCGTCCGGCACCCGTTCCGGCAGCCCTTCTGCCCCCAGGACTTGAGATGACCGAGCAGACCACCGGCGCCCGCGCCCTCGTCCGCTCCTTGGAAGCCGCCGGCGCGGACACCGTCTTCGGCATGTTTGGTGGGGCGATCCTGCCGGCGTACGACCCGCTGCGCGACTCCCGCCGGCTGCGGCACGTGCTGCTCGGTCACGAGCAGGGAGCCGGACATGCCGCCGAGGGGTACGCCCTGGCCACCGGCAAGGTCGGCGTCTGCGTCGCCGCGAACGGGGCGGGCTCGACCAACCTGGTGACGCCGCTCGCCGACGCGTACATGGATTCCGTCCCGCTCGTCGCCATCACCGGTCAGGTGCCGAGCTCCTCGATCGGCACCGATGCCTCCCAGGAGGCGGACATCCGCGGCATCACCCTCCCGATCACCAAGCACAACTACCTCGTCACCGACCCGGCGGAGATCAGCCAAACCCTGGCGGAGGCGTTCCACATCGCCGCGACCGGACGGCCCGGGCCGGTGCTGGTCGACGTGGCGCGGGATGCGCTGGAGGCCGCCACCACCTTTGTGTGGCCAGAGCGGGTGGAGCTGCCGGGTTACCGCCCCGTCACCAACCCGCACAGCAAGCAGGTGCGGGAGGCCGCGCGCCTGCTCGTCGAGGCGCACCGCCCCGTCCTCTATGTCGGGGGAGGCGTCGTCAGGGCAGCGGCGCAGGCTGAGCTGCGCGTGCTCGCCGAGCTGACCGGCGCGCCGGTCGTCACCACCCTGCCCGCACGCGGTGCGTTTCCCGACAGCCACCGGCAGCACCTCGGAATGCCCGGCATGTACGGCACCGTCGCCGCGGTCGCGGCGCTGCAGCAGGCCGACTGCATCGTGGCGCTCGGGGCCCGCTTCGACGACCGGGTGACCGGCCGGCTGGGGTCCTTCGCTCCCGACGCAGCGGTCGTCCACGCGGACATCGACCCGGCGGAGATCTCCAAGAACCGACGCGCTGACGTTCCCATCGTGGGAGACGTCCGCGAGGTGCTGGCAGACCTCGTCGTCGCGGTGCAGGCCGAGCACTCCGCCGGTCGGTCGGCCGACCTCGACGGCTGGTGGAGCGTCCTCGACGGCTGGCTCACCAAGACTCCGACCGGACACAGTGCACCGTCCGATGGCTCACTCTCCCCGCCGTACGTCGTCGAGGAGCTCGGTCGCGTCGCCGGACCGGACGCTGTCGTCAGCTGCGGGGGAGGTCAGCAACAGATGTGGGCCGCGCAGTTGATCCGTCGGGAGCGTCCGCACACCTGGATCACGTCGAGCGGCCTGGCTAGCAGGGGCTTCGCACTTCCGGCGGCGATCGGGGCCAAGACCGGGCGGCCCGACACGACGGTGTGGGCGGTGGAGAGCGAGCGCTCCTTCGGCGTGACCAGTCACGAGCTCGCCGCCTGTGTCCTGCAGGGCATTGCCCTCAAGGTGGCGCTGTTGAGCACCGGGGGGCTCGGATCTCCGGCGCATGAGCGGGGGCTGCCCGACATAGCGCGGCTGGTGGAGGCCTACGGGTGCGTCGGCTTGCGGTGCGAGAAGGCGGATCAGGTGGAGCGGGTCATCGAGCAGGCCATGACAGTGGACGACGTACCAGTCGTCATCGACTTCGCCGTACATCACGACGCGGTGAGCTGGCCGGTCGTGCCGCCCGGGACCAGCGAAGAGGACATCGCGGCCGCCCGCCGGATGGCACCGGAGTGGGACCGCGAGGACGGAGGGCTCTGGTGAGTCGGCACACCCTGTCGGTGCTCGTGGAGAACAAGCCCGGGGTGCTGGCCCGTGTGGCCGGGCTATTCTCGCGGCGCGGGTTCAACATCGACTCACTTGCGGTGGGGGCCACGGAGCACCCGGAGATCTCGCGCATGACGATAGTGATCAGCGCTGAGGACTCTCCGCTGGAGCAGGTGACCAAGCAGCTGAACAAGCTCGTCAACGTCATCAAGATCGTCGAGCTCCATCCCGACGTATCGGTGCAGCGTGAGCTGCTGCTCGTCAAGGTGCGGGCCGATCTCGCCAGCCGTTCGCACGTGCTGCAGACTGCGGAAGCGTTCCGGGCCCGGGTCGTGGACATGTCGCCGGATGCGGTGACGGTCGAGGTGACCGGCACCGTCCACAAGCTGGAGGCGCTCGTCCGCGCTCTGGAGCCTTTCGGCATCCGCGAGCTGGTGCAGTCGGGCATGGTGGCCGTGGCGCGCGGGCCGCGCTCCATGACCGACCGCGCGTTGCGTGCGCTGGACCGGTCCGCGTAGGCGCCCACGCCCAGCTGGCTCGGGCCTGCCCGGCAGGCTCAGGCTCGCTCCGCGGCCCGCCGTACGAAGATCAAGTGCCTCCTCCTGTACGCGGCGCGGCGTGTCGTACACACGAAGGCACATGATCTCGAGGAGAGGGATGGTTCATGACCAAAGCGACACCGCCGCCGATGGCCGACGTCTACGACGACGCCGATGCGGACCTGTCCCTCGTACAGGCTCGCAACGTCGCCATCCTCGGCTACGACGCCCAGGCGCGGGCGCATGCGCTGTGCCTGCGGGACTCCGGCGTCGACGTCCGGGTGGGACTGGCCAACGAATCTCCCGACCGGGAGCTGGCCGAGGCGGAGGGGCTGGGCATCACCACGCCGTACGCGGCGTGCGAGGAGGCCGACCTCGTCATGGTGCTGGGTCCTGACCCGGAGCAGCCAGCGGTGTACCTGGAGGCGGTGCAGCCCAACCTCGTCGACGGTGATGCGCTGTTCTTCGCCACCGGCTTCGCCGTCCGTTTCGGTCTCGTCAAGCCGCCGGCCGGGGTCGACGTGTGCATGGTGGCCCCGGTGGGGCCCGGTGAGCTGGTCCGCCGGGAGTTCGTCGACGGCCGCGGTGTGCCCGTCATGGCGGCCGTCGAGCAGGACGCCTCGGGCGTCGCGTTCGACCTGGCGCTGTCGTACGCCCGGGCGATCGGTGCTACCCGCGCCGGTGCGCTGCGTACGACCTTTGCGGAGCAGGCGGAGACGACGCTGTTCGGGGAGCAGGCGGTGCACTGCGGTGGGCTCTCCGCACTCGTGCAGGCGGGCTTCGCCACGCTCACCGCGGCCGGGTACCGGCCGGAGGTCGCCTACCTTGCGTGTGTCAGCCAGTTGGGACCGATGGCGGAGCTGGTGTCCGCCGGCGGTTTGACGCTGATGCGGGAGGCGGTGTCAGCGACCACCGCGTACGGCGCCTACACCCGCGGGCCGCGGGTCGTCGGTGACCCGAGCAGTCAGCAGCTGCGACGCATCCTCGACGAGGTACGGGACGGCACGTTCGCCCGCGAGTGGGTAGCGGAATACGCAGCGGGGTTGGGCGACCACCGGCGTCTAGCGGAGGAGAACCGCCAGCACCCGGTCGAGCGGACAGGGGAGCGGCTGCGGCCGTTGCTGGGTCCAGCCGCCACTGCCGGGGGATAAGCGCCGGATTACACTCGCGGGCTCCGCCGCCGAAAGGTTTCTTTGCTGTGAGCTCACCTGTCGTCCTGGTGGCCGAGGAGTTGTCGCCGGCCGCCCTCGAGGCGCTCGCCGCGGACTTCACCGTGCGCCACGTCGACGGCGCGGACCGGGGTGCGCTGCTGACGGCGCTTGCCGGTGTCGATGCGCTGGTCGTGCGCAGCGCGACGCGGGTCGACGCGGAGGTGTTGGCTGCCGCGCGGCAGCTGACCGTGGTGGCTCGCGCGGGGGTCGGCTTGGACAACGTCGACGTGACCGCCGCCACCAAGGCCGGCGTCATGGTGGTCAACGCACCGCAGTCCAACATCGTCAGCGCCGCCGAGCACGCTGTTGCCCTGCTGCTGGCCTGCGCGCGCAACGTCGCCGCCGCGGACCGCGCACTCAAGGCCGGCCGGTGGGAGCGGTCACGCTTCACCGGCGTCGAGCTGGCGGAGAAGGTGGTCGGCATCGTCGGCCTCGGCCGCATCGGCATGCTCGTCGCCCAGCGGGTGGCTGCGTTCGACGTACGCCTTCTCGCCTTTGACCCCTACGTCCAAGCAGCTCGCGCCGCCCAGGTGGGAGCCCGGCTGGTGCCGCTCGAGGAGCTGTTGCAGGAGAGCGACTTCCTCAGCGTGCACCTGCCGCGGACGGCGGAGACAGTCGGGCTCATCGGC
>Ga0136616_10000603_pt1 | contig 17449 bp, 8 predicted proteins | sample AntDrymUQ2992106_2_FD_106648 | JGI IMG/M metagenome (GOLD analysis project Ga0136616, IMG submission 106648) | Polar desert sand microbial communities from Dry Valleys, Antarctica - metaG UQ299 (21.06) | ecosystem: Environmental > Terrestrial > Soil > Desert | place: Antarctica: Dry Valley...
CAGGGATGTTCCCGGAGCGTTGTCTCGCCTACACCTTTCTCCGGGCCCATTGGGGAGCCAGCGCCATGAGCACCCGGGCCCGGTGGATATTCTGGGCGGGCGTCTCGCCCGACAACGGAGACGAGCGGCTCCGCTCCCACGAGGCGAAGTACCGGCGCCCGATCAAGCGATCCCTCGACGACTTCGCAGAGCTGCTCGCCGAGGTCGACGGCTTCCGCACCGCGCACGGCCGACCGACCATCCGGACCTTGTTCGACGAGATCGTCGATGGGCTGGCATGGAAGCGCCACTTCCCGGACGACCTGTGGAAGCTTCGGGCAGAGCTGATCGGTGAGGTCCGCAGGACCATGGCCACCGTAGGCATCGCCGCGCTCCGCCCCGACCTGGTGGTCCTCGACGAGTTCCAGCGATTCAAGGACCTCCTGCACCCCGATCAGGCCAACTTCGCTGCCGAGCTGGCCCACCGGCTCTTCAACTACGCGGAGCCTGACACCGGCCGTCCCACTCGGACGCTGCTCCTGTCAGCGACCCCCTATCGCATGTACACAACCGCCGACGAGGTCGACGGCGACCACTACGCGGACTTCCTCTCCACCTGTTCGTTCCTCTTCCAGGACCCCGCGCGGGTCGACCGGCTACGGGAACGCTTCGCGGCCCTCCGCGGTGCACTCACCTCGTCTGAGTCACTCAGCCAGGCCGAAGCGATCTGCCAGGACATCGGGACCAACCTGCGCTCGGTGATGGCCCGGACCGAGCGTCTCGCAGCCACGCCTGACCGTGACGGAATGCTGAGCGAGCTCGACGCGCTGGTATCGGTCGAGGCCGACGACCTCCGCTCCTACCTCCGGCTTGGCGATCTCGCCGAAGCCGTCGAGCAGCACGAACCCACGGAGTACTGGAAAGCCGGTCCCTACCTCTTCAACTTCATGGAGAAGTACAAGTTGAAAGAGGCCCTCGACAGCGCCGCGCAGGACGGGCTGCTACCAGAGGGAGAACGGCTGGGGCCTGGGCCTGGCGTCCTGAGCTGGGACGACATCGAGGCCTACCGGTCGATCGATCCCCAGAACGGTCGACTCCGGTGGCTGATCAGTGACCTCCATCGTCACCGTGCCTTCGAGCTGCTCTGGATCCCCCCGTCGTTCCGGTACTACGAGACCGGCTCCGTCTACGAGTCGGAAGACGCCACAAGCTTCACCAAGCGGCTGGTCTTTTCCGGCTGGGCACTCGTGCCGAAGGTCGTCTCCTCGCTCGTCAGCTTCGAGGCGGAGCGCAGGGCATACGCCGAGCGAGGCCACCGCTACACCGCGGACTACAGCCGGCGCGGCGGGCAGCGGCTCACGTTCCGAACGGACCAGCGAACTGCTTCCGAGTCCCGCCCCGGCGAATCGACGACCTCCCGTCGAGCCGCTGCCATGACCTCGTTTCTCCTCGTGTGGCCGAGCCCGACCCTTGCCGATCTCGGCGACCCACGCCGATCGAACAGCGGCAACCGACCCGTCGGCGATCTGCTCGACGACGTCGAGGAGCACGTGCGTCGGGCCGTCGAGCCGCTACTGCGAGCCGCGCCGACGGAGGGGACGGTCGACCAGCGCTGGTACTGGGCCGCCCCGCTCCTCCTCGACCAGCATGCCTACCCGGCCGCCGTTGACCTCCTCCTTAGCAAGGCCGGAGCGACGTACTGGGAAGACGCGCCAGGCGACGGATTCCTGGCCCACCACGCAGAGGCCCGCGCGCTGTTGAGCTATGGGTCGAGCGCCCTCGGTCGACCACCGGAGGATCTCGTTCGGGTCCTGTCTGAAGTTGCCGTGGGTGGGCCTGCGCTGTGCGCGCTGCGCGCCCTGAGCTCGGTCATTGGACTCCCCCTCGCGTCCGAGCGGATGCTCTGGGAAGCGGCATGGGTGGCCGCCGCCTTCCGGAGCTTCTTCAACGCCCCCGAGGTGACGGGCGTCGTGGTCGGAAGCCGACCAGGTGGCTCGAAATCGGAAGACGCCACCAGTCGCTATTGGCAGGACGTCGTCCGGCACTGCATCGGCGGCAACCTGCAGGCCCTGCTCGATGAACACACCCACGTCCTTCGGGACTGGCTCGGCCACCTGAACCTCGATGACGACGAGCGGCGCGTCGCCGCAGCCGATGACATCGCGGCCACACTCGCCGAAGCCCTGGAGGTACGGACCTCGTCGTTTCGCGTCGACGTGCCCCGCCGGGGCAACGGTCGAACGTTCCAGCTCGATGAGTACCGCCTGCGCACCCGGTTCGCCGTCGCCTTCGGCAACCAGTCCCTCGAAGGCGGGGGCGAAGCCCGCGTGGAGTCGGTCTCGAATGCTTTCAACTCCCCGTTCTGGCCTTTCGTCCTAACCTCCACCTCCGTGGGTCAGGAAGGCCTTGACTTCCACCTGTGGTGCCACGCCGTCGTCCACTGGAATCTCCCTGCCAACCCGGTGGACCTCGAGCAGCGCGAGGGCCGTGTCCACCGGTACAAGGGTCATGCCGTCCGCCGGAACATCGCGGCGACCATCGGTCCAGAGGTACTTGCCGGCGGGCTCGCACTCGACCTCGACCCCTGGAACGAGCTCTTCGAGCGGGCAGCAATGATGCGAGGAGAGGCGGATGGAGAGATGGTGCCGTACTGGGTCTTCCACCATGGACCAGCCAAGATCGAGCGTCACGTCCCGGTCCTGCCGTTCAGTCGGGACACCGCCGTTCTGCCACAGCTCCGCAAGACCCTCGCCGCGTACCGCCTGGCGTTCGGGCAGCCGCGGCAGGAGGAGCTGGTGGAGTTTCTGGGGGCCGACCGCTCCGATGCCGACCTGCTGCTCATGGTGTCGCGCCTCCGGATCGATCTGACTCCGCCCCACATCCCGGCCTCTGCTCTGCCCACCCGTATTCCGGTCCAGCGACATGTGCGGGGGGGTCCGACCATGCCGCTCCGACGCGAGGGATCGGTCTCTGATAGTCGGCAGGCGCAACCGCCTTCGACTCACCCTGCGGGATCACGCCGCTCTGAAGTGGGCTGGGAGCAACCTGCAGCCCACGGACGTTGAGGCCATTCTTCAGATCGTCGGTTGCCGCAGCAAGCCGTGGGATTCAATGAGTGCTGTGCTCAACCGAGCTCACGTAAGCAATGCCCGGTTCAGCGTGAAGGAGGCCTTCAAGGCGGTCGCGCACGCTAGACATCGGGCCGCGCACGCATCGAGTTCTGCTGTTTCGGTCACTGAGCTAAGGACGCTTCCCTGAACGGGCCTTTGGCTTTTGTCTCGCCTTCGACACGCTGTCTAGCCACCTGTGTCTCGAAGTTCAAGCCGCCCGCCTTGCTTCTCTGCCGATCCCAATTCACCACACGGTCCGCTTGCGGTTCCTCGAGAAGGCATCCCGTGCCTGGCGTCATATCGAAGAAGGGCGAACACGGGGTACAAGTTTTGTTTCATCTGAGCAGGCTTGGAAGGCGGCAACACAGAAGGCCATTTCAAGGCAGGAGACTGTGATCAGCCGAGAATTATACATACTTGAGGACGCGGGCGGTCGCCTTTTCCCCTAGAACCCCGCCTCTTCTTTCCAACGGCCCCGACCGCAAAGTCGATAGTACAGACCTCAGCTCGGATATCTTCCAACCGGGACTTGGCGAGGTCTCGGTGAACTTGAGGAAGTAGTCGAGTTCCCCCGTCTTGTTTGGCGGTTCAACTCTTGCGAGCAGAATCCCGTCATCTCCGTGAAAGAAGAGCACAGCACCTGCATTTCGAATGTCACCCTGCGGCGTCCGAAAGGCCAACGTAATCTCGCGGCGTTGAACATCCTTCAGAAGGTCCAGTTCTTCTTCATCTGGCCACAGCAACAGGATTCGCTTCACTCAGTTCACCCAGTCATCGGGTACTCTGACGTGACATTCGGATCGATCTCTAGAAGTGCAACCGTGACCGCGCTTCGACGGAGGGCGCTTCGCGGTTGGCCCGTCGGCCCGAGCGCACGAGATCGAGCGCTGGCGCAACCCGTTGAGGCGACGCTTCGTCCGATTGCTCCGAACGGGTCTCACGGATGTAGGTGACGCCGAAGGCCTTGACCTGGCGGTACTGCTGGAGTTTCGCTGCGAGGTCGAAGGCATCATTCGAGACGAACTGGAAGATGTCGAGGCCCCGGCCGAGGTTGATCCGCCACCCCGAGTTCGCAACGATCGACCGGTCGTGGATCGTGTCGTCGAACTTCACGTCAAAGTTGATGCCCGCGACACCCGCGGCCTGCTTGACCCGCAGGAGGAACTCCATCTGCTTCTGGAGCTTCTCGGAGCCGTCGGTGTTCTCACTCGTGACGAGCTTGACGGTGATCTCGTCAGCCGGGTCCTTCACAGCCGCAAGCATCTCGATGAGTTCCATCAGGTTCCGCGCCTGGTGGAACTGCCGGATGTAGGGATCCACAATGGCGATCTCGGTTGCGCCGCGCAAGTATGGGAGCAGAAGGGTCTCGTAGGAGACGCCACGCTGGTTCTCTTGGAACTGGCGGTGGCCCTCGAACAGCGGCTCCGGCTTGGGCGCCTGGTCGGTCGGCGCGGCGGGTGCTTCGGTTTCCGTGGATTGGCCATCCGACGAACCCGCTGTCCCGCCGTCTGCGCTCCGCCCCGGGTGGTAGTAGGTCGGGTACTCGTCCTCTTCGAGCGTCGTGACGGCGTGCCACTCACCGGCCTTGTCCAGGTAGCCGAACTTCACGCCCGTCATGGTGGTGTCGATGCGAAGAATCTGATCCTTGACTCGCTTCCGCCCCTCGATGGCGAACCGGAAGATCTCCTCGATCTCGGCCCTCGTTGCGTCTCCGTGCGGGAAGATGATCTTCAACAGGCCGGAGAAGGTCTTGTGGATGGCATCCCGGTCCCGGGTGGAAATGTCAGATCCAGGCGTGAAGTGCTGCTGGTAGCGGTCGGAGTAGTCCGCGTTACGCATGGACCTAAGAACCTCAGCGATGAAGTCGACAACGAAGCCGTAGCCGTCGGAGAACATCTCGCCACGGATGGTGTCGACCTCCCAGCCGGGGATGCAGAAGTGCAGGCGGTCCAGGAAGGCCGAGTCGTGATAGCTCTCGGGCAGTTCGTCGAACAGATCCGAGTGCTTGAGCATGTGGGGGACGTTGTGCGACGTGTTGCCGACGAACACCATCGAAGCCTCTGCGCCGAGGGTCTCGACGCCGCGGGAGAACGACTTGTTCGCCATGTAGTTCTTCATGATGTCAACGAGCGCCTTGTCGGTGCGCTTCTTCTTCCCTGCGAACTCGTCGAAGGCAACGACGTCCCAGTAGCCAACGAGGCCGATGCGGCCGTTAGAGTTGTTCACGAAGAGTTTGGGGACCGTGACTTCGCCACCGGAGATGAGCATGCCATGTGGCGAGAACTCGGAGAAGATATGCGACTTGCCGGTGCCCTTCGGGCCGAGCTCGATCAGATTGTAGTTGCGCTCAGCGAACGGAATGAGTCGCACGAGCTGGATGAGCTTCGCGCGGCGGCCGAAGAGCCCAGGGTTGAACCCGATCGATTGGATCAGCAAGTCGATCCACTCCTCGGTAGTGAACTTGCGCCGCGCGGCGACGTAACCGTCGAAGTCGAAGGTGGAGAGCTGAATGGGCTTGATCGAGCCGAGGATCCACGGCACGACCCGGGTGTTGTCGCTGTGGAAGTATTCGATGTCGCAGATGCACCACTCGCCACCGACCAGCAGCTTCGGATGCGCCGTAATGATCGGGGGCTCGACGAGAACCTGCTTGATGCCGAGGTTCGCGAACTCGGCCTCGTAGACGTCGTCCTTGTCGTTGAGGGTCACGGTGACCTTGTCGATGACCTTGTGCCGTCCCCGCTCGCGGATTGTCGACTTCACCAGCTCCGACTGGTTCCGGTGCACGTAGTGGTCTGCGAGGATCTGCCGGACCGCGTCGATGCCGGCCTGGATGGTCGCTTCGTCGTCAGAGGCGGCGTACTGGCCGAGAAGGTACTCCAACACGTACGTCGGCACGATCGCGTTGCCCTTGACCGCCTTCACCAGATCCTTGCGAACGACGACACCTGCGAAGTGCTGGTTGATCTTCTTGTCAAGGGCACTGGGTATGGGCGTCTCGTCCGGCGTCGCGTCCTCAGCGACGTCTTCGTTGAAGTCGTCGTCGATCATGCTGAGGTTGGGACCATCGGTCATCTCAGCCCTCCTCAGAAGTCGAAGTCCGTGGCGAAGGAGCGCTTGAGCCTGTACATCGCCTTGGCGTAGACGCGCCAGTGGTTGGTGTTGGGGATGCGCTCTTCTAGGCGGAACTGGACGGTGCGGTTGTTGTGGTCGTTGGCGTCCTGGCTGAGCAGCATGTGTGCACTCTGGTAGCGGTCACGCTTGTCGGTCGACCCCTGATCGAAGGTCAGCTCGACCTGGTTCGAGATCAGCGTCTCGCCAACGTAGAGGCCGGCCCGGACCGTTCGCGGCTGGACCTTCTCACTGACCGGCTCAGACTGGAAGAGGCGCACGACGACCTGTCCGGTGGTGATCTTGTCTGACTCCGGCCACACCTCGACATTCACGAGCCGGGTGTCACTCTTGCGCTTCTTGTTGACAGCGAGGACCGGAACCACAACCTCTTGAAGCGTCGCGCCGCCGTGCACGAACCGTGATCCGCCGCCAGCCAGCTTGAGACGGTGGATCGACTTGGGGATCTGCACCTCGAGGTCGCTGTCGAGTTCGAGCTGCACGGAGTTGAACGTCGTGAAGGCGTAGTCAAGCTTGAGACCGTGGCCGAGCACGAAACGCCGGTTGACGACCTTGATGTCGTCACCCTGCGGCTGGGTCGACAGGAAGAACGAGTCCGAAAGAGCGTCGTCCTGGAAGAGGAACCCGTGGTCGGCCGTGACGAAGATGTTGGTGGCGTTGGCGTTGGCCAGCTTCTTCACGAGGTCGACAATGTCGCGCAGGGTGTCCTCGACGGCCTCGAAGACCTGCCGTTCGGTACCCGGCTTGTCGCCGGTGACATCGATCCGGTTGTGGTAGACGTACAGGACACGGTTGGCCTTGTAGAGTTCCCGGCGCTCCTCAGGGCTCAGCGCCTTGAAGTCCTCTGCTTGGATCGCCGCGCCACCAACGCTCTGGAGGATCTTGCTGCGGAACAAGGTCCCGTGCGTCGGTTGATCGTCCGCGAGCACCGACTTTGCATCCGCAGAGTGCTTGAGGGTTCGGTGAGGAAGCAAAGCCGCCATGCCGAGTTGGGTATAACTCGGCAGAACACCGAGGACCGCATCGAGGGTTGCCTCGAAGCGGTCCTCCTGACGGATACGCGAACCGAGTTCTTCTGCCACCTCATAGCGAAGGGCGTCCGAGATGATGACAACAGCCTTCTTGCCCTCGCGGATACGCGTCTCGACGTAGTCGCCGTAGAACGACGTCTGTGAGCGAAGCACGGACGAACGCCACTTGTCGGCCGCGTCGACCTGCTGCTGCCAGGCGTTGCCCAGCTCGTACACGAACTTGTTGATGTAGTGCTTCTCCACCTGCTCACGCAGCGGGCGGAGCGGGTGCGGTCCTTCGTAGGTTCGGTAGGCGAAGGTGAACTGTCGATACAGCTGGTCGATGCGGAACCATTCGCGGCGGTAGCGCTCCAGGCCCTCGTCGAAGGACTGCATGACCAGGTGGCGCGAGGCGAGTTCGGCAAGCAACTCAGAGGCGCTGGCGATCGCGGTGTAGAGCTGCCGGTAGCCATCGATCCAGACACTGCTCTGTCGTCGACGCACAACCTCTGCAACCTCGCGGGCGGTGACGGTCTGCTCGACCACGGCCCGGGCGAGGTCGCTGATGATCTTCTGGTCCGCCTCCTCGAACAGGTCAACCCCGACGAGGTCGCGGAAACTGGCGTCCTCGATGGTTGCGGCGTAGTCGAGATCGCGAGCGGCGCGCTTTGCGAGCTTTGCTAGCGCGTCCTGGCTACGCCGGTCGTTGCGCAGGCTCGCGAAGTCGAGCTGGATGTTCTGAAGACCGCCGGGCCGGGCAGAATTGAAGCCATCGATGGCCTTGCGGAATGTCCACAGCACGAAGTCGTCGATGCTTGGAGACGCTGAGTCGTAGCCGTAGATGCTGGCGACACCCCGCCAGTAGAAGTCATCGAGTCCATAGTCGACGAGTGCGTCGTACTTGGTGCGCAGCCGCTTAGAGTTCTCCACAAGTAGCGTTCGGGTGACCGACAAGAGACTGTGCTCCCGCTGCCCGAGCAAGACTGCCGTGATCTTCGCCTGGAGCTTCGCGACATCGTCCTCAGGGTTCAGAATCGCCTTGAGGCCCTGGACGCGCTTGGTGGCGGTGAAGAACTTCTCGCGGGCCTGTACAACCTCGTCGATGCCATCGCCCGTGAGACCAAGTTCCTGCGCAACGAGTGAGGTGCGATCTGCTGTGAAGACCCCATACGCCAACTCCAGGTCGAGAAGCCAGTTGCCGATCCCGGCCGGCATCTGCCCGGAGCGGTAGATGAGGAACATGCCAGTCGGCTGAACGTGAAGCAGCCGGTTCTTGATGCTGTACTCGTTGTTGGCGACGCGGATCGTCCTCACACCCGGCAAGTCGAGGCCGTCGAGGTCGGCGGCATACTGTCCCTCCGGGTCATGCCAGAACACGACCCGCTGGCTCTCGAACCGGCGCACCAGGTGCGGACGAACCGTGGTGGCATCACTCATTCACTCACCCCTAGCCCGGGAATCTTCTTCAGAGCTGCCCCGAATCTTGGATAGTTCACCTTCACGCCGTCGTCGAGATCGATCGAGATCTGCTGGGACGCTAGCGGATAGAGGATGTCGTGCTCGTACTCGTCGAGCTCTAGCAGCACCTTCCGGAGACGATCGGCTTCCTTCTGAGCCGTAGCATGCTGCCGGGGCGTGCCACCGCCGACAGCGAGTCGCTCCTGGTGTTCAAGGCTGGAGGCCAGCTTCGCCCGATACTCACGCAGGTACTCGTTCAGCACCGTCGAGACCGTCGACGGCGTGTAGCGGTGCATGTAGATTAGCGCGTTGAACGAGCCCCTCGGACTGGAGAAAAGCCAGTAGATCGGGCGCTTCTTGTAGCGCTGGACGTGGTCCTTATAGAAGGACTTCATGAAGTAGTCGCGGATGTCCTCCACGCCGAGGGCCTCGGTCACGAAGCGGAGGTTCTCCTCGTAGTGCTCCTCGCCGAACGCCGCGCGGAGGAACGTTCGGAAGAGCGCGACGATGTCGTCGTCGAACCAATCGCCGTCGACGATCGGGATGACGTTGTCGGCGTCTGGCATAAATGTTGGCGACGGAACCCTTCCCAGGTAGGCCTGCAAGGCCGCGCCTTCGTCGGCGAGAATTAGGCCTGGCTCGTCGCGACTATACCGGCCGAACATAATTCCAACACCAAAAGAGACAAAATTGGAAACCATATCTCTATTGCTCGCGATGTGCAGGCTTGACGGCGCAGGCATGAGGCCGGTCCGCTCAGTCTCTCCGATGCCATATGCGGTTACGAATGCATCATCCACCGCCCTCTCAAGGAGAGTCGATCGGTCGAGATCGGCCTGCTGAGTTGTGCGGATAAGTGGAACCAATGCCGACAGCTCGGTCCCTGAGCCACGGCGCCCTGCCGCAACCAGTACGTCCGTGGCGAAGCCACGTGAAATCTCTTGCGAATTCCAGTCCGAGCGAGCTAACGCGACCAACTCATCAACAGCTTCGCGAACGCTGTCACCGGCCGCGCTCAGCAGGGAAGGGTCGTAGGGCAGTTTGTCGATATCCCCGGACTGCACGTTGAGTGTCGGGTTCTGGGCGCGGAGGAACATCTCGCCCACAATTGAACAGAGGAAACCTAGCACGAGTGGAGTGTCCCGCTCTGTTGGAAAGATCGCAGACCCCGCGACATCGAAGAGGTGACCTTCGTCCGCACGTCGAGCGGCAAAGCGCCCAGTCCCAATCTTAGTGTAGGAGATCATCGGCCGGAAGTAGTATCCCCGGTCTTTTACAACGTAGTCAACGTTGCCGTTGAGGTATGGATAGGACTCAGCCACGTACGCCTTGATCCGCTGTCCGTTGTTCTCCCAGTCGACAACACTTAAATCATTGCCGTACCACTTGCGATAGTCGCCACCCCTTAAGTATGGGAACCATCGACGACCTGAAGTCTTCGCCGACTCGCTGTCTGAGAAGCCCTCACCGACCCGATCAAGAGAAACCTCGTACCAGAATCGGATAAACCTGGAGTTATCCGAAGTCTGCAGTCCGGGTTGGCCGTACGCGATCTCTGAGAGGGCCTTTCCTCGAGAATACGCATCTAGGGCCTCCGCAGGGAGTGAATAGGCAAGGGCGCCATTAGGAACGCTCGCCAAGTCTGACAAGTTCACCACATGGACTCGCCCAATCGACTCGCCAACTTGAACGTCATTCTGCAGGGCCCGTTGAAGCTTGCTTTCGTCACTACCAACGTCGACCAAGCGGACGAAGTGAGCCCGGCCAGCGGGTGCGTTGCGAACCGCCGTGAAGGCGCAGACCTGCACGGTAGCCCCCTTGAACCCACCAAGGGGGAGTTCAACGAGGCTTTTCAACGCCGTGGCAGTGGTGATGTGTCGCCTGGTTACAGCGTGACTGCTGATGTACATCCAAACATTTGGTGTCATTACTCCCATCCGGCCGCCACCACGAAGGAGGCTTGTCATTCGACCGAGAAACGCCGCGAAGAGATCACTGTGCAACCCCTTGTAGTTGTCCTTTATGAAGGACGTCAGCAGAGAGTCCATGTTCTTACTGCCCATGTAGGGTGGGTTCGCGACCACAACCATGTATCGTGAGCTGAGGTACTCCGCCTGTCTCACGACACGCCTCGCCCGCTCGATGACGTCGGCCTTGAGCATGTCCCCACTGTGGTCCAGCTCCGCGAGGTGCCGCCCAAGGCGAGCCGTCACCTCGAGGTCAGGTTGGATGAGGGAGCCGAGCGTGTCAGCATGCTCGAACTGGTTCCAGAAGGCGAGATCTTCGAGGCGATCCCCTGTCCTCGTCAGCAGCAAGTCGATCTCGTCCGGCGTGGAACTGATTGGATCGATCACGCAGACGTTTGGCTCGACCCGGTTGTTGAAGAACGTCCGCTGCTTCGCCCGGGCCTTCATCGTGAGCGCGAAGGCCCCGAGTGCTCCGGCGCGCGCGTCAATCTCGGTGCCGTACAGGTTATTGGTGAGGATCAGACCGGGGATGGCCGACGGGGCGTAACCCTCCTCCTCGTAGATCGCGTAAAGGAGGTCGAAGGCGTAGGTGAGCATGTGGCCCGAGCCGCACGCAGGGTCGATGACCTTGAGTTCCTCCGGGCTGCCGATCGTGAGGAAGTCGCTCTCTTCGTCGACCGGAGCAATGTAGTACTCCATCTGATCGACCAGGCGCGAAGAGGGACGGTTGAGCATCCACAGCCGACCTAGGGAGTTCTCAACCAGGTAGCGGACCATCCAGTGCGGGGTGAAGAGCTGGGTGGCGGCAGGGATCTCTTCAGCGCCGGCCTTCTTGTTTTTCTTGAACCCGGCGAAGACCTCGTCCTTACGCTCCGAGATGTAGAACTGGTACAGCCAGCCGATCACCTCGACGTCCTGGCAGACCTCGTCGGTGAGGACCTTGACGGCGCGGTTCAGAACCGACCCGTCGGCGAGCAGGTTGGCCGGGATGAGCAGCTCAGTGAAGTCCCCCTCGCGCTCGAACATGAACGGCATGGCGCGGTTCCAATGGCGGCAGTACTCGGCGAGCATGAGCGCGTAGGCCTCGCCCTGGGGGTCGTCACTGCGGCGTGTTCCGTTGAGAAGCGCTGTGACGGCCTCGCGGGTCTGCCGGCCGACCACGTCGGCGTCGATGACGCCCCGCTTGGCCTCGGCGAGGATCTCGGGCTGACCGCCCTCGACCCCGGCCTGAGGCGAGACCACACCGATTCCCGTGTAGCCGTTGGCGTCCATGAACCGCAGCGCGATGATCCGGTTGAACCACGTGTAAGCGACTCGGTCCGCCACCGCCCCACGACCCTTGTCACCACCGCCAGCCGCGGTGATTGCCCTCTCCAAGGCAGCGACGCCCTTCGGACGCTCGATCCGCGCCGGGGAAGCCGGCGCCAGCACCACAGCGATGCGCCCGGTCACCTCGCCAATGAGCGCAGTGCGCGCCCACGTCGCGAACAACTTCAGAGGTGCAGTTTCCATCAGAGGGAGATTCGCTTTCCGTCGTCCAGAGTCTGGATGAGAGCAGCACGGAGCGCCGCGAGGTACTTGTCGACGTCCTCCTCCGTCTCGAGGACGCCGGAGGCACCCGGCACAGCGACGGTCTTGACCGACACTGTCTGCTTGGGCGGCGAGAAGTCCGCTCCACCATTTTGGCCGGAGACCGCCAGTTTATCGAGCAGTGACGGGTACACGCTGTCCTCGAAGTCTGACCCGATCTGGAGGATGAGGGCGATCTGGCTCTCAGAGTGAACCCGTGACAGCGTCTGGTCGATCCGCTCAACGACGCTCTGTTGGGCTTCCGGGGTTGCCTTGTTGTAGTAGCTGCTGCCGACAAGTCCAGTCTTACGGCCCTCGATCGACGCGCCGACAGTCCCCCGCTTCACGGCCACGACAGCGTCAATCTGGCCGCGGAGTTCGTCGGCAGCCTGCTTGAGCTGCGCCATCCGATTGCCGCGAAAGGCGTTCGGGTCGGCCAGTGCGTTGCGGACGGTTTCGTCGCTGCCCGCTGGCAGGTAGCTGAGGTTGCTGCTGTGAGTGGTCAGCAGCGTCGCGGCGTCGTCGTAGATTGCTCGCTGTGCGCCGTTGAGGAAGGATTGGATCGGGTCGATCACGTTCTCCTTGGCGTCGAGCAGGTCGTCGCCGACGGCGAAGCCGTTCAGGTACCAGTCGTCGGCCTTGCCATCGGTCTGCTCAAGCAGGGCGATAGCATCCTTGAGCTGGTCAAGGAAGGGGTACGTCGAACCCGTGACCGTGGCCTTCAGCTCGTCGAGCTTGCCTTTGAGCTTGTCGGCTCCGTGTCGTGCGAGTTCAAGGGGGTCCTTTGGCGCGTTCGCCTCGTCGAAGAAGTCGGTGCAAAACCTGCGGAAGGCGGCGACCTTGCGCTCGTCGAAGGTCTTCTGGGGTGCGACGACGGCGTGGGAGTGCTTCTGAGTATTGCGCAATGCTGCGGCTACTTCGCTGCGTTTCAGCACGTTGCCGTCTATCGTGAGGGTGTCCTTTGACGCTCCGATCAGGAAGGCGATGATTACCTCGATCGAAGCGAGGTCCCAGCCATAGGGTTTGCCCTGGAAGGTGTCTACGATGGTCTTGACGGTGACCTGCTCACCGAGTCCCTCCTTGCGGAGGATGAGAGACCGCACCTCGTCACCGGGCGCGGCAAGCTTGGAGAAGGCATGGGCGTCGAAGAGGCCCCTGTCAGGGTTCGCGGCTCCTGCCACGTCCTGCTCCCTGTAGGTCACGCCACCCAGCAGCTTGAGTTGGGTGTAGGTCCGGCTGACGAGATTCTGGAACCCGTCGGTCACCCGTGCGAGGGCATCCTGAGAAGTGGACGTCACGTCTGCCCCGTTGATGACCAGCTCAGACTTGCCGACAGCGCGGCGGATGCGCTCGATGAGCTCCTTCTCGCGGTCCACGTTCTGTGCGGCCTTTGACCTAAGGATCTGGTCCTCGGTCGCCGACAGCGACGTGGTCTGTTTGCGCCTGGTGTACTTCTCGGTCTTGACGAGCAGACGAAGGTCCGCCAGGACCCGCTCGTCTGGTTCCAGGATGACCCGTAGTTCGTCCTTCCCAGCGCTGTGCATCCGCGCCTCATCCGGCGTGTACGGGTACTCCGGGGTGATAAAGTGGATCGAGAGCTCGCGCTGGGGCCCGTGGACCTGGTCGTCAAGCTTGAAGCCGAACGGGAAGTCCTGGTTATTCTTAGCGTAGCGGAGCTTGGTGGTCTTGATCACGTCACCGGAAAGGATCTTGAACAGGCGACCGCTGACCTCGGAGGCGTCGATGTCGACGCCTTTTATCTCTTCCTCGATGACCTGCTCTTCGTTGGTCAGGTATTCGTAGGCGTTGCCATTGCGCTGGACGTAGGTCTGCGTCTCCAGCAGGGTCAGCGCCTCCTTGACGTCCTCGGACAGTCCAGGCAGGTCGAGTCCGAAGCGCTCATAGACGAGGACGGTGAGGTTGCGTGGTGTGGCGTGGAAGCTCTCGACGTACTTGACGAGGAAGAGCGCCTTGAGGAGTCGGATCGCCAGCAGATTGTCGAGGTGGTGCTCGGCTACATCGATGGAGCGCTGCGCAGCTGATTTTAGTGATGCCCGGATGCCGGCGAACATGTGGTCGAAGGTCGCCAGTCGGCCGACCTCAACATCGCCGATGTCTTTGGCGACCTGCTGGACGACGCCGAGCATGGAGCGCTCACCCACCGAGCTGTTGCGTCCCTCGAAGACGTTGTGGTCGGAGATGCCTTCGATTGCGGCCTGGAACAGTGGGAACTGGTAGCTGACGAACGGGTAGGTGCCGACGAAGTGCGCTTCGTCGGTGTAGTTTCGGTAGGTCTTCGCGCCATCGACAAAGTCGAAGAGGGTCTTGAAGTTCGCGGACTCTTTGGCGTAGATCGACTTGAGGGCGGCCGAACCGGCCTCGTTCTTCTCCAGCAGGCGCTTGCGGATGACTTCCTCGACGTCGGCGCTGGTGAGCTTCACGCGGGTTTTGAAGCGGGCCTGGATCTTGGAGAAGTCGTTGCCCTGCTGCTTGGTGCGGTCTCCGACGACCTTGTCCATGTCCTCCTGTGAGGTTACGAACACCCATGCGCGGCCCTGACATTTGGTGTCGAGGCTCTCAGCGATCGTCTGGAGGTTGAGCATCAGGTGCGTGTTGGACCCGATGAACTGGCCTACCTCGTCAACGAAGAAGTTGAGGCGGTAACCCTCGGGCTGCTTGTCCAGCCACGCCTTCACCTCGTCTGCGAAGTCCTCGATCGAGACCGAGTACTCGTTGCGATACTTGGTCAGAATGTTGGTCGGTGCGCCGCCCTCCGTCTGGCGGCTGACCTCGGCGTAGGCCTTAGCGACGTTCGGCTCCTCCAGCACGCCCTCCTCGCGGCCCTGGCTCCAGTCGCGACCGGAGATCCGCTTGTATGCCTCCTTGAAGGCATCGTATTGACCGCGGTTGTCTAGGTCGCGCTCGAAGCGAGCGACGTGGCCCTGGTTGCCGTAGTATCCCCGGCTCTCGTCGAAAACCTTCACGAACACCTTGAGCAGGGCGTCGGTCTGGTCCTTGGTGATGAGGGTGGCCTTCTGGTCGATGTTGAACAGCAGGCTCTTGGCCGGGATGCGCTCGGCCTTGGTCAGCAGGGCGGGCAGGAACGCACCAGTCGACTTGGAGCGGAAACTCTCCGACACTTGCGCCCTGTCGAACTCCTGGCCTTCGACATCGCCGAGCAGGTAGGCGAGCATCTTCAACAGGTGGGACTTGCCGGAGCCGAAGAAGCCGGAGATCCACACCCCGTTGGCGTTGGTGTAGTTGGTGTACGCCTCCAGCAGGAGCTCAAGACCCTTGGCTGCCTCGTTGGTGAGGACGTACTCCTCGACCTCGGTGCTCAGGTGCGCAGCGTCGTCGGCCTTGATGACGCCCTCGATGGGGCGCTGCACGTCCTTGGCGAAGATGTCGTTCAGCAGCATCTGAGTCACGCTTCCTGTTCCAAGACGTTCTTGGCTCGGTAGTACTGATCGTCTTTCAGCCGCCCGAAGAGGACGAGCGACGAGCCGAGACTGTCGGACTGCTCGTAGCGGCCGGGGAAGAACATAAGCATTGGTTTGTCGGTCACGACGCTCTGAAGGTTGTTGAGCACGTTGTGTGACCGGATGTACGGGAAGACCTCGCCGATGCCGGTCAGGAAGAAGATGTCGAAATCGCGATCTTCGATCTTCGAGCGGATCGCGGGCGCGATATGATCCTGTGGATCGAGCATGCCCTGGAGCAACTCGCGGAAGTCGCCCTTGTCCTGCTCAGGCTCCGCAGCGAGTACCCGCTCCCACACGCCGCGCTCCTTGAGGATTTCGATCGACAGGTCGTAGAGGTTGACCTCTCGAACGCTGATGCCCTGCTGGCTCAGCCTGTTCTTGATCCGTTTCTTGGCCTGCGCGACGGCAAGAGCGTCCTCAGGTGGATACGGGTAGATGAAGAACGGCACTTCGTTGCTGAGTCCCTCCATCTGGAGGAGGCGCTTGCCGCTGAGCACCGCGAGCAGGTGCTCCTCTTGCTTCGTCAGGTCGATCCGACTCATCGGGCGGCGCCTCCCATCGGGAAGAAGCGGAGTTCGCTGGGCGTCCGGGAAGAGAGTGCGTCGGTGACGCGGGCTGAGAGCACGGCCTGGATGATTCGGCCATCCGCAGAGAGGAGGCCGGTTTCGGCGAGCATGCGGAAGACGTTGGATCGGAGCTTGCGCAGGGTGGAGTCCTTGAGGTCGGCGACTTCTTCGTGCCACAGGGCCTTGCTTCGGATGAAGCCGTCAAAGTCGTCATGGTCTAGCGTGGGGGTCAGGAGGAGGAAGTGCTCGCGGAGCACCTCCTCGGCGAACTCGCCGATCAGGTCGTAGCGGCGGCACGCGGCGGCCCACAACAGATGGCCACGCTCCGAGGTTGGCGAGTCGACGAGGAGCTCCAGCTCGTCGTCGCTGAGGACCGCGAGCCGCTGCGCGACCTCGCGTGCTCTGCGCTGACCTGTGGCAAGAGTCCGAGCCTGTAGGAGATTGCCTTCGGCGATCAGCTCACGCACTCTCGTCCAGTCGCGCTCTCGAAGATAGATGGGGGCAGCCACGAGTGCCTCGCGGGTCAGGAGAGCTCCACTGGTGAACGACATCGCATAGCGCTGACCGTTCGACGTGTCTGTAATCCTGTCCGCCTCCTTCACTCAGCCAGTTCCGGGCGGGGTCTTCCAGAACTCTAGGCCGCGCCGCCGACACAGGCGCGCTCCCCCGTGCGAAGAGCAGGCGTGGCGCGCATACCTCACGCGTGCTCCGGACGTGCCTCGCCGGGTTAGCCTTGAAGCTCGCGGCGTACCAGCTCCCCGAGGTAGTCGGCGACACTGCGCCGCTGACGGAGCGCCTCCGTGCGGAAGGCGAGCCAGTCGTCGGCGGTGATGTTGACCCTGGCCATCTGCTGGTCGGCTGGCAACGACCGGCCGGAGGACCCCGCCGGTGGGCTCGTGCCGAGCCGCTCGCGGTTTCTGCGGCGCGATCGCTTGCCCACGTCAGCACCCCGCCGCGTATACGCGTAGACGCGCCGCACATTGGTGCAAGTCTGTGCGTCCACTTCGACCATCGAGGAGGCACGTCATCGAGGGGCCTCCGAGACGGTGGGGAGCGGGACGACTGGCGCGTCGTGGGCTGGCGGGTGGGCGTGGAGGAGGGCGTCGAGACGGTCGGGCATGGAGTCGTCGGCGTCGTCGTAGAGGTGGCCGTAGCGGTCGAGGGTGAAGGCGACCG
>Ga0136616_10000605_pt1 | contig 17442 bp, 15 predicted proteins | sample AntDrymUQ2992106_2_FD_106648 | JGI IMG/M metagenome (GOLD analysis project Ga0136616, IMG submission 106648) | Polar desert sand microbial communities from Dry Valleys, Antarctica - metaG UQ299 (21.06) | ecosystem: Environmental > Terrestrial > Soil > Desert | place: Antarctica: Dry Valley...
GGATCGGGATGAGGTTCCGGGCCGGCGCCACGGCGTACGCGGCGTAGCCGCCCGTCCCGAGCAGGGTGACCACCCGGTCTCCGGCGTTCACGTCTTCCACGCCGTCCCCCACCTCGGCGACCGTACCCGCCACCTCCGAGCCCGGCGTGAAGGGCAACTCCTGAGCCTCGACGTACTGGTTGCGGCGTCGCATCGTGTCCGCGTAGTTGACCCCGGCCGATTTGATCTCGATGAGCACCTCGCCCTCACCCGGGGAGGGTCGCTCGACCTCGACGGGCTGCAGCACCTCCGGCTCCCCGAACTCGTCGACCCTTATCGCCTTCATCTGCGCCATTTATACAGCCCACCTTTCTCTCGTTCGAGCCGGCCCTCGCAGCCGCAAACAACTATACCCTAGCTCCGCGTCGCCACCCGTTGCCCTGCGTCGGATCACACTTTCGGGGGGGCGCTTTCATACTTTTGGAGGACGCGCGTCGCCGGTCAGCCCGGTAGGATCTACGCGAGGGCGCCGAGCAAGCGGCACGGGAGCAAGGAGGAGGTAAGTGAAGCGAACGGTCGCGGCGTCGAGAGAGCCGGGTATGGCGAAGCGTCTCCGCAACGGGGTCTTCCTCGTCGTCTCGTTCATGTTCTCCGCGTGGTCGCTGCGCGTCGCTCTCGTGAACTTCGACACCCTCTCGGACCTAACGCTTGCGGGCGTGCTAAACGAGGCGCTCCGGGCCGTGATCTTCGTCGGCCCCGTCTTTCTCTACTTGAGGTACGTTGAAAGAGCGCCTGTGCTGGCGTTCTTGGGAATCAGCAGACCTCGTGCGAGCTTCGCGTGACTCATCCCGCTCGCCGGGACGCTCTTCGTGGTCTGGTACGTACTGCTCGACCGGATCTTCGGGGACGGGATACTCGCCGGTGTTCCTACCGCCGTAGTCCTGTTTACGATCCTGTCCCCGGCAACGCTGGTCGAAGAAATCTTCTTTCGTGGCTTCCTCTTGAACAAATTCTGGCAGACGACGGGTTTCTGGCGGGCCAACTTAGCCTCTTCCTTGCTCTTCGCACTCGTCCACTTTCCCGGTTGGTTCGCCCTCGGCAGGGCGATGCCGCTCGTCGCCACGGACGCTTTGGGCCTGCTCGTCTTCGGCCTGGTCTTTGGCTGGGCGATGAAGAAGACCGGCTCGCTGTGGACCGCGTACATCCTGCACGCCCTGAACAACCTGCTCGTCGTCGTGGTCTTAGGCCCCTAGCACCGGCGCGGTCGCGTCGCTCCCCGCCTTGCCGGAGCCGGTGAGCTCGCGTTTGAGGATCTTGCCGGTCGCCGTCTTCGGGAGATCGTCCATAAAGAGCACGGAGCGTGGGTACTTGTAGGCGGCGACCCTCTCTTTGGCGAAGGCGACGATCTCCTCCTCCGTGACGGACTCGCCCTCCTTGAGCGCGACGACCGCCTGGACCTCTTCGCCGAGGTCCTCGTGCGGCGTCCCGATGACGGCGACTTCGGCCACAGCCGGATGCTCGTAGAGGACCTCCTCGATCTCGCGCGGGTAGACGTTGTAGCCACCGCGTACGATCATGTCCTTCACCCGGTCCACGATGAAGACGAAGCCGTCCTCGTCAATCGTCGCCATGTCCCCGGTGTGGAACCAGCCGCCCCTCATTGCCTCCTCCGTGGCTTCAGGGTTCTTGTAGTAGCCCTTCATGACGTTGTGGCCCCGTACGACCAGCTCCCCCCGCTCCCCGCGCGGGACCTCTCTATCCTCCTCGTCCACCACCCTCGCCTCGGTCCCCCAGATGGGCAGCCCGATCGAGCCGACCTTCCGTTGCCCGGCAGAGCGATTGAAGCAGGTCGTCGGGCTGGTCTCCGAGAGCCCGTACCCCTCCAGTACGACGATGCCGAACCTCTGCTCGACGGCCTTTAGAACTTCCAGGGGTATCGCCGCTCCGCCGGAGACCCCGATACGCAGGGACGAGGTGTCGTACCCGTCGAGCTCCGGGTGGCGGAGGAGGTACTGGTACATGGTCGGTACGCCGGTGAAGACGGTGACGCCCGAGCTCTGGATGGCCTCCAGAACGGCCTCGGGCTCGAAGCGCGGGACGAGGACGACCGTGTTGCCGGCGTAGACGCCGGCGTTCATCACGCAAGTCTGGCCGAAGATGTGGAAGAGCGGCAGGACGGCGATCTCGACGTCGTCCTCGCCCAAGCCCAAAAGCTTATCCGCGTTACAGACGGCGTTGTAGAACATGTTGAAGTGGGTTAACTCCGCGCCCTTGGGCCTGCCCGTGGTCCCACTCGTGTAGATCACGACCGCCGTATCCTCTGGCCTGGTTTGTGCCGTCTCGTGTTTGGTAGAGCTCTCCTCCAGAAGCCCGTCGAAGCCGTGCGTCCCCTCCGGCGCGCCCTCGCCGTCCGGCTCCTCGACGAGGATCAGGTTCTCGCACCCCTCCGCTTCCTCGAAACCCTTCCGTGCCTCCTCGAGAAAATCCTCCCAGGCAACGAGCGCCACGGCATCGGAGTCGCCCAGGTGGTAGGCGACCTCGGGACCTTTGAGGAGCACGTTCAGGGGAACGACGATGGCGCCCAGGCTCAAGATGCCGTAGTAGGCGATGGCGAATTGGGGTACGTTCGGGAGCATGAGTGCGACCTTATCGCCGGGCTCGACACCCAAACCGGCGAGGGCGTTCGCGAACCTCTTCGCTGCGTCGCGCAGCTCGGCGTAGGTCATCTCGTGCTCGCCGAAGATCAGGGCCGGTTTCTCCGGCTTCTCCTTCGCGCTCTCCTCCAGCAGCACCGCTAGATTCAGCGTCATGCTTCTCTCCTCCTCTACCCTTTTCCCTTGTGAGGATTATAGCGGCGGGCGGCGGGAGAGGGTTGGCAACGCGCGAACGAGGATGCGGGCATCCACGCCATGCTCTGCTTCGAGAGGTTAGACGGGGCTGCTCCAGTGTTGCCCGTCGATCCCTCTCAGGCGCGTGGCGAGGCCGACGCCGGTTACGTTCTGGACTTGCAGCCCGGGCCGGGCGTTGACCTCCAGGACCAGGGGACCGAGATCTTCGTCGATAACCACGTCCACGCCGAGGTAGCCCAGGCCGGTGGCATCACTACAGCGGGACGCGGAGTCGAGGGTCTCATTCCAGTACGGGACCTCGACGCCTATGAGGTTCTGCCCGGTGTCCGGATGTTCGGAGACTTCCTCACCCTTGAATAGCGCCCGCGTCACCTTTCCGGAGCCCAGGTCCACGGCCGCTCCGAGAGCGCCCTGGTGGAGGTTGGCTCTTCCGTCGGAGGCCGTGGTGGGCAGGCGTATCATTGCGAGCAGCGGCTCCGAGCGGTAGCAGATCATGCGGAGGTCCGGCAGGCCCTGTGGGACCATCCCGGCCAGAGTTTCGTGCGGGACTATGAGTTTCTCCAGGAGCACCCAGTCCTGCTCGACCTCTCCAGAGGAGAACTCGCCGTCCAGGACGCGGCGCATATGCGCGACGAGTTCGCTCCTGGAGAGCGGACGCCCGGACCCCGTCCGCCAGCCGGTTCCATCTCCGCTATCGTCGCGCTCGGCGATGTTGACGAGGCCCGCGCCCTGGCGGCCCATGTTCGGCTTGAGCTCCCAGGAGTCCGGGAGGTTATCCCAGTCCAAATCTGCCAGATCCCGACGGTCGCGTAGGACTTCGATGGTCGGGGGTACGGGCACGCCGACCGCTTCGAGAACGTCCTTGGTCTTTTGCTTGTTGTCGACGAGCCTTATCGCCCGCGGCGGGTTCTCCTTGTTCACCAGATAAGTCCGGGCGTTCATACCCATGACCTCATCCCAGTCGCGCCCCTTGCCAATGGGCACAAAGGCCCCGAGGATCTCCGTGAGGGCGCGCCCGTCGGCGGTGGGCACTACGATTTCCCCTTCGAAAGCGCCGGACGGAAGCGGATAAACTCGCTAAGCCTGAGGCCCCTGTAGAGCCCGATCAAGACCGACAGCCCCACCCCCACCGCGACGAGCACGAACGGGTAGATCGGCGGGTGCTCCGCCAGCCACGTTATGGGCTTGCTTACCAGCAAGGGGGCCGCCGCGATGGCGGCGAGCGTGGTCCACAAGGCGCCAACGAGCGCCTGGCGAAAGCCTTCTTGCTCCCAGGAGCCCCAGAACTGCTCGATGACGATCGTCGCGACCACCACCGGGAAAGCGGCCGTCCAGTTCCTGCTCGCCGAGGGGTCCGGCCCGAACTGGCCCAGAGCCAGGAGGGCGCCAGCGACGAGCCCCAGAATGACGGCGAGCCGGGCGACACGCGGCATCTTCAGAGGGCGTAAGAGCGGCTCGACGATCAAGCCCGCAACTAGCATCGTGCCTAATAGTAACGAGTCCCGCGGGCAGACCAACCTGGACAAAGGCCAGAGAGAGGAGGACGGGCGCGAAGATCCCGAAGGTCTGGATGCCGATGAGGATGCGGAAGACGACGGCGACCAGCACCGCGATCGGCAGCGCCGCGAGGAGGCTCGACGGGTTGGGCGGGGGCGCCGGGAAGTCAAACAGTGCCAACACGGGTGGCTCGCGGGTCGGCGAGGACGGCGTGGCGAGCTGCTCCTGGGCGGTATCGACCGTGAAACCTGTAAGGTCCTGACGGCCTATAAGCATCCGATCCGCGACATCCGAGCGGTCGGCCACCGTTGCGCGGATGTTGCGCTCCTGCCCGGCGATCCGCATTGTAACCTCGACCAACGGCCGCTCCTCCTCACCTAGAGTCGAGCGAGCGGTGATCCTCTCCGCGTTTTCGGTGTCGATGCCAAGCGCGTCAGCCACCTCTTCACCTATCGAGGTGTAGAACGCACCGGTGTCGACCCTCCCCAGCACTTCCACCTCTTCGCCGGCCTCATCGTTGACCAGCACCACCTGCTCCGTCGCCCCTATAGTAGTCGAGTCGCCGGAGCTCTCCCTCTCCGCGGCGGTCGTCTGCTGTGCCCACACGGGTTCCGGCGGGACCGCGAGCAGAAGGACGACGAGGGCCAACAGAGAGGCAAGAAGCCGCCCCCAACCGTTAGTCCCAAACCGTCCGGAGGCTTCGCCCATCTTCGTTGTCCGCGTAACGTGCATAGTCTCCTTAGCCTCGATCGCCGAAAAATCCGTCGCGCAAACCTGCCGAACCCCGGTCCGTATACAGGTCACGTATATGCAAATTGCACTTAGTTTCGCTCCAGAGGTTATCTTGCCGCCGCCTCGTTTTCAAACGGTTACGCGCATCTTTCACCAACAGTTCACTGTTTTGTTAAGATCGGACGATTTTTGGCCCGAAAGGTGTACGCACCAGCGAAGATCGTTGGGTCCGGCGTCTCGAAGCCGGGGAGGACCTCCTGGGCCCGAGCTCCTACGGCACCCGCGCGGAGACCAGTCTCGGCCAGGGAGCCACACTCTTCGCCTCCGAAAAGCTGGACCACGCCCCTTCTTGGGAGAAGCTGGAGCCGGGTACCCTGGCCATCGCCCATTGCGACCTCTGGCTGGAACTGCACCACCTCTAGCCCCGCCCCCGGTACCGAAGAACGCCGAGACGTCCGGCCGGTCCGGGGCGTCCGCTATAATCGCCGTTTCGAGGGGCGACGGAGAGGGAGTTCGGGATGTTGGAGGGTTCGCAGACAGGGGAGCAGGAAGAGCCGCGCGAGCGCGCACGCGCCTACGCCGACGAGGGTGCGACCCGGCTCCGTATGATGCAGGCCGGGCACGCTTCGGGCGACCGCAACAGCAAGCTAGAGAAGAACCGCTAGAGTCCTTGCTCCCGCTCGAAGGCGTAAGGGTACTGGATCTCTCGCGGGTCCTCGCCGGTCCGTACGCAACGATGATGCTCGCGGACTTGGGAGCGGACGTGTTGAAGGTCGAGCACCCCGAGCGGGGCGACGATACCCGCCACTGGGGTCCGCCCTTCGCCGGGGGCGAGTCGGCCTACTTCCTCTCGGTAAACCGCAACAAGAGGTCGATTGGCGTGGACCTCAAAGACCCCGAGGGCCTCGAGAAGGTCAAGAAGCTGGCGACGAGCGCGGACGTCCTGATCGAGAACATGCGCCGGGGAGCGCTGGAGAAGCTGGGCCTTGGCTACGAGGGCTTGAAGGAGGTCAACCCGGGCCTGGTGTACTGCTCGATAACGGGCTTCGGTCCTGGGGAGGATCAGGACCGCCCGGGCTACGACTTCCTCGTGCAGGCGCGCGGCGGGATCATGGGCATCACCGGCTTCCCGGACGGCGAATCGACGAAGGTCGGCGTCGCCATAGCGGATATGGTCTGCGGCCTGCAGGCGGCGATGGCGGTCCTGGCCGCCCTGCACCGGCGGAGTACTACGGGCGAGGGAGCGCGCATAGAGGTGCCGCTCTTCGAGAGCCAGCTCTCCTGGCTCGCCAATCGCGCCCAGGAGTACCTCGTCTCCGGCGAGGAGACCGGGCGCATGGGCAACACCCACCCCTCGATCGTCCCATACCAGACCTTCGACGCCTCGGACAAGAAGATCGCGCTGGCCGTCGGCAACGACGCCCAGTTCGGGAACCTGTGCAAGGCTCTGGGCCGCGAGGAGTTGGCAACCGACGAACGATTCGCCAGGAACCCGGACCGGGTGGCGAACCGCGAAGAGCTGGTCGCGGTCCTGCAAGAGGAGTTCTTGAAAAAGACCGCAGATGAGTGGGTGGAGGAGATCCGGGACGCCGGGGTACCCGTTGGTCCGGTCAACACGCTCGCGGACGTGTTCTCCGACGGGCACGTGTTGAGCTCGGACGTCTTGCAAGATGTCGAGCATCCGGCGGCGGGGATGCTGAAGATGCTCGCCTCGCCAATCCTGGTAGACGGGGAGCGGTTGCAGATCTGGCGTCCCCCGCCGACCCTCGGCCAGCACACCAGCGAGCTAGAAGATTGGTCGCTCGATGATACGGAATCCGGGTGAAAGGTTCGACCGTTTGTGGGTTCGAGAGTCGGGAGGCGCTTCGCTCCCCCTCCGGCGAGACGCCGGGGAGTCCAGACGCCGAGGGTTCCAAGAGTCGGGAAAACGACTACTACTCCCCACTCCCCATCTTCCTACCTCGCAGCGGACGCGAAGTAACCAACCGGATTCCGTATAAGGTCACGAGGACGCACAACCTCGGGGTGCTTATGGAGGAGATGGCCGTAGCTGTGGTCCGGAAGTTTTTCGGAGCTTATCTTCAGACCCTGGCCTTCCGAAGCCGTGATCACACCATCGCCGTCCAGAGCGAACAGAACAACGGGCGCGTTGTCAACGAGGGTGCGCAAACGCAACTCGTTCTGCCGTAGCGCCTCCTGAGCCTTCTTGCGCTCCGCGACTTCGCGTTCGAACTCTGTATGCCTGAGCCAGCAGTAAGCGCCGAACGCTACCGCCATACCGGCTACCGAGGCTATTGTTAGGTTCCGTATCAACATATCAGGTATCTCATATTGTAGGGACTCTGCGACCTTGGTGGTAGTACGGAACTACCACCAAGGTCGTATTCGTTCTACGGCCCCTCCAGAGTAAAGCGGGAAGATAAAGCGGAACCGTTGGCCGGCTACTCCCGCTCGCGGCGCTTTGGCCTTTCTCCGGCTCGCCGTACTGTTTTTCACGCCGGACCCGGAACATCCTCGCCTCGAGAAAGGAATCTTGGTAGTCGAATAGGTGCGTCGCGGTCCCCGAATCCCAGGTACTCACTCCTACCAACGCCTTCGAACAAACTGTTGCTCCATGTCCCGACAACGCGCCGCTACGAACCGATCGTCGACCAAGCTGTAAAAAATAGTCGCTGCCCCGAATGCGTCTTCGCCTATACGAATCCACGTATCGAACGTCGTGGCGCCTTGCGCCTTCGTACCCCAGCCTTGACCGTAAGGTTCCTAGGTTGGATCGGGCCGGTCAATAAATTCTCCTTCTTCGATCGGGAGGTGGCGCTCTGAGGGAACCTCGCCCGCGTCTTCGATCAGGGTTTGTTCCGGCGGGTTAAGCAGGAGCGGCTCACATCCCTATAATTGTCGTGGGAACAGGGAATATGTAAACAAGAGGGGAAGCGCTCTCGGGTGTTGGGAGGTAAGCGTGGATAGGTCGGGCAGGGAAGACGCGGTCCAGACGTCGGATATCAAACAGGTCCTCGGCGCGAGCTTTATAGGGACCGCCATCGAGTGGTACGACTTCTTTATCTACGGCACGGCGGCCACCCTGGTTTTCGGCCAGCTGTTCTTCAGCCCGGAGTTCAGCCCGCTCGCCGCCACCCTCTCGTCCGTGGCGACCTTCGCGGTTGGCTTCGTGGCCCGGCCCTTGGGGGGTCTGGTCTTCGGACACTTCGGCGACAAGCTCGGCCGCAAAGCGATGCTCGTCCTTACGCTGAACATGATGGGCATAGCGACGTTTCTGGTCGGCCTCATGCCGACGTTCGATCAGATAGGCATCCTGGCCCCGCTGCTGCTCGTGTTGCTGCGCGTCGTCCAGGGCCTCGGCGTCGGCGGCGAGTGGGGCGGCGCGGCCTTGATGGCCGTGGAGTATGCCCCTGAGGACAAACGAGGCTACTACGGGAGCTGGACCCAGATGGGCGTCCCGGCGGGGCTTCTGCTCGCGACCGGGGTCTTCTTCGGCGTGGCGGCAGTGCTTCCCGAGGAGCAGTTCCTGACCTGGGGCTGGCGCATCCCGTTCCTCTTGAGCGTTATCCTGGTCGGCGTCGGTCTCTTCATCCGGTTGCGCCTGCTGGAGACGCCGTCGTTCAGCGAGGTCCAGGAGGAACACAGCGAGGCCCAGATGCCGATAATGGACGTCTTGCGCAACTACCCAAAGAATGTTCTCCTGGCGATAGGGGCACGCGTTGCAAGCGACGGGAGCTTCTACGTCTTCACCGTGTTCATACTCGACTACGCGACCAGGACTTTAGGGCTGCCGAGGGCGACGATACTGCTTGGGATCGCTGTCGCCTGCGCCATCGAGATCTTTACCATCCCGCTCTTCGCTATGGTCTCCGATCGCTTCGGCCGACGGCCTATCTACCTGGTCGGCACGGTGCTCCTGTTGATCCTCGCCTACCCCTACTTCCTGATGATCCAGACAGGCTCGACGATCCTGGTAGTGCTCGCCAGCGTTCTCGGGCTCTCAGTAGCGCACGCCATGTCGTACGGCCCGATGGCCGCCTACTTCGCCGAGCTTTTCGGCACGCGGGTCCGGTACAGCGGGGTATCCATCGGCTACCAGCTTGCCTCCATCATCGGCGGTGGCGCCGGACCGCTCATCAGCATCTACCTGGTCGACGCCACGGGCGGCTCTTACTGGCCGGTGGTCGCGTGGATGGCAATCCTGTGCGTCATAACCCTCGTCTCCGTGTACGTCGCCGCCGAGACGTTCCGGGGCGGCGAGTTCGCGTCCGAGCGGTCGGGCCGCCGAACCGTCGCCGAGCAAGGGTGAACGCATGAGCGAGATGCGGCTCGGGGTGGACGTGGGCGGCACGTTCACGGACCTGGTGACGCTCTCGGCGGAAGGTACGCTGATAACGGCGAAGGTCCCCTCCACCCCGCAGGATCAGTCCGAGGGCGTGATGAACGCCATAGATGCCTCCGAGGTAGATCCCGACGCCGTGATAGCCCTCGCCCACGGGATGACCGTGGCGACGAACGCCCTCCTCGAACGGCGCGGCGCCCGGACGGCGCTCGTGACGACGGAAGGGTTCCGGGACGTGCTGGAGATAGCGCGCCAGAACCGCCCCTCCCTCTACGACCTGACCCAGGACCGCCCTCCCCCGCTCGTCCCACGCGAGCTACGCTTTACCGTGAGTGAGAGAATGGGGCCGGAAGGTGAAATCCTGGCGCTGGATGAAGAGGGCCTGGAGGAGGTCGTCTCCGCCGTGCGGGAAGCGGAGGTCGAGGCGGTCGCGGTGTGCCTGCTCTTCGCCTTCATGCACCGGGAGCACGAACGGAGGATCGGGGAGGCGCTGCGGGAAGAGCTACCCGACTTGCACGTCTCGCTCTCCAGTGAGGTGTTGCCGGAGTTTCGCGAGTACGAGCGGTTCTCCACGACCACCGCCGACGCATACCTGGCCCCGAAGCTCGCGGCCTACCTCAAGAACCTGGCCGGTCAGGCCGAGGAGGCCGGCGTGCCGAGCCCTTTGATCATGCAGTCCTCGGGTGGGGTGGTGAGCATAGACGACGCAGTGGCGGACGCCGCGGGATGCCTGCTCTCGGGACCGGCGGGTGGGGTCGTGGGCGCGGCGTTCATCGGTGATTTGGGCGGCTTCCGGAACCTCTTGACCTTCGACATGGGCGGGACGAGCACGGACGTGGCGCCGATCATAGACGGCGAGGCCCAGACGACCACGGAGACAGTGGTCGCGGGAGTGCCGATAAAGCTGCCCATGGTGGACGTTCACACGGTGAGCGCCGGCGGCGGCTCCATTGCCTGGGCGGACGCGGGCGGGGCCCTGCGCGTCGGCCCCCACTCCGCGGGCGCCGAACCCGGGCCCGCCGCCTACGACGCCGGCGGCGAGGAGCCGACCGTCACGGACGCGAACCTGTTCTTGGGGTACCTCGCGGACAGGGCGGAGCTCGGCGGCGAGGTGACGCTCAAACGCGAGCTTTCGGAGAAGGCCCTTTCCTCTTTGGGCGAAGAGGTAGACCTGGACGCGGAGGAAGTAGCTCTGGGGGTGGTGCGGGTAGCGAACGCGGAGATGACGCGGGCGCTGCGCGTGATCAGCGTCGAGCGCGGCCTAGATCCCCGGGAGTTCGCCCTCCTCGCCTTCGGCGGGGCGGGCGGAATGCACGCCTGCTCTCTGGCCGAAGAGCTGGGCATGGAGACAGTGCTCGTCCCCCGCGCGGGCGGCGTCTTGAGCGCCCTGGGCCTGGCTATCTCCGACCTCAGGCACGACCACGTGCGCCCGTACCTCGTCGCCCTCGAGGACGTAAACGAAGAAGAGTTCGAGGAGAAGTTCGAAGACATGGAGGGCACGGCAGTCGGAGACCTCGAAGACCCCGAGCACACCCGCCGGGCGGACCTGCGTTACCGGGGGCAATCCTTCGAGCTCACGGTAGAGGCAGACTCTTTGGAGAAGCTGGAGGAGCGCTTCCATGACGCCCACGAGCAGCGCTATGGCTACCGCATGGACGACGAAGCCGTAGAGCTCGTGAACCTCAGGCTCATCGCCACCGTGCCGGTCGACAAGCCCGAGCCAGAGGAGCCCGAGCAAGGGGAGGGCGAGGCGGAATCGGGACGCCGGGAGGCAAACTTCGACGGTGAGTGGCAGGAGGTGCCGGTCCTGGACCGCGAAAAGATGGGCAAGAGCTCCGAGGTCATCGGCCCGGCCATAGTGGAGTTCAAGGAGTCGACCTGCGTCGTCCGTCCGGGCTGGCGGGGCGCGGTGGACGGAGCCGGCACCATCGTACTGGAGAAGAAGGAATGAGCGAGAACGGACGGCTGGACCCGGTTACCCTCTCGGTCCTGGCGAGCGCTTTAGCCGGAATCGCCGAGGAGATGGGGGCGGTGCTCATCCGGGGCTCCTATTCGTCAAATATAAAGGAGCGCCGCGACTGCTCCACGGCCCTCTTCGACGCGGAAGGCAAGATGGTCGCCCAGGCCGAGCACATCCCCGTGCATCTCGGGGCGATGTCCGAGGCGGTCGCGGCGATCATGGACCGCGACCCGGAACCCGGCGACGTCTTCGCGATAAACGACCCCTACTCCGGCGGAACGCACCTGCCGGACATAACGCTCGTCTCGCCGGTCTCGCACGAGGACGGGATCATAGGCTACGCCGTGACCAGGGCGCACCACTCGGACGTGGGCGGCATGCGTCCCGGCTCCATGCCGAGCGACTCCACGGAGATCTTCCAGGAAGGTGTGATCATCCCGCCGGTCCGCCTGGTGCGCAAAGGGGAGTACGTCGAGGATGTCCTCGACCTCCTGTTGGCCAACGTTCGCACCCCCGACCTCCGGCGCGGGGATCTCCGCGCCCAGATCGCTGCCAACAACATCGCCGAAGAGCGCGTGGGAGAGCTCATCGAACGCCGCGGCAAAGACCTCATGCTCGCCGCCTTCGAAGAGGTCGTCTCCTACGCCGAGAAACGCACCCGGGAGGCCCTCCGGGAGCTGCCCGACGGCGAACACGAAGCAGAGGACTTCATGGAAGGCGATGGCATAACGGACGAGGACATCCCCATCAAGGTGACCGTCACGGTGGACGGCGACTCCATGACCATAGACTTCGCCGGCACCGCAGACGCCGTGAGCGGCAACGTCAACTGCCCCTTGCCGGTAACGCGCTCCGCATGCTACTTCGCTCTGCGCGTCCTCCTGCCCAAAGACATCCTCGCCAACGCCGGAACCTACGCGCCCCTGGAAATAAAGGCCCCCGCGGGCAGCCTAGTCAACGCCACCTACCCGTCGGCGGTCGTCGCCGGCAACGTGGAGACCTCCAACCGCATCGCCGACGCGGTGCTCGCGGCCTTTGCTGGCTTCGCCCAAGAAGGACTCCCGGCGCAGGGCCAGGGGACGATGAACAACACGATCATCGGCGGCCCGGGTTGGACCTACTACGAGACCATCGGCGGCGGCCAGGGCGCGAGCGAGAAGGGCCCCGGCCCCTCCGGCGTCCACGTCGGCATGAGCAACACCCTCAACACCCCGACGGAGGCCTTCGAGATGGAGTATCCGATGCGCGTCGAGCGCTACGAGCTACTCTACGACTCCGGCGGCGCCGGAGAACAGCGGGGCGGTGACGGCATCATACGCTCCGTGCGGGTCCTAGAGCCAGCTAGCCTCTCGCTGCTGGCCGACCGACGTCGCCACCCCCCTCGCGGCGTGGAGGGCGGAGAGCCCGGAGCGGTTGGCGAGAACCTCCTCAACGACGAGGAGCTGCCGCCGAAGGTGAGCCAGGAGCTAGAAGAGGGAGACGTGGTGACGGTCAAGACGCCGGGCGGCGGGGGGTACGGGCGATGTCCGGAGTGATCTCCGAACGATCAACCCTGGGTCCGTAACTCAGGGCAATCCTTGTGATAGCGGAGGGGCTGTACGTCGAAGACAGAGAGGGCGAAGAAGCCGGACTCGTTGTAGAGGTACAGGAGGTTCGGTGCTTCGGAGACCATCACGAAAGTCCTGTCCTTCGGCAGCTCCGAGCAATCCGGGAGGACGTCCGACTCCGCTCTGACCTCGACCAGGGGCAGGGCCGGCGAGCCCAGAGCAGCGATGCACAGAGCGGCGAAGACGGCCGCAACATAGGCAGCTGCCAGCCCCGGAAAGAACCACTGGTCGTGACCCCGGACCTTTACATGGCCGATCAAGACCCCTCCCCCGGTGGAAAATACGAGGAAACCGGCCAGGAACAGAATGTCGTACCAAGCATCGACGTATACGCTGTTATAGGCTAGGAACGCCGTAGCCGGCAGCAAGACGAGCAGGTATAGAAGCCACCATCCCTTCCAAGTCCCGGGTTCCTTCTCGGCCGCGCGTCGCTTCGCCAGGAAGCTGGAGGTCAAGGAAGCGACGCCCACCCCAAGTACGGTGGCGACCAGGGAAAAATACAGAAGTTGGACACCCGTGCCCACGACCTCAGTGTGAGGGACCATGGCGACCGCGTTCCAGATCATGTTGAAGTCATAATATGGGAAGAAGTTGTCTCTCCACAACTGGATGAAGAGTCCGACGAAGCCCAACGGGTAGAGGGTAACAGCAGGAACCCCAACATAAAGTAGGGCCACCTCGACGACGTCTTTGACTTTCATGGCGTCCCTTCTTCGAGATCCCGGGGCCGGCCCACCCTGCAGTATAATTTATCTCCCGTGGCCCGGTAGACGCCTCGCAGGGCGCGAGCCGCGCTGCAACAGAGGATAGGCGGCCACCGGGGAGCGGAGCGTGGACGGCTAAGGATGTTTCCGTGTTCGAAGCAAAACGCAACAGCGACCGACCAGGCGATCTCCCCGGGATCCTTCCCCCCGGACCCAGGGGCCGTTCCCTAACCGGCAACCTTCTCGACTACACGCGGGACCATCTCGGTTTCCTGACCCGCTGCGCGGGAGAATACGGCGACGTCGTGAGACTGCGCTTCGTCAACGTGCCCGTCTACCTCCTGAACCACCCGGACCATGTCGAGTACGTACTCGTCCGGAACAACCGCAACTTCATCAAGAGCAGGGGCGAGCGCATAAGCCTCGGCTTTCTGGGCAACGGGCTCCTAACCAGCGAGGGTTCCTTCTGGCGACGCCAGCGGCGACTCGCCCAGCCGGCCTTTCACCGGGAGCGCATCGCCGCTTACGGCGAGGTGATGGTGGAGTGTGGCGAGCGGATGGTCGCCGGCTGGCGGGACGACGAGGTACGCGACGTACACGACGATATGGGGCGTCTCACCCTGGAGATCGTGGCGAGGACCCTATTCGGCGTCCCCCTGGGACCTGCCGAGTTCGAGGAGGTCGGCGATGCGCTCGCGACCATCTCGCAGCGGTTTACGGGGCGGGGAGGCGTCTTCTTCCAGGTCCCCGAGAAGGTCCCCACCCCCGGCAACCTGCGCTTCCGGCGGGCCGTTCGGAGGCTGGACACCCTTATATACGGGATTATCCACGACCGCCGCGCGAGCGGCGAGGACGCGGGCGACCTGCTCTCGATGCTGCTGGCGGTTCGGGACGAGGAGACCGGCGAGGGCATGACCGACCGGCAGCTCAGGGACGAGGCGATGACCGTCTTTCTGGCCGGCCACGAGACGACCGCCAACGCCCTCTCGTGGACCTGGCGCCTGCTCGCCGGACACCCGGAGGTCGAGAGCAGACTGCAAGAGGAGCTGCGCGAAGTCCTCGCGGGCCGCCCGCCCACCGTCGAGGATCTGCCCCGGCTGCGCTACACCGACATGGTGGTCAAAGAGTCCATGCGGCTCTACCCGCCCGCCTGGGCCTTTGGGCGGGAGGCGCTCGCGGATTGCGAGATCGGGGGCTACCACGTCCCAGCCGGGACGCAGCTCATCATGAGCCAGTGGGTCATGCACCGCGACCCGCGCTACTACGAGGAACCGGGCAAGTTCCGCCCGGAGCGATGGGGAGACGGCTCGACCGAGGGGCTCCCCAAGTACGCCTACTTCCCCTTCGGCGGCGGTCCCAGGCTCTGCATCGGCCAGTCGTTCGCGAAGATGGAAGCGGTCCTGTTGCTCGCGACGATAGCGCAGCAGTTCCGGCTCCACTCCGCGCCGGGAGAGCGGATCTCGCCGCAACCGTCCATCACGCTGAGGCCCAAGAACGGGATGAGGATGGTCCTCGAGAAGCGGTAGAACTCGACCGCGTAACGCAACTTGCCGGGACCCGGCGCGGTCTCTTACTTGTGGGGCTCCGGTGACGCCGTGCGGTTGCGCAGCAGCATGCCACGCCCGGCGAGGATAGCCGCCGCCGCGAGGATGGCGACCGCTCCGGAGGCCAACCAGGCCGTCGCGAAAGAGGTTTCCTCCACCAGGAGGCCGAAGGCGAGCGGCCCCACGGCGGCCCCGCTCGAGGCGCCGGTCTGGGTAATGCCGGTCGCGGCTGCGGGCGCTCCCGGGTTGCTCTTGACGACGGCGAAGTTGAAGAGGCCGGGCCAACCCCAGCCGGCGGCGAAGGCGATGGTGACCCCGACCACCAGCAGAGGGGCTGAGCCACTCGCGAGCAGGATGAACCCGACGGTCCCGACCCCGAGCATCCCGGCGACGAGGCGCAGACGCCCGCTGTTCAGCCTGTCGGCGAGGTAGCCGAAAACGACGCGGACGCCGATGCCGGCGGCGCTCCCCAGGGCCAGGAGCAGGCCGGCCGCGCCCACCCCGATGCCCGCGGCGACCGCCGACTCGACGACGAAAACGCCGAGAGGGTTGGCCGCCGCCGACCCGAGCCCGATGCCCAAAGCCAGCAAAACGAGGGGTGCGAGGGGCGCGTCCCCGGCGCGGGCCTCCTTGACGCGACGCGTCGTGTCTCTCTTCTCGCCCTTCGGCACGAGGAGGGCCACGCAGAGCGCGAGCGCCGCGGCTCCGACGAAGGCCCAGCGCCAGCCAACGGTCATGGCGACCAAGGGTACGGCGAGGCCGGCGAGCAAGGTCGCCGCCGGTATGGCGGCCTGTTTGACGCCGAAGGCCAGCCCTTGGCGGTTCTGCGGGACCTCCCGAGCGAGCAAGAGGTGGGTCGCGGGGTGCGAGATCGCGTTCCCCAGGCCCCCGAGAACCAGGCAGGCGCAGAGCCACCACCACGAGCTCGCGAGTACGGAGACGGCGAGGAGCGAGGCCGCGCTCGCCACGGCGGCGAGGCGCATCCCCAACGAAGACCCCAAGCGCTCGACCACGCGCCCAGAGACGACCGAGGCGAGCGCGGAAGCGGCGAAGAACACCGCGACCGCGAACCCCAGAGCACCCTCGCCGAAGCCGAGCTCGCCCCGGATCTGGACGGCGAGCCCGCCCGTGAGGAAGCCGGGGAGCACCCCCGCGGTCGCAACCGCGACGGCGAGGAGCACGGCACGCCGGCCCGATCCCCGGTTCTCCGCCGACCCGTACGACGCGAGGCGATGCCTCCGCCGGCTCCGACGCATAGTTTGCAAAACAGCATCCACGACGGACGAGAGAAGAAGCATTGCGAAGATCATACCACGCTCGCTACCGGCCTCCCGCGCCGCTCCGACGGACCTCATTCGGGTACCATCTCGCCGCGTAGGGCACGCCAAAGGGCCGAAAGCGGCGGTTCGGTCGGGCAGAGTTGTTGCGGGCCGGCCGTCTTTAGTGGCGGCTAGCTGCCGCTAGCGGTAGACACCGTTGTGACCCAGGCTGAAGCGTCCGGGGTTGGGGAAGTAGGCGAGCCCGTGCGGCTGGGCGCCGGTGTAGATCGTGCTCAACAGCTCCCCGTTCTTTGTGTCGATCACGTAGACCGCCCCGTCGTAGCGCCCGGAGACCCACAGCTGGCGGCCGTCGGGCGAGAGCTGGAACATGTCCGGGGTGCCGCCGGTGACCCACTTGTCGGTGACCTTGCGCGTCTCGAAGTCTATGACGGAGACGGTGCCTTCGACACGGTTACTCACGTAGAGAGATTTCGTGTCCCGGGAGACCTGCAGCCCGTGCGCCCCTTCGCCGGTGGGTATGAAGTCGATCTCCTTCATCTCTTCCGGCTCGATGACGTGTACGCCCATGCTGCCCTGGTCGGCGACGTAGAAGACCTCACCGTCGGGAGATAGCTTTATGTCGATCGGCAGCGCGCCGACCTCGACGTAGTCGACGAGCTCCATCTTCTCCACGTCCACCTTGGAGACGACGCCGCTCCACTCGCTGCTGGCGAGGAAGTAGTCGCCGTCTTTGGAGAAGTCGAGGTGGTCGACGCCCGGCCAGGGGATGTAGACGCTCCCCTGCAGCTCCCACGTCTCGGTGTCACGGAACTCGAGCATCTGGAGACGCTCTACCACCACGATGGCCGTCTCCCCGTCCGGGGTGTAGTAGAAGTTGTAGGGGAAGGGGGCGGAGACCGTGTCCGACGGGCGCCCGGTCTCCGGGTCGATCACCGTGAACGTGCTCGA
>Ga0136616_10000606_pt1 | contig 17435 bp, 15 predicted proteins | sample AntDrymUQ2992106_2_FD_106648 | JGI IMG/M metagenome (GOLD analysis project Ga0136616, IMG submission 106648) | Polar desert sand microbial communities from Dry Valleys, Antarctica - metaG UQ299 (21.06) | ecosystem: Environmental > Terrestrial > Soil > Desert | place: Antarctica: Dry Valley...
ACGAGCGGTACGAGCAGATGAAGCTTGGAATGTAGACCCGCCGCCTTGGGCGGCTCATGCCGTTATGGCGCCTTTGAGGCGCTCACCCAATAAGCCCCCGGCTTTGCCGGGGGTGATTTAACTCACACCGCTAAGCCACTGCTTAGCGAGGCTTTGCCTCAGACCGACGAGGCGTGAGCGGCACGGCTTAACCGTCAGAAGTGCTATACACTCAGTCGTAGCCGTGCTGTGACGGCGGGGTCGAACTTGAAGTCCGAACGCCGACCGGAGCGGATGGAATCAATCCAATTACTGCGAAACCTTTAGTTTCTGGCTGCCTATTGTTAGAGCGATCACCGAGCATGCTGACTTGTCTCCAGCAGTGGCCAGGCAAGATCCCTGTCAGCGATTTCGGTTACCGGAATTGGCCATTTAATATCGAGCGTAGGGTCATCGTAACGCAAACCATGCTGACAAGCAGGGATATAAGAGCTACCCATCTGATAAAAGACCTCAGTGTCGTTAACCAAAGTCTGAAATCCATGTGCGAACATCCCGGGGATGTATAACATGCGCCGATTTTCCGAGGTTAATTCTATGCGGCAGTGGCCCAGATAGGTGGAAGAGTCGGGACGCAGGTCGACGATGACATCAAAGATCGCACCCGCAGTGCAGCGGACTAGCTTGGTCTCGCTCGCGGGAGAGACCTGATAGTGTAACCCACGTAAGGTCCCTCGTTTAAAGTTCAACGATAGATTGCATTGAGCAACGAAAACGTTTAGACCATGGGCTTTAAATTCTTCGACGCAAAAGGTTCTCGCGAAAAGGCCCCGCGGATCGACTCTCGGTTCCGGATCGATCAGGTATGCCCCTTTCAATGCCGTTTCCAAAAATAGCATCCTGGTAACCGTCTTATTCTAATTCCCGCAGTGTAGAACCGTTCCAGCCCCGCACGTCTCACCGACAAGTCGTGGGCGCTAGCCATGGTCCGTTGCTTTTTGTTATCCGGCTTTGCCTACTTGAAGTAGCCAGAAAAGGTTTGGTTTCAGTAGCCGCGATCTCGAGCCGTCGCGGCTAGCGGGATAACTGGGTTCGGGCAAACTCGTCCGGAGGAATGATGGAAATACGTTCTAGGCAGCGCATCAAAAAGGCTACATGCTTTTACCAAACTTTCCAAGGGGGATTCCCGCTTTGCCAAGCCTGCTCTAGCACGTGTTTATCCCTCAAAGTATCCAAACAGTGCCAAAAGCCCGGGTGACGGTACGCCGACAATTGTCCTTCATGCGCTAATCTGGTAAGCGGTTCTTGTTCCCACACGGTCGAATCTCCGGCGATTAAATCGATGACTTGCGGTTCCAGTACAAAGAAACCGCCGTTGATCCACGCTCCATCACCTCTCGGCTTTTCCCGGAAGCTCGCAATCTTTGTATCGCATTCGTCAAGCTTAAACGCACCAAACCGTCCTTCCATCTGTACAGCGGTGAGGGTAGCTAAGGTCGCCTGCCCGCGATGAAAGGCTACAAGCTCACGAATGTTCACGTTGCTAACACCATCTCCGTAGGTAAGGCAGAACGTTTCGTTCTCGATATAATCGCGTACCCGCTTAATTCGGCCTCCAGTCATAACGTCAATGCCGGTATCGACTAGCGTGACTATCCAAGGTTCCGCACTGGATTGACGAACCTTCATTGAATTATTTCGTATATCGAAGGTTACATCGGAGTAATGCAGGTAATAGTTTGTGAAAAACTCCTTGATCACGTGCCCTTTGTAGCCGCAGCAGATGATAAATTCGTTGATACCGTGGGCGGAATAGATCTTCATTACGTGCCATAGTATGGGTCGGCTTCCAATTTCCACCATCGGCTTAGGCCTTACGCTGCTTTCCTCGCTGATCCTGGTGCCAAATCCACCTGCGAGTATCACCGCTTTCATTTAACGTCTCTCCTCAGTCACCTTAGTACGATGCCCTCTCGCTGCACCGGCCGTGACAACGATAGGTGGCGGGCTATCTATTGGTCTTTTTCTCCTAGCGAGCCGTTTACGCCATAGCAGCGAGTTTTTGGGCGGACCGCGGACGTAACGAGTCATCCAGCAAACCGTCCGCGATTAATTTTGTTATGTGGGAAATGCGCTTGAATTTCTCCCCTTCAAAATCTTCGATAGTCAAGCCCACTTTGTTATATGCCATATACAATTGCTCGGCCCCTCTACGTGCCGTCCATTGAGGCTTAAAATCGTGTATAGTTTTTGCCATCTTGGTGCAATCGACTCGGTAGCAGCGCAAATCGGGACTCGCATCGGGCGCATATTCGATACGGCAATTCGGCACAATATCCTTTACGATTTCTGCAAGGTCGCGAATTTGGTAATTCTCCGACGTCGCGCCTATATTGAATGCCTCATTGTGTATCAGCTCGCGCGGCGCATTTAAAATACTCACATATGCCCGCCCTATGTCCTCCACGTGCACGATAGGTCGCCAAGGTGTTCCATCGCTTTTCATATATACGCGACCTGAAGTAAACGCCCAGGCGATTAGATTATTTAAGACTAGGTCAAAGCGTAAGCGCGGCGAGAGACCATAGGCGGTAGAGGCACGCAAAAAGGTCGGACTAAAGGTGTTATCCGCAAGCTTAGAGACGGCTTTTTCCACGTTCACTTTGGATAAGCCATAAGGTGTTACAGGGTTAAACGAAGCTGTTTCTGTTAGAAAATCGCTGCCGGCGGCACCGTAGTTACTGCAAGACGAAGCAAACAGGAATCTATGAACGCCGACTTCTTTCGCGAGTGTGGCGAGGCGTATGGATGCCTTCTCATTGATTTCCTCGGTTAAGCTTGGTTTGTAATCTCCCAGGGGATCATTTGACAATCCGGCCAGGTGAATAATCGCATCAAACCCGACGAGATCGGTTTTATTGACATCGCGGATGTCTTTTTTTACATGCGGTACATCGGCTAGCGTTCCCGTAAAGGTGCAGCGTTCGAATAAGTCGCTGTCTAGTCCGACAATCTCATGCCCTTCACAGAGAAGAATCGGTACGAGCACGCTTCCAATGTAGCCACAATGTCCAGTCACTAAAACACGCATATTTCAACTCCCTGAGTTACTTTAGCTAAGTATTCAACAGCTATGGCCGTGGATGCCGCCTGAGTAATATGAATCCGCATCCCTTGGGGCGCGGTCCCTAAAAAACTACCAGTCCCAATCGATACACCCCTCGAAGGACGATTTCAAAGCCCGGCGTTAATGTTTCCGATATACGGTTCCAACACGGATCTCCTGCAATCTCCAGTCACTACAGAGAGTATTAATAGGCGTTCTTTCCGAGAACGACTATAGATATTGTCTTAAGCAAAATTATCAGATCGAAATACGGCGACCACGACCTAATGTAGTCGAGATCGTACTCTAGTCGCATTTGCATTTTATCGATGGTATCTGTCTCACCACGCAGGCCGTTAATCTGAGCCCAACCGGTGATACCAGGTTTTACTTTATGCCGTAACATGTAACCCTGGAGCAATGAACGGTATTCTTCATTGTGGGCTACAGCATGTGGACGTGGGCCGACGATGGACATTTGACCTTGTAATACGTTAATGAATTGCGGTAACTCATCCATCGATGTTCTGCGCAAGAAGCGACCCAACTTGGTGACGCGCGGATCATTTTCTATTGCCTGATTTACGCTCGCTCCGTTCTCGCAGACGGTCATTGTTCGAAACTTCAAAACGTCTATCGTTTCCCCGTTGATGCCATAACGGAGTTGCTTAAAAAGGATCGGGCCCGGAGAGGAAAGCCTTATGCCTATAGCAATAAACACCATTGGAATTGCAACAACGACTAAACAAATGCTAGCAACGACAATATCTTCCATGCGCTTAAATGCGCCGTCTACGCCATCGAACGGCGTATCATGAATGCTCACCGCCGGGATCCCATCAAGGCTCATCCAACGAGCACGCAACAGATCGAACGTAAAAAAGTCTGGCACTACGTAAACCGACGCTGTAGTGTCTGCGAGCTTATAAATCAGATCTTTTACCCGCTGTTCGGCACGTAACGGCGAAACAACGTAGATTACGTCTACTAGCCCTGTACGTGCATCCTGCAGTAAGGTATCGAAACCACCCCGAATAGGAGCAAGGTTTGGGTTAATAACGGGCTTTCTACCATTATTCGGCTGCCTATCGTCGTAAAACCCGGACAAGTCCATACCGAGATCTGGCCTACCATGAATTACCTGGGCCAACCGACCCGCTAATTCACATAATCCTACGATCGCTACCTTGCGCGAGTTGTATCCTAGTGCGCGAACGTAGCGTAGGAGAATACGCAAACCACAACGTATACCGACTAGGCATACAGGCGCGAGGGCAACCCAGGTTAATATTATTCGCCGGGAGTACGCAGTTGATTTATGCGTGAGATAGGCTAGGAGCAACAGGCCCACAACGGAATACAGCCATGCCTTTATAACCTGGATCGTCTCGTCGCGTAATAGAATGCCACGCCGAGAGCTATAGAGGCCGTTATTTTCTGAGAACCATAGAAACAAGGCTACGGCGCAAATGGCCACCCAATTATATTGGACTAGCCACCGCATCCCATAAATCGAACAGGAAGCCCATAAGCTCCCGGCGATAATAGCTGCATCTATTACGCGGAGCATCGCTGTCAACGTGGATTGATAGGGGCGAATCAATCCACGAGAAAAACCCCTTGTGTTATCCATGTACTGAACGCTATTCATTGCGCATCTCTCCTTTGATTATCCTAAACTTGCCATATGCTCGGCCAGCATCCTGTGACGTGGCAAGTTTACCGTACAAGTCTTTCAGGGATCTAGTTATTTTCTTATTCTAACTCCCGTTCTCTTGTGTCTAATACATTCCCAACTAGGACTTTCGAACCGTAGCCTCACACTGTCTCGTCCCTATACTACTCTATTCGGTTACTATCGTCGCTAATGGAGTGGAGTTGCTGTCTTGGCGCCGAATAGATCGGCCCGCATCAAGCTCGCTCCGTTCGGGCACGCCGTAAGCGCCGTAAGTGCTAACGACTATAACTTATTGCGTGAGGTATTTGTAGTCCACTATTGACATTTGAACCCGATCAGGCTCTAGTATGGTTAGTGCCTGGGATAGTGCATCTGCTGTCCTTGGAACGCGGGCAAGAGGGTTTATTATTTCGCTCCGCATTATTGAGAAACGGCCGTCAGCGCCGCGCATGGACATGGTAAGAACATGGAAGGTACAAACGCACCCGCACAGCAGTCTGCAGTCTTTTCCCTTGCCATTCGTTGTGGCGTCCCCAAACGGATCGAATCATATGAATCGTAGACTTAGGGTATTACGATGGCGTTCAATCCGGGTACGCGCTAGAGGTAATTGATGATGGCCAAAGAAGCAAGGCCCTCAGATTGAATTGGTTATAGTAGCAGCCGGATAGCATTGGAGTAGGTCATTCTTGGTCTTTGTCAATTTAGCGACACTCGAAAAAGCTATCACTAAAGTTTGAGAATAGAGGCAGTTATGACGAAATCAACAGGACAGAGTTTGCAGGAAGATGACATGCCAAAGGCAAAGGAACACCGTTCCCTACTCCGAGCCGTTATCAAATCAATAGCACGGATCCCGCAGGGCGATAACACACGTGAGGCTGAGGAGCTTCGTTCCCTGTGCCGATCTCTTACAGAATCAATCGAAGATTTTCCGCAAGAGGATGGCACTCCAGAGAATAAAGACCCCGACGAACACGAACTGCCCTCTTCCAACCTGAATAACGAACACCGTGTCCTGGTGGAGATTGAGGGCTGCACGAATGCGGGCCAGATCGTGGAAATACTGGATAAAGAAGGTGTTTTACCTGTACAAGTCGGGCGCTGGCGGCGCCGGCATGGCAGAGCTAAAGAGCTTGGTTCAAAGAGTTCGATCATAGATGCGTTTATGCATGAGATCACGGATGCCTTCGTGACCGAATCAATAGAGCATACGCCGCAACCGGACAATGCGCCCGTGGCTATGGCATCTCGTTCCCTACTCCGCTCTCTTGGCGAAACAATAGAGCGTATCCGGGGCCAAGCTGTAAGACCAGAGGCTAACGAACTGCATTCCCTGCTCCAAGCCATTGGAGACTCAATAGAAGATTTCCCGAAAGACGATAGCGCGCCGGAGGGGGAACACGAGCTACGCTATTTCGACGCCGATCGTGAACGCCGGATTCTTAAGCAGGTAGGGCGTTGCAATAACGTTACTAAAATCTTGGAGATCTTCGATCGGGAAGGCATTTCCACTGCAAAAATTTCGGGCTGGCGCCGCCAGCGGGTCAAGAGCGGCGAGCTACACGTGAAGCGCCGGCGCGAAGCTAAAGACATGAGCAGTATCACTACCGTAAACGATCCCGGATCATCATTAGTGAAAAACACCGGGCGGCCCTTGATGATGCCCCATGAAGCGATATCTGGTGAGCCACTAGTTAGCGCAGGCTCGTCAATGCCGTTAGCAGACTTTTTCTCCACGCTATTGCAGCGAAAATGGATACTGATGGGTGTCGTAGGTACATTATTGGCCTTAACGACCGTGGTTTTATTCATGTTGACTCCACGATACGAGGCTGAAGCATCGATCATGGTTGACGGCCAGGAACGCGTGAACATCGGGCTACCGGAAGTGATGCCGAATCTGCCTATGGATTCCGAGACTATTGCCAGCGAAATTGAAGTCCTTCTCGGACGTAGCATGGTAGGCAAAGTGGTGGATCGGCTGAAACTAGAGCAAGATCCAGAATTTAACGCCGAATTGCAACCGAAAACAGAGTTCGCCGCCGTTATCGAGCAACTGAAGCAAACGGTAACAGAAATGTTTGGCTCTACGGAAGAAGAGGCGGAGTCCGATGCGCAGCGTCAAGCGCGTGAGCGAGCAGCGGTCGTGGATACCTTTCTAGGACAACTTAGCGTCGCTCCGAAGGGGCGATCGCGGGTAATCACGGTGGCATTTGCGTCAGAGGGCGCCGAAAAGGCTTCCAATATAGCCAACGTTGTTGCCGACCTTTATATTGGGGCGCGGATCGAAAACAAGCTCGGGGCGGCCCGACAAACGACCGAATGGCTGGACGAGCGCATCGCCGCAGTACGTAAGCAAGTTGAGGACTCCGAGAAGGCAGTCGAAAAGTACCGCCGGGAGTCCGGTTTAATCCAAGGCCGGGACGGGACCTTGGTGGCGCAGGAGATCTCTGAATTAAACACACAGTTAGTCCAGGCACGAGCGGAGAGAGCGGCGGCGCAGGCCCGCCTCAGAGACCAAAGACGAGGGTCAACTGCAGCGGACGGTAGCGCCGATTCTATTTCAGAAGTACTCGGATCTGGTTTGATCCAGGGGCTCAGAGGACAAGAAGCAGAGCTAGTGCGCAAGTCTGCCGAGCTTTCCGAGGATCTCGGGGAAAAACATCCCACCATGCTGCAGCTACAAGCTGAAAAGCGCGATTTACAAACCAAGATAAACGCGGAAATCGGTAAGATTTCTAGAGGGTTGCAGCACGAGGCTGATATTGCCAGCGCGCGCGAATATGCGTTTCAGTCACGACTAAGAGAGCTTGAGAAGCAGGTGGGTAAGTCCAACGAAAGCGATGTTCAATTACGAGCATTGCAAGGGGAAGCCGATGCGAATAAGGTGCTCTTAGCGACCTTTTTGACGCGCACAAAGGAATCGAATTCGCAAGAATATCTTGGGGCACGGCAGGCTGATGCGCATGTCATCTCTTATGCAGATGTGCCCAACAAACCGACTTATCCGAGAAAAAAAATAATCCTTGCTCTGGCCTTCGTCGTTTCGCTGTTTATCGCGTTCACTGTTATATACGTCATCGAGGAGTTGGACCCAGGCTTTCGGAGTAGCGAACAGATTGAACGTGCCACCGGATTTCCAGGTCTTGGTTCGATCCCCAAGTTCGGTGGACTTGGCAGTATTGGAAAAAAACTAGAATCATATATTCTCAATCAGCCCCGATCGGCAATCACCGAGTCGTTCCACGCGCTTTACACGAGTATTCGTTTCAGTACGGTGGGCGCGCCGCCAAGAACCGTTCTTATCGCTTCGTCGTTGCCACTGGAAGGTAAGACAACGATAGCTTTGTGCTTAGCGAGACTTTGGGCCCTCACTGGGCAACAGGTACTTATTGTCGACGCCGATCTTAGAACTCCGAGAATTCACAGCACCTTAGGCATCAAACGCGAACCGGGCCTTATCGAGATCTTGGACGACGAGGTATCTCTTGACGACGCAATCCGAACAGACGAAGCATCTGGCGCGCGTGTGATATGCGCCGGACGCCCTGTCACGAACCCGAATTACTATATCAATTCCGAGCGGTTGGACGTGCTACTCGACCAGTTGGCAAACAGATTCGATTTAGTAATCCTAGATTCGCCGCCGGTGATGGCCGTCACGGATTCACGCGTTCTTGCAACAAAAGTTGATACCACCGTGTACATCGCGAAATGGGCCTCGACACGCCGAGAAATCGTTAAGTATGGAATAAAGATGATCGCCAGCGCCGGAGGCCGCGTTAATGGAGTTGTGTTGTCGATGGTCGATTCAAAAATCCACGCGGCTTCAAGGTTCCCGGACGCAGCTGCCTATAATACGAGCCTAAATAAATACTATATGAAGCTCCCTAAGCATACCCAACTATCGTGACAATTTTCATCACACCAAACCCGTTCGCCACGCATTCAAAGAGGAGTAACTGATAACAGCAATTAGCGATTGAGTTATCGATGACAATCGGTTTCAAAAAGCTAACGATTGTTTTCGCTAGCCATACCTTCATGGGCGGGACATTTGTGGTGGGTTCCCATCATCTCGCACGATGCTTAGCGAACCAAGGTCACCGCGTGTTGCACCTAAGTACTCCCGTGACGCCATTTCATCTAGTCGGTTGGTCTAATGCCGAAACCAAAGGTCGCTTTGAGACTTGGTGGCATGGTGGGAGAGCGTATCACGATGGGGTGATCGATTATGTACCACTGGGCTTAATTCCCAAGAGGATTGCCTATCGACTTTCCACGCAGTGCGGTCCGTGTCTCCTCACGCTTCCACCTATCCGGCAAATTCTTCGGCGATATAAATTTACTGCTGTCGATCTCCTTCTAGTTGATCAGCCCATTTTCGTTGGTTTAGAAAAGATCGTTAACCCCAAGATAACGGTCTATAGAGCGACTGACCTATACAGTGAAATGCTTGGTGATCTACGTAATGAAACGACCGAGAAAGAGATGGCAAATCGAGCGGACTTTCTTATTGGAACGTCGCAGCCGGTTTTCAACAGATTACGAAGTTTGGCGCCGGACAAACCTGCTACAATGTTGGAAAACGGCGTGGACTACCTGTTTTTTTCAAAGCCTGCTATGGCGCCTCCTGAATATGCCGAGATACCCTCTCCCAGACTCGTTTATGCCGGTGCGCTGGATGGACGGTTCGGATACAAGGCCGTAAGCGCGACAGCAAAGTGTCTTCCGCACGCCAACGTCATTCTAATCGGTCCGTACGGAAACGATGTTGTCAAGCAGTTAGGTGCCGGTAACAACATCCATTTATTAGGACCGCGGAAATACGATCAGCTGCCGGCCTACTTTCAGCACGCTGACATAGGATTACTTCCGTTAAGCGATCATCCGGCGAATGATGGAAGGAGTCCGATGAAGCTATTTGAGTATGGTGCCAGCGGATTGCCAGTGGTTGCAACTCGAACGGCCGAATTAACGAGACGTAAGCTGGATTTTCTGTTGTTGGCCGACGGCATGGAAGAATTTGTTTCCCAGGTGAAAAATCTCGTAAATAACGACAGGACACGAGCCAAAATAGGACTAAGCGCCAAGGATCAATCAAGCAATTATTCTTGGGAAGCGATAACGCATCGCCTGCTTTATGACACGTTTCGAGGTGTGTCTCAAAGCGTATGACTCGCTCCCGCAAGCGGTGTTGGAAATCGAGCGGTATCTTCATTTCTACGACCCATACCAAATAGCTCTGGAGATACTTCGGCTCAACGCCGTAATGCGTTCCTGGGAAGCACTACTCGTTGCGGAAATCAATTGCGTTTCCTATCATGAACGCTGCGGATAAATTCTTACAACGTGTTTCACACCAAGAAATCATGATGCCCGACATGTTGGCCGGCCTGGGGTGGATCGCTTTCAGCTATATGTACATTTCCATCGGAGAGCATCAAATTCACAAGCGCCTCATGCACAGCAGACCGTTGCCCGCGCGAGTCTATCGAGCCTTCCCCTATGTTCTCGATGCGTTCGAAGCCCATGCGATACGGCATCATGCAAGATGGTACAAGGAGTTCGACTACGAGCCCGACGAGATCGGACGCGAGGAAAATCTGCCTATACCCCTCAAGGAAACGGTGTTGATGCTCGTCGCGGCGTTTCCTCTCTGGGCCCCGATATTCTGGGTATCGATTTACGGCGGCGGCATTTTTCTAGCCACGGCACTGGCACACAATCGTTTGTGGAGCATGTTTCATCGCCAGATGCACATTCCGCGGAACGTGTTTTACCAGGACTGGGCGTTTTTTAGATTCTTGGCGATAAATCATTTCCTGCATCATCAAGATACCCGTCGAAACCACAATGTCGTTTTTCCCTTTGCTGATTTTCTATTTCGCACCAGGGCCAAGCCGACGCGCGCGGACCTACGTGAGTTATTACGACTCGGCTATATAACGCCTAGATCAGGAGCTATACGAGCACGCGTCGAACAATGGCGGAAAGCCATTGATCTGCAGCGCGCACAAACCGCCTAAAACTTCGTTGCGAAAGCATGTGGCGCAGCAGCCAAGATCTCGATGCCCGCTGCGCGCAGAAGCTCCGCGGTTTCATAAAGGGGCAGGCCCATCACCCCGGAATAGCTGCCTTCGATACCTTCGATGAAGGCCGCCGCCAGTCCCTGAATCGCATAGGCTCCGGCCTTGCCGAAGGGCTCGCCGGTGGCGACATAGGCCTGGCGCTCCCACGCTGCAATCGCGCGCAGGGTCACACGGGTCACGTTGACACGGGAGCGGTGGCTCGCGCTGGACGGTTCCACGAGCGCTACCGCGGTATAGACATCGTGGTGACGGCCCGATAGCGCGGCCAGCATGTTCACCGCGTCGCTTGGGCCGCTGGGTTTACCGAGGATCGTGCCTTCGAGGACCACCGCCGTATCGGCGCCAAGCACGGGGAGCGGATCACGTTGGGCTATGGATCGCCAGCCGGCCTGGGCTTTTTCGAGCGCCAGGCGCTCGACGTAGTATGCGGGTGTCTCGAAGCCATTCCAAGTCTCGTCGATGGCCGCGGAAATCGGGACGAATGCAACGCCAAGCTGCCCGAGGAGCGCCTGGCGGCGGGACGATTCGGAGTTCAGATAGAGCGCGGCGCGCACGCTGTCCGATGGTAGGGATGATGTTGCAATAGGCTCCACGCCCGGTAGATTTGCTCGGCGACGATGACACGCACCAAGGCGTGCGGCAAGGTTAACGCCGACAGCGACCACACATGGTTGGCCTGTTGCAAGCAACGTTGCGCCAAGCCGTCCGCACCGCCGATCAAGAGGGCGATGTCGTTCGAGGCTTGGGTCCAGGAACCGAGGTGCCGCGCGAGCGCGGCCGTGGTCCAGGCCTCGCCGTGTTCGTCGAGAGCAACGATTCCGGCGCCACCCGGGACTGCCTTCAGCAAGCGCGACGCCTCCTCCGTGCGCGCGCGATCCGGATCGGCGCTAGTGTGGCGGCGCGCCGCTCGTATCTCGACCAACCCGAGCCGGCAACTCGGCGGGAGTCGCATCGCATACTCCTCGAACGCGGCTTTCACCCATGCCGGTACGCGATGCGTGACGCAGAGGAGGTGGATGCGCATGGAGAAGCCGCAGCGGCCCACGGCGTAGACGATCAGGGAACCGCGGGGTGAGTGTCCGGGAGGTGCTTGCGGCTCTCTTCGACCGGACTCCAGAGTTTTTCCAACTGATAGAAGTCCCGGGTCGCGGGTTGCATCGCGTGTACGAGCACATCGCCGAGATCGACCAAGACCCATTCAGCTTGGCCCTCGCCCTCGATTCCGAGGGGTTTGATTCCCGCGGCGCGCGCCGCCTCCACGACCTTGCCTGCCATGGCTTTGACCTGGCGGTTCGAGCGGCCGCTGGCGATCACCATGAAATCGGTGATGCTGGTCATCTCGTGTACGTCGAGCACCTCGATATCAAAGGCTTTGATGTCTGCTAACGCCGTGGTTACGAGATCGGTAATTTGTTGGGGATTCATAGAGAACTAGCGGTTCTGTAAAGGCCGTAGCGGTGGATCAATTGCAGCACCGGTTCCGGTAGTAAAAAATGCACGTTACCTCCGGCGGCGATGCGCTTACGAATGCCGGAGGCGGAAATCTCGAGCACCGGGATCACGGCGAAGTAGACTCGCCCGGCGCGAGTCCGATGCAGGTCTTTGGGATCGCCGGTTCGATGTCGATGCAGGAACGCATGCAAAGCGGCCGAGGGCAAGGGCGCGGTGTTGAGGCGATGCGCGACCGCGATGTGGGCAAGCCCGATGATCCGTTCCCAGTGGCGCCAGGTGGGGAGACTCAGGAACGCGTCCATGCCAAGGATCAGGCATAGCGGAACTTCGGCGTGCTCGCGGCGGAGCTCCGCGAGCGTGTCCACGGTATAGGAGATCCCCTGCCGCTTGATCTCCCGGTCATCGGCGAGCAGGGTTTCTTGACCCTCGATCGCGGCCAGGATCATCCGCAGGCGCAGCTCGGGAGGAGCGATCGGCGGCTCTCTGTGCGGCGGGGCATGCAAGGGGAGCAAGCGCACGGCCGCGAGCTCGAGCGCGGCCGCCATCTCCAGCGCCAAGCGCAGATGGCCATGATGGATGGGATCGAAGGTGCCTCCGAGGATGCCTACGGCCGTCATCCGCGGTTATTTGCGAACGTGGCCGTCTCCGATCACGACAAACTTCTGCGACGTGAGTCCTTCGAGGCCCACCGGCCCGCGGGCGTGGAGTTTATCGGTGCTGATCCCGACTTCTGCCCCGAGCCCGTATTCGCAGCCATCGGCGAAACGGGTCGAGGTGTTTACCATCACGGAGCTGGAATCGACCTCGGTAAGAAACCGGCGGGCGCGGGTGAGATCTTCGGTCACGATGGCGTCGGTATGCTGGGAGCCGTAGCAGCGAATGTGGTCGATCGCCTGGTCGAGATCGCGCACCACGCGCACGGCGAGTATCGGGGCCAGGTACTCCGCATACCAATCATCCTCGGCGGCCGGGACCGCATAGGGCAACAGGCGACAGGTGATTCGGCAACCCCGAAGCTCCACGCCTTTCTCCCGGTACATCGGGCCCAAACGCCCGAGGGCGGCCGGCGCCACCGCTTCGGCCACCAGCAAGGTCTCCATGGTGTTGCAGGTGCCGTAGCGCTGCGTCTTGGCGTTGAAGGCCACGGCGACCGCCTTGTCGAGATCGGCGCGATCGTCGATGTAGACGTGGCACACCCCGTCCAAGTGTTTAATGACCGGAACGCGCGCCTCTTCGCTGATGCGCGCGACGAGACCCTTGCCCCCGCGCGGCACGATCATATCGACGAAGTCCTGCATGCGCAGGAGCTCGCCGACCGCGGCGCGATCTGTGGTCTCGACGAGCTGCACCGCATCGCGCGGCAGCCCGGTGACGGCCAATCCCTCGTGGACGCAGGATGCAATGGCCTGGTTTGAGTGCAAGGCTTCGGAGCCGCCGCGCAGGATTACGGCGTTCCCAGATTTCAGGGTCAGGCCCGCGACGTCGGCGGTCACGTTCGGACGCGACTCATAGATGATGCCGATGACCCCCAGCGGCACCCGCATGCGCCCGACCTGAATCCCCGAGGGGCGGTAGTGCAAGCCGGTGATCTCGCCCGCGGGATCGGGCAGCGCGGCGATTTCGCGCAACCCGTCCGCCATCGCCCGCACTCGCGCCGGGTTGAGCCCCAATCGATCGAGCAGTGCGGCGTCCAACCCGGCGCCGGCCGCCAGATCCCGCTCATTGGCCTCGAGCAGCGCTTGCTGGTTGCGTTCAATGGTTTCGGCGATGCCGGTCAGGGCCGCGTTCTTAAGCGCGGTCGCGGCACGGGCCATCGTCCAGGACGCAGCGCGCGCGCGGCGCCCGACGTCCTGCATGTAGGCGTGAATGTTTAGGGGCTGAGGAACGGCCATGCGCTTGCTGAGCTAGCCTAAAGACACCAGGCCGGCCCGATCTCTAGACTCGGGGCAGTCTATCCTTACCAACTGAAGAGCACCCATTGAGGCACCACGAAATCCGAGTAGATCTCGCTCATATTCGTTTCCATGCGCCCGTCCCCGTCTTGGTCGAGCAAGTAATAGGGTCTACCCACGGCGGGGATAACCTTGACCATGTAAAGATTTCCGTTCAGGCGATATTCCTCGATGATCGCGTCTTTCTTTTGGATGATTCGAATGTCCGGCTCGAGGGATTCGCCGCTTTGAACCGGCTCGGGAGGGGCCGGGGCGGCTTCCGGCAGCGGTTCCAAATTCGCGGGCACACCGGGTTCCGTGGCGCTGACCTGCGCCGCGCAAAAAATCCCCAAGGCCAATAGCTTCATTGCCTGCATATACTTAGCGTTCTAGAGCTCATTGCTTTACCGACTTTTCGTGTTCATGCCGGGTGTATTCGATTGTAGCACATGCCGAGCGTGGGCTTGCTTAAGCGATAAGGGTGCCTGTAGCCGGCGTAAAATTTTTGCGTGCGCCTTATAAGTGCATGTGCATTTCTTGCTCTTCCGCCGAGAGCGCAAACTCGCGATGTTCATAATGCCGGAAGATCGCATCGACCACCTCCCGCGGATGGTCTACTACCTCAAATAGGTCAATATCCGTAGCGTCAATAGTGGCTTCGCCGACCAAGGTATTCTTGAACCACTCGATCAAACCACGCCAAAAGTCGCTTCCGACCAGGATGATCGGGATCTTCCGCGTCTTGCCGGTTTGGACCAGTGTCAAGATCTCGGCCAGCTCATCCAGGGTGCCGAACCCGCCCGGCAGCACGACATAGGCTGAAGCGTATTTGACGAACATCACCTTGCGGGGAAAGAAATGACGAAAATTCAGCCTGATATTTTGGAAGGCGTTACCGCGCTCTTCCCGTAGTTGCATGTTGAGCCCGATGCTCGGTGAGCGACCCGAATAGGCGCCCTTGTTCGCGGCCTCCATGATCCCCGGTCCCCCTCCGGTGACTACCGAGAAACCCGCGTCCGATACGCTATACCCGATCTCTTCGGCCAGCTTGTAATAGGGATGCTCGGCGCCGAAACGGGCGGACCCAAAGATGCTGACCGCGGGCCGGATGGCGGCCAGGCGCTCAAATCCCTCGACGAACTCCGCCATGATTTGGAACACCTTCCATGATTCCCGCACGAGCGCCGAATCATTGACGGGCGCGAGCGCCGGGTGGCTGGCTTTAGTGTTCTTATTCATAATGGAACATCAGCACACATTGCGAGCAACGACACCATGGCGGAAGATCTCCTGGTTCTGGTCGACGGTTCCTCTTACTTTTATCGCGCGTTTCACGCCCTGCCTCCATTGAGCACCTCGCGCGGAGAACCCACGGGAGCCATTCACGGGTTTATCGCCATGCTGCGCCGGTTGCTGAAAGACTATACACCGAACTACCTGGCGGTGGTATTCGATGCCAAGGGCAAGACCTTTCGCGATGAAATGTATCCCGCTTACAAGGCGCACCGGCCCCCTATGCCGGAGGAGTTGCGGGTTCAGCTCGAGCCCCTGCGCGCGGTCGTCCGCGCCATGGGTGTCCCGATGCTGGTGATCGAGGGCGTCGAGGCCGACGATGTCATCGGAACGCTGGCGATCCAAGCAGCTGAGGCCGGTCTTCGCACGCTCATCGCAACCGGTGATAAGGACTTCGCGCAAGTCGTCAGCGGGGCGGTGACCCTGGTGAACACGATGGACAATAGTGTCATGGATGCGCAAGGCGTCGAGCGCAAATTCGGGGTCCCGCCCGCGCTCATCGTGGATTATTTAAGCTTGATCGGGGATAAGGTCGACAATGTCCCCGGGGTGCCGAAGGTCGGACCCAAAACCGCCGTGGCATGGCTTAAGCAGTACCGGGGTCTCGATAATCTGCTCGCCCATGCCGGCGACATCAAAGGGACATTGGGGGATAACCTGCGCGCGAGCATGCAGCAGCTTGCCCTTTCCAAAAAGCTGGTCACGATCGCCTGCGCGGTCCCCCTTGATGCCACACCGAGAGACCTTAAGCCGGGGCCCCAAGACAATGAGACGCTGAAAGCGCTTTTCACCCAGCTTGAGTTCAAGACCTGGTTGAACGATCTTCTGGAAGAGGCGCCTCGGCCCGACCCGCCGGTCGAAGCCGCCGGCTATGAAACGATCCTGGATCGTGGACAGCTCGATCGATGGATAGAGCGGCTGAGGCATGCCGAGCTTATCGCCTTTGATACCGAGACGACTAGTTTGGACTACATGCAGGCGGGGCTCGTGGGCGTCTCGTTTTCCCTAAAAGCCGGGGAAGCGGCGTATGTACCGGTCGCTCATGATTATCCGGGCGCGCCTGAGCAATTATCCCGTGAGGAGGTACTCGAGGCGCTCCGGCCGATCCTCGAGGACCCGCTACGGCCAAAGCTCGGCCACAATCTTAAGTACGATATGAGCGTATTGGCGAACCACGGCGTGGAGTTGCGTGGGATCCGCTGTGACTCGATGCTGGAGTCCTATGTTCTCGATAGTACCGCCACCCGCCACGATCTGGATTCCCTGGCACTCAAGTACCTGGGGGTGCGCACGATTCTGTTTGAGGACGTGGCGGGTAAGGGATCTCACCAGCTCAGCTTCAACCAGGTGCCCGTCGATCGAGCCGCGACCTATTCCGCGGAAGATGCGGAGGTGTGTTTGCGGTTGCACCAAGCGTTCTGGCCGCGCCTCGCCGAAGAGTCCGGGTTGCGACGGCTCTACGAAGAGATGGAAGTGCCGCTGGTCCCGGTCTTGTCGCGCATGGAACGCAACGGTGTTCAAATCGATGCGGAAATGTTGGACGAGCAAAGCCGGGCCTTGGGCGGGCGGTTGTTGGAAGTCGAAGCCGAGGCGCATGCGCTCGCGGGTGAGCGCTTCAATCTCGATTCGCCCAAGCAGATCCAGGAAATTTTGTACCACAAGCTCGGTTTACCTGTTAGGGCCAAGACTCCCACGGGGCAGCCCTCCACCGCCGAGCTGGTGCTCCAGGACCTCGCGGCCGAGTATCCCTTACCGCGATTGATACTCGAATATCGTGGCCTCGCGAAACTGAAATCAACTTACACGGACAAGCTTCCCCAGCAGATCAATGCGCGCACCGGACGGGTGCATACGAGCTACCATCAGGCCGTGGCCGCGACCGGACGCCTGTCATCCTCGGA
>Ga0136616_10000608_pt1 | contig 17389 bp, 20 predicted proteins | sample AntDrymUQ2992106_2_FD_106648 | JGI IMG/M metagenome (GOLD analysis project Ga0136616, IMG submission 106648) | Polar desert sand microbial communities from Dry Valleys, Antarctica - metaG UQ299 (21.06) | ecosystem: Environmental > Terrestrial > Soil > Desert | place: Antarctica: Dry Valley...
ATCCTCAAGCCGGGCCAGTGGTCAAACCTCGTCGAGCGCCTCGGCGAGATCGACCAGCCCAACGTGCCGCGCAAGACCTCGCGCTATGCGATCCCCGCCGAGCGGCGGGCGAGCGAAGCGCACCGGGGCGAGTAGCGGGAAGCCGCTCCGGGCCGGTGGCCTCCGGAGCGCCCTTCGCGTTCGTCCAGTTCGAGTTCGGCCACCTGCTCGGGCCACCTGACGGCCGCTATCTCGCACGTCCGGCGCCCGGCGCCGACCCGAGCCTCGTAATCGTGCTGCGGACGCTTGGGGCGCCTCAGCGCCGGCTGCTGGAGCGCCGGCGCCGGCCCAGGGCCATCGGCCATGCCACCGCCGCCCCCGTTCCCACCGCGCGCGCCACGCTCATCCAGCCCGGACCTTTCGAGTCGAACGACGAGGCCGAGGATTGGCTGTCGGGCCTTCGCTCCGACGAAGGGCGCGCGACGGCTGAAGCCGAGCGCGCGCTGCGCGAGCTGAACCGCGTGATACGCGCCCATCGAGCGGCCGCCGCCGACCCCTACGCCCGCGACGTCACCGCCCGTGGCGCCCTCGCCATCAGAGTCGGCTACGGCTCGGGGGAGCAGGTCGCCGAGGGGCGGTTCACGGCGGCGTGCGAGCTCTCGAACGCGCCGCCGCGAAAGCGCCGCGTCGAGCGACTCTCGCCCGAGGAGCACCTCGCGGCGATCCTCGGCGCGCGCGAGCGCCAGCTCGTCTGCGAGGAGCTGGTGCTGCGGGCGCGCCTCGACCTGGACGCGGATCGTCCGCGCGAGGCCGCCCTGCAGGCTCGCGTCGCGCTCGAATCGCTACTCGCGGAGATCGGGGTTGGCGCCGAGGGTGTCGGGTCGGCGGCCCTTGCCAAGGACCGCGAGGTGGTGAGCGCGGCGAGCAACGCCGCGCTCGAAGCCGATCCAAGCGATGACCTCCGCGCGGGCGTGGCGAGGTCGATCGAGCGCATGGAGCAGGCGATCCACCGCCACCGCCTGCGCGGCTCGGATTCCACGCCGGATCGGTAACGCGTTCCCCCGTGCTTCCCGTGCAAACGCGCTTGCATCTTTGAGCGCCGGCGTTGACAGTCCGACGATGACCGTGGCCGCCGATGCACCATCGTCTCCATATCTCGCTCCTCCTCGCGATCTGCGCGTTCGCCGCCGGATCGCTCTCACCGCCCGCCCCGGCGAGTGCCCAGGAGACGCTCGGCGAGCCTGTGGCCGAGCCGGAGCCCGGACAGGAAGCGAGCTCCGCGAGCGCCCCGAAGGAGGGCGAAGACGCACCCGTGGAGACGGTCGAAGCCGCCGCCTCGCTCCGATCGTACGACTACGGATCCCGCGTGCTCAAGCTCGGAGCCGAGGGCACCGACGTGATGAAGCTCCAGCGACTGCTCTCCCGGCTCGGCCACGAGGCCTCGGCTGACGGCAAGTTCGGCCGAGGCACCGAAGCGGCCGTCAAGCTGTGGGAGCGCTCGCGCGACAAGGCCGTGGACGGGGCCGTCGAGCGCGACGAGGCCTCACGCATCAAGCGGGCGGCCCGCCGGCGCCGCGCCGAGGAGAAGGAGGGACCGCCTCGGTTCGGGGAGCGCAAGCTCGAGACGGGGATGCACGGCAGGGACGTGCGAAAGCTGCAGCGGCTCCTCGACAAAATGGCGATCGAGACGACGGCCGACGGCGCCTTCGGAGCGGGCACGGCGAAGAGCGTACGCCGCTACGAGCGCTGGCGCAAGCTGCGCGCCGACGGCGTGGTGCCGGGCCCGGAAGCACGTCGGATAGAGCGCGACGCCGCGAGAGGCGCGAAGCGCCCGCGCAAGCGGCGTTCCGGCGGCGGCAAGGGCGACGGTCACGCGTTCCCAGTACGCGGCCCCTACAACTTCGGCGGCGACGGCTCGCGCTTCGGCGCGCCGCGAAGCGGCCGCAGCCACCAGGGTCAGGACATCGCCGCAGCGACCGGCCAGAAAATCGTGTCGATCCATCGCGGGCGCGTCGCGGTCCGCGCCTACCAGGCGAACGGCGCCGGCAACTACGTGGTGATCTACGGCGACGACGGCCGCGATTCCGTGTACATGCACATGGCCGAGCCGGCCTCGGTCGACGTCGGAGAGAAGGTCCGGGCGGGCGAGCGAATCGGGTCAGTTGGGAACACCGGGGCGTCATTCGGGGCCCACCTGCACTTCGAGCTCTGGACGCCGCACTGGTATGACGGCGGGAAGCCGTACGACCCGCTGCCGCTGCTCCGGCGCTGGGCGGACTGAGGGCCGGCGCCGGCGCGCGTTATCGCGATCTTCGCGGAGGGTTCACCGTCGGTTCACGAGCCTTGACCGAGCCCGTCGTAGGCTCGGGCCATGATCGCCTGGAGGTACATCGGCGCCGGAAGGATCTTGGACATCGGGCCATGGGAAGCCTTTGGGCGGTCCACGAGTATGGACCCCATGAGCCCCGCCGCACTCACAGCCCTCGAAGGCGGACGCTCGCCCGAGCCGCGGCTTCTCCGAGCGCACCCGGCTCGTCCGCGGCTTCGCGAGAGCGGTCGCCGCGGGCGTGCATGGATCAACGGTCGTGAGGTCGGCGGCGCCGACCGCCGATACGCGCACCTCGCTCGCTCGTACGACTAGAGCTCGGCGTCGAGCGCGGTCAGCACGGCCTCGAGCTCGGCGACCACGTCGCCGCGCAGCCCGACGTCGGCGTCGTCGTCATAGGGCGTGGGGCCCTGCGTGACGAGCGCGATCCGTCCACCTGCCTCGAGCGTCACGCGCGGCAACGAGGCCACGGGGTGGACCTCGAGCGACGAGCCCACGCAGAGCAGAAGATCGGCCTCGGCGGCCAGGGAGTACGCCTCGGCCATCGTCCGCTCGGGAAGCAGCTCGCCGAACAGCACCACGTCGGGCTTGAGCGGTGCGATGCACGAAGCGCACTCGGGCGCACCGGGTGCGGCGGCGAGCAGCTCCATGACGCGCTCCAGGGGGACCCTGCCGCCGCACTCGAGGCAGACGCTCGACCCGATCGACCCGTGGACCTCGACGACCCGGCTCGATCCCGCGCGCCGGTGCAGCCGATCGACGTTCTGCGTGACCACGCCGCGGATCAGGCCGCGGCGCTCGAGCTCCGCGAGCACCTCGTGGGCGCGATTAGGCCGCTTGTCCCCGAGCGTCGCGAACCGCTGCGCGTAGAAGGACCAGAAGCGATCGGGATTGCGTCGAAAGGCGTCGATGTGCGCGACCTCCATCGGGTCGACGCTCTCCCAAAGACCCGTGCCCGGACTGCGGAAGTCGGGGATGCCCGACGGCACCGAGACGCCGGCGCCCGTCAGCACGACCGCCCGCTCGGAGGCACGCAGCAGATCGGCCAGCGCCCGGGCACCGACCGCGTCCGCGCGCGTCGTGGTCGCCGCCGTCACTTGCCCTTGAAGCTCGGCTGGCGCTTCCCGAGGAAGGCGCCGATGCCCTCCTTCGCATCCTCCGAGCCGAACGCCGTAGCGAAGCCGTGGGCCTCGGTCCGCAGCCCGTCGTCGAGATCCGCCTGGTGGGACACCGACTTGATCTGCTCGACCGCGATCGGCGCCTGTCGCGCCAGCTTGCGCGCCCAGGCCAGCGCGGTGTCGAAGAGCTCGTGGTCGGGCACGACCTGGTTCACAAGGCCGACCCGCAGCGCCTCGCCGGCGTCGATCGGATCGCCCACGAGATTCATCTCGAGCGCCTTCGCCTCGCCCACGAGGCGCGGCAGGCGCTGGGTGCCGCCGAAGCCGGGGATGATCCCGAGATTGATCTCCGGCTGCCCGAAGGTGGCCGACTCGGCCGCCATCCGGAAGTCGCACGCCATCGCGAGCTCACAGCCGCCGCCGAATGCGAGCGAGTTCACCGAGGCGATCGTCACGGTCGACGAGCGCTCCATCGCGCGCATCAGTCCGTGCCCCGCCTCGAGCAGTGCCGCGCCCTCCTTGGCGGGGTCCATCTTCGTGAACTCCTTGATGTCGGCGCCCGCCGAGAACGTGAAGATGTTCGACGACGCGAACACGACCGCACGCACCTCGCCGTCGATCTCGCCCCAGAGCTCGCTGAGCTCTCGGATGACCTGAGGCGAGAGAGGGTTCGCGGGCGGACGGTTCAGCCAGACGATCGCGACGTCGCCGCGGGTCTCCAGGAGGACCGTCTCGCGCGACTGGCCCTCGTCGGGCCGCGGGTAGGGGAAGAAACCTTGGCCCGCCTTCTTGCCCAGGCGCCCCTGGGCCACCAGGCGGCGCAAGAGGGCGGGCGCCTCGAAGCTCGGTCCCCACTCCGTCTCGGCGCGCTCGAGCGCCTCGAGCACCGCGTCGAGGCCCTGCTCGTCGGCGCGGCTGAGGGGCCCCGGCAGGATGCCGGCTCCGGCCATCATCCCAACGTCCACGTCCTTCGTGCCGGCGACGCCCTCCTCGACCACGAGGCATGCCTCCACGATCGCCTTGAGGCCGAAGCGCTCGACGAGCGTGCCGGTAGCCGTGTCAGCCGTTGTGCTCATAGAACCCCTTCCCGGTCTTCTGGCCGAGATCTCCGGCCTCTACCAGCTGCGCCATCGCGGGCGAGACGAAGAAGCGCTCGCCGTAGCTCTGGCGCAGGTGCTCGGCCACGTGGTGGACGGTGTCGAGCCCGAGCAGGTCGGCGAGGAAGAACGGGCCCATCGGCGCCGTCTTCGACTCCTGCACCACCCGGTCGATCTCCTTGACGTCGAGCTGCTCCTCGTCCTGCACGCGCCAGATCTCCGATACGGCTGAGTTGAGGATCCGATTGACCACGAACCCCGGCGACTCGCCGCAGCGGATCGGCTGCTTGCGGATCTGCTGGGCGAAGTTGGCCGCCGTCTGCATCGTCTCCTCGGAGGTGTCCTCGCCCTCGATCACCTCGATCAAGCGCATCATCGACGCTGGGTAGAAGAAGTGGAAGCCGACGACCCGATCGGGTCGGCTCGTGGCCTCTCCCATCTCCGAGATCGACAGCGCCGAGGTGTTGGACGCGAGGGTCGCGTGTCCGGGCGTGACCACATCGAGCTCGGCGAAGACCGCCTGCTTGACGTGCATCCGCTCCGGCACCGCCTCGATCACGAAGTCGACGTCGCCGAAGCCCTCGTAGCCCGTGGTCCCGCCGATCCGGCCCATGATCTCCTCGAGCTGGGAGTCAGCCTGGTCCTGGGCGATCTTCTCCTTCTTGACGAGGCCACCGAGCTGGCCCTGGGTGACCTGGCGGGCCTTATCGAGACCCTGGTCGACGAACTTCTGCTCGACGTCCTTCATCACGACCGGCAGGCCGGCGGAGGCGATCACCTGCGCGATCTCCCCGCCCATCGTGCCGGCGCCGACGACGGCGGCTTTGAATACGAACATGCGTCCTCTCGGGTCGGGGGCGCGGCGGCGATGCGCGCCCGGTGCTACGGGCGACTCGGGAGGCTAGTCGATCGGTCGCCGAGGCGACCTCCGGAGAAGTCCCTTCCGAAGGCATCAGGTCCGGTCGAGCCGGACGTCTCGAAGCCGGGGCGGGCGCGGCGAGCGCGGCCCGCACTAGGCCGCGCTCGGGGTTAGAGTCGCACCATGGCTACTCCACCGCAGGAACCCCAGCAAGGGCAGGGACAGACTCCGGGCGCGTCTCCCCCAGGAGCCGGTTCGCAATCTCCCGGCGCTCCGCCGGCCGGAGCGCAACCGCCACCGCCGGGCGGAGCGCCCGCCACCGCCCCTGCCGGAGCCGTTCAGGGCGCCCCGAGCCCGCCCGGCGTGGCCGGTGCTCAGCTCGCCGGCTTCTGGCCGCGGGTCGGCGCCCTGGTGCTCGACGCTCTCCTCCTGCTCGTGATCCTGATCCCGCTGAGCATCGTGGTCGCGCTCGCATTCGGAGGGGGAGCCTTTCGCTTTGGCACGGGCGCGAGCTTCGCCGCCAACTTCGTTGGGGCGATTCTCGGAATCGTCGTATGGGGCGCCTATGCGGGCTTCTTGATGGCGCGCCCTGGCCACCGCAACGGTCAGACCCTGGGTCGGCAGGTGACGAACATCCGCGCCGTGCGCGACGACGGCTCGCCCTTTGACTTCGCCACCGCCGCCATCCGCGACGGAGCGGTCAAGATCGGGATCGTGAGCATCCTCCAGGCGTTCGTGCCGTTCGCGGGCTTTCTCTACCTCGTCGACTTCCTCTTCCCGCTCTTCGAGAACGAGAACCGGACCGTGCACGACCTCATCGTGAAGACCCACGTGGTCAACGCCTAGGGCTGCTGCTGCCGAGCCTCAGCCTCAGACGCGTACCGCACGAGCGTGCGCCGAAGCGCGTCGCGTAGCGCGCGCCGCACGAAGAGCACGTCGGTGATCGGTCCGAGCGGACCGGGCTTCGTGAGCTCGTAGTCGAGCTCGAGCCGCACGCGGCTAGCGCCGTCCTCGGGCACCGCCGCGACGGTCTGGATCCCCGTCAGCGCCTCCTCGGTGACACGTGTCACGAATCGGTCCGCCGCGAGCGCCTCCACGCGCTCGGTCACCTCGCCGCGCCCGGCGGAGCCCGAGCGCCACACCAGCTCAGAGCCGACCGCCGGCCAATCGGGGTCTGCACGGACCACTTGCCCAAAGCCGTCGATGAACGCCGGCCAGCGGTCGAGTTCGGTCCAGAGCTCGATCGCCGTCTCCGGCGCCACGTCCATGACCACGTTGTCGCGCGCGCGACCCATCGTCTCGCTAGCCGTAGACCTCGCGCACGATCTCGTCGATGCTGGCGGCGATCGACTCGAGGAACGGCCGGACGTCGCGGTGTAGTCGCTCGTACTCCGCACGTCCCTCGTCGGTGAGCGAGTAGTAGCGGCGGCTGCGGCGCTCGGGGTGCTCCCAGCGGCCCTCGATCAGACCGCGGCCCTCCAGCTGTCGCAGCAGCGGGTACATCGTGTTCGGGTTGACTGACAGGACGCCCGCGGTGACCCTTGAGATCCGCTCCATCAGCTGGTTCCCGTACGAGGGTCCGTCGCTGATGTAGTGGAGGACGAGCAGCGGCAGCACGTCGCGCCGGCGAAGGCCCCCGGTGAACGGATCGGCTGGGCCGCGCGCCGGGCGGCCGACGTCGCGCGCCGCATCCTGCGCGTCGGCCACGCTCGTCGCTTCGGCGACCGCCTCGCGCGTGGCCGCGCTGCGGTCCCGGCCGGCGGACTTCCCCGTCCTCGCCATCGGCGAGCATCCTGACATGCCGGCGCGGCGACCCGCCACGGTCGCCGATGGAGCCGCCCGTCGGCGGCGATCCCCTAAGCCGTGGCGGGCTCTGGCTCGGGCGCCGGCTGGCGCGGCATCAGCACCTCACGGGCGATAACGAGCCGCTGGATCTGCGACGTGCCCTCGTAGAGCTGCATGATCTTCGCGTCGCGCATCAGCTTCTCGACCGGGTACTCCTTGATGAAGCCATAGCCGCCGTACACCTGCACCGCGTCCACCGCCACCTCCATCGCCGTGTCGGCCGCGAAGCGCTTGGCGTGGGACGAGGCGAGCGTGTTGCGCTTGCCCTGGTCGAGCAGCGATCCCGACTGCCAGACGAGCAGGCGCGCGGCCTCGATCTTCGTGGCCATGTCGGCGATCATGAACTGGATCGCCTGGTGCATGGCGATCGGCACGCCGAACTGGACGCGCTCCTTCGAGTAGTCGACGGCGAACTCCATCGCGGCGCGCGCGATGCCCACCGCGCTGGCGGAGACGCCGGGCCGCGTGCGGTCGAGGGTCATCATCGCGAGCTTGAAGCCGCGGTTCTCCTCGCCCAGCAGGTTCTCCTCCGGCACCTCGACGTCGTTGAAGGAGATCGTCGCGGTGTTCGAGGCCCGCTGGCCGAGCTTGTCCTCCTTCTTGTCGACCGTCACGCCGTCGGCGTCACGGGGCACGACGAACGCCGAGATCCCCTTGTGACCCGCGTCCTTGTCGGTCTTCGCGTAGACCGAGTACCAGCTCGCGTGGCTTCCGTTGGTGATGAAGCACTTGGTGCCGTTCAAGACGTACTTGTCGTCCTTCTTGACGGCGGTGGTGCGCATGGCCGAGACGTCGGAGCCCGCGTCGGGCTCTGTGAGACAGAAGGACGCCAGCTTCGGCTCCTCGGCGAGCATGCCTAGGTAGTGCTTCTTGATCTCGTCCGAGCCGCCGAGGATGACCGGGGTCATCGCCAGCCCATTGCACATGAGCGACGTGCCGATTCCAGAGCAACCCCAGCCCATCTCCTCCTCGATCAGGCAGCCGGTCAGGTAGTCGAGGGCGGCGCCGCCGTACTCCTCCGGCAGGTGGGTGTTCATGAGGCCCACCTCCCACGCCTTCTCCACGATCTCCTGCGGCCACGTGGACTCCCTGTCGTAGTCCCAGGCGACCGGGCGGATCTCCTTCATCGCGAAGTTGTGCGCCAGCTCGCGAAGGTCCTGCTGCTCGTCGGTAAGCGTGAGATCGACCACTGCTCTCCTTAGTCGAGGCGGCCGGCGGCGGCTGACGCGCTGGGCGCCGGCCCGGCCGAGCCGATTGATTCGTCAGTCAATGCTGGACAGAAGGTTAGCGGAGCACCTCGCACGCCTCAACCCACGAGTATCCGGATGACGACGTAGATCCCTCCACCGACGATCGCGAGCGTCAGGAGCACGAGCCCGAGCTGCTCGGGATAGATCGCGGGTCTGGAGGGCGCCATCGTCCGGCGGCGCAGCCGACGCCACATGGTCACACTGTAGGGAGCGTGGAGGGAGCGTTCGCCATCGTGCTGGTCGTGGTCGTGGTGGTTGCGATCATCGCCGCGATCATCAGCGCCGTCGGCACGGGCGACCTCTACAAGAGCATCGGCAGGGGCGGGCTCTCGCTCGACGAGCCCGATCACGGCTCGGCGCCCGCGCGGACGAGCCCGGCCGCCAACGCGGAGGCCCGGGACGAGATTCGCCAGATGGTCGAGGCCAAGTCCGCTCGGCGCGAGGCGCGCGGCGAGGCGCCGCTCGACGTGGACGCGGAGATCGCGGCGCTGGCTGGGCCATCCGGTGGCGGCCGTGACGAGGCGCTTCGCGACGAGGTGCGCCAGCTCGTGATCGCGCGCAACGAGCGCCGCCAGCGGCAGGGCAAGGAGCCGCTCGACGTGGAGAGCGAGGTCGATCGCCAGCTTCGCGACGTCGGCGCGTGAGCGCTCGCGGGTTTCGGGTATATATCGGCGCATGGCAGACCGCCGATTCGAGCTGGACGAGCTGCTGATCCGTCCCGGCACCTACTTCAACCCTCAGACCGAGGTGATGGTGGTGGTCGACGACTCGCCGACGATGGACAGCGAGATCTTCAACATGGAGGAGTTCGAGGGTGCCGACTGGGTGCTGATCTCGGACGATTCGCCGGTCGACGACGCCGCGCGCGACGAGTTGCTGGAGACCTTCCAGGCGACCTACCACGGCGCTGACAAGCGCGTCGCGGGAGCGAGCGCCGATGAGGACGTAGACGACCTCGACGCCGCCGACGAAGACGGCGCGGAGGAACCCGACGAGCTCCCCTAGCGGCGAGTCGGCGGCGCCCGCCGGCAATCGCCCCGGGTCAAGGCGCCGGTTCCGCGTGCGGCCCACCTACGTCCTCGCGCTGTTCATCCCCGGCGCCGTCGCGCTCGAGCTGATCCACGCCGCGCCGCCGGTCATCTTTGGCGCCGCGGCTCTAGGCGTGATACCGACCGCGGCGCTGATGGGCAAGGCGACCGAGGAGCTGGCCGCCCGCTCGGGACCTGGCATCGGCGGCCTGCTGAACGTGACGTTCGGCAACGCGCCCGAGCTGATCATCGCCTTCTTCGCCCTGCTGGCGGGCCTCCAGGAGGTCGTCAAGGCGTCGCTGGTCGGCTCGATCATCGGCAACGTACTGCTCGTGCTCGGCGCGTCCATGATCGTCGGGGGGGCGCGCCGCGACAAGCAGACCTTCAACCGCACCGCGGCCAACGCGCAATCGGCGATGCTCCTGCTGGCGCTGGCGGCGCTGCTGCTTCCGGCGGCCTTTCAGCTCATCAACGGCGGCGGCCTGCCGGCCGTCAGCGAGGAGCGCGTCGACTTCGGGTCGGACCTCGAGCAGATCTCCTTCGGCGTCGCGATCGTGCTCATCATCAGCTACGGGCTCGGCCTGCTCTTCTCGCTGAAGACGCACCGCAGCCTCTTCAATCCGTACGACGCCGAAGCCGAGGACCACGTCGGGTGGACGGTCCGCAAGGCGGTCGTGCTGCTCGCCCTCGCCGGCGCGGCCGTGGGCCTCATGAGTGAGATCCTCGTTGGCTCGATCAGCGAGACGGCCGAGCAGGTCGGCCTGTCGGAGTTCTTCATCGGCGCGTTCGTGGTCGCCATTGTCGGCAACGCGGCCGAGCACTGGGTGGCCGTGCTCGTGGCGGCAAAGGACAAGATGGACCTGGCGGTGAACATCGCGATCGGCTCGAGCGCCCAGATCGCCCTCTTCGTGGCCCCGATCCTCGTGCTGCTGTCGTTCATCTTCGGCCCGAGCCCGATGGCGCTCGTCTTCAACGGCTACGAGATCGCTGCGATGCTGTTCGCCGTCCTGATCGCGAACTTCCTCACCCAGGAGGGTGAGTCGAACTGGTTCGAGGGCGTCCAGCTCATCGCCCTCTACCTGGTGCTGGGGCTCGTCTTCTTCTTCGCCTGAGGATCGTCAGGCGGTGCGCCGCCCTCGCCAAGCCGTCCACCGGCGCGCGCAGACCGGCTTGGCGGTATCCGGCGCAGCGCGAGGGCGACCGCGGGGCCGATCAGCACGGCAAAGGCGACCGTGCCGGGGCCGAAGGTGCCGCCAAGCAGAGCGCCCGAGACGAGCACGGCGATCTCGATGAGGGTGCGGATCAATCCCACGGAGCGGCCGGTGACGCGGTGGAGGCCTGTCATCAGCCCGTCGCGTGGCCCCGGCCCCAGCCCGGAGCCGATGTAGAGGCCCGAGCCGACGGCGACGAGGACGATCGCCGCGGGCACCTCGAGCGTCCGGACGCCGAGTGGAAGCGCGTCGGGGACCACGCCGAGCGTGACGTCGAGCGCGACCCCGACCAGCACCGCGTTGAGCACGGTGCCGAGGCCCGGGCGCTGGCGCAGCGGGAGCCACAGCGCGAGCACCGCGAACGAGATCGCGATCGTCGCGATGCCCACCGACAGCGGCGCCTGCACGGAGACGCCCTCGGCGAGCACCGTCCAGGGCGAGTTCCCGAGCTCCGATGCCACGAGCAGCCCCTCGCCCGTCCCGAACAGCCACAGGCCGGCGAGCAGCCGCGCGAGCGTGGCGGGCGGCGCCCACCAGGGCGGGCGGGCGGTGTACACGTCGGCCGCTGCCGACGGACCCCCGCTACCGGTCAGAGACCGTGCCCGCGCGCTGATCGGCCGACCGATCGCCCGGCAGCGCGGCTCCGTCCGGCTGCCCGTCGCCGGGGCCACCATCGGGCTGCTCGTCGTCGGGACCGCCGTCCGCGCCCGGTGCTCGCGCGGCGAGGTCGCCTCGCTCGCGCCGCTTCTGAGCCGCCTGCGGATCGCGCCGATCAGCGATCACAGAGGCCACGATGCCGCCCGTGAACAGCACCGCCACGCCCGCTAGGCTCGGTAGCGGCCCGATCGGCAGAAAGTCCTCGATCAGGAGCTTGACGGCGACCGCGGCGAGCACGATCGCGATCGTCTCGTCGAGATAGCGGAAGCGCCGGATCAGGCCCTCGACGAGCACGAACAGGGCGCGCAGCCCGAGCAGCGCGAACACGTTGCCCATCCAGATCAGGAGCGGGTCGCGCGTGATGGCGAACGCCGCCGGGATCGAGTCGACGGCGAACGCGATGTCGGCTGCCACGACCGCCACGAGGCACAGGAACAGCGGGGTCGCGTGAAGCGTGCCGTCGTCCTTGACGAACCAGTTCTTTCCCCTGAACTCGCCGGTGACAGGGAACAGCTTGCGGACGCCGCGGACCATCACGTTCTTGTCCGGGTCCACGTTCTCGTCAACTCCCTTCAGGATGCGATAGGCGAGCACCAGCAGCGCCGCGCCGAGCACGTAGATCACGAAGTGAAACTGCTCGATCAGCGCGACGCCGCCGAGGATCGCCAGGCCGCGCAGCACCAGCGCCGCCGCGATGCCCCAGAAGAGCAGGCGCGCCCGCTGCTCGGTCGGCACCCCGAAGTAGGCGAACAGCAGGATGAACACGAACAGGTTGTCGAGCGAGAGCGAGCGCTCGATCAGGTAGACCGTCGTGTAGAGGACCGCGTCCTCGGCGTTAGAGAGCGCCAGCACCACGATCGCCACCGCGAGGCTCAGCACAAGCCACCCAATCGACCAGACGGCGCCCTCGCGAAAGCCCGGCTCGCGGCCGCGCGCGAAGAAGTGCAGGTCCACCCCCAGCAGGACCAGCACGGTCACGACAAGCGCTGCCCACGGCGCGAGGGCGACCAGGTCCATCTCCCGAGGCTAGTGGATGGTCGCGGGGCTAGACTGGCCTTCGACCATGCACCAGCGCCGGTTCGGAGGCACAGACCTCACCACGTCGGAGATCGCCTTCGGCAGCTGGGCGCTCGGGTCCGACTGGTGGGGCGAGACCGACGACCCCGAGCGCCTGATCGGCCGTGCGCTCGAGCTTGGCGTCACGTTCTTCGATACTGGCGACGCTTACGGGCAGGGCGCCAACGAGGAGATCGTAGGCCGAGCGCTCGCCAGCGCCGCCCGCGACTCGGTCCAGATCGCCACGAAGTTCGGCTACGTGCTGGACTCCGAGCGTCGCCGGCACGCAGAGGGCGAGCGGCCCCAGGACTTCTCCCCGGAGCACGCCCGCGCGGCGCTCGAGTCGAGTCTGCGCCGGCTCGGCACCGACTACGTAGACCTCTACCAGCTGCACAACCCACGCATGACCGCGATCGAGTCCGACGAGCTCTTTGCCGAGCTCGAGGCTCTGCGCGGGGAGGGCAAGGTGCGCGCCTACGGGGTCGCGCTCGGTCCCGCGATCGGCTGGCGCGACGAGGGCTTGGCGGCGTTCAGGACGCGCGCGGTCGCCTCGGTGCAGACGGTCTACAACCTGCTCGAGCAGGACCCCGGCGCCGACTTCCTCAGCGCGGCCTCCGACGCCGGCACCGGCGTGATGGCGCGGGTTCCGACCTCGAGCGGCCTGCTCGAGGACAAGTACACGCTCGCTACGACGTTTACGGGCAACGACCATCGCCGCCATCGAAAGCGCGAGTGGCTCGTGCAGGGGCTCGAGAAGGTCGAGCGGCTGCGCTTTCTGGTGATCCCCGGCGAGCGCTCGATGACCCAGGCCGCGCTTCAGTTTGTCCTCGCCCAGGACGCCATGGCGTGCGTCGTGCCCACCGTCACGACGGTCGCGGAGCTCGAGGAATTCGCCGGCGCCGCCACGGCGCCGCCGCTCACGACCGGCGAGCTCGATCGGATCGCGGATCTCCATGCGACCGGCTTCGAGCTCGAGCCGGCGTCTACCTAGAGCGGGCTAGAGCGCGGTCAGCCGCTCGGCAGTAGCAGCTCGTTGCACTGCTTGAGCGCCTGCTGGTCCTGGGGGTCGGCCTGCTGTAGGCACTCGCCGTACTCCTGGAACGCCTCGGGGTCCGGCGATCCTGGAGGAGCCTGGCCGCCGGCACCGGGTGTCTGGCCGCCCGCGCCCGGTGCCTGGCCTCCACCGGCGCCGGGGCCCTGCCCGCCGGCCGGCGGTGCGGTGCCCGGGGCCTGGCCTCCGCCCGCGCCGGGGCTCGGAAGGCCGGGGACCGAGCCCGATCCGGCGCCCGGCAGCGCTCCTCCGCCGAGCAATCCGCCGAGCTGCTGAGCGAGGTCGTCGATCGGACGCGGATCCGCCGGCGCGACGATCTCCTGCTCGCCGCCGACGTCGGCGAACTCGACGGAGAACGTGACGGACCCGCCGGTGGTGCCCCCGGCCTGAGCCTGAGCCTCCTCTGGCACGGTGAAGCCGGCGGCGGTCGTCAGGCGCCGGAGGATGCCGTCGTCGGTGCCCACGAAGACGTCGAACCGTGGATCCTCCACCACCTCCTCGACCTGCGCAATCTGCTCCTCGGTGAGGGCCGCCGCCGGCGCGCCCGGGGCCGTGCCTCCCGCCGACTGCGCGACCTCGTTCAGGTCCGTGAGAAGTCCTGGCAGGTCGATCGCGGACGACACGTGCGTGGTCTCGACGCCCGCCACGTCCTCGGCGCCCTCGTCCTGCGGGTCGACTACCCAGTCGCGCGGGTCGATCCCGAAGGCGGCGAGCCCCTCGCCCTCGCCCTGCTGCTCTTGCTGCTGGGCGATCGCCTGCGCGACCAGCTCTTCGCCGACCTCGTAGGCCTGGCCCTGGAACTCGACAAAGAAGTTGTCACCGGTCGAGATCAGGCCGATCGGCGGCACCTGCAGGCCCGCGCCGCCGCCCGTGAAGCTGAGATCCCAGTCGAAGCTCGGAAGCGTGTCGTCCGTGCCGCTCACGTAGGGCCCGGTGAGTTGCGCTCGAGCAGGCTCGCTGAGCTCAGCGCTCCCCTCCGCGGCGAAGTCGAGCCCCACCGTCACGTCGGCGCTCCCGATCGGCTCTGAGAGCGCGCGGTCGATCACCGCCTGGGCGTCCTCGTCATCCCCTCCGCAGGCGGACAGCACGATCGCCGCGGCGAGTGCCGCGAGGGAGAGCAGGAGCGAGAGGAGGCGTGTTCGTCTGGGCAAGTCTGGCCGCGATTCGTACGACGTCGTTGGCGCAGATTACTAGCTGCAGCGGGCTAGGATGCCCGTTTGGCGCCTCGGACGATCCTTTACACCGGCAAGGGCGGAGTCGGAAAGACGAGCGTGGCGGCGGCCACCGCCCGGCGCTGCGCCGCGCGCGGTATGCGCACGATGGTCCTGTCGACCGACCCCGCGCACAGCCTGTCCGACTCACTCGGCGTCGAGCTGGGCGGCGCGCCGCGCCGTTGCGGCGCGTGCCTATGGGGCCAGGAGGTGCAGGCGCAGGAGGAGATGGAGCGCCACTGGGACGCCGTGCAGGAGTGGATGGGCGAGCTGCTCATGGAGCGCGGGGTCGACCGGATCGCCGCCGAGGAGCTGACCGTGCCTCCGGGGCTCGACGAGCTCTTCTCGCTGCTTCAGATGAAGCGCCACCACGAGTCCGGTGAGTACGACGTCATCATCGTCGACTGCGCCCCCACGGGCGAGACGCTTCGCCTGCTGTCGTTTCCGGACGTGGCCGGGTGGTGGCTCGAGAAGGCGCTCCCGCTCGAGCGCCGGCTGGTGGCGGCGGCGAGGCCGTTCGCGCGCGGCGTCCTCGACATACCCCTGCCGAGCGAAGCCGTCTTCGACGACGTGCAGCGTCTCGTGCGCAACCTCGTTGCGATGAACGGGATCCTTCGTGACCGTTCTACGACGACCGTTCGGCTCGTGATGAATCCCGACCGAATGGTGATCAAGGAGGCGATGCGGACCTTCACCTACCTGAGCCTGTACGGGTATCTCACGGACGCGGTGATCGTGAACCGAGTGTTTCCCGACGAGGTGGCCGATGGCTACTTCGCCGCCTGGCACGGGCTGCAGCGCGAGCAGATGGAGCTCGTGCGCTCGGCGTTTGCCCCGGTGCCGATCCTGAGCGCGCCGTACTTCGCCGAGGAGGTGATCGGCGCGGAGATGGTCGACCGCCTCGGCGACGAGGTCTTCGGCGAGCTGGGCGGCGAGGAGATCCTCTACGACCAGCTGCCGCGCGAGATCGTCAGCGACAATGGCGTCGCGACGCTGCGACTGCCGATCCCCTTCGTAGAGAAGGCGGACATCGAGCTGAAGAAGATCGGCCTCGAGGTGATCGTCCGGGTCGGCGCCCAGAAGCGGACTATCATCCTGCCGCCCGCGCTTGCCGCGCACGACCCGCGCGCCGCCCGCTTCGACGACGGATCGCTCGAGGTCGTGTTCGAGAGAAACGATGCCCGAGCCCCGACAGACGACGAGACCTGACGGCGCGCCAGACAAGACCTGACGGCACGTCTAGACCTGACGGCGCGTCGGAGGGCTTTCCGCCGCCCGGATGGGAGGCCTACTGGGATTCGGCCGCCTCACGACCTCCGCCCGCCCAAGCGCCGGACCTCGCGGCGGTCTTCGCCGTGCTCGACGCCCTGCGCCGGATGGTGCCGCGCGAGCTTCAAGGACAGTTCAACGCGCTGGTACGCGAGCTGCTCCTCACGGCGCGCGCCCTCATCGACTGGTACCTCGAGCGCCTCGACGCGCCACGCTCCGAGCCGCGCGTGGAAGAGATCCCGATCGAGTAAGGCGGGCGGACGGCTGGCGAACATCTTCGAGCCCGACTGGGACGCTGAGCAGGACCGGCCGCCGTTCAAATGGCGGCGCGCCAGGATCGGACGTCAGGCTGGCTCCGACCAGCTCGGGGCGTCTCTCTTCGAGCTCGCGCCCGGTGACTCCTCGTTCCCGCTCCACGTCCATCGAGCCAACGAGGAGTTGATCGTGGTGCTGGTCGGACGGCCCACCCTCAGGACCCTCGATTCCGAGTGCGAGCTCGAGCCCGGAGCGGTCGTCGCCTGCCCGGTCGGGCCTAGCGGAGCGCACCGCATCGACAACCGGACGGACGAGGTCGCCCGCTTTCTCGTCGTCAGCACGATGCTCGCCCCCGAGGTCAACGAGTATCCGGACAGCCGCAAGGTCTGGGCACGGACCTACCCGCCCGGCGGCGACCCGGGTGAGCATCCCGTGGAAGTAATCGCCAAGCCAGCGGACAACCTCGACTACCTCGAAGGCGAGACCTGACGCCTCGACTTGCGCCCGTTCGACGTCAGGCGGCGGGCCGCCTCTGTTCGAAGAGCGCGGGGTCCTGGCGGCGGGCCGCTCGCGCGCGACGCGTGCCTGTTGACGCCTGACGCGCACACGTCACGCTCGCGTTACGGCAGTCGGGGGTGGTCAGGAAAATGGTCCTATGACGTGCAGAATGCTGACCACCTCGGGCGTTGAACGTCTCGACCGGCGCCCGAGTGCGACGAACCTGCAAAGTATGTGACAGACGCGTTCGGCGCGCTCCTACGCCGCGCTCGCGACGCAGGCTGCCTACCATCGACTGGCCATGGGTCACGAGCGCCACTACAGCGTTGAGCAGGCGAACGCCGCTCTCGGGTGGGTCGGCGAGCGGCTCAAGCGCCTGCGGACAGCCCACGCTGGGCTCAACGACCAGGACGCGCGCGAGGCGCTCACGGAGGCCTCGCCCGCGAACGGCGGCGGCGAGCCGGGGCGCATCGTCTCCGAGGCGTTCCTAGAGTTGCGCGGCGCTCTCACCGAGCTGCAGGCGATGAGCGTGGTGGTACGCGATCTCGACCGCGGCCTGGTCGACTTCCCGACGTTGCGAGACGGACGCGAGGCCTACCTGTGCTGGGAAGAGGGCGAGGACGAGATCGAGTGGTGGCACGACCCGGAGTCTGGATATGCCGGTCGCCAGCCGCTCTAG
>Ga0136616_10000609_pt1 | contig 17373 bp, 19 predicted proteins | sample AntDrymUQ2992106_2_FD_106648 | JGI IMG/M metagenome (GOLD analysis project Ga0136616, IMG submission 106648) | Polar desert sand microbial communities from Dry Valleys, Antarctica - metaG UQ299 (21.06) | ecosystem: Environmental > Terrestrial > Soil > Desert | place: Antarctica: Dry Valley...
AACGTTGCGGCGCCGCTGCTCTACGCCTCCGGGCGTCAGGTGTGGGGTCGCCGGGCCGCGGCGCGCGAGATGCTCGACCGGGTCGGATTGGGCGAGCGGCTGGACTACCTACCCGAGCGGCTGTCCGGCGGTGAGCAGCAACGGGTGGCCATCGCCCGCTCGATGGTGCGTAACCCCACCGTCCTGTTGGCCGACGAGCCGACCGGAGCTCTCGATGTGGACACCGGCAGCACCGTGATGGACATGCTGCAAGAGGTCGTCCACCAGTTCGGGACCACGCTCGTCACCATCACCCACGACCTCTCGGTGGCAGCCAGAGCTGATCGGCAGTTCCGGCTGGATCACGGTGTTCTCAGCGGGTTGAGTGCCGCTGACCTACCGTCGGTGACTGCCCAGCGGAGTGCGTCGTGACCACTCTGGTGGCGATCCTCGCCGAGGCCTGGAGCGAGATCCGGGTACACAAGCTCCGCGTGATCCTGTCCCTGGTCGGCGTCTTCCTCGCGGTCTTCGGCATGACCTCGATCGCGGCCGCTGGCGACATCGGCCGGCAGTTGGTGGCCGAGTCGAGCGAGCGATCCGGCGGCCGGCCGGCCACCGTGACCATCCAGGCCTACCCACTGTTCACCAGCCCGGACACCGAACTGATCTCGACAGCCCTGCGTGAGGTCGTCGAACGCTACGACATTCGGTGGTCCTCGCTCGTCGTGGACCAGCAAATCGTCGCGAACTTTCCGGGTCAGAGTGAGTACGTCCAAGCCCGATCCGTCGACGCGGCGTACGGGACCATGCACCGCCTGCTCATGGAGCAGGGGCGGTGGTTCGCTCCAGGCGATGTCGACCGGTATGCCCCGGCCCTGGTGGTGTCGCCGTCGTTCCTGGCCCGGGTCGGCGGCTTCGATCCGAACGATCCCCCAACGGTGCGCCTCGGTGGCGAGTCGCCGGTCATGGCAACGGTGATCGGCGTCCTCAAGGGGGAGGATTTCGGCGCGCCGTTCGCGTATCTGCTCAACGACGCTGCCAGCCGGTGGGTGTCGGGCGACAACCCGTACGGCCAGCCACCCATGCTGGAGATGTGGGTGCCGCCCGAGCAGGTCGAGCAGGTCTCGGCCGCGGCGACAGGTGATCTGCGGCGCACCCTGCCCGGTCACGACCTCTACGCCTCCCGGGTCGACACCGGTGACCAGTTGGCCCAGCTCGACCTCGTGTTGAACTACGGCGTACGCGGGATCGGTTACTTCGCACTGCTGCTGGGCGGCGTCGGCGTGCTGAACGTCGGACTCGTGGTGGTCCGCCAACGCATCCGGGAGATCGGGGTACGGCGCAGCTTCGGTGCGACATCCGGGCGGGTCTTCATCACGATCCTGCTGGAAAGTGTCTGCGCCACCGCGGTTGCCGGGGCACTGGCGATCGGCTGCGCGGTCGCGCTCGTCCTCAATCTGCCCTACGAGCAGATCCTCAGCGTGCCGATCGAGGACCTGCCGCCGTTCCCGTTGCAGGCCGCCGTGGAGGGCTTCCTGGCCGCCACCGCGGTCGGTGCTCTGGCCGGAATCGTCCCGGCGATCGTCGCCGTCCGCGCAAAGGTCATCGACGCGATCCGCTATTGAGCGTGTATTCCCAACCCGGCTGCCAGGCAAAGTCCTCCACCAACGAGCTCTCAAGCGGTACGCCGGCCAACACCTCGTCAAAGGCCCATCGGGTGGCCAGATGCCCGATCACCAAGACCCGTGTTCCGGCCCATCGCACTGGCAAAACTCGCGCCGGTCATCATGAACCTGGCCGCGCAAGCGCCCGTTCCACTCGCCGTAGTCACATTCGCGCGCAAACGCCAGTCGAGCAGGATCGGCAGTGTGTCGCCGAAGGCGATCGACGCCGTCTCAGCGGCCCGAGACAGATCCGAACTGAAGACAGCCGCGAGCCCATCATCGGCACGCCGACGACCCAACTCCGCGGCCAGCGCCCGCCCCTGCATGGACAACCGACCGGGGAGCCAGCCAGTCGCGGCTCCCATCTCGTTGTCGGTGCTGATCGAGTGCGTTTCGAAGACGATGTGCACTGTCATCGTGATCAGTCCAGACGTCGCGCGGTCAGCGGCCGTACCTCGCTGATCCGCCCGAAGTCGCGGTCGACGTGGACGATCCCGAGGCCGTGGTGCAGCGCAGTCTCGGCGATCAGGAGATCGGGAATCGGGGTGCGGTGCCACATGCCGTGGTGATGGGCAAGGTCACGCTGCAGTTCCAGGGCCCGGTCCAGCAGATCCGAGGGCGCCTGGACGACCTCGAGGCTGGTTCGCAGCTGCTCTTTGAGCCGGTCGTAATCAGCGGCCGAACGCGCCGAGTACAGCTGCTCGAGTTCGCCCACGGGGCAGATGAAGAGCTGACCGGCAAGGTCGGCGAGTTGGTGGCCGACCGTCGGGTCCGAGGCGCGGGAGGCAGCGCTCTTGTCCAGCAGCCAACCGGCTACCGCCACGCCTGCTCCGACTCCAGAACTTCGAGATCTACGTAGTCGGCCAGCTGGTCGAGGTAGCGCCGCTGGCGAGCCGCGCGATCCGCATTGACCGCTTGCACGTCGTCCACGGCCCTGCGGAGCGCTTCCTCCACCGTGGAACGGGTGGTCGATTGACCAAGGGCCTTCTTCGCCCGAGCCAGTAGCTCTTCGTCGAGTTCGATGGTCGTACGGCGGAGCGTCATGCTTACATATTAGCTCACGAGTATGTGTGCACGATCAGTTCATGTGTGGGTAGCGGTGATCGGTGGCCGGAACGAAGGTCTCCTTGACCGTGCGCGGGGAGACCCAGCGCAGCAGGTTCAACGGTGAGCCGGCCTTGTCGTTGGTACCGCTGGCCCGAGCGCCACCGAAGGGCTGTTGGCCGACGACCGCGCCGGTGGGCTTGTCGTTGATGTAGAAGTTGCCGGCCGAGAAGCGCAATCGATGCAGCGCGTCGTCGATCACCCGGCGATCGGTGGCGAAGATGGAACCCGTCAACGCGTACGGCGCGATATCGGCGGCCTGGTCGACGACACCGTCGTAGTCGGCGTCGGGATAGACATGAACGGCGAGGAAGGGCCCGAAGTACTCCTTGGTGAACACCTCGTGAGTGGGGTCGTCGCTGGTGACCACGGTCGGTCGGATAAAGAATCCCTCCGAGTCGTCGGCGCTGCCACCGGCGAGCACGGCCAATGCGGGGTCTGCCGCGGCCATCTCCAGAACGCCGGACAGCCGGTCGTAGGAGCGCCGATCGATGACCGCACCACCGAAGTTCGTGAAGTCCGCGGGGTCACCGTAGGTCAGCGAACCGGTGACGTCGGCAAGCTCGTCTCGTACGCCGGCTTCCCACAAGGAGCGGGGGACGTACGCGCGCGAGGCAGCTGAGCACTTCTGCCCCTGGTACTCGAACGCACCGCGGACCAGTGCCGTGACCAGGCCGGCTGCATCGGCGCCGGGGTGGGCAATGACGAAGTCCTTGCCGCCGGTCTCGCCGACCAACCTTGGGTAGCACCGGTATCGGTCGATCCCGTTGCCAACGGTGCGCCAGAGGTGTTGGAAGGTGGGCGTGCTGCCGGTGAAGTGGATGCCGGCCAGGTCTCGATGGGGCAGTGCGACCGCACTGATCGCCGTACCGTCTCCGGTGACCAGATTGATCACGCCGGGCGGAAGTCCCGCCGCCTCGAGCAACCGCATGGTGAAATGCGCGGACAACTGCTGGGTGGGCGAGGGCTTCCAGACGACCGTGTTGCCCATCAGCGCGGGCGCGGTCGGCAGGTTGCCCGCAATCGCGGTGAAGTTGAAGGGGGTGATGGCCAGGACGAAGCCCTCCAGCGGGCGGTAGTCCGAGCGATTCCACACTCCGTTGGCCGATTGCGGCTGTCCGCCCAGGATCTCGTGGGCGAAGCTGACGTTGAACCGCAGAAAGTCGATCAGTTCGCAGGCCGAGTCGATCTCGGCCTGGATGACGGTCTTGCTCTGGCCGAGCATCGTGGCCGCGTTCAGCCGGGTCCGCCACGGGCCGGACAGCAGATCGGCCGCGCGCAGAAACACCGCGGCCCGTTCCTCGAACGGGAGTCCGCGCCACACCGGTGCTGCGACTAGCGCGGCATCGATGGCCGCCTGTACGTCGGCAGCGACAGCGTTGTGGGTACGGCCCAGAACGTGGGAATGCCGTTGCGGGCTGACCACGTCGATCGACTCCCCACCGGCCATCCGTTGCTTTCCGGCGATCGTCATCGTCAGTTCGGTGGTCTGCGATCCCAGGTCTTTGAGTGCGGCTTCGATCCCGGCTCGTTCCGGGGACCCCGGCGCGTAGTCGAGGATCGGCTCGTTGACCGGACGGGGCAGGGTGGAAAGGGCATCCATACCCCCAGCTTCCCAGCCCACCCGACGTTATGCGCATAACGTCCCGGGAACCGGGGCGGAACGCGGACGTTATGCGCATAACGTCCGGCAAAGGTAGGGGTCAGAGGAGTTCGAGCAGCGGGCCCAGTTCCTGGGTGGCATACCAGCCGAGCTCATGGGCCTCGGCTTCGTCCACGACGAACTGCGCGTCCGCACTGCCCAGGTCAGCCTCGATGACGACAGCCGTCGCTGCGGCGACGGCCGGCTCGGCCTCGGCGCCGTCGACATGCAGGCTGACCACCTGGGCCAGCCGCAACTCGTCCAGCAGCCGCACCGAGCCGCGCCCCGAGCGCGGATCCGGTTCGACCGCCCAGTCGGGGACCTCGGCGGCGATGACCACCCGTCGGCGTGCGGCGCTGGGATCGGCATCGACCATCCGCAGGGACAGTCGGGCCGCCTCGAGCAGAGCGGCGTACTCCAATTCTTCGGTGTCATCGTCGACGTACCACTCCCGCAGTTCGCTGGTCAGCGCCGTGGCCGCCCGTGGTCCGCGCAGGGATTCCTCGTCGCGCAACGCAATCAGTTCACTGGTCGTCGACGGAACGTAGATGCGCATCAGCCGCTTCCCGTGGCACTGCCGCTCAGTTGCTCACCGGCACTAAGCAAGGCAACGTCGAGGACGTTGCGGCGACGCCGGTGGTCCATCAGATTCGCGCCCATGGCGGCCAGGTCGGCCGGGCCGGGACAGAGCAACCGGACCGGGGTATCGGTGGCCTGCACTTCGGCGATCTCCCGCAACACCCGCTTGCTGGTCAACCGCCGCCAACGCCGCTCGAGCTTCGCGATCGGTGAGCGCGGTCGGTCGTACTGACGCGAGACCATCGGCGCAATAACCACCACTTCGTCGAGACCGGCCCCGGCCAGCAGATCGACGCTGGCACTCGACAGCGCTCCGCCGTCCACATAGGAGTGTCGGCCGATCCGCACCGGGTGATACCAACCAGGAATGGAACAGGATGCCTGGACGGCCTGACTCAGCCGGGCGGGCAGCGAGCCAGGACGACCGAAGACCTCCCGGTTGCCGGTCAGATAGTCCATCGCAACGATCCAGGTGTCCCGGTCGGGCCAGTCTTCGACTCCGTCGGTCAGCCGGTCCAGCATTCGCTCCAGCGGAGTGAGGCTGGCCTGGCCGCGGGGCAACATGCCACTCATCACAGCCAGCGGTGGGATGCGACCTGGGTGCTGGAGAACCGACAGCAGCAGACCCGGTGATCCCACCCCGAGCCGAGGCAACGGAGGCCGGGTACTCCCGCCGTCGACGTCGTAGTCCCAGTCGACGTTGCGATCCTCCTTGCGTGAGGTACCCAATTGATGCCGCAAGATCGTGTCGGTGCTGACGCCGAGCCCCAGCATGGCCGCGAGGATCGAACCGGCAGAGGTGCCCACCCGGACGTCGGCCTCCCGGGCATCCAGTCCGGTTTCCTGTTCCCAGGCATGCAAGGCCGCAACCGACCAGGTGAACCCGAGGACCCCTCCGGCGCCGAACACTATGCCGCGACGCGTCATCCGGAGACGGTGTTCATCAGGGGACGGTGTCCAAGAGCTCGGCAAGGGACTGCTCGATGAGGTCGGCCAGGATGTCCACATCGGACATCGAGTCTCGATCGGCGTTGAGTCCGTAGTAGACGCCGCCGTCGTACGACGTCAGACCGATCGACACTCCCTGGCCTTTGGCCAGCGGTACGACGGGAAACACCTCGAGCATGCGGGCGCCGGCGCCATAGAGCGGGAACTGCGGCCCCGGAACGTTCGTGACCACGACATTGAACAGCCTGCGGGACAACGAACTCGCCGCTCGGGCCCCGAGCGCGTGCAACGTTGGCGGGGCGAATCCGGACAGCGCCACCAGCGCGGTCGCGCCGATCGACTGGCCGGCCTCCTTGTGCCCCTGCATCGCGTAGGTGACCCGGGACAGCCGCATCCTGGGATTGGGCTCGCCTACCGGAAGGTCCACGAAGTAGGACGACACCTCATTGCCCGGCGAAGCGGTTTGATCGGCCGTACGCACTGACACCGGGACCATCGCCCGCACCGAGGTACTCGCAATGACCGGTTCACCGCGGTACAGCAACCACTCCCGCAGGGCGCCCGCCACGGTCGCCAGCACCACATCATTGACCGTGCCGCCGTGGGCCTTTCGTACGTGCTTGTAGTCGTCCAGGGACGTACGCGCGATCCCGAACCGGCGCTGGGCACCGATCACAGCGTTGAGCGGACTGTCCGGTGCCTGACGGGCGGCCATCCGGGCAGCGGCGGCCAGTCCGCCAACCGCGTCGATCACCCGGTTCGCGGTGTGCTTGAAATCCGCGATTCCGCCTCGGACGGAATCGACCACAGTGGACGGACGCTGGAGGTATTCGCCGACCGCGTCAGTGATCAACTGGACGGAGTTCGGCTCCGGAACCGGGGCCCATGCCTCGGTGGAGCTCTCCCGTGGCACTGGCGTCACGTCGAGGATCACTTGGCCGATGTCGAGGGCGCCGATCCCGTCGACCATCGCGTGGTGGGTCTTGCTGATGACCGCGAACCGATCGTCGGACAGCCCGTCGACCACGTAGAGCTCCCACAGCGGCCGATGCCGGTCCAGTGGCCGGGACATCAACCTGGCGACCAACTCCAGCAGCTGCGCATCCGAGCCGGGTTTGGGTAGTCCGGACCGCCGGACATGGAAGTCGATGTCGAAGTCGGGGTCGTCAACCCATACCGGGTTTGCCAGATGGCCGGGCACGGACCGCACGATCTGGCGGTAGCGCGGTACCAAGCCGAGGCGTTGCTCGACCAGCTCGACGACTCGACCCGAATCGAATCCGCTCGGGGGACTCTGGAAGACGGCAAGCCCGCCCACATGCATGGGAGTGGTCGGTTCCTCGAGGTACAGGAACGACGTGTCGAGCGCAGACAGCCGGTCAACCATCTCACCACTGTGTCAGATCGCGTCGGTCCCTCAGCCCTGCCTGGATCGGCGGCGAGCGCGCTGACCGGTGGGCGCCGAGACACCGGCCAGCGATCCGGCCAGGTCGCGCAGCGCAGCCCGCAGCGCTGATCCGCTGGCCACCTCGGCCAGTGTGCGACCCGCCGCCAGCGCTGCGTCGGTCGCCTTGGCGTCCTGAGGCAAGAAGACCGGGTCCCGCACGCCGGCGAACCGGTTGAGCGCACCAGCGATCTCCCGGTGGACATCGCCCGGTACGACGACCGAGCGGGTCCGGTTCACGACCACTCTCGGCGCGACATCGGGCAGGGCTTCCCGAAGCTCGACCAACGCGCGGACGGTCCGTTGCAAGGCGACCGGGTCTGCGCCGCTGACGCACAGCACCACATCGGCGGCAGCCAACAGCGCCAGCGTCGCGCCGTTACGTCGGGGGGCGGCAGTGTCGTAGGAGAGTTCCTCGTCCTGTTCGAGACAGAAGCCACAGTCGAGGACCACGACTGCGGCCAGTTCACGGGAGCGTTCGAGCACCGCAGTCATGCTGCTGGGGCGCAGCTCCGGCCACCGGTCGGCTCGGGACAGGCCGGTCAACACGCGCAGGTTCGGGGAGACAGCCCAGGCGATCCGGGCCAGTGCCCCGGCATCCAAGGTGCCGGCGGTGGCCGAGCGCGCCGCAGCTGCGACGCCAGGGGACTCGTCGAGCAGGCCGAGGTACTGGGCGACGACCCCGCCGTAAACGTCTGCGTCGATCAGCATCGTCGGGATTGCGAGTCGGCCGGCTTCGTCAGCCAGGTTGACTGCGACCGTCGTCCGTCCAGGAGACCCAGTCGGACCCCAGACAGCGACAATTCGTCCTCGGCCGACGGGTTGGGCCGGCGCCGGGGTCGGCAGACCCAGCCGGGGCCGAGCCGCTCCTGGGTCACCCAGATCGAACCTGACCGAGGCCTCCCCCAATCCCCCTACTGCATCCCGCAGCGCCGCAGCGATCAGATCCGCGCCCGCATCGGCCGGCAGCACCTGGCCGACACCGAGTGCACGAAGTCGGGTCTCTGCCACCTGGTCTCCGGGATCGAACAGCCCGACGACGGCGATGCCGGCCGCTCGCAGTCGGGTGACCGCGTCCCGGTCGAGGCGCCGCAGCTCCGCGGACAGCAGCGCCGCCCGTGCCGTACCACTTGCCGCTGCCGCCAGTAGCTCGGCCAGATCGACGCAACGACGAACCACGGTGACGCCGTGATCGGCACGGTCCAACTCCCCGACGAGATCGGCCTCCCAGGTGGCACCTGTGACGGCCGTGAGTACGGGCAGGCCCATCAGTTGGTCGGCGTCGCAGGGGTGGGCGCGGCGGGTGTGGGGGTGGCCGGTGTGGGGCCCTCGATCGGCTGGTTCCCGTCCTCGTCTGCGCCATTCGGCCTGGACACCGACGCCCGTACGGCCAGCGCGAGATCCCGGCCGGCGATTGCGGCGAAGATGCCTGCGGCCTGGTCGGCATCCACCGAGATGACCACCTGCACTGTGGAGCTGCCTACCGAGAGCGCCCCGTCGGCGCGACCCGCGATGAGCTGTACGACGGCTGCCCGCACGACCACGGTGACGACATCAGAGGCCGGCGAGTCCTCCGGTTGGGCCGACGGGTCCGGAGCGTTCGAGACGCTCGGCTGATTCCCGCTCGGCGTCGCATCCAGGGCGTAGACATCCACGAGCTGCCCCCGCTGCAGGCTCGGCGGGACGTACCCCGCCGCGACCGGTAGCGCGATGTCGACCAACGTCGAGGGCTCGTCCAAGATCGAACGAGGTAGGAGTTCGCCGGCGCCGACTGGCCGCTCAGCACCCGCCCGATCGGATCGGCCGAGCTCAGCAGGTAGGCACTTCCGGTGTCGGCCAAGCGCACCGAGACTGCGCGGAGATCTCCCTCGGAGAGCACCGTGCCGGCGGCCAGATCGGCCTGGGCTGCCCAGACCAGGTCCGACGTGTCGGCTGCGGTGACCACCCGGGCGCCGATGATCACGCTGACCAGGACCAGCAGCACCCCGGCGATCAGCCGGAAGTTCAGCCACCTGGGCGCCCGCAGCCGACGAGGAGCTGGCGAGGCAATCGAGGGACCCTGAGCACCGGGCGGACCGGCCGTACCAGGTCCGGTACCAGATGATTGCACCACAACGACGCCCCCCTGACCGCACACACGCTGTGACCGCGCCTCCGCGGTACGTGCCGAGGCGATGATCCACCATTGCGCAACCGGCCAGGCAGCCCCATCCACAGCCTGCTTGTGAGTCGCGTCAGTGGGCGGCTAGCCGAAGGAACCGCCATCTCACCCCGAAGGGAGAAATCTGGCTCCGACACGCCGCGAGCCGTTGCGGCCCGGCGACATACCTGTTGCTATCCCTTCGAACAACAGTTCGAGAGAGGCTGGTACCGGATGGTGCATACGCTGGCCGAATCGGCGCCGGCAACCTACGACCCCTTCGTCCTGTCCCCCCTCGAGCCGTCTCCCGGCGGTCGGCTGCTGGCCTCGGTTGGCTGCCGAACGGCACGTACGGGCGACTCTCTCGGCAAACACGAGGTGTGGATCGAGGCGGATTGGTCGGTGCGCACCCCGCATGAACTCGCTCTGGAGCGGATCGCGATGGCGATGGGCGGCTACCTCTCCTGTGTCGACCTCGTCGATCGGGAAGTTCCGGCGCTGCGCGAGTTGGTCCAACTGCATGCCCGGCGGGTGTTTCCGCAGTTCACCCGAAACGAGGTCGGACGTTGGACGCTGCGCGTGTTGGCACCGGGCTGCCAATGCCGCCCGACTGGATTCCGCTCGGCGACCGAAGCCGCCGAACACGCCCGCGATCCGGCTCACGTGGCTCAGCTCTACGGGGTGCCACCACGCGAGCTGCAACGACGGCTGCGCGTGATCGAGGACGTACACCGAACTCGCTTCCATGTTTCGCCCATCGCGCCGGAGGCCGAGCACGCCGTACGGGAACACGATGGGATGTCCTTGCTCTGGGCCGCGGGCGTGCACCCAGACCTCGTCGTCGCTCTGCACGAGTTGCTCTGGCCGGGTGGGCCGCCGATGCCGGTCTGGTTCTACCTCGGTGCGGTCACCCACCGCCGCGACATGGCTTGGGTCGCCCAGACCCTGGCGGCGGTACCGGACGAGGATGTCGCGGTCTGGTTGTGCTGGACCGAGACCGAGTTGGACCGTACGCAGCCCAATGCGCGCGCCGCGTGGCTGCGCGCCGGAGTGCCCCGAAAGGCGGTCGCAACACTGGCCGACGGTGCGTACTCACCCGTCGACGTTGCCCGGCTGATGGCTCGCACCCGGCGCAGCCTCTGTAGCGCAGCCACCACTCTCGCGGCGTGGCATCGCGCCGGCTGCCATCCGAGTCTGGAGGACATTGCGCTGGTCGACGGCCTCGGTGCCGACCCGTGGTTCGAGCCGTCGGTCGGGGCGGTCGACTGGTTGTGGGACCGGGTCGGTCGTGCCTGGACCGGCCCGACCCGTACCCAGCTCGGCCTGTTGTTGGCCGTGTGCGGCACCCGTTCGGCGGTGCTGTCGGTGCTGGCAGAGGGGATCGCGGACCCACGTGCGGCGGCGCGAATGATCAACGGCGACCAGGTGAGCTTGTCCGACGCCCTGGCTCACGGCGCCGGGCCGGTGACCTGCAGGTGAGCCTCAGCACGCGTACGGAGTACGAGCACACCCTGCAGGCGCTGGGGATCTGCATCAGCGCCCGCATCCCGGTGCTGCTGTGGGGCGCCCCAGGTGAGGGCAAGACCGCCGTGGTGGAGTCGGCCGCGCAGCAGGGCTGGCATGTGGAGACGCTGATCGTCAGTCACTACGAGCCCAGCGATTTCGCTGGGCTGCCGGTGATCGGGGCGGATGGGTCGGTGACGTTGGCCCCTCCGGGCTGGGCCACCCGGTTGGCCGCGGTGGACGGGCCGTCGATCGCGTTCTTTGACGAGTTCAGTACCGCGAGTCCGGCTCTGCAGGCTGCGGCGCTGCGGCCGTTGACCCACTTCCAGGTCGGTTCCCTTCAGCTGCCGGACACGGTGTCCTTCGTCGCCGCTGCCAATCCCGCCGACGTCGCTGCCTCGGGGTGGGAGCTGGCCGCACCGACGGCATCCCGGTTCGTCCATCTGGACTGGGCGCTGCCCTTGGAGGTCTATGCCGAGTGCCTGATCACCGGCGCCTGGCCGCCGCTGCCGGTCTACTCCACCCCTGACGAGCAGTTCGCCGCGCAGGCTCAGCAACGGGTGCTGGTCGCCGGCTTCCTGCGCGCCCGGGAGAGCCAGATCAGTGCGATCCCAGCCGATGCCGCTGCCCGCGGTCGGGCCTTTCCGACGCCACGAACCTGGGACTATGCCACCCGGTTGTCCGCCTTCGCCGTCGCGATCGGCGCGCCGAAGGAGGTGCTCCGGCTGCTGGTCAACGGCTGCATCGGAGAGGTAACCGCGCACGAGTTCCTGGCCTGGTCGGCCGCCCAGGACCTGCCCGACCCCGAAACCCTGCTCGCCGACCCGCACGGCTTCGACTTCACCGGCGTGCGTCCCGACCGGGTCTACGTCATCCTGCAGTCGATCCTGGCCGCCGTCAGTCGGACAACGACCCCACAGCGATGGACCGACGCGGTGACCCTCTGCGCGGTCGCCGCGAAGGCCGCCGGTATTGATCCCGCCGTCCCGGTCGCTCGGGCGCTGATGCGCAACGGGATGCGGCCGGCCGACACGCCGTTGCCGGCCTGCATCACCGTGTTTGCCCCGGCCCTCGCCCTTGCCGGACTGCTCACCCCGTGAGCCCGCCCCCCAGCCACGCCGACCGGCTGGCCGCGGCAAAACTCTGGTTGGTCTCTGCCGCCCGTCAGCCCGGCCCTGACGCACCACGCGACCTGCCCTACCTCGCGCACGCCGTGTACGCCGTGGTCACCGTGCCGAGCAGCGAGGTACCCAGGATGACCTGTGACGAGCTGTGGCGGGTCTACATCAACACCGACTGGCTCGAGGCCGCGCCGATCCGGGCGATCGGCGCAGAGCTGGCCCATCTCACCTGGCATCTGCTGCACGACCACGCGGGCCGTGCCCGTGATCTGCGCGTCGACTCGACCACCGCGGGGCAGTGGCATGCTGCCTGCGACGCCGCCCTCGAGCCCACCCTGCGCGCCGACGACCTCGTCCCCGACGAACTGCCGCGTGCCGCCGACTTCGCTCTGCCTGCCGGCCTGTCCGCCGAGCAGTACTTCGCCGCGCTGTCCAAGCTGCCCGCATCCAACGGCGAAAGCACGCGCAACCAACCGGTCGAAGCCGGCTGCGGCAGTGGCTGTGACGGACTGGCCCGCAGTCACGAACTGCCGCCCGGCCTCGATCTGGCCCAGGTCGGCAAGGACGACGCCAACCAGATCCGCCGGAGCGTCGCGATCGCCTACCGCGAGCAGATCACCGACCGTGGCAGTGAATCCGGCGACGCCTGGCGCTGGACCCAACAGATCCTCGAACCCACCATCGCCTGGCAGCCGCTGCTCGGCTCCGCGGTCCGCCGGGCGATCGGCTGGACCAATGGCAACACCCACTACACCTACACCCGCCGCTCCCGGCGGCAATCCGCTGTTCCCAACGTGCTGCTACCCGGCACCCGACGGCCGGTCCCCAACGTCGCCCTGATCATTGACACCTCCGGAAGTGTCGATGACCACCTACTCGGCCGCGCCCTCGGCGAGGTCGACGGCGCCCTGCGCGGTCTCGGCGTCACTGGCTCCTCGGTCACCGTCCTGGCCTGCGACGCCGCCGTACAGACCGTCACCCGGGTCCGAAAAGCCCGCGACACCGCGTTGGCCGGCGGCGGCGGCACCGACATGCGCGCCGGCCTCACCACCGCTGCCGCCCTACGCCCTCGCCCAGACGTCATCGTCATCTTCACCGACGGTCACACACCTTGGCCCCACCAGCCGCCCGCCGGCAGCGCAGTCATAGCCGCCATCCTCGGCCGCCCCGAACACACCCTTCCACCCAGCCCCGCATGGGCCAGACGGATCGAATGCCGGCTCTGAGTCGCTACTGCGACAGCTGCGCAGTCCGAAGAGTGGCGACATGCTCGTCCACAGGGGACACTGCTGCGCGCCCCAGCGTTTGCCACACTGGAACGGCACACCAGGTTCTGTACAGCCGACGCGCGCTCCCCGGCTTGCGCCCTGACCGTTTTGGAGAGGACTACCGGTCATGCCTCCGCAGCGCTTCCTGACCCTCGATGATGTCGCCGAGATTCTCAACATCTCGTGGTCTCAGGCCTATGCCTTGGTACGCAGCAAGGAGCTCTCGGCTATCCAGATCGGCGGGCGCAACCAGTGGCGGGTCGAGATCACCCAGTTGGACGCCTACATCGAGGGCAAGTACGCCGAAGCCGCGGCGGTCCTGGACGCCGAGCACAGCGCCGAGGCAGCCGCAGGGGAAACCTCCGCAGCCACCAAGCGAGCCTGAGGGCAGGCGAGCATCTCTAGCGGTCCTATGCAATCGCTGTGCCATGGGGTAGACCACTGCACATGGTCATCGTGCTTGCCCAAGCCACCGCCCGCCCTGAGCACCGCGACGCACTTGCCGAGGCGCTCGTCAAGGCCTCGGTCACCTCGCGAAACGATCCAGGCTGCCTGGCGTACTCATTCCAGGCTGATCTGGAGGACGCCAACGCCTTCACCTCCATCGAGCACTGGCAATCTCGCGCGGACCTCGACGCCCATCTCGCCACGCCGCATGTTGCCGAACTGATCGAGGCGCTGCAGGGCAAGGTGACCGGCCCGCCAGTCATCGCGGTCTACGAGGTGTCCTCCTCGAGCGTCATCTGAGGACGGTCCGTACGGCGGCGATGGCCGCGAGGGCGACCACTTGTACGGCGCGGACCTCACCTGGTCGGCGAAACTCGCCGGACAGATGCTCGGCCAGCTCGGCGAAGTCAGAGCCCACTCGGTCGAACGTCCCGGTCATGACTTCTCCGGAGGCAAGCAGCACCTGCAGCGGGGAACGATCCCGGGCCAGACCCCGTACGGCATAGCGCAGATCCAGCCGGCGGGTGACGGCTGACTCTGGCGCGGGGGTGCTGGTCTGTCCCACTCCCTCTACGGCGCCGACGGTCGACAGGTTCACCAGGACCTCCCGGCCCAAGCCCTCGTCCAGCAGCAACCAGCCAGCGCCGACGTCGCGCAGTGTTCCGACAAGCTCGCCGGCGCCAGCGCAGGTGACTCGAAGAGGGTGGCCGATGGCGGCCCGGAGCCGGTCAGCCATGTCGAGCTGTCCCACCTCGTGCCGGGTCCGCGAGGCCACCTCACTGCTCAGATCGGCGGCTTCCTCGGCTTGGAGCTGAGCTTCGAGATCGGCAAAGAGCCGAGCCCAGCGCATCGGTCCTCCTTTGCTCACGGCGTTGCGCCGGCCGAACTTGCCTCAAGTGGGCCGGGTCAATGCGGTCACCGTAGCGCCGCCTGCTTCTCTGCGATTCGTTGCGGAAAGAGCTTTTTACTTGCGTTTGCTTATATTTGTTGCTAATAATACTGATATGAGCGCATCTGGTCTCCGGTCGAGGGGAAGTCTGCGTCCACTCGGTGTGCTGATCGGTCTCCTGCTGGTGGCCCTGGTTCTGCAGTTGGCTGGCGCCACCCAGGAGCAGATCTCGGCTGCCGCGGCCGACCCGCAGGGCTACGTCACGGCGGCCGGCGCCGACGAGTTCGTGCTGGTGATGGCCACGGCAATCGGATGGCTGCTGCTTGGCTGGATCACCTTGGGTGCAGTCCTTGTGCTCGGCAGCGCCGCACCGGGTGTGCTCGGCTGGCTGTTCACCGGCCTGGCTCGCGCGCTGCTACCGGCGACCCTGCGCCGCTTCGTCTCGCTGTCCCTCGGGATCGCCCTGCTGAGCGGAACGTCGGTGGCCAGCGCCGCCCCCCCGGCGCCGATGGCTTCGATCTCGGTGACGGTGGACTGGCCCGGCGCGGCAGAGCCGTCGTCGATCGGCGCCATTCCGGACTGGCCGCCCCGTCCAAGTCCGCAGCCCGGGCCCGTACCGGAAGCGACTCCTGCCCCGACGGCCGAACCTCAACCCGACGCGCAGGGCTCGGACCGCCCACCATCTGTTGGCCGGGGCAGCTACCTCGTCCAAGCTGGTGACTGCCTGTGGGACATCGCCGAGCGTTCCCTGGCACAGGGCGATCAACCGATCGACGTGGTATCCGTCGCCGCCGCCGTCACCGCCTGGTGGCAGGTCAACGACAACCAGCTCACCGATCCGGACCTGATCTTCCCTGGACAGGTCCTCACCGCCCCAACCCTGCAGCCGTGATCCGGCTGTTCGCGTCCTGAGGAGGACTCATGTCCGCTCCAGTCATCGACCTACTTCCGGCACTCGGCGACACCGAGGTTGACCGCGACAGGCAGGCTGCGGCCGGTACGGGGGCTGTGCTGCGATTGCGGCCGATACCCGCGCATCAGCCCCCACTCGATCGCCACCGAGGCACGCTTCGAGTGGTCCCCGATCCGGCGCCGCAGTTGGCACTACCGCTGCGGATCCCGCCGTCCGCACCGGATCAGGATCCGGTCTTCGGGCCCCAAATCACCGACCGGTACGACCTGCCCGAACCTGGACCCTGGGCGCACCGCCTGTTACAGGCCGTTCTGGAGGCGCTGGCTGGGCGGCGCAGCCCGACCCAGTTGCAGTACTGGACCAGCTGGGGGGTCTACCGCGACATCGTGCGGGTTGCTCACCGCGCCGGTCAGAGCCGCCCTGAGGCGTTGCGTGGCGAGGGGGTGAACGTCTCGCGCGTGCGGGTCTGCGAGCCCGCCGACGGTATAGCCGAGGTGTGTGCCGTGGTCCGCCGGGATGGCCGCTGGCATGCGGTCGCGGCGCGCTTGGAAGGCCTCGACGGCCGCTGGCGCTGCGTGTCACTCACTGTCGGCTGACAGCAGAGCTTGCGTCTCGCACCCGTCGCGGAGCGGGGTAAGCGGCACCTGCCTGAGTCCATCGAGTGAACCACTGCGCTGGCCGGTCCCACCCGGCCGAGCTGAGCCGATGACGGGGCTCGCTGATGTCGGGGTTGTTGAGGGCATCGGCGCGCGGGATGACCCCAACATCCCTGAACTGGTGCCCCATGAACGGGCCAGGCGCGACCCGGTATCACTGAAGCGCCGCGGGGCCGGGGCGGCCCCGCCTAGCTACACGCCGGCCCGTGGGTCAACGCGCCCCGAACGGACCGGATGAGCAAGTCGGAAGTATCGCGAGTCATACCTGCCCGGGCGCTCCATGACAGTGCTTGAATTTCTTGCCGGAGCCGCACGCGCACAGCGAGTTGCGGGACTGGGTCGTGGTCCCACTCACCGTCGCAGTCTTTCCAGCCGTACGCGACGCGGTGCCTGCCTGCCGCCCCGAGCGGTTCCCACCGTCCAGACTGGGAGCGCTGTAGATCAACGGCACCGTACGTGGCTCGGACAGTCCTTTGACCGCCAACGCGGGGGCCTTCGACGGGGCCGAGTCCGCTGCCGGTGCCGGCCTCGCCGGGCTCGCGGCCACCGCCGCCGGGGCGGACCGCACGCCGGCCTTGCGACGCTGTGCCCGATTGGCGTTCTTCGCCACCCGCGGAGCGGGCTTGCTCGGTGCGCCAGCGTTCGCGCGCGCAACGTTGGCCCGCGCACCGTTTCCGCGGGCACCGTTTCCGCGGGCTCCATCGCTCGTCGCGGCCTCGGCCTGGGCGCTGGAGGAGGTCTGCTGCTTGGCCGCCGCTGCCTCGGCAGCGGCCCTGCGCTCCGCCTCGACCTCGGCGGTGGTCTTGACCTCGACGTTGAACAGGAATCCGACCGCCTCCTCCTGGATGCCGTCGAGCATGGTCTTGAACATGTCGAAGCCCTCGCGCTGGTACTCGATGACCGGGTCGCGATTTGCCATGGCGCGCAAATGAATTCCTTCCCGCAGGTAATCCATCTCGTACAGGTGCTCGCGCCACTTGCGGTCCATGACCGACAGCAGCACCCGCCGTTCGAGTTCGCGCATCACCTCAGGAGTGACGGCTTCCTCGCGCTTGTCGTAGGCGTCCTGGATGTCG
>Ga0136616_10000612_pt1 | contig 17355 bp, 14 predicted proteins | sample AntDrymUQ2992106_2_FD_106648 | JGI IMG/M metagenome (GOLD analysis project Ga0136616, IMG submission 106648) | Polar desert sand microbial communities from Dry Valleys, Antarctica - metaG UQ299 (21.06) | ecosystem: Environmental > Terrestrial > Soil > Desert | place: Antarctica: Dry Valley...
CCAGCGAGGGACTGCGGCGGGCGGACGAAGAGCTCGGGGCGGCGGGCCGCGTCGTCGTCTCCCGCTCGAACCGGGACCACGTCCGGAACCTGTCCGCATTCGCTCAGCGGGGCTACGACCTCGTGATCGGCGTCGGCTCTTCCATGGCCCGGGCCGTCGAGACCGTGGCCGGACGCTTTCCGGGCACCCACTTCGCCATCGTCGACGTCTCCCAGGCCGCCATGCTCTCGAAACCGCAGAACGTGCGCGGCCTCCTCTTCGCGGAGCAGGAGGCCGGCTACCTCGTCGGCTACCTGGCGGGGCTCGTCGTCGCCGAGACGGGCGGCACGAAGCCTACGGTCAGCTCCGTCGGCGGTCGGAAGATCCCGTCGGTCGACCGCTACATCGCCGGTTTCGTCGCCGGGGTGCGGGCGGCAAGCCCCGGCATCGCAACCCTCAGCGGCTACTCGCAGGACTTCGTCGACCAGGCGAAGTGCAAGGAGATCGCGCTCGACCAGATCTCGCGCGGCTCGACGATCGTCTTCGGGGTCGCGGGGCGGTGCGGGCTCGGCGCGCTCAACGCGGCGGCGGAGCAGAACGTGCAAGGGGTCGGCGTCGACGCCGACCAGGCCGAGCTCGGCGACCACATCCTCACGAGCGCGCTGAAGAGGGTCGACGTCGCCGTCTATCAGACGATCCAGGAGGTGCAGGACGGCGCGTTCACCGGCGGTGACGACGCCGTGTTCGACGTCGCCTCCGGGGGCGTGGGTCTCGGCAACGTCTCCGTCGAGGTGCCGGGGGAGATCATCGCTCGTGTGAACAGCGTGCAGACGCGGATCGCCTCTGGCGTGCTCTCCGACATCCCGAAGGAGATCGGGTAGGAGCACGCTGCGGCTGACCACCCGGCGCGCCAGAGCCGCGTGAACCGCCCTCTTTGCGGATCTTCGCGCAGGGGTGGACGCGCCGAGCAGCGCACCGTAGAGGATGCGGGCACCGCAGAGCCGCGCAGCGGCTCCTTCAGGGGTCTTCGCGCAGGACACGGGCTTCGCCGGTGTCTTTGCTGCAAAGAGAAGGTTAGGATCGCCGTCGTGGATCGCCCCGTCGTCCTCGAGCTGCGCGGCATCACCAAGCGCTTTCCCGGCATCGTCGCGAACGACGACGTCAGCTTCGATCTCCGGCAGGGCGAGGTACACGCCCTCCTCGGGGAAAACGGCGCCGGTAAGTCGACGCTGATGAACGTCGTGTACGGGCTCTACCGACCGGACGAAGGCGAGATCAGGATCAACGGCGAGCCCGTCGAGATCGGCTCGACTCGCGCGGCGATCGAGAACGGCGTCGGCATGGTGCACCAGCACTTCATGCTCATCCCGGTGATGACGGTGGCCGAGAACATCGTGCTCGCCACCGAGCCAGTGCGCAACGGCGTGCTGCTCGACTACGCCGCGGCCGAGAAGCGCGTGCGCGAGCTGTCGACACGGTTCGGCCTCGCCGTCGACCCACGGGCGACGGTGGAGGACATCACCGTTGGCCAACAACAGCGCGTCGAGATCCTGAAGGCCCTCTATCGCGGCGCCGACATCCTCGTGCTCGACGAGCCGACGGCAGTCCTCACGCCCCAGGAGGCGCAGGAGCTGTTCACGATCCTGCGCACCCTGACCGAGCAGGGCAAGTCGATCATCTTCATCAGCCACAAGCTGAACGAGGTGCTCGAGATCGCGGACCGCATCACCGTGCTGCGCCGGGGCAAGAAGGTCGAGACGCTGTCGGCGGCCGGGGCGACCGAGGAGCAGCTCGCCCGCCTGATGGTCGGCCGCGAGGTGCTGCTGCGGGTGGAGAAGGGAGCGTCGGTGGCCACCGACCCGCTCCTGCGGGTGGAGGGTCTCCACGTGCTCGACGATCGGGGCATCGAGAAGGTGCGGAACCTCTCGCTGCAGGTGCGGGGCGGTGAGATCGTCGGCGTCGCCGGCGTGGACGGCAACGGCCAGACAGAGTTGATCGACGCGATCGCGGGCCTGCGCCGGCCGAGCGCCGGCCGGATCCTGGTCGGCGACGAGGACGTCACCGACGGGAGCTGCAGAGAGTGCCTCGACGCCGGCCTCGGACACATCCCCGAGGATCGCCAGCGCCGCGGGCTCGTGCTCGACTTCTCGCTCGCCGAGAACGTCGCTCTCCACAACTACGACTCGCCGCCTGCCTCTCGGTTCGGCTGGCTCTTCCCGAACCGGCTGGTGGCGCGCGCCGGGAAGCTCTTGCAGGAGTTCGACGTCCGCGGCGGCGGCCCGCTCACGCTCGCACGCGGCCTCTCCGGCGGCAACCAGCAGAAGGTCGTGCTCGCGCGCGAGATCGACCGCAACCCGAAGGTGCTGATCGCGGCGCAGCCTACGCGCGGGCTCGACGTCGGGGCGATCGAGTTCGTGCACCGGCGACTCGTCGAGGAGCGTGACGAGGGGCGCGGCGTGCTGCTCGTCTCCCTCGAGCTGGACGAGATCCTTTCCCTCTCCGACCGCATCCTCGTCATGTACGAAGGCGCGATCGCAGGCGAGTTCGCGCCGGGAGTCTCGGAGGAGGAGCTCGGCGTCGCGATGACCGGCGGCGGCCGCACCGAGGCAGCCGCGTGAGCGGCGTCAGCCCCTCGCGAAGCGAAAGGCGCCCAGGGACGTGAGCGAAGCGCAGGGCGGGCCACCGGAAGAAGGGTCGGGCAAGGTCGAGAACCCTCGCACGGGCGGGGATTACGCGCCGAGCGTCGCCGCGCGGCTCGCGCTCTGGCAGCGGGCGGGCGGGGTCGCCGTGCCTCTTCTGACCACCCTGTTGGCCTTCTTCATCGGGGGGCTCGTCGTGCTGATCACGTCGGGCAAGAACCCGCTCACGACCTACCAGGCCATCTTCGAGGGTGCCGGCCTGGATTGGTTCCTCGAGATCGGCTCATACGAGCTGCGGATCCCGTTCACCGACTCGCACGTGCCGTTCCCGTGGAACGTGAACGACATCGAGTCGGCGGCGGCGTTCAACCTGCAGCAGACGCTCCTCTTCTTCATCCCGCTCGTGCTCACCGGGCTCGCGGTCGCGTTCGCCTTCCGCTGCGGCATGTTCAACATCGGCGGGCAGGGCCAGTACCTCGCGGGTGCGATCGTCGCCGTCTGGGTCGGTACCGAGCTGCCGGGGCTACCCGGGCTCGTCCACATCCTCGCCGCCGTTGTGGCCGGGTCCCTGGCGGGCGCGATCTGGGCCGGCATCGCCGGCTTCCTGAAGGCGACGGTGGGTGCCCACGAGGTGATCTCAACGATCATGCTGAACTGGATCGCGATCTGGGTGGGCAGCTTCCTGTTCAGCCTCGGCGGGCCGCTCCAGAACGACACGCAGCCGTTCGTCCCGGTCTCGAACGACGTCGTGGAGGATGCACGCCTCGGTATCCTCTGGGGTGACCCGTTCCTCCAGGCGCTCCACGTGGGCTTCTTCGTTTCGCTCGCGGCGCTCGTCGTCTACTGGATTACGCTCACGCGCACGACGCTCGGCTATGAGGTGCGGGCCGTCGGCTTCAACCCCGAGGCCGCGCGCTACGGCGGCATCTCGGTCTCACGCAACTACTTCCTCGCAATGGCGATCTCGGGCCTCTTCGCCGGCCTCGCAGGCACCCTCGACGTGCTCGGCTGGCAGTTCCGGCTCAACACGAACGACGTCACGATCTCCTCCCAGATCGCATTCGTCGGGATCGCCGTGGCCCTGCTCGGGCGGAACACGGCGATCGGCGTCCTGCTGTCGTCCATGCTCTTCGCATCGCTCGTCGTGGGCACGTCGACGCGAAACCTCGACCCCGAGATCTTCAGGCCCGAGCTGGCGTCGAACCTGACCCTCCTGATCCAGGGCCTCGTCGTCCTGTTCGTGGGCGCCGACGTGCTGATCCTCTACCTGTTGCGGAAGGCACGCATCGGCCGAAGGGGCTCGCAGTGATCGAGCGCCTGCTCGCACGACTGCCCCGTGGCGCCCGCGCTGCCGGCCTCGTGGGCATCATCCTCGGCCTCGCCGCCTTCTGGGTCGCGCTACCGCCGCTCAAGGTGCGCACGCCCCTGCTGCCGGCCGCCATCGGCCTCGTCGCGGTCGCCCTCGGCGCCTACGCCGTCTCGCGCGGCGTCAAGCGCATCGGTTGGGGCGCGGTCGTTATCGGGGTTGCGGGCATCGGCCTCGGCTACCTCGCCACGCGCTCGAGCATCGGCAACCTCGATCAGGTCGTCGTCTGGTCGGCGCTCTTCGCCGCCATGCTGCGTTACGCGACCCCGCTCACCTTTGCGGCGATGGGGGGGATCTTCTCTGAGCGAAGCGGCGTCACGAACATCGGGCTCGAGGGGATGCTGCTGAGCGGGGCCTTCTTCGGCATTCTCGCGGCGGACAAGCTCAGCTCCTGGCCGCTCGGTCTCGTGGCCGCGGCGCTCTCCGGCGGGCTCTTCGCGCTCGTGCACGCCTTCTTTGCAATCCATTTGCGTGCGGACCAGATCGTGGGCGGGTTCGCGATCAACTTCCTTGCGCTCGGGGTCACGGGCTACCTCTTCATCGACATCTACGGCGGTGAGGGAACCCCGCCAGACATCGCCGAGATCCCGGACGTGCACCTCTCCTTCCTGAAGGACTGGTACTTCATCGGGCCGATCCTGGGGCAGCTCAACCTGATGATCTGGCTTGCCGCCTCCACCGTCGTCCTGTCGTACCTGGTTCTCTTCAAGACGCCACTCGGGCTGCGCCTCCGGGCTGTCGGCGAGCATCCGCGGGCTGCGGAGACGGTCGGCATCTCCGTCTACGCGACGCGGTATGCGGCGGTGACCCTGTCGGGCGTCCTTGCAGCCCTCGGTGGCGCGTACCTCTCGATTGGCTTCGTCAACTCCTTCAACCAGAACATGACCGCGGGCCGTGGGTTCATCGCGCTGGCCGTCGTCATCTGCGGGAACTGGCGGCCATTCGCGGCTGCTGCGATCGCGCTCCTCTTTGGGCTCTCGAGCGCCCTCGCCCAGAAGCTGCCGGCATATTCCGAGTCGGCCGCGGTTCTCTTCCAGGCGCTGCCCTATGTCCTGACCCTCGTGGCGGTCGCCGGCGTCATCGGCCGCTCCATCCCACCGGCCTCCGTTGGCCGCCCCTACGAGAAGCAGTAACCCCGGCCGACCAGGCCGCGGCAGCGCGATCGGGTCGATCCTCCTTGGCCTGCTCTCGCTCGCCACGCTTCCCGTCGCGGTCGCTCTGACCCAGCGGCGTGACGACGATCTCCTCGACGCCGCTATCGCCATTCCCGTCGCCGTCGTGCTCGGAGCGCTTGCCGTGTGGCTCTCGCGGCGCTCCCGCCGGCGCCTGCAGCGAGCAGTCGCGACGTCGAGCAGAGGCAACGTCGGCCGCGTCGGCCGGCTCCTCGGCCTCGGCGGACTCCTGCTGGGGGTCACGGCGGGGCTCGCGATTGCGGTCTCGGTTTTTCTGGAGTCGGTCGCCGACTAGAGGCTTGATGTGAGAACTCGGGTGCGCGCGGGGATGAACCAGACGGAGCGGTTTGCGGGTCGGGCGCGGCGCGTAGTAGTGCTACGGGCAAGTCCGAGCCGGCGAAACCGCGCCGTGTCTGACACACCAGCCGTGCGTGCGTGAGTTCACATCAAGCCTCCAGCGCCCATAGCTACCCGTCCGAGACCTCGCTACGATCCCCCCGTGTTCGAGATCGGAAACAGCCTCCGCGAGGCGCGGCTTCGCCAGCAGCTCGACTTCCAGGAGCTGGAGTACACCACCAAGATCCGCGCCAAGTACCTGCGAGCACTCGAGGAGGAGCACTTCGAGCTGCTGCCCTCGCACACCTACATCAAGGGTTTCCTGCGCTCGTACGCGGATTCGCTCGGGCTCGACGGGCAGCTCTACCTGGACGAGTACAACTCGCGCTTCGTCATCGGGGAGGACGACGCACCGGTGCACGCGCGGCGTGTCCCGACGACGCGTCGCCGCAAGAGCGAGCGACGCGAGTCGAGCATGGTGCTTCTCGCCCTGACGCTGATCGGCCTCTTCACCGCGCTCGTGATCGTCGCTTGGCGCTTCGGCGGCCCTGAGGATCCCGGCGTCAGCGGCCTGCAGCCGAACGTCGTCGAGAAGCCGACGGCGACCGCTCCGAGGGCGGCCGTAAGACCGGCAAGGATCGCCACCCTCGAGCTCTTCCCGCGGCGCAATGGCTCCTTCGTCGAGGTGTGGCGGGGGCGTCGGGCCGGGAAGGAGCCGGAGTACTCGGGAACGATCGAGCCCGGGCAGGAGCAGCGCTTCACAGGAAAACTGTTCTTGCTCTACGTCCAGACGCCGCGCAACGTGACCGTCAAGCTGAACGGCAACCGGGTCAAGCTCGGAGCTGCTGTGAAGGGGCGAGGCGTCATCGTGACGCCCAAGCGCATCTTCGCCGCGACACGGACGTAGCAACGGCAGTTGGCCGGGCGACCACCGTTGAGGCACAGCCGGCCGCGAGCGGCGATCGTCGTCACAGGCAGCGAGCTCGTGCGGGGCGAGCGCACCGACCTGAATGGCCCCTTCCTCTCTCGCGCGCTCCTCGCGCTCGGCCTCGAGCCGGTGCGCATCCACATTGTGGGCGACGACCCGGCTGAGCTCGAGCGCACACTGAGCGAGGCGGTCGCGGACGCCGACCTCGTCGCCGTCTCGGGAGGACTCGGCCCGACCCACGACGACAGGACGGTGGAGCTCGTCGCGAAGGTGGCTGGACGCCCGCTCGAGCTCCGGCCCGAGCTGGAGCGCGAGATCGAGAGCTTCTCCCGAGGCGTGGCCGAGCGCATGAAGAGGCCTTACGCCGACTTCGAGGCCGGGGTCCGCAAACAGGCGACGCTACCGGCGGGCGCAGAATCGCTCGGCCTCGCCGGCACCGCCCCCGGCCTCGTCATCGAGGTCGGGGCGACCCCGGTCGTGGTGCTGCCTGGCCCGCCGTCGGAGCTGCAGCGCCTCTGGCCGAACGCGCTCGCGACCGCGGCCGTCCGGCGTGTGCTCGACCGGGGGCAGACGCCGCTTCGACGGACGCTTCGCTTCTTCGGCGCCGGCGAGTCGACCGTTGCCCAGGCGTTCGCCGAGGCCGGCGGCGACGGTGACGGGGTGGAAGTGACGATCTGCGCCCGGGATTTCGAGATCGTGGTCGAGCTTCTGGCCGAGCCCGAGGCCGGGGAGCGGGCGGAGGCGCTGACAGAGGGATTGCGCGCGCGCCTCGCCAAGCACCTCTATTCCGACGACGGGCGCACGGTGCACGAGATCGTCCTCGGGCTCTGCCGGAAGCAGAGCTTGACGCTCGTCACGGCGGAGTCATGCACGGGTGGGCTCCTGGCCGCCGGGTTGACGGCCGTTCCGGGCTACAGCGACGTCACCCTCGGCGGCATCGTGGCCTACGGGAACGAGCTCAAGAGGTCGGAGCTGGGCGTGTCGCCGGAGCTGATCGAGCGCTACGGGGTGGTCTCGGCCGAGGTAGCCGAGGCCATGGCGAAGGGTGCTCGCGAGCGGCTCGGAGCCGACGTCGCGATCTCGATCACCGGCGTGGCCGGCCCCGGAGGCGGGACGGAGGAGAAGCCGGTCGGGCTCGTCCTCTACCACGCGGAGACGCCGGCCGGAGGCCGCGGCGCCTCCTTCAGCTTCCCCGGCAACCGCGACTCGATCCGCCGCCGCTCGGTTATCGCCTCGCTCCACCTCGCGCGGCGTCTCTTGACACAGAATCGGCACAGAGACGTGTGAGCTCGCCCGGTAGCGTGAGGAGCGATGAACGGCTTCGTCTCTTCCTCGCCCTGCGGCTCCCCCCGGACGTCCTCGATGCCGTCGCTGCCTGGCAGGCGCGTGAGCTCGGGGATGGTGGGCGCGCCGATAGCCGGCGGATCGTTCCCCGCAAGGACCTGCACGTCACGCTGGCGTTCCTCGGCTCCCGGCCCGCTCGTGACCTCCGGGAGATCGTCGCGGCGCTGGACGCGGCGACGACAGGAGCTCCGCCGATCGCGCTCGAGATCGAGCGGTATCGCGAGACTCGGAGTGTGGGCATGCTCGTGCTGCGCGAGCCGGGCGGTGCTGCCGCGGAGCTCGCGAACGACCTGCACGAGAGGCTCGAGGCGCTCGGCCTGTACGGGCGTGAGAGGCGTCCCTGGCTGCCGCACATCACCGTCGTGCGCTTCCGCAACCAGCGACGTTCGCAGCCTGTGCCGACGCGCATCGGGCGCCCGCTGCTCGGCGCCTTCGCTCCGTCCGACGCAGCTGTTTTCCTATCCCGTCTGCACCCGTCCGGGGCACGGTATGAAGTCCTCGAAACGCGTTCGCTGCAACGCGGAAAATGAACTCTGCCCGATGAATGAACTCTGCCGATGAATGATCAGGGAGGCTGAAGATGAACCGCGAGGATGCTCTCGACGTCGCGCTTGGACAGATCGAGCGTCAGTTCGGCAAGGGCTCGGTTATGAAAATGAGCGACCAGGCGCAGGTGTCCATCGGCGCAGTCTCGACGGGCTCGCTCTCGCTCGATCTCGCGCTTGGCATCGGCGGGCTTCCGCGCGGCCGCGTCGTCGAGATCTTCGGCCCTGAGAGCTCGGGGAAGACGACGCTCGTCTACCACGTGATCGCCGAGGCGCAGCGGCGCGGCGGCATCTGCGCGTTCATCGATGCAGAGCACGCGATGGATCCTTCCTACGCGAAGAACATCGGCGTCAATGTCGACGACCTCCTGGTCTCGCAGCCCGACACGGGCGAGCAGGCCCTCGAGATCACCGAGCTGCTCATCCGCTCCGGTGCGCTCGACGTCGTTGCGATCGACTCGGTCGCGGCGCTAACCCCGAAGGCCGAGATCGAGGGTGAGATGGGCGACAGCCACGTGGGCCTCCAGGCCCGGCTGATGAGCCAGGCACTCCGTAAGCTCGCCGGCACGCTCAACCGAACCGACACGATCTGTCTCTTCACGAACCAGCTGCGGGAGAAGATCGGCGTCATGTTCGGCTCGCCGGAGACGACTCCGGGCGGCCGAGCACTCAAGTTCTACGCCTCCGTCCGGCTCGACATCCGCCGGATCGAGACGCTCAAGGACGGTGCCGAGGCCTACGGCAACCGTGCGCGGGTCAAGGTGGTGAAGAACAAGGTTGCGCCGCCGTTCAAGCAGGCCGAATTCGACATCATCTATGGCTCCGGCATCTCGTGGGAGGGAACGGTGCTCGAGGTCGGGATCGAGCGGAAGATCGTGCAGAAGTCGGGCTCGTACTTCAGCTTCGGCGACGAGCGGCTCGGCCAGGGTCGTCAGAACGCAGCCGCCTTCCTCAGGGAGCATCCGGACGTCGTCCAACAGATCCTGACACGGATCCAGGCGGAAGCGCCGGAGTCCCAGATCGTCTCGGCGCGGTTGCTCCCTAGCGCGCTGCCGGCTGTCGCGGAGATGCAAGGTGCAGAGCTGGAGGGTGCAAAGCTGGAGGATGCAGGGCTGAAAGCTGCAGAGCTGGAGGAGCTCGGGCAACCAGTGAGCGCTGCGTAGTCCTCCGTGCCGAAGACACGAACGGCCGTCGAGCTGGCGCTGCGTGCGCTGCAGTCCCGTGACCGCTCTCGAGCTGAGCTCGACGCCCGTCTACGCGAACGTGGGGTGGCTGCCGACGAACGGCAGGGCGCGCTCGAGTCCCTCGTCCGTGTCGGCTACGTCAACGACGAACGCCTGGCACGTGCACGCGCAGCAACCCTCGCGGAGCGCCCGTCCGGTGACCTGTTGATCCGGGCCGATCTGGAAGGACGCGGCATCGATCCGGAGCTCGTCGACAGAGCGCTCGCCGAGCTGGAGCCGGAGCGACTTCGCGCCGCGCGCGTGACCGCCCGGCGTGGCAGGGGGCAACGCACGGCTCGCTATCTCGCCGGCCGCGGTTTCGGCTCGGAGGCGCTCGAGGCGGTCTTCGTTGCGGTGGATGGCGGCGGAGAGGTAGGATGAACGGGCTTCCATTCGACGTTTATCCTGCATAGCGCGCTATCCGAAATCTCACCATGACCGAGAACCTCCGAGAGCCAGACTTCCCCGGCGAGCCAAAGGAGACGCCGGCGTTCCGCTGATCTGACGCGGCAAAGAGCCGGAGCCGGCCGGGCAGGCCGAGCGCCGGATGTGAGCACCCGCGGCCTCCGGGTCGTGATCAATCGAACCTTCTCTCCTGGAGGCAGGGACGACCATGCTCACCCTCATTGTCGGGCTCGCAGGATTCGCCCTCGGAGCGACGGTTGCGGTCGCGCTGCTTCTCCTTCGCAGCGGGTCTCGCATCCAGGCCGCGCGGCGCGAGGCGGAGACGGTGCGCCGAGAGGGTCTGATCGGGGCGCGCGAGGAGGGCGTGCAGCTCCGCGCGGAGATCGAGCAGGAGGTCCAGCAACGCCGGAACGGGGCGGCGCAAATCGAGGAGCGCACCCTGCAGCGCGAGCAGGAGATCGGGCGCAAGGCGACGGAGTTGTCACGACGCGAGCAGGGCCTGAACGACCGGGAGGTGCACGTGCGCCAGCTCCAGGAGGAGCTGAAGGCGGCGCGCGACGAGGCCGAGAAGGAGCTCGAGCGCGCGTCGGGGCTCACGGTCGCTGAGGCCAAGCACCACCTGCTGGAGCGGTCGGAGGACCTCATCCGCCACGAGCTCGCCCGCACTGCGCGCCAGCTGGAGGAGGAAGCGCGCGGCGAGGCGAAGCGCCGAGCCCGCAACCTGGTCGCTGACGCGCTGCAACGGGTGGCGGCGAGCCACACTGCGCAGACGACCGTGACAGTCGTTGAGCTGCCGTCGGACGACATGAAGGGCCGCATCATCGGGCGGGAGGGGCGAAACATCCGCGCGCTCGAGCACCTGACCGGCGTCGACTTCATCGTCGACGACACTCCCCAAGCGGTCGTCTTGTCTTCCTTCGACGGGATCAGGCGTGAAGTCGCGAAGATGACGCTCCAGAAGCTGATCGAGGACGGTCGGATCCATCCCGCTCGGATCGAGGAGATGTACTACCTCTCGAAAGCCGAGCTCGAGGATCACCTCTTGGTCGACGGGCGGCAAGCGATCTTCGAGGCGAACTGCGGCGACGCGCACGAAGAGCTCGCGAAGGTGCTCGGCCGGCTGCGCTACCGAACGAGCTACGGTCAAAACGTCCTCAAGCACACGCTCGAGGTAGTGCACCTTGCCGGGATCATGGCGAGCGAGCTGGGTGCGAGCGTCAAGACAGCGAAACGAGCAGCGCTCCTCCACGATCTCGGCAAGGCAATGACACACGAGGTGGAGGGCTCGCACGCGATCATCTCGGCCCAGTGGGCCAAGCGCTACGGAGAGGGGCAGGGTGTCGTCCACGCCATCGAGGCACACCACTACGAGATCCAGCCGCAAACCGTGGAGGCAGTGCTCCTGATCGCCGCCGACGCGATCTCGGCCTCGCGCCCCGGCGCGCGTGGGGAGAACCTCGAGCACTACATCAAGCGCCTGGAGGCCCTCGAGGAGATCGCCGGGGCGAAGCAGGGAGTCGCCAAGGCCTATGCCCTTCAGGCGGGCCGCGAGATCCGCGTCATCGTCGAGCCGGCAGAGATCGACGACGACGGCGCCGTCCTCCTCTCGCACGAGATCGCACGCGAGATCGAGGATCAGCTCGAGTACCCCGGGCAGGTGAAGGTGATCGTGATCCGGGAGAGCCGCGCGATCGAAGTCGCACGATAGGCCCGTAGCCACCCCCAGCGTGGACGGCCTTCCGGACACGAGCACTAGACTGACCCGCTAATGAAGCGTTACCACGTCACCACCTTCGGGTGTCAGATGAACGCCCATGACTCGGAGCGGATCAAGGGAATGCTCGAGTCGCTGGGGATCGGCGAGGCGCCCTCACAGGAGGAGGCGGATGTGCTCGTCTTCAATACCTGCACGATCCGGGAGAAGCCAGACACGAAGTTCGCCGCGCACCTCGCTCAGGCGACGGCACTCAAGCGCCGAGACCCTGAGAAGGTGATCGCTGTCGGCGGTTGTTACGCCGAGGCCCAGCGAGAGCGCCTGTTCCAGCTCTATCCCGAGGTCGACGTCGCCTTCGGGCCAGGCTCGATCCCGCATCTCGGCGACTGGCTCGGCGTTGGCGGCCAGGTCGCTGGCAGTGCCGAGCGCGGCCGGTTCGGCACGCACGAGCACTTTGCGGGCGACCTGCCGATGCGCAGAGAGCGACGGTTCCAGGCCTGGGTGCAGATCTCCATGGGCTGCAACTCGAAGTGCGCGTACTGCATCGTTCCGGCAGTACGGGGGCGCGAGCAGAGCCGCCGACCGGGCGACATCCTCGCCGAGGTGACGCAGCTCGCGCAGGACGGCGTGCGCGAGATCACACTGCTCGGTCAGAACGTCAACTCCTGGGGTCGCGACCTACGACCCGCGCTCGACATCGAGTTCGGTGAGCTGCTCCGTGCCTGCGACACCGTCGCCGGGATCGAGCGCATCCGCTTCACGAGCCCGCACCCGAAGGACTTCCGGCAACCCGTGATCGAGGCGATGGCGGAGTGCACCTCCGTCTGCGAGCACGTCCACCTCCCCTTGCAGTCCGGCTCGTCCAGGATCTTGAAGGCGATGCGACGAACCTACGACCGTGAGCGGTACCTCCGCCTCGCCGCGACCCTCCGCGACGCGATCCCCGACCTCGCCCTCGGTACCGACCTGATCGTCGGCTTCCCCGGTGAGACGGAGGACGACTTCCGCGCCACGCTCGACGTCGTGAAAGAGGTGCGCTACGACAGCGCGTTCACGTTCGTCTACTCACCGCGGCGCGGCACCGAGGCTGCGAACTTGGACGATCAGGTGCCGGACGAGGTCAAGCGCGACCGGATCGAGCGCCTCGTCGAGGTCGTCCAGCGTGTCGCGGCCGAGCGGAACGCCGAGCGGATCGGCTCGGTCGAGCAGGTGCTCGTCGAGGGCTCGAGCCGTACCGACGTCGGCCTCCTGCGCGGACGCACGCGCCGCAACACGACGGTCGTCTTCGCCGGGAACGCTCAGCCGGGGGACCTCGTCGAGGTCCTCATCGAGGGTGCAACCTCCACCACCCTGCGCGGCGCGCAGCCCGCGGCGGTCGCGGCATGAAGGTCTTGATCACGGGATCTTCGGGCCAGATCGGCACGAACCTCGCCTCCAGGCTGCTCGCCGACGGCCACAGCGTGTTCGGTGTCGACCAGCGACTCAACACGTGGACGAACGACTTCCAGTACCTGCTCCAGGATCTGTCCGGCCACTATCCGGCCTTTCCGGACGGAATCGGCGGCGTGCCGTATCCGGAGTCCGATCTCGTCGTCCACCTTGCAGCGCACGCGAAGGTGCATCAGCTCGTGGCGCAGCCGCATCGCGCGCTCGAAAACACGATGATGACCTTCAACGTCCTCGAGTACTGCCGCCAGCGCATGCTCCCGCTCGTCTTCTCGTCGACGCGAGAGGTTTATGGAGACGTGCACCGCTTCGAAGGCTACGGCGAGGCGACCGCCGACTTCGCCTTCACCGAGAGCCCGTACTCCGCCTCGAAGATCGCGAGCGAGGCCTTCATCTACGCGTACGCGCGCTGCTATGGGCTCAGGTACCTCGCGTTCAGGTTCTCGAACGTCTACGGCCGCTTCGACAACGACCTGCACCGGATGTCGCGCGTGCTGCCGCTCTTCATCCACCTGATCTCGCGAGACGAGCCGATCACGGTCTACGGAGGAGCCGACAAGGTGCTCGACTTTACGTACGTGGACGACTGCGTCGAGGGCATCGTTCGGGGAATCGAGGCGCTCGGCGAAGGCCAGGTCACGAACGAGACCATCAACCTCGCCTACGGCCAGGGCAACACGCTCGTGCGGGCCGCGGAGTTGATCGCCGCCGAGCTCGAGGCCGAAGCCCGCATGACGATCGCGCCCTCGCTGCTCGGAGAGGTGACCCACTATGTCGCCGACATCCGCAAGGCGCACGATCTGCTCGGCTGGACACCGCGGGTGCCGTTGCACGAGGGGATCCCGCGTGCCGTCGAGTGGTTCCGCGAGCAGCGTGCCGCCCATCCGGAAGAGGATCGCCCCGTCGTGAACGAGGGCGATTCGGTCGGCTGGAAGACCCTGGCCGGCGACCCCGGCTAAGTGCTCAACCGCCGCCTGCGCGAGCGCCAACTCGCTTGGGATGGGTGCGCCAACGTTCGTGATCTCGGCGGGCATCGCACCGAGGACGGAGGCATGACCGCCTTCGACAGAGTCGTCCGCGCCGACAGCGTGAGGCGGCTCTCGGAGGAGGGGTGGTCGCAGCTCGTCGACTACGGGATCGAGCGGATCGTCGACCTGCGCTTCCACGACGAGCTCGAGGCGGATCCGCCCGCCACCATCCCCGTGGAGGTCGTGCACGTGCCCGTGCTCCCGGATCCCGCTTCGGCAGACTGGCATGAGATCGGCGCTCTCCTCGACGCATCAGCAGACAGCGTCTCGGCCATGTGCGCCGTCTACCTCGAGTTCCTCGACCGGTATGCAGAGGGCTTCGGCCAAGCGCTGGCAGCAGTTGCAGGAGCCCCGCCGGGCGGCGTGCTCGTGCACTGCATGGCGGGCAAGGATAGAACGGGTCTCGTGTCAGCCCTCCTGTTACGGGTCGCCGGTGTCTCGGTCCAGGACGTCGCCACCGACTATGCGCTCACCGAGCAGAACCTGAGGCCGCTGTGGCAGCCCTGGTTCGACGCAGCGCGCGACGACAGGGAGCGCGCCCGCCGTCGCCTCATGTCTCTCACTCCGGCCGCCACGATGGAGGGCGTTCTGCGTGAGCTCGGCACACGGGGAGGGGAGGAGGCGTACCTGCGGGATGCAGGCGTCGACCCGTCGGAGTTGGAGGCGATCCGCGCTCGGCTGCGAGCGTGAGCGTCATCGCCATCTTCGGCCCCACCGGGTCGGGCAAGACGGCGGTTGCCGAGGCACTGGCCCGCCGAATTCCTGCCGAGATCGTCTCGGCAGACTCGATGCAGGTCTACCGCGGGCTGCCGATCCTGACGAACCAGGGAGCGGGGCGACTCGTCGGCATCTGGCCGCTCGACCGGCAGCGGACAGTTGCCGAATTCCAGGAGCTTGCCCACGCCGCAATCGACGACATCCTCGAGAGCGGCCGGACCCCGATCGTCGTCGGCGGCTCCGGTCTCTATTTTCGGGCGGCTCTCGTCGACCTGCAGCTCCCTCCGCCCGTGACCGAGGGCGAGCGCGCCCGCTGGCAGCGCGTCTATGACCGGTTCGGCGGCGAGACGGCGCACGGCCTCCTGCGGGAACGGGACGCGCGCGCGGCTTCCCAGGTGCACCGGAACGACCGCAAGCGGGTCGTCCGCGCGCTCGAGCTCTGGAGCACGGGATTCTCGCTCGCCCGCCCGACGTCACGTCTTTGGACGGAGGAGACGCGGCACCCGACGGCGGTTGTCGGACTCGACGTGCCCCCGGAGCTACTGGAAGCGCGGATCGTTTCCCGTACACGCGCGATGTTCGATCGGGGGGTGGTACACGAGGTGCGAGAAGCAGGTCGTATCGAACCCAGCATCCTCGGCTTCGAGGCTGTGCTTGCGTTGTCTCCACCCGACGCAGCCCAGGAGATCGTCCGTGCCACGCGACGCCTGGCGGCGTACCAGCGCAAATGGATGCGCCGGATTCCGGGCGTCGTTATGGTCGACGCGGGACGTGCAGTCGACGAGGTGGCGGATGCGATTTTCGAAGTGGCACGCGCTGGGCAACAGCTACCTGCTCGTTGAGGAGCAGGCCGACGCCGATCTGGTGCAGCTGCTCTGCGACGTCAGGTACGGCATCGGCTCGGACGGCGTCCTCGCGGTCGACGGGAACGAGGTCACGATCTGGAATCCAGACGGGTCGCGGGCCGAGTTCTCCGGCAACGGTACGCGCATCGCCGCCGCCTGGCTCGCGCGGCGCGACGAGGCCGACGAGGTGACTGTCACCGTCGGAGGCCGGAGGTATCCCGCGCGCGTCCGGGATGGGCTCGTGGAGCTGGACGTCGGGGCTGTCGACGTGGGGGAGACGCAGACTCTCGAGCTCCCGGCGGAATGCGTGGAGGTCACTGTCGTCTCGGTCGGCAACCCACACGCCGTCCTCAGGAGAGAGCCGGCACGGGACGATCTCGTCCGCCTCGGTCCCCTGATCGAAGTTCATCCGCGATTTCCCGACCGCACGAACGTCCAGCTCGTCCGCGTCGACGGGCCGAGGGAGCTGACGGCGGTCGTCTGGGAGCGCGGAGCGGGAGAAACGAGCGCCTCGGGCTCGAGCGCAGTCGCCGTCGCCGCCGCCGCAGTCGCCAATGGCTGGTGCGAGAGCCCCGTCACGGTCCGCATGCCAGGCGGCTCGCTCGAGGTAGGACTGGACGCGCACGGCAGCGCAACTCTGACCGGCCCTGCCGTCGAGATCGCCCGAGGCGACGTCTTCCTCGGCCGCGTCTTCCTCGGCGGCGGGCTCGTGGGCGAGGTGCCGTAGGCGCCTGTCGTTCAACTTTTGGCACACGCACGTAGTGCCTGCGCTGCTAGCGCCCGCGCCGTTCGTCTCTGAGACCTTTCCAAGCGGCTCGGCGCCTCCGCGGACTTTCGTTCCTCCCCCGACACGCACACGTTACGCCGCCACCGCTAGCGCCCGTGCCGTTCGTCTCTGAGACCGTTGCGGGCCGCACGCGGTGGATCGCGACGCCCGCGATGACGAGCGCGAGCCCTGCCGCCTCGGGTCGCGTCGGCAGCTGGCCCAGGACGACGATGCCGATCACGGTCGCGGTGGCGGGAAGGAGCGAGACGAGCAGCGCGTAGGTCTCGCGGCGCATCCGCGCCATCGCGAGCTGGTCGAAGACGTAGGGGATGACCGACGACGAGATTCCGACACCTACCCCGGCAACCAGCGCGACTGCATCGTCGAGCACTGGCACCGCCTCCCACGCCGCGATCGGAGTGACGACTGCTGCGGCCACGAGCATTGCGGCTCCGAGACCGTCGATGCCGCCGAGCGAGCGCTTGTGCGCGAGCCGGTGCGCCAGCACGATGTACAGCGCGAACAGCCCGGCGTTCGCAAAGGCGACGGCCACGCCCAGCGGCTCACCCTCGAGCCTCACGTCGGTCAGGAGGTAGACGCCAGCCGCCGCCAGCGCGAGCGCGACCAGGTTCCGGACACCACGGGTCCCGAGGGCCGCGAGCGCGATCACGGGCAGGAACTCGATCGCGGCGACCGTTCCGAGCGGGAGCCGGTCGATTGCCACGTAGAAGCAGACGTTCATCACCGCGAGCACCGCGCCCATGGCGAGAAGCAGCCGTAACCCTGCCGCATCGAGGCGAGCGAGGATCCGCCAGGGCCGACGCCAGAGGGCGAAGACGAGCGCCGCGCTGACGATCCGCAGCCACGCGACGCCGAGCGGCTCCACTCGCGCGAAGAGCAGC